>Ga0136846_1241501_pt1 | contig 11613 bp, 12 predicted proteins | sample HopSoiMetagenom2_FD_96841 | JGI IMG/M metagenome (GOLD analysis project Ga0136846, IMG submission 96841) | Grasslands soil microbial communities from Hopland, California, USA - 2 Assembly 2016 (version 4) | ecosystem: Environmental > Terrestrial > Soil > Grasslands | place: USA: Hopland... | reverse complement strand
GTCGCGTGGAGCGACTGGGCGACGCAGCCGAAGGTCGAGCTGGCCGAGGGGATCCGGCTCGACACCAACTACTACTACTACCCGGACGCCTGGATCGCCTCGAAGCCGGGCTTCATGACCGGCTCGGGCGAGGTCATGCGCTTCGCCGACACCGACGGCAGTGCGATCGACGTCTACCAGGCCAACACCGAGATAACCGACGAATCCGGCCAAAGCGAACCCAGCACCATCAACGCGCTGCTCGACAACGCCATCGGCTCAAACGGCTACTACGGCGCCTTCGTCATGAACATCCACACCGACAACGCCGCCTCCAGCGATTCGCAGGCCATCATCGCCTCGGCCCAGGCCCGTGGCGTTCCGATCGTCTCGGCCAAGCAGATGCTCGACTGGGTCAACGGCCGCGAGCGCTCGTCGTTCTCGGCGTTCGGCTGGTCGGGCGGGGCGCTCAGCTTCAAGGTCAACGTCGACACTGGCGCCAGCGGGCTCCAGGGAATGCTCCCCACGCAATCGTCGGCGGGCTCGCTGCTAACGCTCAAGCGCAACGGCTCCGGCGCGGCGTTCACCACGCGCACCGTGAAGGGCGTCCCCTACGCCTTCTTCGACGCGGCCACCGGCACCTACGCCGCCCAGTACGGCTAGGGACCGGCGCCCTGCAGCTGCAGGGCTGGACTGATCCCGCGCTGCGAGATCGAGGCCCCGGCGCCCGTTCCCGCCGGTTGAGATCCTTGGCCGTGTGAGCATCGCGATCCGCGCCGCCGCCGCGTCCGACGCGGCGGCGGTCGCGCGCATCTACAACGAGGGCATCGCCGACCGCCTGGCCACGTTCGAGACGCGTCCGCGCACGGCCGAGGAGGTCGCCGCGTGGCTCGAGCAGGGGCTGCCATTCCTGGTCGCCGAGCGTAGCCGGCCGACTTCGTCGGCGGGCACGGGCGGCGAGGTGGTCGGCTGGGCCCGCGTGAGCCCGTACTCGGACCGCTGCGTCTACGACGGCGTCGGCGAGCACGGCGTCTACGTGGCGCGCTCGGCGCGCGGAGCCGGGCTCGGGCGGCGGCTGCTGGAGGCGCTGTGCGCCGAGGCGGCCGGGCGCGGCTTCTACAAGCTGACGAGCCGGGTCTTCACCGACAACGCGCCGAGCCGCGCCGCCCACGTCGCCGCCGGCTTCGAGGAGATCGGCATCCAGCGCCGCCACGGGCGCCTCGACGGGCGTTGGAAGGACTGCGTGCTCGTCGAGCGCCTGCTCGGGGAGGCGGGCGCCACGGCCTGCGAGTGAGTCGCGCGCATGCCGCGGCGCGCTCCGGTTGAATCCCGGGTATCGCCTACGACGCCGTGATCGTAGGCGGCGGCCACAACGCGCTGGTCGCCGCCACCTACCTGGGCCGGGCCGGGCGCTCCGTGCTCGTGCTCGAGCGCCGGGCGCACCTCGGCGGCGCGGCGGTGTCCGAGCAGCCCTGGCCGGGAGTCGACGCGCGCCTGTCGCGCTACGCCTACCTCGTCTCGCTGCTGCCGCGCTCCGTGGCCTCCGAGCTCGGGCTCGGCGTGGAGCTGCGCCGGCGCGCGGTCTCCTCCTACACGCCGCGGCCGGACGGCGGCGGCCTGCTGGTCCGCGCGAACGAGCCGCCGCACGCGGCCTGGCGCGACTTCTACGCGATGACGCAACGCGTGGCCGCGCGGGTCTTCGACACGCTGACCGCGCCCCTGCCGTCGCGCGAAGCGCTGCGCGCGATGGTCGCCGACGACGTCGCCTGGGAGGCGCTGTTCGACCGCCCGCTGGGCGAGACGCTGGCCGAGCGCTTCCCGGACGATCTCGAGCGCGGCATCGTGCTCACCGACGGCCTGATCGGCACGTTTGCGGCCGCCGGAGACCCGTCCCTGCGCCAGAACCGCTGCTTCCTCTACCACGTCATCGGAAACGGGACGGGCGACTGGGACGTGCCGGTCGGCGGCATGGGCGCGGTCACGAGCGCGCTGGCCGACGCCGCCCGGGCCGCGGGCGCCGAGCTGCGGTGCGGCGTCGAGGTGAGCTCGATCGAGACCGACGGGGCGCGCGCCGAGGTGCGCTGGGAGGGCGGGAGGGCGGAGGCCGGCCACGTGCTGTCCAACGTGCCCCCGGCCGTGCTGGCGCGCCTGCTCGGCGAGGAGGCGGTGGGGCCGGCGCCGGAGGGGGCGCAGCTCAAGGTCAACCTGCTGCTGGCGCGGCTGCCGCAGCTGCGTGACGACGCCGTCGATCCCCGCGAGGCGTTCGCCGGCACCTTCCACGTCAACGAGTCCGCGGGCCAGCTCGAGGCGGCGTTCGAGGACGCGGCGTCCGGCCGCATCCCGTCCGTGGTGCCGTGCGAGACCTACTGCCACTCGCTGACCGACCCGACGATCCTCGGGCCAGACCTCCAGGCCGCCGGCGCTCAGACGCTCACCTGCTTCGCGCTGCACATGCCCGCCCGCCTGTTCGCCGCCGATCACGCCGCCGCGAAGGCCTCGGCGCTCGCCGCGACCGTGCGCTCGCTCGACAGCGTCCTCGCCGAGCCGATCGCCGAGTGCGTCTGGCGCACGCCCGACGGCGAGCCTTGCATCGAGGCCCGCACGCCGCTCGAGCTCGAGGCCGAGCTCGGGATGCCGGGCGGCAACATCTTCCACCGCGACCTGCAGTGGCCGTTCGCCGAGGACGAGGCCGAGACGGGGCGCTGGGGAGTCGAGACCCCGCACGCCAACGTGCTGCTCTGCGGCGCGGGCGCGCGCCGGGGCGGCGGCGTCAGCGGCATCCCCGGCCACAACGCCGCCATGGCGCTGCTCGGGGCGGACGCGGCAGACCCCTGGACCGTCAGGGGCCCCAGGCGTGCCAGCGCTGGACCTCGATCCAGGCGCTGACCCGGCCGCGGTCGCGCACTGGATAGTCGCTGCCGCGGTAGTGGCGCGCGATGCGGTCGATGTCGACCAGCCCCTCGTCGTCCTTCAGCGAGACGACGCGGCCGAGCAGGCTGACGTGGCTGTACCAGTCGGACCCGTCGAGCACCGTCAGCGACACGCGCGGATCCGCGCGCATGTACTCGAGCCGCTTTCGCCCTGCATCCATGTTGACGAGCACGCGGCCGTCCTCCCACAGGTACCAGGTCGCGGTCGTGTGCGGGCTGCCGTCGGGGCGCAGCGTGGCGATCACGGATGGATGCGGCTTGGCGAGCATCTCCTGGAGCTCGGCCGGGAGCGGTGGCGTGGGCATGTTACCCGGAGTACCCGCGCGGCTGGTAGGACTAGCGCCTACCAGCCCCTCGGACAAGGAGTCGTGAGCATGGCCGTCCTGCGGGAGCGCCCGTACGTGCAGTTCAACTTCCTCGTCGACGTCGGCTCGGGCGACACGGAGGGCCCCGAAGCCGGCTTCCAGGAGTGCTCGAACATCGGCATGGAGGTCACGGTCGCCGAATACCGCAACGGCAACGACAGGGAGAACTCGGTGCGCAAGATCACCGGGCTCAACAAGGCCTCCGACGTCACCCTCAGGCGCGGGCTGATCGGCTCGCTCGCCCTCTACCAGTGGTTGAACGACATCCGCAACGGCGGCCAGAACGCGCTGCGCACCGTCCGCATCTCGCTGATGAGCGAGGACCACACGTCGGTGGTGATGAGCTGGGTGCTCCTCCGCGCCCGGATCATCAAGCACGTCAGCGGCCCGTTCAACGCCAAGGGCTCAGACGTCGCGATGGAGGAGATCACGCTGGCCTACGAGCGGCTCGAGATCGAGTGAGCGAGCCCTTCACGGCCTACAGCTTCCGGGTCGAGATCGTCCTCCCGGATGCCCGCGAGCCGCTGTGCGACGCCGCGTTCGCCGAGTGCGACGGCCTCGAGCTGCGCCTCGACGTCCGCAGCCTGCGCGAAGGCGGCAGCAACGCCGGACCGGTGCTGTTCGCCGGCCCCGCCTCCTACGGCGAGGTCACGCTGCGCCGCGGCATGACGGCCTCGTTCGATCTGTGGGACTGGTGCAGCGCGGTCATGCGGGATCCGTCGCTGCGCGCGGACGCCGTCGTGACCGTCCTGGCGCCCGACCATGAGACGGTCCGCGCGCGCTTTCGCCTGCGCCGCTGTCTGCCGGTGCGCCTGAAGGCGCCGCGACTGGACGCGGTCGACGGCACCGTGGCGATCGAGGAGCTCCAGCTCGCCTGCGAGACGCTGGCGCTCGAGGGCCCCGAGGACCGGGGGCCCCCACCCGCGGCGAACCGCAAGGCCGAGCTGCACGAGCTCGACCCGGCATTGCAGCGCGAGGTCAACCCCGAGCGCGCGGTCCAGGTCCAGCTCAACCCGCCCAGCCTGCGCCTGACGACCGCCGAGCAGACCACCCGCCTGACGCTCGAGCTGTTCTTCGACGTGGCCGGCGCCCGCGACGACGACGTGCGGCGGCTCACCCAGCCGGTCGCCTACTACGCCGGCGTGCCGGCCACCCGGTTCCAGTGGGGCACGTTCCGCTTCGACGGGCATCTCGAGGCGGTCGAGGAGACGCTCGAGCTGTTCTCGGCCGACGGGCGCCCGCTGCGCTCCCGCCTCGATCTCGTATTGCGCGAAGGGGCTCGTCCGCCGCAGACGGCTTGACAGATACCATTGGTATCGGAATACTCGCGGTATGCGAACCGTCCAGTCCCGTGCCGAGCGCCAGGCGCAGACGCGGAGCGAGCTGATCGACGCGGCCGAGGCGTTGTTCACGGCCAAGGGCTTCCAGGCCACGTCGCTGGACGCCGTGGCGGAGGCAGCGGGCTATACGAAGGGCGCGGTGTACTCGAACTTCGCCTCCAAGGAGGACCTGTTCTTCGCCGTCTATGAGGGGCGGGTGGACCGCCACCTCGCCCACGTCGGCGAGCTGTTCAGCCAGCCGGCGGACGCCGGGCAGGCGATCCTGCACGTCGTCGCCGCGGTCGGCGACCTGCGCCGGCGCCGGGCGGACGGCTGGATGGCCGTGTTCCTCGAGTTCTGGACGCACGTCCTGCGCCACCCGGAGCACCGCGAGCGCTTCGCCGAGCTGCACGACCGGGCCGTCGAGCCGTTCGCCTCCGCGCTCGAGCGCTTCGCCGCCCAGCAGGGCATCACGCTGTCGATCCCGGCCCACCAGCTCGCCACGGCGATGTTCGCGATGGAGAACGGGATCGGGCTCGAGCGCCTGACGGACCCGGATGCGGTGGACGCCGACCTCCCGGTCCGGCTGGTGCAGCTGATCTTCGAGGGGCTGGTCCGCGAGGCCGGCCGGAGAGGAACCTGACGATGGATCTGAGTTACGAGCGCAAGCGGGCGCTGGATGCCGCCCGCGGCATGTGGGCCTCCCGGCGGCACGCCGAGCGCGACCGCTGGGCGCCCGAGCGCCGGCGCGCCCACCAGCAGCAGCGCCTCGAGGCGCTCGCCCGTCACGCCGTCGCGCACTCCCCGTTCTGGCGCGAGCGCCTCGGCACCGGCGGGGTGGACCTGGCCGGCCTCCCCGCCCTCGACAAGACGACGCTGATGGAGCGCTTCGACGACATCGTGTGCGACCGCCGGCTGCGGCGCGACGACCTGCTCGCCCATCTCGACGGGCTCGACCACGACGCCCTCTACCTCGGCCGCTACCGCGTGATGACGAGCAGCGGCTCTTCCGGGCAGAAGGCGCTCTTCGTCTACGACCGCCGCGGCTGGTCCGGCATCGCGACCCAGTGGTTTCGCCACTGCGCGATGACCGGCAAGCTGCCGGCGCTGCCGCGGCGGCGGATCGCCTTCGTCGCCGGCGGCGCGCCGACCCACATGAGCCGCCGCGGCGTGGCCACGGTCGGAACGCTCTACCGCACGTGCGGCCTCGGGGTCACGATGCCGCTCCCCACGCTGGTCGAGGCGCTCAACGCGTTCCAGCCCGAGCTGATGCTCGTCTATCCCTCGGTCGGCGCGCTCCTGGCCGAGGAGCAGCTCAGTGGCCGCCTGCGGATCTCCGTCCGTGGGATCACGACGGCCAGCGAGCTCTGCACCCCGCAGATGTCCGAGCGGATGCTGGAGGGCTTCGGGGTGCGGCCTCAGGAGCTCTACGGCACCACCGAAGGCTTGTACGGCAGCGGGTGCGAGCACGACTGCGGCATCCACCTGTTCGATGATCTGACGATCGTCGAGAACGTCGACGAGGAGGGTCGCCCCGTCCCGGACGGCGAGCGCGGCGCGCGGCTGCTCGTGACCAACCTGTACAACCGCGTCCTGCCGCTGTTTCGCTTCGAACTCTCCGACGTCGCGACGCTCGATTCCGAGCCCTGCGCCTGCGGGCGCCGGTCGCGCCGCATGACGACGCTGCACGGCCGCGCCGACGACGTCCTGTACCTGCCGGGTGGCGAGGGCCGCGTGGCCGTGCACCCGCTGCAGTTCGACGTCGTGACCGCGGACCGGGCCGTACGCGAGTTCCAGATCGTTCAGCAGGGGCCGCGCCTGCTCTTGCGCGTCGCGCTGCGCGAGGACGCGGCCCCGGCCGAGGCCGGCGAGCGCCTGCGCGAGCGGGTATCCGAGCGGCTGGCAACGCTCGGCGTCCGCGAGACCGTCGTCGTAGTGGAGCCGTGCGGCGGGATCCCGCGCGTCGGCGGCGGAAAGCTGCAGATGGTGGTCGCCGACCGCGGCGCGACCAACGGCCGCGCCGCGGCCTAGCGAACCCTCAGGCGGCGGCGGCCTCGGCGTGCAGGGCCGGGCTGCGGCCGGCGAGCACGCCGCCGTCGATCGGCAGTGTCGTCCCGGTGATCCAGCCCGCGCCGTCGCCGGCCAGGAACAGCACGGCCTCGACGACGTCGGCGGGCACGCCGTGGCGGCCGAGCGGATGGAACGCGTTGACGGAGTCGAGCACGTCGCGTGCGGTGTCGGCGTCCATGAAGCGCTCGTAGGCGGGCGTCTCGACGAACGCCAGCGCGACCGTGTTGATGCGGATGCCCTCCGGGGCGAGCTCGAGCGCGAGGTTCTTGGTCAGCGCGTGGCGGCCGGCCTGCGCCGCGGAGTAGGCGCTGGTCGGTGTGGTCGCGATCGCGTCCAGCGCCCACATCGAGCCGACGTTGACGATCGCGCCGCCGCCGCGCTCGCGCATCGCCAACGCGGCGGCCTGCGAGACCCAGTAGCTCGGGCGCAGGATCGATCCGAGCGCCTCCTCGAGGTGATCATCGGTCTGCTCGAGGAACGGGACCGGCCGGAAGATGCCGGTGCTGTTGACGAGCACGTCGACGCCGCCGAAGCGCTCGACGGCGAACGCCACGAGCGCATGGGCCTGCTCGCGCGTGGTGATGTGGCCGGCGTGGATCGCCACACGCTCGCGGCTCGGGTCGAGCGCCTCCTGCGCGGCCTCCAGCACCGATTGGCGGGTGCCGCTGAGAACGACGCTGGCGCCCTCCTCGAGGAAGCGGGCGGCCGCCGCGCGGCCGATGCCGCCGCCTCCGCCGGTGATTACGAGGTAGCCCTCACGCCGACCGCGATGAGCCGCTTCGTCGACCGCGTGCAGGCGGCCGGCTACGTCCGCCGGGAGCCGGACCCCCACGACCGCCGCGCGCTTCAGATCACGATCACCGACGAGGGCGTCGATCTGCTGCGCCGCATGTGGCCGGTCTACGCGCGCGGCATCCAGGCGCACTTCGCGCCCCACGCGGGCCCCGGCATGCGCGCGATGCTCGAGGGCATCGCGGCCGGCGCCTAGCCGAAGCGCGCCGCCGCCTCGGCCAGCGCCGCCCGCGCCTCGGCGCCGAGCCGGCGCACGAGCTCGCCCGCCGCCTCCTCGCGACTGAGCCCGAAGGCCTGCCCGGCCCACAGATTCAGCGCGTCGGCGTCGCCGCGCTCCCGTGCGGCGGCGCGCACCGGCGCCGTCAGGTGATGGAGCTCGGGGTAGGCGGCCGGGGCATCGCCGCTGTGCTCGCGCAGGAAGCGGTTGACTATCCCGCGCGCCGTGCGACCGCTGAACGCGCGCGTGAGCGCGGTGTCCGCGTCGGCTCGCAGCGCCGCGCGGTGCGGCGCGGACGTCCCCGACTCGGGCGTGAGCATCAGCGCAGTGCCGAGCTGCGCCGCGCTCGCCCCCGCCGTGAGCACCGCGGCGATCGCCGCGCCGGTGGCGATGCCCCCGGCCGCCACCAGGGGCGTCTCCACGGCGGCGCGCGCGAGCTGCAGCAGGACGAGGAGTCCGACGTCTCCGGGCGCCGCATCGTCGAAGGAGCCGCGGTGCCCGCCCGCCTCGACCCCCTGGACCACCAGCGCGTCGGCGCCGGCCGCAGCCCCGGCGCGGGCTTCGGCGGCGGTCGTAACAGTCACCCAGACGGCCGCGCCGGCGGCCCGCAGGCGCCCGACGACCTCGGCCGCGGGGCAGCCGAACGTGAACGAGGCGACGGCCACGCGCGCCTCCTCGGCCAGCGCGAGCTTGTCGTTCCAGGCGTCGTCGTCATGGCGTGGCGTGCCGAGCTCGGCGCCGTAGCGCTGCGCCTCCGCGCGCAGGCCACGGGCGTAGCGGTCGACCGCGTCGGGATCGGCGGTCGCGACCGACGGCACGAACAGGTTGACGCCGAACGGCCGCTCCGTGCGCCGGCGCAGCTCCTCGAGCTCGCTGCGCACGGCGGCCGGCGTCTTGTAGCCCGTGGCGAGGAAGCCGAGGCCGCCGGCCTCGCTGACCGCGGCGGCCAGCGCGGGCGTCGACGCGCCGCCGGCCAGCGGCGCCTGGACGATCGGCTGCTCCAGGGAGTCGAGCGAGAAGCGCGGCATGCCCGCGAGAGTAACGGCCTCCACTGGCGGGCCAGACCGCTCGCGGGCCAAGCCAGCCTCCCCTCGCAGGCCACACCCGTGTGTGAGCCTCGTCACAGTCGTTGTGGGATCGGGGAAGCGATGTCGATTCCCGGAGGGTGTCTTCTGATTTCGCCACTCGCGGTGCCCGTACCGAGCACCTCCTCAGCAAGCTGCTCGCCGGCGGCCTGTCGGCCGGCGTCGTGCTGCTCTGGTGGCCGCGGTTCTTCCCGCACGACAGCGCCGGCACCTGGGTCGCGCGCGGCATCGCCTGGACGCTGCTGGCCGAGATCCTCGTCTTCGCCGTCTCGCCGCTCGAGCACGTCCTGCGCGCCCGTGTGGGGGCGCTGCGCCCGGTCGGCCACGTCCGCTCGTTCTTCGCGAGCTCGTCGCGGCTGCGCGCGTACTTCGCGCTGGCGCTCGCCACGGTCGCGATCAGCCTGCCGCTGATGCTTATCGCCACCGGCCACCCGGCCGCCGTCGACGCCCCCAAGCCTCAGGTCACCAAGGTCACCCGCGTGGTCAAGGTCGTCAAGCGCGTCCAGGTCAAGCGCATCGTGGTGCGCCAGGCCGCGCCTGCCGCGCCGACCTACCCGCGCCCGGTCGCCCCCGAGCCGGCCGCCACCTCGGCCCCCGCGGTCACGACGCCCGCCGCGCCGAAGCGCGCTGCGAAGAAGCGCCCGCAGCAGACGGCCAAGCAGAAGCCCGCGACGCCGACTCCCACTGCGTCGCCGTCGCCGTCGCCGTCGCCCTCGCCCTCGCCCTCGCCGGTGCCGGCCTCCCCCACGCCGGCGCCCGGCGCCTGAACGGCCCGCAAGGAGCCCGCGTCGGGACCCACTCCGCGGCCGGTAAGCTCGCACCGCGTGAGCGCCGACCTGGCGGTTGCCACTCCAGCCTTCGTCGACCTCACCTTCGTGGGGCTGGAAGCCCTGCCCGGCTTGGGCGATGAGTGCTTCGCCGGCGACCTCTTGCGCTCGCCCGGCGGTGGGGCGATCACGGCCATAGCCGCCGCGCGGCTCGGCCTCGACACCGCGCTCGTCGCCCCGCTGGCCGACGACGAGGGCGGCCGCTTCGTGCGCGAGGTGCTGGCCGGCGAGGGCGTCGGGGTCGGCCCGGCGCGCGGCCGGCGCACGCCGACGACGGTGGTCATGCCGGTCGGAGGCGACCACGCGATGGTGACGGTCGACCCAGGCGTGCGCGCCAGCGCGGCCGAGATCGCCGCGCCCGAGCCGCGCGCGGTGGTGGCGAACCTCGAGCTGCTCGACCTCGTGCCGGCCGGCGCCCGGGCCTACGTCACCGTGGGGGACGACGACGCGCGGGCGTACGCGAAGCGCCTGCCGCAGCGCGAGCCGCGGGCGCGCGCGCTCGTGCTCAACCGCCGCGAGGCCGAGATGCTGACCGGCGCCTCCACGGCCGCCGGGGCGGCCGAGCAGCTGTCCGTGGTGGCGGAGTGCGTGGTCGTCGGCGAGGGCACCGGCGCCACGGCCTTCGTCGAGGGCCGTCCGATGAACGCGGACGAGCCGCCGGCCGGGCGGGTGGTCGACCCGACCGGCGACCGGGACCTGCTGGCGGCCGCCTACGCGTGGGCCGACCTGCACGAGGCGCCGCCCGAGGCGCGGCTGCGCTGGGCCGTGCTCTACGCCGGGCTGGCCGCCGCGGTGCCGACCGGCGCCGCCGGCGCGGTCACGCGCGATCGCCTGCTCGAGGAGGGGCGGGCGCGCGGGCTCGAGACCCCGCCTCGCGTCTACGCCACCAGGCGCTCGGAGAGCTCGCGCAGCCGCCGCCGGGCGTCGGGGTCGTAGGCCTGCGCGTCGGCGCGCGCCTCGCGCGTCCCGTTGAAGTAGGCGCCGCTGACGCCCTCGAGCTCCGGGTCCCGGATCAGGCGCAACGTGGCCTCGACGCCCTCCTCGAGCGTGCTGACGGCGCTCCCGCGCCAGTGCATGACCATCTTGGTCGGCATGAACGTCGCGGGATGCAGGCAGGTCGCCGTGACGCCGGTGCCACGCAGCTCCTCGGCGAGGTCGAACGTGAACAGGATCTGCGCAAGCTTGCTCTGGCAGTAGGCGCGCGTGCCGTCGTAGCCGTCCTCGAGCATCACGTCGTCGAAGTCGATCGCCATCTGGCCCGCCGAGGAGACGTTGACGATGCGCGCGGGCGCCGACTCGCGCAGCCGTCCCAGGAGCGCGCGCGTGAGGGCGAACCCGGCCAGGTAGTTGACCGCGAAGCGCAGCTCGTGCCCGTCGCGGCTCTCCATCCGCTCGCCTTCGCCGGGCAGCGTGGCGCCGATGCCGGCGTTGTTGACGAGCGCGTCGAGGCGAGGCTCGCCCGCGAGCACCGCGTCGGCCAGCGCGCGCACCTCGTCGAGCGACGCGAGGTCGGCCAGGTACAGGCGCAGCGCGTCGTTGCCGGTGCGCTCGCGGATCTCCTCGAGCGCGGCCTGCCCGCGCGCCTCGTCGCGCGCATGCAGCAGGACGGTGTCGCCGCCGGCGGCCAGCTCTGCAGCGACCGCACGGCCGAGGCCGTCGCTGGCGCCGGTGATGAGGATCGTGCGCCCGGGCATGCCCCGGACGCTAGCGGGCCTCAGGCCCGGACGGCTGCCCGGCCGGTGGCGTTCCCGGCGGCCAGGATCTCCAGGAACGCGTCCACGACCGCCGGGTCGAACTGGACGCCGGCGTTGCGACGCAGCTCCTCCCGGGCGACCTCGACGGGCAGCGCGCGCCGGTAGGGCCGGTCGGCCGTCATGGCCTCGTAGGCGTCGGCGACGGCGAGGATCCGCGCCTCGGCGGGAATCTGGTCCGCGGTCAGCGCGGCCGGGTAGCCGAGGCCGTCGACGCGCTCATGGTGAGCGCGCACCCAGCCGGCGATGTCGCGCAGGTTCGCGTGCTCGAGAATGCG
>Ga0136846_1233395_pt1 | contig 11614 bp, 6 predicted proteins | sample HopSoiMetagenom2_FD_96841 | JGI IMG/M metagenome (GOLD analysis project Ga0136846, IMG submission 96841) | Grasslands soil microbial communities from Hopland, California, USA - 2 Assembly 2016 (version 4) | ecosystem: Environmental > Terrestrial > Soil > Grasslands | place: USA: Hopland... | reverse complement strand
GCTCGATTTGCGCGTGCAGTTCTTTGGTCACTTCCGGCAATTTGGCTTGTTGCGCTGGGACTGTTTCTAGCAGCGGGAGATAACCCTGCTGATCGAGCAGACTTGCCACTTGGTCTTTGGCTGTCACAGGCCCCCAGCGAAAATCGGTCCACTCGCTGTTGAGCGCGAGGTGGATCCCAAGATCCGCGTCGGGATGCGATTGCGCCCAGCGCGCGACTTCCGGGAACCATGGGCAGGGAACCAGGATGCTCGATGACGTGATCCAGTGTTTTTCCAGAGCCTCGAAGGTCGCGCGATTCACGGAGTGGTTCATGCCGAGATCGTCGGCGTGGATCACCAATAGGCGCGCACTCGCGGGATATCCCATCCGCTCTTGAACGGTTTTGCCGTCGGCGGCTTGCGGCGCGCTACCTGAAAGGGGCACATCGGCGGTTTTGATGTTCCATCCGCTCACTTCTATCGCTGGTTCGTCGCCGTGGAGGTCTTCCTCTGCAATGCTTGCGGTGATCGTCTTCGATTCACCGGGGAGCAGCGAGAAGTAGTTCTCGTCCCAAAGGACCGGAACAATGTCAGCGCCGTCCTGCTTCGAATGTGCGCGCAACGCGATCTGACAGGCCAGATTTTTGGATGGATTGGAGACGGTCGTGTGCACCAGCCTGCGGCCCCCCTTCGTACTGATCGTCGCACTGGTTTTTACTTCTGCTTGCGGCATGCCGGTAAGGGCGGTCAGATCTTCGAAATGCGGCGACGGGGTGTTGACGTAGGTCGTCTTCTCCCAATCGAATGTAGGCTCGTCGGCTGAGAGCCAGTAGAAGTTGTTGCTGATCTCTTGGTTCTTGCTGTCTCGAAGCGTGAGCTTAAGGAAAGATATCTTCGCTTGTGATGCTGGGACCGCGAGAGCACGCGTACTGCTGTCCGCAGGCAGGGTAATGGTCTTGCTTTGTGTGGACAGCTTTTGCAGGTCCTGGTCGTACAGTTCCGCAGTGACCTTCGCAGTAGCGATTGGTTTGTACTGATTGTTGACCACCTCAACGCTGCGGTCGCCATAGGAATATTGGACGTGCACCGGCTCATTCGCTTTGCGTGTGCCGAAATATCCGCCGCCGGTTTGCAGGTAATAGTCGTAGAGGTGCCAATAGATCGAGGGCCATGCGTTGTTCAGCATCCATTGCACCACTCCGCCCGCCGAGTATCGATTCCCTGAATAGGCTTCGAACATCGCACGCTCGCCGTTGTAAGCCATGGCCTGCGCCTTGCGTTCATAGTCGGCCAGATCTTTGGCTGGGCCGTAACTCGCGTCCATCGCCTTATTGAAAGTTTTCACGTTGTCGAACTCGTTTCCACCGGCGTGGACATTCCAGACTTCATCGATGGGCCAGAGGTGATCCCCGGGCAAAAACTTCTTGAGCGATTGGATGGTGGGGATCGCTGGACCGGGGCTGGTCTCAGTGTTGAATCCGTAACCTCCACCCAAGGTCAGCGACAGCGCTTTGGGATGAGACCAGTAAAGCGGCGCGACGTAATCGTAAGGCCCGCTCATCTTCACTCCCGATGGCCCGTTCAGCGGCGAGGGCGTCGCGGAGGCGGACGAGAGTGCAGGGTTGGGCCACTCGGTCTCTTTCAGGGCCTGCAAGTATCCCCGCTCGGTGTTTTCAGGGGCAGGCTCATCGCTGCCATAGAGCCACACAAGCATGCTGGGATGACTACGCAGCCGTAATGATTGTGTCCGCATCGACTCCTCAGCAACATGGTGAGTCTCGGCGGTCCATTTGTCGGAGAGCTGCCACATGTCGCAGCACATCCATCCCGCCATCACCAGGATGCCTTGTTCATCGGCGAGATCGAAGAAGGCGTCGGTCTCCATCTTCCCCTCGAGCCGGATCGTGTTGAGGTTTAATTGTTTTACGTGCGCAAACTCATCGCGCAGGCGCTTGGGCCACTGCCGCAAAAACATATCGGACGCCCATCCACCACCTTTGATGAAGACGCGCTTTCCGTTCACCTTGAAGATGATGTTCTTGTTCGCATCCAGCTCTGAGGTGATCTCGCGGATGCCGAAACGGACATGGGCAGTATCTGAAATCTTGCCGGCGGACTCGAAGGAGAACTCAGCATTGTGAAGCGCGGGCGTTCCCATCTGATACGGCCACCAGATCTTCGGATCACTCACTTTTAGTTTGGGAAACCTGTCTGGTGTAAATCGGACGATTCTTTTTTCTCCGGCAGCAAGTTCGACCGGCTGATCGAATTTGACTCCGTCCATTTCGCCTCGCAACGTTCCCTTGATCGCGTTCGCGGAATCGTTGCGCGCTTCAACCTGCATCGTGAGGTCGGCTGACGTCAGGGAAGGTGCAAGCTTGGTGGTGACGAACGGATCGCGGAGAGACACCGGACCGTTCGCGGAGAGATAAATGTCCTTCCAAAGTCCCATGTCCTTGTCGGGAGGCGTTGGACTCCAATCCCACCAAGTGATGCCAAGATCGTTCCCTTCCGGAGCTGAGATTTCAACCGCCAAGACGTTCGGCTGTTGCGTGAGAGCATCTGTGACCTTGAATTCATACGCGCGAAAAGGCCCGACGATCTGCTTTGAGTCGGCCAGCTTCTTGCCGTTCAGCCAGATGTTGGCGCGGTAGTTGATGCCATCGAAGTGCAGCCATTCGGTGGCACCTTGTGCCTGTGCTGGGGTGGGGAACTCGGTCCGGTACCACCAGGAACATTTGTAAGGACTGTCGGCGGGAATATCGAAATTTGAGAAATCGTATTTCGCAACATAGCCGGGAAGTTTGGTGATGTTGTCGCCGATGAACGGGTCGGGCAGGGAATGGTCCGCGACTAATGCTCCGACGACTGTCGATGGAACTTCCACGGAATGCCAGCCGGTGGTGGCGAACCCAGGGGTCGAGATGGTTTCGCCGCTGGCTTTGACCTCGCAGGCTGATTGAAGCTTCCAATCCCGCAGCTGCGCTCGACTGGCGCTTGGCAGATCGGCGGCGAACGAAACCGCGGTGCAAAGCACGATTGCTGCGAACACGGCCGGGATATGAGCTCGGGCGATCATGGGTCCTCCAGCAGGCTGATCGGAATGTCGAATTCAGTTCGTTCTATTAAATCGGTTTAGTACAATGCAAACCGCTGTTCCTGTCAAGGGGCACGAGTAGGCACCGGCGACGAAAGGATCTGCGCTCGAGGTTGCTCTGCGGCACGGCAGCCGCAAAAGATTTGCAAAGCCGCCGGTGATGGGATATCTACGGTGTCGGGAGTTGCAGTGAATCCACGGCAAAGCAAACATAAGACCATCACGCTGCGCGATGTCGCACGCGACAGTGGATTCTCGCCTGCAACCGTCTCTATTGTTTTGAACGAAGCTCCGCTGGCGCGTTACATCCCGGTCCATACCAAGGACCGCATCGAAAAAGCCGCCCTCCGCCTGGGATACCGGCCCAACCAGCTTGCGCGCTCGTTGCGCAGCAGCAGGAACCACACTCTCGGGGTGATGGTCTTCGATATCACCGATCCCTATTGCACGCCCATCGTTCGCGGAATAGAGCAAACTCTCTATCAGGCGTCATTCGTTCCGATACTCGCCGATGCACATAACGATCGTGGCCGCTTCGAGCGCTACCTGGAGATGCTTCTGGAGCGCCGCGTCGAAGGGCTGGTGGTCGTCGCTAACTGGATGCTGGTCGACATCAACCTGCTCGCTGATATGGAAAAGCGCAACATCCCGACTGTGATCATCGGGCGCGAGTTGCAACGGGGTTCCATCAATTCTGTCCTGGTCGATAACGAGGCCGGGGGAAAGTTGGCCATCGAACATCTCCACTCTCTCGGTCACCGAAAGATTGCGTTTATTCGTGGGCCGAAAATGCTTGGAGATAGCGGCAGCCGGTGGAAAGGTGTGCGCGGCTTCGTAAAATCTGCGGGACTTACCATCGATGAGAAATTGGTTTGTGAGCTGCCCGACTTGCGAGAGCCGAACGCGGGCTTTGACGGAGGAGTTCGCGCGACCGAAGAGTTCTTGCGCCGCAAGCGGCCGTTCACTGCAATCATGGCGTTCGACGATATGACCGCGTTGGGCTGCATTCGCGCGCTGACGAAGGCAGGAGTCAAAGTGCCGGAGCAATGCTCGATCATCGGCTTTGACGACGTCGCCCCTGCGGCGTTTTCCACTCCCGCACTCACAACCATTCGCCAGCCGATGGAAGCGATGGGAACCACGGCGGTGCAGATCGTCGTGGACTCGATCCGGGCGGCGGTAGAGCGCCGCGATGGCAACGTGATCCATCGCAAAGTAGCGCCGGAACTGGTAGTGCGCGAGTCGACCCGGGCCATTTCGTAGGACGCCTGAATGCTTCGGCCATTCACGCGTTTTTAACTTTTCCCTTGACTTCCGCTATTAAAGCGGTTTAATAAACCGTTTTAATAGGTGCAGCCACCCCCAAACCTTGCCCTAGGCTGCCCTTAAAGCTTATCGCTGTAGCTGCGCTGGAGGAATCATGCGACGTGCTCTTGCCCTCGCCTTGCTGTTGATGTTCGGCATTCTCAATTCAAGTTTCGCTCAAGAAACCACCGGTACGATCAGCGGCACGGTCACCGACAAGTCGGGCGCGGTGGTGAACGGTGCGACCGTGACCGTTACACAGTTGGAGAGGAACGCCGTGATCCGCACGGTTAAAAGCGAATCGGGCGGACATTATGCGGCAGTGCTCCTCCCCGTCGGTCATTACAAGGTGTCCGCCTCCGCTCCAGGGTTCAAGACTTTCGAGACCACAGGAATCGAGCTGAATGTGAGCGATCGCATTGCGGTGAACCCGAAACTCGATCCCGGCGGCAAGGACGAGGTGGTTACGGTTACCGCGGAAGCTCTGCGCGTGGACACGCAGTCAGCGGCAGCAACGGGCTTGGTCAACGGCACGCAGATCCGGGAACTCTCGCTGACGGCCCGCAACTACGAACAACTAGTCTCGCTGCAGCCGGGCGTATCCTCTGCGGTGAGTGACACGCTCTACGTTGGCGTTGAGACGCCGGGCGGCGGCACCAACGAGATCGACTTTTCCATAAACGGCAACCGTTTCTCGCAGAACAACTGGACACTCGACGGCGCCGACAACGTTGACCGCGGCGGAAACTTCAGCCTGCTGAACACCCCTAGCGTCGATGCCATCGAGGAATTCAAGGTGCAGCGCAGCGCTTACGGTCCCGAATATGGCCGGAGCGCCGGCGGCCAGATCAACGTCATCACCCGCTCGGGCACGAGCAATTTCCACGGCACAGCATATGAATTCTTCCGCAACGATGTGCTGAACGCGAACCGGTACCTTAATAAGCATCAACCCGATCCCACCCAAATCGTTCCGCGCCCCACGCTTCGCTACAACGATTTCGGCTGGACTCTGGGTGGTCAGTCTACATCCCCGGGCATTACAACCAGGACAAGACGAAGACATTTTTCTTTTACTCAGAAGAGATCCGGCGCGTGATCACGGATAGCAACAACATAGTCACCGTGCCGAACGCGAATGAACGCAATGGCATATTTGATTTCAGTCCTGCTGCCCTTCCGAATGGCCTCTGCCTGACCTATGACCCCGCCGGCGGCGCCTGCACAGCAACGGCGACCGACCAAGCGGGTTTCGATGCGTATGTCGCGAGCATCGGCGGTATCAATCCGGCCGCACAGGCTTACCTGACAGATGTGTATTCGCACATTCCGAACCCCCAGGACCCGGTCAACGATCAACTGACTGAGTCCGGGAAAAACATCTTCAACTACCGCCAGGAGATCTTTAAGATCGACCACAACTTCGGCCCGCGGTTCATGCTCAGCGGGCGCTACATCAACGACCATATCCCGACCACCAACCCGACCGGCCTGTTCGAATTTACCGAGGTTTACGGTTACGCAACTACGGTTACGAACTCTCCCGGGCGGAGCTTTCTGGTGCACGCGACCATGACGCTGAAACCTACGTTGCTGAACGAAACAGGCTATGCATGGTCGTATGGTGGTATCACGTCGGAGACGATAGGGACGAGCACGTACAAGAACTCACCCAATGTAGTGGGAGCGATTACTTTACCGTTCCCGGCGACGTTGCAGCGAATCCCGAATATAGGGTTCGGGCAGTTGAGTGGGCTTGCAGGCTTTGGACCTTATCGCGATTTCAACCACAACCACCAGGTCTACGACAACCTGAGCTGGGCCAAGGGACGGCACACTCTTAAGTTCGGCTTCTCCTATAACTGGTATCAAAAGAACGAAAACGACGCGGGCGCAAACCCCAGCACGGGCAACTTCGGTTTCTATGACACCGATCCTGGAGGCGAATCGAGCCATCAGCAGGAGTGGGCCAGCTTCTTGTTGGGAAATGTTTCCGGCTTTAACCAATCGAGGAGTGATTTCGACGCCCAGGTTCGACAACACACAATGGAGCTGTATGCCCAGGATGAGTTCCGCGTTCTTCCGAACCTCTCTTTGACCTATGGATTGCGTTACACCTACTATGGCCAGCCCTTTGACGCGCAAGACCGGGCTGCAAATTTCGACCCGGCTTTGTACAATCCCGCGAACGCACCGCAGCTGGACCCCGCCGATGGAACAGTGATACCAGGCACCGGCCAGCTCTACAACGGCGTGATCATTACTGATTTGAGCCGCGCTGCGGCTAGCTTCCCGACTGGCGCAGCCATCAATTCTCCATTTGGTCGTGCGCTCGCAAGACGTGACACGAATAACTTCGCGCCGCGAGTAGGCGTTTCCTGGGATCCCTTCAACAAGGGCAAGACCGCCATCCGAGGCGGATGGGGATTCTTTTACGACGCCCCGGCGGTCGGGTTTTTCGAAAACAATACTTTCTCAAACCCGCCTTTCGTGGGAACAGTGAATATCCCGCCTACTGCGACCACGCCTCCAGACTTGTTCCAAAATCCTGCCAGCGGTACCGCGGATGTGGACAAGGAGCCGGCATTCATGAAGGGCATCGACACTCATTGGAAGCTTCCATGGACCCAGATGTGGAGCGCGGACATACAACAAGAGCTGCCGAAGCAGATCATCCTCGATGTCGGCTACTACGGATCAATCGGGCGAAACCTGTTGGGGATCGAGGACATAAATCAGCCGCAGGCTGGCGCATATGTCGGCGTCGGTGCGACACCTCTTAATCCGGGCGACATCAATGTTGACAATACCGACGCGATCCGTATGTTGAGCCTAGTTCGGCCGTTCCAAGGTTATGGCCCGATCAATGTGACTCGCTCCATCTTCAAGTCGCAATACAATTCGTTGCAAATGAGCGCACAAAAGAAATTCAGCGGTGGATCGCTGATCGCGCTGAATTACACCTGGTCCAAGTCACTGACTGATGCTCCGAACGACTTCTACACTCCCCAGAACAATGCTGACTTAAGGGCGGAGTGGGGACCCTCTGATTTCGATCGGCGTCATATCTTCTCGGCTAACTTCGTTTACGAATTTCCCTGGCTGAAGGCGCAACACGGTTTCGCCGGAAAGCTTCTCGGTGGCTGGGAGATGTCGGGAATCGTCAGCTACAACTCAGGCCTTTTCTACACAGCGAACTGCGTAACCAACGATGCTGCTGGTCTGGGGCTGCTGGATCCGAACGCCAACTTCTCATTTGGTGGTGGCTCGTCACGTCAGGGACTTTGCGTTGGCCGTCCGAACCAGCTCGCCGACCCCAACAGCGGGGCACCGCACACTGCAGATCAATGGGTAGCTAACGTCTTCGATCCGGACCCTAGCCACACCGGAACACTGCCGGGGAACGAGCGTCGCGGCACTATTGCAGGGCCGGGCCTTGCGCGCTGGGACCTGTCGCTCTTCAAGAACCTGAAACTGTCAGAGCGTTATGGAATGCAATTCAGGTTTGAAGGATTCAATGTCTTCAACCAAACCAACTTCGAAGACTTCACCCTGGATGCGACCAGCGCTACGTTCGGACAAGTCCAGTCGACGCACGAACCGCGCATCATCCAGCTGGGAGTGAAGTTCAACTTCTAGTGCTTGTCTGCCACTTGAGGGGGCTTGTACAGCCCCTCGGGTGTAATCATCAGGCCATGTCTACATCGCCCACTGCCACCGCGTCACCTAATGCGCCGCAACTGCGGCGCACTCTTACGCTGTGGCACCTGATTATTTACGGCATCATCGTCGTTCAGCCGGTGGCCCCCATGCCGTCCTTTGGCGTGATCACGCAGGAAGCACGCGGACACGCGGTCACTTGCATCCTGATCGCGATGGTGGCCATGCTGCTGACCGCTTTCAGCTACGGACGCATGGCGCGCGCCTACCCCAGCGCCGGCTCGGCATATACGTATGTCGGGCGCGAGCTGCATCCTGCGCTTGGCTACGTGACCGGCTGGAGCATGACGATGGATTACATCCTGAATCCGTTGATCTGCACCATCTGGTGTAGCAAAGCGGCGGGAAATATTCTCCACGATGTTCCTTACGCAGCGTGGGTAGTGCTGTTTGCCTCGTTGTTCACCGGAATGAACCTGCTCGGCGTTAAGACCAATGCCCGCGTGAACGCAGCATTGGCGGCCGGCATGGGAGTAGTGATCATCATCGTTCTCGCGGCAGCCTTCAGATTCATTTTGCACTCCACCGATCACTCCCTCGCAGCGTTTACACGGCCGTTCTACGATCCGGCGACGTTTGCACCTCCCGCAGTGCTTCACGGGACATCGATCGCCGTGTTGACTTATATCGGCTTTGACGGGATCTCGACCCTCTCGGAAGAAGCCGAGAACCCGCGGAAAAATATTCTTTACGCAACTGTGCTCGTCTGCCTGATCACGGGAGTGCTCGCATCCATTGAGGTCTACGCCGCACAACTGGTTTGGCCCTCGCACCAGTTTCCCGACGTCGATACGGCTTACGTGCACGTTGCCGGGCGAATCGGCGGCCTGGCTCTCTTTCACTTAGTGAACATAACGTTGCTGGTCGCCAATATCGGCTCCGGGATGGGAGCGCAGCTTGCCGCGGCGCGTCTTCTTTATGGCATGGGTCGAGACAACGCGATACCTAAATCATTCTTCGGCGTCGTAGAAGGGAAGCACGGCATTCCCAGGAACAATGTTTTGTTCGTGGGGGCGCTCGCTCTGGCCGGCGCATTCGCTTTGAGCTACGAACGCGGCGCTGAGTTGTTGAACTTTGGCGCCTTCATCGCCTTCATGGGAGTGAATGCAGCGGCCTTCTTCCATTACTACCTCCGTGCCGAGGAGAAGAGGCTAAGGAATCTTTTTCCTCCCGTGCTGGGCTTCTGCATCTGTCTGGTGATCTGGATGAACTTCAGTTGGCAGGCGAAGATCGCGGGTGCGGTGTGGCTGTTCCTGGGAATTGTTTACGGCGCCTACAAGACAGGTGGCTTCCGCAAGAAGACGATCAGCTTCGATGTGCCGGAGTAAAGGCAAAGAAAAGACGTGAGCAACGAACTAGTTTTGGGAGTCGATATCGGTGGGACGAAGGTCGCGGCCGGATTGGTCAACGCGGCTGGCGAGATCTTGTCTAAAGTCCGTGTTCCCATGAATGCCACCGGCAGCGCTTCGCAAGCGATGGAGTGCGTCTTCGCAGCGATCGAAAAATCTATGGCAGCAGCTGGCCGGGGCGTCGTGACTTCGATCGGTGTTTCGTCGCCAGGGCCTCTCGATCAACGCACCGGTATCGTGCTGCACACGCCGAACCTGCCTTGCTGGGTCGATTTCGCATTGCGACATGAGATCGAGCAGAGATACGGGCTTCCGGTGCGTCTCGACAACGACGCCAACGCTGCAGGTCTCGCGGAAGCCACCTGGGGCGCGGGAGCTGGGCACGATTCAGTCTTCTACGTCACCATCGGGACCGGGGTAGGGACGGCCATCATTTTGGATGGGCGCGTTCTATACGGGCGCACCGGTACCGCCGCCGAGGGCGGGCACATGACGATCGATTTTCGTGCACCCGTACGTTGCGGATGCGGGAAGCGCGGCTGCCTCGAGAGCATGGCCTCGGGTCCGGCGATGGCGTTGCGCGCTCAGGAAAAAATTTCTGGCAATGGCGCCAGTGGCGCCGCCATGCTCAAGCTGGCGGGCGGAGACGTCACAGGCATCAATGCGGAAGTTGTCGTGAAAGCTTGGAAGGCCAAAGATCCACTCGCGCTCACTGTGATGCAGGAGACGGTCGATCTTCTGACGATTTGGTTAGGAAATGTCGTCGATTTGCTCGAGCCTGAGGTCATCGTGATCGGCGGCGGACTTGGTTCGAGGATATCGGAGTGGTTCGAGCAGATCAGCAAATCGCTTCCGCAATGGAGCATCAACTCACGCGCCAATGAGATCCCTATCTTGGCAGCAAAGTACGGAGCGGACGCCGGTATTGCCGGCTCAGCTGCGCTGTGGCTTTGCGAACACCCTGCATCCACGGCTGCGACGGAGCTTGACTGATGGCCGAATTCAAGCACCACATGCTGCGCGAGATCTTCGAGCAGCCTGCGGCCGTACTGCGGACCTTCGAAGCCGCGCAGATGGACGCCGCAAACTGTTCCTTCTACCAGCGCTCCTGGCAGAAAGCGAATCTTCAGGAGCTGACCCGGATTGTGATCGCCGCTTCCGGCACAAGCCGTCACGCGGGGATCGCAGGCGAGTTCATGATCGAGTCGCTTGCCGGTATCCCGGTAGACGTTGATTATGCGAGCGAGTTTCAGTTCTCCCCCGACCGGATCTCTCGCGAGACTCTCACCATCGTCATCACGCAATCCGGTGAAACAGCGGACACCCTGGCCGCGTTGCGGAAGGCTAAGAAAGCCGGATCGATGGTGGTCACTATTAGCAACGTGGCTGAGTCCTCCATGATGAAAGAGGCAGATTTCGGTATCCATATCAAGGCCGGCCCCGAACTGGCAGTCCCTTCAACCAAAGCATTCACTGCCCAGCTCGCTGCGCTGTATCTGCTGGCCTTATTCCTGGCAGAGCAGCGGAAGAAGGTGAACCACAGGCAAGCCGAATCGCTGATTGCCGAGCTGGCGGCTATTCACGACAAATTGCAGAAGGTGCTCTTGCTCGACCAGCAATGCCAGGACTTGGCGCGCCGGTACAACAAATGTAGCGACTTTATTTATGCAGCTCGGGGCGTCCACCGCGCCGCCGCGATGGATGGGGCATTGAAGCTGAAAGAAGTTTCGTATCTGCACGCTGAAGCGTACCCATCGGGCGAGATCCTTCACGGTCCGCTGGCGACGATCGATGAGGAGATGGCGGTGATCGCCATCGTTACCGTGGAACCGACCGACCAGGATTCCGTCGCGCGATATGAAAAAACCTTAGCGAATCTGAAAGAGCTCTCGGGAAAAACGCGAAAGGTGATCGCATTGGCGATCGAAGGTGACGACCGTGTCTCCAAGATCGTGGACGATGTGATTTATGTCCCAAAGTCGCCCGACCTGCTCTTGCCTATCCTGGAAATCGTCCCCTTGCAGCTTTTTGCTTACCACATGGCCGTACTACTTGGCCGGGATGTAGACAATCCTCGCAGCCTCGCAAAAGCGGTCGTCAAAGACTAGGAACCCCCATGCGCACGCGGATGCTCGGCAGGACCGGGCTTGAGGTCAGCGAGATC
>Ga0136846_1223012_pt1 | contig 11614 bp, 11 predicted proteins | sample HopSoiMetagenom2_FD_96841 | JGI IMG/M metagenome (GOLD analysis project Ga0136846, IMG submission 96841) | Grasslands soil microbial communities from Hopland, California, USA - 2 Assembly 2016 (version 4) | ecosystem: Environmental > Terrestrial > Soil > Grasslands | place: USA: Hopland... | reverse complement strand
GGGCCCACTCCCGCGCGGTCGCGTCGACGGCGACTGGGGCGTGACTCGCCGGTCCGAGACATGGGGTCGCGCCGCAGGGATCTCGTTCGCCACCGACGGCACGGCGAGCGCCGCGGTCTCCCGGCACCTGGCCAAGCTGAAGAAGCTGAAACTGATCAGCACGGCGCCGGACGGCCGGATGACCCGCATCACCAAGCTGCACGAGGACGGCTCCGGGGACCCCTACACGCTGCCGTCGGGCAACTGGGAGGGCTCCCGCAAGGACATCTATTTCAAGGTGCCCTTCGAGTACTGGGAGCAGGACTATTACAAGTCGCTGACGATGCCGGCGAAGGCCATGCTGTTCATCTTCATGAGCCAGCGCAGCCGGTCCTTCGCCCTGTACAAGGACAAGCAGTTCGCGTCCTGGTAGGGGATCTCCCCGGCGACCGTCGGCCGCGGCATCACGGAGCTGAAGGCGAAGGGGCTGCTGTACGAGTTCTTCACCGAGCAGTACCTGGACGACTCCTCCATCTTCGGCCAGAGCACGGGTGTGCGCTGGGCGCTCGCCGCGCCGTTCGACCTGAACGTCAACAAGACGGAGCGCGAGGCGGCGGAGGCCGCTTGGACTCTTGAGGGCGTCGCCCGCACCGCACTGCGGATCAGCTCCCGTATCCCTGCGCTCTCGGGGGCCGCGATTCCGCGATGAGCACCGCCGGGGCACTACGGCCCCGGCCCCACGACTCCCGTCCCGGCACGCCCGGGTCGGGCGCGGCGCAGGCCGCCGCCCCGTAAACGGGCGACGGCCCCCTGTTCCAGCAGGGAGCCGCCCAGTGAAGACCCGACAGCCACTCCCCAAGGAGGCACCATCAGCATGTCCATCGAGCCTAAGGGCACTGACCAGCCGGCGTCGACCCGGCATCACCAGGGCAACGGCAAGCTGCGCCACGCCTGGTCCGAAATCCGGACCCGGCTGCGGCAGCTGCTGGACGGCGGCCGCCGCCGTCGCCTGCGCACCCTCGCACGTACTGCGGGCTACGGCATCCTCCGCGGCGCCGCCGGTGCTATGGGCGCGAGCGGGACCGGCTGGATCATCTGGTGGATCCAGCAGCGCTGACCCAGCGCAGCTGATCGCGGAGTTCACCACCGTGGTGGCCTCGGTCCCCAGGACCGGGGCCATGCATTTCGATCAAGGAGCCTCGAAGAACGGCAATCCGACGGCGGCGAGCTTCGTCTGAAGATTGATGTCCTTCGTGGCCACATAGACCGCCGAACCCGGGTGCCGGGACTGCAGCAGCAGAGTGGAGGCCACGAAGCGGTCGTCCGGCACATCGAGGTCGAGCCAGTTCGGCAGGGCGTCGCCCTTGGGTTCGATGTGCTCGAAGATGGCGTGCACGTCGCCCGCCACCCGTACGCCACGTAGCACGTTCCCGTTGGTCCGCAGCCCCTTCAGACGACGGTCCGCCTTCTTCGCGGCGTCCCGAAGCTCCGAGGTGCGGCCGCCGAGCTTCTTGTCGTCCAGCTCCCGCAGGACCACCGGGAGCAGGTGGACCATGTACCGATTGCCGAGCACGGACGTGTAGATCGCCACGTCGGGGTCATCGAGCAGCATGTTTGTATCGACCGTGACTCGCACTGGCCAGTCGTCGGTGGGCAGGAGCTCGCCCAGTCCCCGGAGCGTGGCCACCGCCTTCTTGACCATGTCGACGGCCCCATCGATGGTGGCTGGCACGGTCTTGTCCCCGGGGCGCTCAAGCCAACGTTGCAGCAGGGCCAAGTTCTTGTCGAGGCGCCTGGTGACCTCCGGAGTCGGGTGCGGGAACAGGAGCCGGAAGAGCGGGTCCCACTCCCGGACCCGCCCCAGCAGCTCCATCCTTCGTGTCTCAAGCCCCGGGCTGCTGGGCGCCCATCCCCACCTTGCCGCGCCGATGACAACAGAGTTCCTGGCCCAGCGGTTCGGATCAACGTTCCGAATCTGCGAATCGGCGAGGATCGCCAGGAAGTCCGCTTCGATCTGGACCAGGCCCTCGGAGAGGCGGTCCAGGTATGTCGGCGGGGCTTGGGTCGATGCCATCCGCCGATGATGCCCCACGCCTGTGGCGATGCAAGAGATGTCGCTGGTCGAGGTGCCGTGTCACCCGTGCGGGCGGTGCGTTCGTACGCGTAGGCTCCGGCGGCATGGTCCAGCTCGTGTCCCTTCTCACCGCGAAGCAGCCGCACGAGATCCAGGGCACGCCGGAGAGTGAGTGGGTCGACTTCAAAAGCATCTCGCACAAGGGGCCGTACGACCTGAGCACCGATAAAGGCAAGTTCGAGCTCTCCAAGGACGTCGTTCGAGAACGCCAGCGGTCTGATCGTGCGCGGCTTCAAGGCAAAGAAGAAGAAGAAGAAGAACGAGCTCTCAGTCCTCGGTCCCCCGTCGGACCGTGTCGGCCGGTGCCAACTCCTCGTCGTGGACCGGCACAACGATCGAGCCGCGGGCTCTGTGCCGGAGGCTGGACGTGCCGCTGAACGTCTCGGGCAACTTGTCGAGGGACTCCTGTATGGCCTTGATGGTCTGCCGCAGTTCCTTGCCCATTTCCTTTCGGCCGATGAGGTACCTGTTCGGCAGCATCTCGGGTTGGCGTAAAAGGTAGTCGCGGAAGTTGTCCGTGTCGTCCTTCAAGTCCTGGGCATGGTCGAGAAGGACCTCTTTTTGCCGCAGCAGCGGGGGTGGCAGCGCGTCGGCCAGGCCGCTGAGGAGACTTTGGACCCCCTCGACCTCTTTACTGAACTCTTCGAATTTCTGCTCGAGATTCGGGAGGCTTTTGCACTGCTCGCCCAGCTCGCCAAGCTTTTCCTGGACGGCTTTCAACACCGCGCCGTACCCGCTCGGGCGAGCTGCCGCGGCCACGCGCAGGACTCAGAACTGAGTGCTGTTTGCCAGCACCTGGAGCAACCACCCCTGGACCTTAGCCGCGTACGCGCAAGCGGAGCGCACCTGTATGGGGCTGGCGGCCGGTGTCGAGGCCGACGCCAGTGTGCTTTCCAACTCCCATACGTACCTACCCAGTACGTCGTCGTCGGTCGGGTGGGGCGGCCGAGTCAGGGAAAGCTGGTGCACGAGCAGGGCAGTGCTCGATGCAAGGGCCGTCCAGCTCGAGTCGTCGAAAGCGCTCTGCCGCAGTACACGGACCAGGCCTTCCCACGAGCCTAACCCGTCGTCCGAGGGCTCCTTCGACGCGGGAACCGTCGCGCGGCCGACCGCCGCCGGATTCTCTGTACGGCCCGGACCAGCCGCGGAACGCTGCGTGAACGCCCGGCGCAGCCGTTGGGCGACGTGCCGTACCCCCTCCTCGAAGGCGTCGGAGTGAAGCTTCTTGCCGCGCAGCCTGCGCAGGTCGTAGTACTGACGGGACTTCAGGGCCGTGGCGTACTCATCCGCATTCCCGGAGTCCTCCAGCCGGTCGGCGGTCACGTAATACAGAGGCAGCACGAGGTCCTGGCGGCCGCGCGTCCGCTCGTTCCGCAGGAACCGTCCCAGCTCCTTACGGCAGGCGGCGCTGGTGAAAAAGTGCGGCGTCACGATCGGGATGAACAGCGCCACCGCGTCGAGGCTCTGCTCAATCCGCGACTCCCAGTGCTCACCCCAATCAATGCTGTCGCGATCCTGGAAGATGGGGAACGGCATGCCGGTCAGCGCCTCGACTTCGCCGCTCAGCCGCTCGCGGAAGGCCGTCAGCCAGCCGCGGTCGTGTCTGTCGTTGAACTGGGCGTAACTCATGAAAGCAACCGGTTCGCCAGTCATCGACCACTCCTCCTGTCATTTCCGGCAGCGTTCATCACTCGGCAGACGGCCTTACGGTTTCGGCCGCTCCGAGACCACCTTGACCCACCCGTTCATCTCTCCCTGTTCGATCCGTGAGACCTCCGCAGCAAGGAGTTGGTCCCTGGTGGCTGCATCGTCGTACGGTTCTGCGCCGGTGTGGTAGCGACGGCGCTCGGCCTCCACGGCCTCGCGGGCGCCGCTGAAGCGCAGGTAGTTGTCCTGCCAGTGGTAGACGGAGCGCAGGCCGGAACCGACGACGGCCAGTGCGCCGAGGGCTGCGGGGATGACGGTGATGTGGGGGGCGACCGCGACCGAGAACGGGATGGCGCCGGAGACCAGGAGAATCGCCGTCTCGGAGAACTTGTAAGCGCGGCGCGAGCGGATCGCGGCTCTGCTGTACCAGTTGTAGGAATCGTTCGCCAGTGTGAGGGCGTAGCCGGACTCCACTGACGGCTCCGGACCGGTCTCTGCCATGCGTCACCCTCTCCGTCTCTGTATGGGCGCTCATAGCCGCCGCCGATCGCACCATGATTCCGGGCGCCTCCGCTCACGCGCTACCGGTTCGCACCGACGCCTAGCACCGCCTACTCGGTGTGTCAGCTCGCGCCAGATCCGTTGAGCGCAACACGGAGCAGAAACATCACCCCCTTGCCAACCTCTACTGACACGCTCCTGCTGACAAGAAGCCGACAGAGACGATCACGCGCCAAGCCGGCCGACGCGTAATCGGGAGCACACGTTCCTCACCTGCGTCCACGCCGACCGTCCGGCGGCGCGCGAGGAACACCAGCGGCGCCCGATCCCCTCGCCCGCCACCGGGGCCTGTCCCACAAGGGCGGTTGTCGGACGGGGTGTGGGCGGGGATGTGGGCCTGGCCCACGGAGGCGTTGTCGCTTCGTGACCGTGGTCGGGTCCGCCACTACCGCGTCGCCGACTGGTCGACGCCGACGGCCACCTGCCCGACATCGCGCCGGGCGTCACCTTCAACGGCGATGAAATCGGGCGTTGACTCCAGCGGCAGGCTCAGCCAGGTAGTTGGGCGCAGCTGTCGACCGAGCAGCAGAAGCGGCTCTCTCAGCTGGGCTGAGGCCTGTCCAGGCGCCGTCGATACCGCCCACGCGAGTGGGACACCCGCGCAGGGACCGTCGAACTCGCCGTCCCCAAGCTGCGCCAGGGCAGCTACTTCCCGCACTGGCTCCTCGAACGCCGCCGCCGGGCCGAGCAGGCCCTGATCTCCGTGGTGGCCACCGCCTACCTGCTCGGCGTCTCCACCCGCCGGGTCGAGAAGCTCGCCGAGTCCCTCGGCGTCACCCAGCTGTCGAAGTCCCAGGTCAGTGCGATGGCCAAGCACCTGGACGAGCAAATCGCCGCGTTCCGCAACCGGCCCCTGGACGCCGGCCCGTATGCGTTCGTCTAGGTCGACGCGCTGACCCAGAAGGTCCGCGAAGGCTGCCGCATCATCAACGTCCACGCACTGATCGCGGTCGGCGTGAACGCCGACGGCCACCGCGAGATCCTCGGCATCGACGTCGCCACCGCCGAGGACGGCGCCGGCTGGCTCGCCTTCCTGCGCTCCCTGACCGCCCGCGGCCTGTCCGGCGTCCAGCTCGTCGTCTCCGACGCCCACACCGGCCTGGTCGCCGCGATCGGCGCCGTCCTGCCCGGAGCATCGTGGCAGCGATGCCGCACGCACTACGCCCGCAACCTGCTGAGCCAGGTCCCGAAGTCGGCCCAGCCCTGGGTGGCCACGCTGCTGCGGACCGTTTTCGAACAGCCCGACACGACGGCTGTCCAGGCCCAGATGCGGCACGTCCTGGACGCCCTGGAAGCCAAGTTCCCTAAAGCCGCAGGCCACTTGGACGCCGCCCAGCACGACCTGCTGGCCTTCACCGCCTTCCCTCGTGAGATCTGGCGGCAGATCTGGTCCAACAACCCGCAGGAACGGTTGAACAAGGAGATCCGGCGTCGCACCGACGTGGTCGGCATCTTCCCCGACCGCTCCGCCCTGATCCGCCTGGTCGGAGCAGTCCTGGCCGAGCAGAACGACGAATGGACCGAAGCCCGCCGCTACATGGGCATCGAACTCCTCGCCAAGGCCCGCCTCCACCCGATCGAGTCAGATACCGACGAGACCACCCTGCCCACCGAACTCACCGCATAGCCTCAAAACGAGGTCACCGAGTGGCCGTCGATACACCACTCCAGCGGACGTGACCGAACCCGGACCGGGATCCGGTCTGGTCCCACAGTTGCTCGCTCACTAACCTTGCAGTCCGCCGGCTGAGGGGCACCTCACGCTGTCGGCCGCCGCCTCGGCGGGTTGTTCCTCAGAGGCCAGAGCGGAAGCTTCGGGAACCGGCTCGAATCCGCCGAGATCCAGTGACTTGACGGCCTCGCCCGTGATCCTCGTGATGGTCTTGGCGCAGCAACGGGCATGGGCGGCCAGCGCCAGGGATCTACCCATCCGTCCATGTCGGCATGGCAGGGGTGTCCAGCGGTGGGCCGCCGCGCTCGCCGAGCCGGCGCGCCGCACCGCCCAGCCTGCAGTGCGTGATTGACACCTGGTGGCGGGGCACGGACTCGCTCATCGCCCTGTACCGGGGCGAGGCCGTGGGTCTTGATGCGCCCGCGTACGGCCTCATCGCGCAGGGCAACCAGGGTGAAGGACGCCACGTTCACCCCGGTGCGCCGGTAGCCGTCCGCGTGGGCGATCGCTTCCGGGTGCTCCACGATGGAGGCCAGTGCCTCGGGGCCGGCAACCGTGTACGTCAGCATCAGCTCCCCGCGCTGGAGCACCACCTGCGCCCCCGGCTCCACCATCGAGCCGTCGCCGTCGATCGACAGGGCCACCTTGCCGACCATCGGGCCCATTCCGATCTCGCGGACCTCGTCGAACTGCTCCACGGTGGCGTCCACGAACCGCTCGGAGTCGGGCAGCACCAGCACGCAGTGCCCGTTCCACGAGGTTCCCGTCCAACTCGGAGTAAGCGATCCGTAGCGGGTGCCGCTTCCGTCCTGCCTCTGGATCGCCACATGGCAGCAGTTCAGCCCGCACCCCCAGCTGCCCGTAGGCGTTCCGCAGCGTCATGCACGCGTCCACGCATACGTTCGCCGGTACCCGGCCGTCGGCGAGGGCCACCCACAGATATGGCAGGACCAGTTCCACCAGCTGGTCCGGCTTCGCGTGCTCCAGCATCCGCGCCGTCGCATCCAGGCTCCCCCTCAGCGGTAACCCGCCACTAGGCAGCACCGCAGCCGCCACGCGCGGACGCGGTACCGAGGGACTGCGTGGGACCCGTTTCTGCGGCGTGCGCTGCTTCCTGCCCCGCTTCTGCCTCGACATGAGCAGAGCCTAAAGATCCAACAGGCTCCGCAACAGGGCGCGTTCGCGGCATGACCGGCATCGATCGCCCCCTTTCGCTCAAGATCACCCTAAGCCCGAACAACCACTCCCTCATTTTCGTCAAACTGACGGTAAGGTGGTGATGAGAGCAGGCCGCCCCGTGTGACCGACGCTCCGTCACGCCATCGCACCCCGGAGGTCACCTGTGGAGCCTCACGTCAAACTCGCGTTCGCCATGCGCGACACCCCCCGCGCCTACGCGGTCCTGCTGGGGGCCGGCGCCTCGATCGCCGCGGGCATGCCGTCCGCGTGGGACGTCCAGGAGAACCTCATCGAGCGCCTCGCGGCCGCCGAAGGCGCCACCGAGATCGGGGACCCGCACGCCTGGTACCAGGAGCGCTTCGGCCACCCGGCAACCTACGACGACCTCCTGGCCGCGCTCACCACCACCCCGTTCGAGCGGCAGGCGCTCCTGCGCTCCTACTTCGAACCAGACCACCAGGAGCGCCGGGACGGCCTCAAGCAGCCCACTGCTGCGCACCGCGCCATCGCCCGTCTCGCCGCCGCCGGCCGCGTGCCGATCGTGCTGACGACCAACTTCGACCGGCTCATGGAGACCGCCCTGCGCGAAGTGGGCATCGAACCCACCGTCGTCGCCGACGCCAACGACGCCCGCGGCCTCGCCCCCCTGCACACCATCAAGGCCCTCGTCATCCACGTCCACGGTGACTACCTCGACCACAAGAGCATGCGCAACACCCCCGACGAACTCGACCATTACGACCCGGAGATCGACCAGCTGCTCGACCGCGTCTTCACCGAGTACGGCCTGATCATCTCCGGCTGGTCAGCCGAATGGGACCCGGCCCTGCGCAAGGCCATCGTCCGCAGCACCAACCGCTTCTTCGCCTCCTACTGGGCCGACCCCCGGCCGCTGCCCGAGACCGCCAAGAAGCTTCTCGCCCACCGCGGCATCACCTACGTCCAGGCCGATGCCGACACCTTCTTCACCAAGACCGCCGACACCGCCGACGCAGTCGCCGACCCCGCCCGCCGCCACCCCGTCAGCATCGACATCCTCGTGGCCAGGACCAAACGCGACCTCAACGGCTCGGGCCAGGGCATCACCCTGCACGACACCCTCCGTCGCGAGCTCGACCACGTCGCCGCCCTCCCCCTGCGCACCACGGGGCCGTGGACCGTTCCCCATAGCGCCGACATCGAGGCCGAACGCAACAGCCGGATCACCACTCTGGAGGCCGCGACGGAACCGCTGCTCGCCCTGGTCGCCGTCTCCGCCTACTGGGGCAGCACCACCACCGACCGCTGGTGGCTCCGCGACATCGAAACCCTCGCCGCACCCCTGCCCCCAGGCGGCCTCCCCGAGCTGACCCACCTCGCTCAGGCTCCCGCCGTCATGATGATCTACACGGCAGGCATCGCCGCGCTGGCCGCCGAACGCTGGGACACCCTCACCCAGGTCCTCACCGAGCCCCAGGTAGAGCACCGATGGGCCGGCAGGAACCACGCCGTGGCCGCCCTCAGTCCCTTCGCCACCCTCAACCCCCCTGGCCGTGAGTCCTCTCAATACCTCCACGACCTGCTGCGCCCCGTCTTCACCCGGCACCTCTCCCTCAGCACGACCGCCTACACCGAGGCATGGGAACGCTTCGAGTACCTGCGCCTGCTCGTCCAGAACGACGCCCAGCGAGGCTTCGACGTGCCCTACATCCAACAGAACGGCTTCCTCGACACCTACGACCCCGCCCCCGCCACCTGGCTCAAGAACCAGATCGACAAGCACGGCGACAACCTCCCCCTGCTCCGCGAAGGCTTCCTCGGCACCAGCCTCACCCGGCTCCAGGAACTGATGGCCTCCGCGGAATCCGCCTTCGACGACCTCGCCCAGCGCAGGCGCCGCGGATAACAGACTCCCCGGCCGGTGCCGGAGCTGAACACCCCGACACAGCAACAGCGTTCACCCCGCCGCCCGTCCGGCTGTACCTTCGCCCACGGACTCCCTCAACGCCTCGCTCGCCGACCTCTCAGCCATAGGAGGGCGGTTCAGGCCCTTGCTGCGGGGCGATCTACAGATCGAACTCGAGGTGTTCGACGTCGGTGAACAGGACCTCTTCCAGGCTTCCGGCGCGGCGACCGCCGTCCTGGAAGTAGACCTCTTTGAGCGCTTCGGCGGCGATCTCCTGGAGCTCGGTGTCGCTGGCGCCGGCCTCCTGGGCGTCGAAGAGCCGGGCGGCGTAGCGGGGCGGGAGGGCGACGGTCAGGTGCCGGATGCGGTCCTCGTCCGTCGACCCGATCGGCGCGACGTAGCCGAGCCGGGCCCGGGTGTCGATGACGATGCCGCCTGTCGTCGCTGCCTTCTGCCGGGCCTTGGCCCGGACCTGCGGCTGCCAGCGCTTCTTCACCTCGCGCTCCAGGCGCGCGGCGAGGTCCGGTCGGGGCTTCTTGATCTGGTCCTTCACGTACCGTTCGACGGTGCGCTGGGAGACCCGCAGCATCTGGGCGACCGCTTTGGTGCCCTTGAGCTGCTTGACCAGGTACCGCATCTGCGCGCCCGCGCTCTTGGGCGCTGGGCGGGTGAACGCCTTCTGCACCGCGGCGTCCAGGCCGTCCCCGAACAGGCTCATCGTCGCCTTCTCCTACTCTCCGTTGTCGACGTCGGTGACGGTGCCGTCCTTGATGTACCGGGCCAGGTTGAGCTGCGGAGCGTTGAACCGCTCGCGGACCTCTTCGCCCCACAGGACGCTCTGGGTGCCCTCGTGCTTGACCAGGCCGGGGTTGATGCCGAGCTTGAAGCCGCCCGGCAGCGGCTTGCCCTCCTTGTAGGGCAGGAAGTCCAGCGGGCTGGTGCCGTTGGCGGCGTAGACGACGCAGTCGGACAGGACCGCGATCGGGTACTGGCCGGTGAAGGCGGCGTGCTTGACGATCTTGCGGTGCAGGTTGATCCGCGTGCGGGAGATGACCGCAGCGCGGATGTCCGGCCGCCACGTCGGGCGGGACAGCGCCCGCCACGGCTCGCCCGGCCGCCAGCCCTCACCGCGCGGGCGCTCGCGCAGCTTGCCCAGGCCGCCCTTCACCGTCGCCTTGACCGCCGAGACGACGATCGCCAGCTCCGGGTCCCGGCCGCGGTAGCCGTCCATCGCCGCCATGAAGTCGGCCGGTTCCAGATCCGCGTCGACACCCAGGTCGGCCATCGTGGCGAGGTACGCGTCGCGCAGCCGGTTGTACCAGCCGTCCAGGTACCGGCCGCTCTCGTACCGGACGTACGCCTCCAGCGGGCGCACTTCGTAGCCGAGCTCCACCGCATACGCGACGGTGGGCGTCGCGTACCAGGCCGAGCCCTCGGGGCGCTCGCCCTTCGGCGTGAACGGGCTGGGCAGCAGACTCGCGTCCAGCTCCGCCCACTTGTCCTTGCCGACCTTCACCCGCGACAGGTCGACGTGCGACAGGTCCACCAGCCACGAGCCGGGCAGCTTCGCGTCGAACACCGGCGCCTTGACGTGCGTTGGCGCACCGAGGCCGACGACCAGGCCGTTGGCGCCAGCGGCGAAGGCCATGTTCACGTCAATGCCCACCAGGTGCCGCAGGGTGCACTCGGCATCCGTCATCGGCCGCGCCCAGTCGTACGCCTCCTCGAACAGCTTCTCCCCGGGGCCGCGGACGTGGAAGCGCGGCAGGTCCTTCAGGAGCGGGTGCCCGTCGGGGGCCTCGCACGGCGCGCAGTCGACCGGGTCCGTGCCCAGGCTGCCGGGGTTGTGCTCGGAGTGCCGCTTGCCGTCAGCGTCGGGCTCGGAGGCCCGGGTCGGCGGGTGCAGCGCGGTCATCAGCTCCAGACCGGTCACCGCGGTCGAGCCGCGCGGTGTCATCACCCTCGAGGCGTACACGCCCAGCACACGCGCGAGTTCCGCCGGCGCCAGCTGGCCGGCCTCGCCCCAGTGCCGGGTGTCCAGCGCGTTCCACGACGGAATGCACAGCTGCACGCAGGCCCGCTCCCCACCGGTCGCGGGGCGGTAGATCCGCGCCCACGGCCCGAACCCGCGCTTGGTCAGCTTCCACTCCGCACGGGTCAGTTGCTTGATGACCTTGTGGTCCGCCGGGATCCGCCCGCCGAGGCGCTCCTCATCGGTGAGGGCGACGGGCAGGCCGTAACGCTCCAGCGCGGACGGGGTGAGAACGATCAGGGGGTCGGCGTCCTTGCCCGGCCCGGACAGCTTCGGCTGCCCGAGCTTCGCCTCCCGCAGCGTCCAGTCCACCAGGGACGGGATCGACTTGGCGGCCACGTCCATGACCAGGCCGCCTACGCAGTAGGCGAGGACCTGGCCGTCGTCGTCGACGTCGACGACCGCGAGCGGACCGTTGGCGAAGCGCGGGTCGGAACCGGCCGGGATGTTCGCCGGGGCGGTCTTACTGGCGGCCGAGTGACGCGGCGTCGATGACGGCCTGACGGGGCCAGCCGGACGCGACGC
>Ga0136846_1232905_pt1 | contig 11615 bp, 5 predicted proteins | sample HopSoiMetagenom2_FD_96841 | JGI IMG/M metagenome (GOLD analysis project Ga0136846, IMG submission 96841) | Grasslands soil microbial communities from Hopland, California, USA - 2 Assembly 2016 (version 4) | ecosystem: Environmental > Terrestrial > Soil > Grasslands | place: USA: Hopland... | reverse complement strand
TAAAAAAATGGATTCACCAATAGGATTAACAACTTCTTGGCCGATCCATACGAAGCGTGGTTGGCTTCATTTTTGGCGATCGCACTGTGCTCGACGCTTGTTGCTCATGTTAGCGTCGAGCCTGCTCTTGTGCGCTGCCGCTACAGATATCGCTTCTCAAGAGAGAAACGTGGTCGTGGTGCGGCCCAAGGAGATTCAGGACGTACTCGTGAACCCGGGAATGGGCATTACGACGTTTCAAAGATTTAATGGGCAGGAACCAAATCCACCTTTGAAGTGGTCTGAACTCGGACCCGAGAAGAAACTGCCACCGGCCGCGAGTAAGCCTGATTTTCCTGACACATCCGTTTCCTACTGCCGCTGGTATTGGAATGTCTTGGAGCCGGAGCAGGGTAAATTCAATTGGAAGATTGTTGATTTGGCGATTGAGGAAGCGCGGGCGCATGGGCAAACGCTGGCCATTCGCCTGATGCCGTACTCCAATCAGGATCCGCTGCCCGAATGGTTCCGGGCGTCCGGAGCGAAACGCGCCAACAAAGATTCGGACAAGGATGGAAAAATCTGGCAGCCAGATTTCAGCGATCCGCTGTACCTGAAATATTGGGGCGAGTTGGTTGCCGAAGCTGGCAAACGTTATGACGGGAATCCTTTTCTGGACAGCGTAGACATTTCGTCGGTCGGGTATTGGGGCGAAGGTTGGAGTCCTTATATGCCGGCGTTCTCGGTGCAGAAAGAATTGATCGATATCTGGCTTCAGGCATTCAAGCACACACGTCTGTTGATGAACTTCGATGAGCCTGAAGCGCTCGCCTATGGAACGCAACAAGGCGCAGGTTGGCGACTCGACTGCTGGGGCGATATGCGTACCAGTTCGACTGACGTGTATTTTCCGGCCGAAATGCTGGAGATATACCCTCAGCAGATTGTTCGCACAGGAATTCAGGATATATGGCAGCGGAGTCCGGTTTCCCTCGAGACTTGCTACACGGTGCCGGGTTGGAAAGAACGCGGATACGATGTGGACTACATCATCGAACAGGGATTGCGATGGCACGTCAGCACCGCCAATATCAAGTCAGCGCCAATTCCGGTGGATTGGAAACAGAAGTTCGGCGACTTCCAGCGCAAGATGGGCTATCGGTTTATTTTGCGACGCTTGGAATATTCGAAGACAGTTGAGGCTGGCTCGATGATGCCGGTGCATATGTGGTGGCTCAATGCCGGCGTGGCTCCGATTTATGCGGAATATAATTTGGCAATGCAGCTGCGATCCTCGCATGGTTCCACTCAAATTCGAATACCTGTGGATGTACGCAAGTGGTTGCCAGGTGACGCGGTGTTCGATGGAACGGTTTATATTTCGGAACAGCTTGCCGCAGGAAATTATCAGGTGCTGATTGGGATGCTCGACACGCGAACTGACAAGCCAGCGATCCAGTTTGCCAATGAGGGCAGACAGGATGATGGCTGGTATGCGATGGGCTCGTTGACAGTGAAGGCCCGATGAACCGGCGGCGTAGAGTTGTCGTTGTTACCGAGATTCTAGCCGGTATGTTGCTGGGAAGTTTTTGCACTTCGGCCGCCGCACAACAAGCGGCCCCTAAGGAACCCTTCGAAGTCCTCGCGCCCGCACCGGCAGGGGCTCGGATCACGCCGTTCCTGCGATATCAGATGGATCAAGCTTGGAAGCAAGATGAGGAGAGACAAAAATTGTGGCGCTCCATTCAGTCGGAGAGCGACATTCTTAAAGTGCAGGCAGACCTGCGACAGAAGCTGCTTCGATTGATAGGAGGATTGCCGACTGAAAAGACGGACTTGCATGCGCGCGTCACAGGGACCATGCAGATGGACGGGTATTCCATCGAGAAATTAATCTTTCAAAGCTTGCCTGGAGTTTACGTCACCGCGCTCGTGTACGTTCCGGCGGATGGCAGTAGTAAACATCCGGCAGTGCTGGTACCAGCGGGGCATTCGCCAAATGGGAAAATTCATTATCAGGCGCTTTGCCAGCGACTCGTCAGTCATGGGTACGTGGTCATTGCATGGGATCCCGTCGGTCAAGGAGAACGAAGTCAGTTCCCGGACGCGAAGGCGGGAAAAAGCCGATATAACATGATTTGCGGCGAGCACGCGATCATGGGAAACCTTGCGTATCTTGTGGGTGCAAATCTGGCGCGCTGGGAAATTTGGGACGGGATCCGCGCCGTGGATTATCTACTGACCAGAGCAGACGTCGACCCGGCTCGCATCGCTATCACGGGCACGAGCGGCGGCGGCACCCAGGCCGCGTTGATTGCAGCACTCGAGCCGCGGATCACGGTGGCGGCGCCATCTTGCTACATCAGTGCGCTCCCAATGCGAATTTCGAATCGCATCTTCGCGGATCCTGACAGTGATCCTGAGCAAGACATTTACGGAATGTTGGCGGAGGGAATCGATCACCCGGGATTGCTCTTGTTGATGTATCCGCGTCCTGTGATGGTCGTTTCCGCGGTGCTGGACTTTTTTCCCATCGAAGGAGCGCGTAAGACTTTTCGTGAGGCGCGTGATTTATACCAGCGCCTCGGGCATGGCGATCGCATTGCGATGGCCGAGGGATATCACGCTCATCAGTATTCGGCCGAGAATCAAGAAAAGGCGATTCGCTTTCTCGACCATTTCAATGGAATTGCTCCTGGCACCCCATTTGTCACTCCCAAGGAGATCGCGGACAAAGATCTGTGGTGTACAAAGAGTGGCCAGGTGGCGCTCGATTTCGCCGATGCCCGCTCTTTGATGGATGTGATCAAGGAATATTATGAAGAGCACAAAGGCCAGGTGGCGCACAGTTTGACGCAGGAATATTCCGGCAATCGCCGGCCTGAAATCGAGAAGTGGAAGATTGACTCATATCAGGGCATCGAAGTCCCCGAAGGAACGATTGTGTGGCAGGACGTGAATAGCGTGCAAGACAGCTCCACTGTTGTGGACCGCTACGTGCTCCAGCACAGCGGAGGCTTGCAGATGCCGCTGATTTATTTCCATGTCGCGGCGGCCGAGAACCGTCCATCCGTTTTGTGGTTCCAGGAAAACGGGAAAGCTACCGAGAAGGACTGGCTCGAGATCCGCAGGTGGTTGCAACAGGGTTATAACGTTGTCTCATTTGATTTTCGCGGACTAGGCGAGACGCGCATGCGGTACACCGCAACGTCCCCGGACAATCCTGTGCTATCAGACGTAGACTTCGATCGCGCTTACCTGGATCCTTTGTCAGGTGTGCTTGCAAATCATGTATATAACTCGCTTCTGACCGGCCGGCCATATTTTTTACAAATGATCGACGATGCGAAGATCGCCATCCAATTTGCCGAGCGTAAATTGCAAACGCACATCACGGGCGTGGTTGGCTTTGGAATGGCGAACACCTTGGCAAATGCCATCTCAGAAGTGGATCCCAAACTGAAACTGTTAGAACCGGATCGCACAGATGTTCTCAAGTGGTCCGATCTTGTGGAGCGGAAACAGGAGCTATGGCCTGTTCAATACTTGTTGCCAGGTGGCGCGTATATTCACTGATCCCAAAAATTAATCGATGAACTCCAGGACCCCAAACCGTTCGGGGACGTGAAAAGTCGTGCCTGAGGGGATTGTGCTCCATGCCAGAAACTGCCGGTGTTCGTCGCCACCTTGCCCGGCAGCGCGAAAGAAATTGACGCGCCACTTCGCCCCAGACTTCAGTGCAGCAACTTTCATCGATCGTAGAGGTATGCGCATCTCCATCGCCCAAATCCTCATGGTTGAATCCACTTTACTGGCGTGCGAAAATCCAGAATTCCATGCAGCATCGTTGAAAGGTTTGTTCGTCTTCTCGATCTCGAGATCGATCCATTGATTATTCGGCGCAACCTCGAACTCATAGTAATGCGTGATTCGCTCCGGCTGCGGATTGAGAAAAACCTCGGCGACATCGCGATTCCACAATTCCCATCGCTCCTTAGCAGCGTCTTCGCCTTCGTAAACATTCAGAGTGTCGAAGTGGCACGAGAACGCGAAATAGACATAGCTGTCGCTCCAAGCGGATGCAACGCGTGTGGCTAAATTCGGGTAGTGATGCAGTCCCGAGGAGTCGTGATCGAATTCGGCCCACTCCGCGTTATTCCAAACATCTTTCTTCAGGTCGGCATCCATATCAAAATCCGAAATGGTGTGCTTCGCGCGAATCTTTAGGTGACTGGAGTATGTGGTGCGATCGTCCGCACGTACGAAAGACAGCCGATGCAGCAGATAAAAAGTTGCCAGCACGATTAAGACTGTAATGCTGGTCGCTTTCCTTAAATTCACGCGTTTCCCCTCAAGTCTCTGGACGTTTGTGATGATGATCGAATGGTTTGAAACCATGCCATTTTGACAAGCGAAAGTAAACGATATAGAAAGAAGTCAAACGCAACGGCTCATAGCTCAGGGAGGACTGGATGACAACACTCACGCGGAGGCGCTGGTTGGAAAGTATGGGACTGTTAGCCGCAGCAGGTTCGGTCCCTGTGCCCAGCGCTGCTGCTCAACTCACCTCTCCCCAAGGGGCGGGAAAAATGAAACTGGACCTTTCGCAGTTTCAGCCGAAGAGCATGCTACATGTGCCGGAGACCAAGGTACCGCGTGCCAAGTATCCGGTGATCGACATTCACACGCATCTCTCAATCAGAGCAAAGTCGGTAAACGGCGTCGGTCTTGGCGAGCAGATGGACTTCCTGGCTACGCCCGAGACTCTGCTACCGGTAATGGACAGTAAGAACATTCGGCTGTTGGTGAACCTTACCGGGGGGTCCGGGGCTGGGCTCGATGCTGCCGTGAAAAGGTTTCAGCAAGTGCACCCAGATCGATTTCTGACATGTACGGAACCGTCGTGGGACCGCACCAATCACCCCGGCTACAGCAAGTTCCAAGCAGAAGAAATCGCGCGCGCACACAATGCTGGCGCCCGTGGACTGAAGATTTTGAAAACATTAGGACTGTATCTTCGCGAAAATGTCACCGAAGGTCCGCTGGTCAAGATCGACGATCCTCGCTTCGACTCTATGTGGGACGCGTGCGGATCACTGGGTATGCCGGTGGCTATCCACGTTTCCGACCCCGAAGCTTTTTTCCTGCCGACCGATCGGTTCAACGAGCGTTTCGAAGAGCTCAATAATCACCCTGACTGGTCCTTTTACGATCACGATTTTCCGAGTAATGCGCAACTGCTGGAGGCGCGCAACCTCGTAATCGCCAGACATCCAAAAACTCAGTTCATCGTACTCCACGTGGGCAACGATGCGGAGAATCTAGCTTACGTCGGTGAATGCATGGACCGTTATCCGAACATGAGCGTAGAGTTGGCCGCGCGGATCGGAGAACTGGGCCGTCAGCCGAGGACGTCGCGAAAGTTCTTCGACAAATATCAGGATCGAATCCTGTTCGGCACAGACGCTGTGCCGAACGGAACGGACACTCCGCAGCAGATCTTCGGCGCGGAGCTCTACGAGATCTACTATCGCTTCCTCGAAACCGAGGACGAATACTTCGATTACGCGCCCGCTCCGGTGCCGCCGCAAGGGCGCTGGCGAATCTACGGCATTGGTTTGCCGGACTCGATTCTGAAGAAGGTGTATTACGAAAATGCGGCGCGCGCGCTGAAGATCAGCATTTAGTCGATTGCGATTGCAGGCGGATATAGCAGCTTTTACGATCGAATCATCAAAAGCGCCAACGATGCCTGTGAACTAAAGGGGAAAAGGAAAGCAGAGTATGCGGAATTGGTTTGTAACCGTTGTGCTCACAGTTCTCGCTGCGACTCCCGCAGCAACAACTGATCGCCCCGGAGATTTTCGCATCATTGGCCCGGGCGGCGGAGGTGCGATGTTCCATCCTACTGTGGGCCCTCACGATTCAAATACGGTGGTGCTGAACTGCGATATGACCGGCGCGTACATCAGTCACGATGGTGGCAAATCCTGGCGCATGTTTAATTTGCGTGGAGTCGTGCAGTTCTTCGTCTTCGATCCAAAATTGCCGCAGCGTATCTATGCTTATGCCACCGGTTTGTGGCGCAGTGACGACAGCGGCCAAACTTGGAACCTGATTTACCCGCAGCCCGCCACCATAAAGGGCATCGAGATGGCTTCGGATCACGCTGATGAGGAATTAATATCCGATAGTTCGTTCGGCAGCATGACGGCTATGGCCATTGATCCGGACGATTCTCAAACGCTGATCGCCGCAATGGTAGACAAGGCGAAAGGTAGTCGCGTTGCGCTCCTGGAGTCGAAAGATGGTGGCCGCCAATGGCAGAAAACAGGAGATCTCGCTGAGCCCGCAATACATCTTTGGGTCGATCCACATTCACCAGCGGGTAACCGGACGTTGATCCTCGCCACTACGCATGCAATCCAAGTCAAGAACCTCGGTGGCATGCATAAGACTAGCGGCCCCTCACCAAAGTCGATCACTTCGGTTTCTGCTGGGTTTCGATCCGATGGCGGGTCTTTGATCTACGCCATCGCGGATGATTCCGCATTTGTGTCCGGCGATGAGGGGGCGCACTGGCGAAAAATTACGCTAGGCACTGGTGGCGGGAAAGTGCGCGCGGTCGCCACCAGCATGAGAAACCCCGACACCGCCTACCTTTCGTATCGCGATTACGCCGAAACCGGTTTGAAATATATGGGTGTTGCGAAGACGTCGGACGCAGGCCGCACGTGGCAACTCGTCTGGAAAGAGGACATCAACAAAACTGCAAAGCGGGCCGCAAACATTCACGACGCCTGGATCACTGAGCGCTTTGGTTCCGACTGGGGAGAAAATCCCCTCGACCTCGGAGTCGCCGATCAGGATCCCAATCTCGCTTACGGTACGGACCTCGGGCGCACGATGCGCACCACGGACGGTGGCGCAACATGGTTTGCTGTTTATTCCAATCGCAACGGAGAAAAAGGCTGGACTACCACCGGACTCGACGTCACCACTTCCTACGGCTACCACTTCGATCCCTTCGATCATAATCGCCAATTCATCTCCACGACTGACATCGGTCTTTTCCGCAGCGAAGACGGTGGTAAGTCCTGGCTCAGTTCGACAAAAGGAGTGCCCGCGGAATGGACGAACACCACCTATTGGGTGGAATTTGATCCTAAGGTTCGCGGTCGAGTGTGGAGCGTGAACAGCTGGACGCATGATTTGCCTCGGCCGAAGATGTGGCGTCGAGGTGCTGTTAAAAAATATCGTGGCGGCGTGTGCATCAGTCGGGACGGCGGAAAGACGTGGACGAAATCGAACGAGGGGATGGAACAAACGGCGGCCACTCACATTTTGCTGGATCCCTCCAGTCCAGCAGAGGCTCGCGTACTCTATGTCGCAGGATTCGGACGCGGCGTTTACAAAAGTGTCGATGGCGGAAAGACCTGGACGTTAAAAAATGTCGGCATCACGCAGCAACAGCCGTTTGCATGGAGAATTGTTCGCGATAGCAGTGGCACGCTCTACGTGCTGATCGCACGCCGATCGGAAAAAGGAGAAATCGGCACCAAAGGCGATGGCGCACTCTATCGTTCCACTGATCGAGCGGAACACTGGCAACCCGCCGCGCTTCCCCAAGGGAGCAATGCGCCGAATGGCTTGGCAATAGATCCCGAAAATCCGCTGCGATTGTATCTGGCCACGTGGGCCGTGGAAAAAGGCCAACACGGCGAAGGCGGCGGCATCTACATTTCTGATGACGGAGGCAAAGATTGGCGGCCGAGTCTGGATCGAGACCAACATATTTACGATGTCACCATCGACCCGCGCGATTCAAAAATACTTTATGCGTCCGGTTTCGAGTCTTCTGCGTGGAGATCCATCGACCGCGGCGAGCATTGGACGCGCATCCCCGGCTTTAATTTTAAATGGGGTCACCGCGTGACGCCGGATCCTGCCGATTCTAAGAAAATTTACATCAATACTTTTGGTGGAGGAGTGTGGCACGGCTCAGTGGATGGGCCCGACCGCTTTGTAGATATCGCCACACCCGAATTACAGCCGGGGAAACAGGAGCGATAACGCTGGATTTTCTACAGGGAGACAAATTATTCGCTCACGAACAGCTTGGAACGGCGATCACCCTTGAGCATCAAATGGGAAATGCTCGTGCTCAATAATCTGCTGAAAACTGGCGTCCGATTTCCATCTTTGTTGATACTGATTCTGCTCCTTGGCGGCGCTAAGGCTGATGCTCAGGTTCGAGTGTGGCAAGGTGTTCTGGAAATTCCCGTGTATGAGGAAGGATCTCCCGACCCCAACCCTCCCTTCGATCAGTTCGCGGGTACTCGCTTCAACTATCCATACACGCTTCGCCCGGAAGTCACCGACCATCGAGTCGTAAAGAAGTTGCGGACAATTTATCTCGAGAATGAGTATTTGAAATGTTCGGTGCTGCCCGACATCGGCGGCCACGTCTATACCTGTGTCGATAAAATCAGCGGCCAGCCGATGTTTTACGACAATTCCTCGATTAAAAAAGCTCGAATCGGATATCGCGGCGCATGGGCCGCTTTCGGCATCGAGTTTAATTTCCCTGTTTCACACAATTGGGTTTCGATGTCGCCTGTGAATTTCGCCTATTCAAGTCACGGCGATGGCAGTGCGTCGGTCACGGTCGGGAACGTCGATCGAGTGTACGGAATGGAATGGACCGTGGAGCTGATATTGCGTCCAGCCTCCACTTTGCTGGAGGAGCGTGTCCGCCTCGAAAACCGCAGTGACGTGCGCCATCGATTTTACTGGTGGAACAATGCTGCCGTGCGTATCTGGGACGATTCACACATCGAATATCCCATGCGTTTCGCCGCAGCCCACGGTTTTGCGGAAGTCCAGCGCTGGCCCGTGGACGCCACAGGAAAAGATCTAAGCATTATCAAGAATCAGACCGACGGACCCGTCTCTCTTTTTGTTCACGGAAGCCGCGAAGATTTCATGGGTATTTGGAATCCTCACACGAACACCGGAACCGCGCATGTCGCCGATTATGCATCCCTTCCGGCAAAAAAAATTTGGTCGTGGGGAGTCGATGCAGACGGCTTGGAATGGCGAAAGCTTTTGTCGGACGACAACAGCGCCTACGCCGAGGTGCAAGCGGGCCTCTTTCGCAATCAGGAGACCTACGCCTTCCTGGAACCCCGTCGATGCATCGCGTTCAGCGAATATTGGATGCCCGCCCGCGATACCGCAGGAATTTCGCGTGCTAATTCTAACGGCGTCCTTCATCTGCAACGAATAAATTCCGACCTGGACATCAGTCTCAACGTGAATCAGCGAATCGCGGGGGCGAAAATCAAGATCTCCGATGGCCAGACTACGGTTCTGTTGGAAAAGGAAGATCTGGTTCCGGAAAAAACATGGAAGAAAGTAATGCCAGCGGCTAGTGAGACACGCAAATACACATTCGTACTTTCGAATGCCGATGGAAAAGAACTGTTGCGACAAACCGAGGGAGAATACGACTGGTTGCCCGAATCGCAGGTAAAGGTTGGGCCGCAACAAAATTACGTTGTCCCATCCGAAAATGCCAGGAACGAAGACGACTGGCTAGAAGCTGGTAATGACGAGGAATTGAACGGGAATCTATTGGCCGCGCGACAAACCTATAGCAATGGGCTGTCCAAGTTTCCCCATAGCTATCAGCTGATCAAGGCCGCGGGTCGCCTCGACACAAGCCTCTTGCGCTTTGAGGAGGCACTCCCCGCTCTGGACTATGCGCATCAGCGCAACACCACCGATGGAGAGGTCTCCTACTACTTGGGCATCGCCTACGAGGGAGTAGGACGTGAGAAAGAGGCTGTCGATGCGTATGAATCGGCCATGCGTTCGCCGGAGCATCGGAGCGCCGCGGCAATGCGTCTCGCCGAACTGTCGGCTCGTCAGGGAAATCTCACAAAAGCAGCAGATCTCCTGGCGGAGAGCGTCAAGTTGACAAATGGGGATTCCCGAGCTTTAGAAGAACAATTCGCTGTCACAGGTGCCACTCCAAACGCCTCAGTGGTGGCGACAGCCGCGACCGAAATTTTAAAACGCCAGCCGCTGAGCGATTTCCTACGCGAAGAGATCGGCAAGCCTGACCTCGTCCATCTTGCCGCCGATCCTTATCGCGTCCTCGATCTCGCGGCCGAATACGCTCGGCTAGGTCTCTATCGAAAAGCACTGGCAGTTCTGTCCCGCCAGTACCCACGTGTGGATTCCGACGAAAGCGAGCCGGGAGCGGTTTTACCGCAACGGAATCCTTTAGTCGTTTACTTCCGCGGATACTGTCGTGAAAAACTGGGACAATCGGGCGCAGAAGACTATGCGATGGCATCGCAGTTATCCTCGTTGTATATCTTTCCGAGTACGATTGAACACAAGCAGGCTCTCGAAGCTGCAGTGCATTCGAATCCAAACGATGCCACCGCGCAATATTTGCTGGGTACCTGGTATTTCTGCCGTGCCAAAACTCCCGAAGCACTACAAGCATGGCAGTTGGCCCGCAAACTAAACCCGAAGCTCCCCGCTCTTCAGGCCAGCCTGGCCCTGGCGCTGCTGAGAGTGCAGCACGATTTCGCCGGTGCACTGGAAGTATTCGATGAAGGAATTCAGGCTGATCCACGAAACGTCGTCAACTACTTCGGTGCGACCTCGGCATCCACACTTCTAGGAAAGTCAGCTGAAACTCGCGTTCGAACATTGGAGCGCTATCCCGACACGAAAGAAATGCCCACGCCGCTTGTCTATGAGCTGGCATTGAATCGTGCCGAAGCTGGGGCTGCCGACGCCGCAGCCTCATTGTTCAAGAATCGGTTTTTTGGGGGCGAAGAGGGCGGCACCAACGTCCGCCAGGTCTGGATAGAGGTAAAACTTCTGCAAGCGCAAGAACTCGCAACGAAAGCTCGATGCGACGAGGCCATCCGCACAATCAAAGAGATCGCTTCCCCCGTTCCCGGCCTTGCATTCACGAAAGACGGCTTGGACACCTTCGTGAATTCAGCGCGCGCCAGCGATGCCGAGGGAGAGGTTTACGCGTCATGTGGAAAACACGATGAAGCGATGACGAAGTTCAACGCTGCCTCACGCGCAACGGGAGCCAGTGAACTCCTTTGGGCTTGGGAGGCCGCAAAAAAGCAAAGCAACTTTGACGCAACGCCATGGCAAGACCGGCTACTCTCCGCTGCATCGCAAGCTGACGCCAACGCCCAGCACAGTTCCTATCCGGGTTGGTGGTACTACAATTCTGGCGCACTCTTGATTGCGGCGGGACGCCTGGAAGAAGGCAAGCGCGCGTTGCAAGAAGCCTTATTACAACCCGACGCTCTCCTGTCACATCATTTTGCTCGCCTTGCAATGGCAGATCTCGCGCCTTAGCGCCCACGTTTTTTAGGCTGTTTCGTATTCTTTCCCTCGAACTTCTGGCGCCTTCGTTTTGCTTGCGTTTGCTTTCTTATCGTGGTACTCCTTTTTCACGCCGTTTTTGGGGAGGTCCTCTATGTCCAGGTACCTATATCTGCCGTTCTTCATCGTATTGGCACTGCTTTGTACCTCTGCTGGCTTGCGCGCCCAGGGAACCGATCTTGGAACTATCCGCGGAACCGTGACCG
>Ga0136846_1229040_pt1 | contig 11617 bp, 7 predicted proteins | sample HopSoiMetagenom2_FD_96841 | JGI IMG/M metagenome (GOLD analysis project Ga0136846, IMG submission 96841) | Grasslands soil microbial communities from Hopland, California, USA - 2 Assembly 2016 (version 4) | ecosystem: Environmental > Terrestrial > Soil > Grasslands | place: USA: Hopland... | reverse complement strand
GGGGCTCACGTCGCTGAAATACGTGGTGCTGGGCCAGGGCGAAGTCCGCTCCTGAGGCCATGCCGGGCCGCGAGCCCGGCCCACGGATTTTTGGATGGCTTAGGCTAGCGTTACCCCTTGTAACCTGCCGCCCCCATCCCAATCTCCCTAGAATTCGGTCAGATATAACCGAAGTAAATAACAGATTCCCTCATCGAAAGTGGCCGAATGGTTCCGCACCTCATCACCGCCCTGAACGGCCCCATCAACGAACTCGAACAACGCGTCCTGGACTCCACCCCCGCCATCGAGCGCTGGTTCCGGCTGGAGTGGATGGAGCACACGCCGCCTTTTTACAGCTCGGTCGACATCCGCAATGCCGGCTTCAAGCTGGCCCCGGTGGACACCAACCTCTACCCCGGCGGCTGGAACAACCTGACGCCCGAGATGCTGCCTCTGGCGGTGCAGGCCGCGATGGCCGCCATCGAAAAGATCTGCCCCGAAGCGCGCAACCTGCTGGTCGTGCCCGAGAACCACACGCGCAACAGCTTTTACCTGTCCAATGTGCTACAGCTCAAGCGCATCTTTCATCAGGCCGGCCTCAATGTGCGCTTCGGCTCGCTCAGCCCGGACATCAAGGAGCCGACCACGCTGAATTTGCCGACGGGCGAGACCATCACGATCGAGCCGCTGATCCGCACCGACCGCCGCCTGGGCCTCAAAGACTTCGACCCCTGCACCATCCTGCTGAACAACGACCTGTCGGCCGGCATTCCGGGCATCCTGGAAGACATCAACGAGCAGTACCTGCTGCCGCCGCTGCATGCCGGCTGGTCGGTGCGCCGCAAGTCGCACCACTTCAAGGCCTATGAAGAAATCTCCAAGCGCTTCGGCAAGCTGCTGGGCATTGACCCCTGGCTGATCAACCCGATGTTTGCGCAATGCGGTGAAGTCAATTTCGCCGAGAACACCGGCATGGAGTGCCTGACCACCAACGTCGATGCGCTGCTCACCAAGATCAAGCGCAAGTACAAGGAATACGGTATCAACGAAAAGCCGTTCGTCGTCGTCAAGGCCGACAACGGCACCTACGGCATGGGCATCATGACGGTGCGCGACGTGAAAGACCTGGACGCGCTGAACCGCAAGACCAAAAACAAGATGAGCACGACCAAAGACGGCCAGCCGCTGTCTGAAGTGATCATCCAGGAAGGCGTGCTCACCAACGAGCGCGTGAACGACGCGGTGGCCGAGCCGGTGGTCTACATGATGGACCGCTATGTGGTGGGCGGTTTTTACCGCGTGCATGCCGAGCGCGGCGTGGACGAAAACCTCAACGCGCCGGGCGCCAGTTTTGTGCCGCTGGCCTTTGCCGACAGCGGCCGCCTGCCGCAGCCCGGCGAGAAGCCCGGCTCCAGCAGCCCCAACCGCTTCTATATGTATGGCGTGATCGCCCGGCTGGCGATGCTGGCCGCAAGCTATGAACTGGAAGCGACCGACCCGGACGCCGAGGTCTACGACTGAAAAGCCCCGCAAGGGGCTTTTTTCATGCCCATTCAGGCCTGTAGCCCACATACATCATGGATAGGTAGCTATTAAAAAAGTAGCAACTGAAATTTGCCCCTCAGCCCCGGCTCCGCCATCCTCGGCCAGTCCGTTTTGTTACAAGTTGTTGCGGTGCAACAAAACCACCTTTTGTTGGAATTAGGGAAGCCCGCCGACTTGCAAGCTGGGCACCCGGGCGCAAAATAGCGTTCCCAAAGGTAACCATTCCCGCCGCTTTTGGCCCGCTAGAAGGGGGCCAAGCGCAAAGACGGGAAGTTTTTGTGTCCAGTAAAAAATCATCCCTCGCGGCGCTCACCCTGAGCGCCATCGGTGTCGTCTATGGCGACATCGGAACCAGCGTCCTGTATGCCGTCAAGGAAGTCTTCGGATCCGGGCACGTACCTTTCACCCCCGACAACGTCTACGGCATCCTGTCCATCTTTGTCTGGACGCTGACCGTCATCGTTTCGATCAAGTATGTGGCGCTGGTGCTGCGGGCCGACAACAACGGCGAAGGCGGCCTGATCGCCATGCTGGCGCTGGCTTCCACCGCGGTGAAAGACAAACCCCAGCTGCGCAAAACCCTGCTGGTCGTCGGCATCTTCGGCACGTCTCTTTTCTACGGCGACGGCGTCATCACGCCGGCGATCTCGGTGCTGTCGGCAGTGGAGGGCCTGGAAGTCGTCTCGCCGGCCTTCAAGCAGGGCGTGATCCCGATCACACTGGTCATTCTGTTCGCCCTCTTCGCCGTGCAAAAACACGGCACCACCGGCATCGGCAAATTCTTCGGGCCCATCACGCTGGTCTGGTTCGGCGTGCTGGCGCTGCTGGGTATTTCGCAGATCGCCACCAACCCCCACATCCTGGGGGCGCTCAGCCCGCACTACGCCCTGATGTTCATGTGGGCCAACCCGGGCACTACCTTCATCATCCTGGGCGCTGTGGTGCTGTGCGTGACCGGCGCCGAGGCGCTGTACGCCGACCTCGGCCATTTCGGCAAAAAGCCGATCCGCCTGGCCTGGTTCTCGGTGGTGATGCCTTCGCTGGTGCTCAATTACTTCGGCCAGGGCGCCTTGCTGCTCAACAACCCCGCCGCCGTGAAAAACCCGTTTTACCTGATGGCGCCCGACTGGGCGCTGCTGCCGCTGGTGTGCCTGGCCACCATGGCCACGGTGATCGCCTCGCAAGCCCTGATTACCGGCGCCTTCAGCGTGACCAAGCAGGCCATCCAGATGGGCTATTTGCCGCGCCTCAATATCCAGCACACCAGTGTGCGCGACACCGGCCAGATCTACATGCCTTTCGTCAACTGGAGCCTCTTTATCACCATCGTGCTGGCGGTGGTGATGTTCCGCTCGTCGAGCAATCTGGCAGCGGCTTACGGCATTGCGGTGTGCACCGACATGCTGATCACCACCGTCCTGACCTTCTACGTGATCCGCTACGGCTGGAAGTACCCGCTGAGCCTGTGCATCGCCGCCACCGGCGCCTTCTTTGTCGTGGACTTCGCCTTCTTTGCCTCCAACCTGATGAAGCTGTTTGCGGGCGGCTGGTTCCCGCTGGTCATAGGCGGCGCCGTCTTCACGCTGATGATCACCTGGAAGGAAGGCCGCCATCTGCTCAATGAAAAGCTGCGCGCCGACGCGATCGACCTGCCCAGCTTCCTCGACGCCGTCTTCGTCAGCCCGCCGGCGCGGGTCGAGGGCACGGCGGTATTTCTGACGGCCGAGCCCGGCAGCGTGCCCAACGCGCTCCTGCACAACCTCAAGCACAACAAGGTGCTGCACGAGCAAAACCTGTTTGTGACGGTGCGCAACCACGAGATCCCCTGGATCGGCATGAACAAGCGGCTCGAAATCGAATCGCTGGGCCACGACTGCTGGCAGGTCAATGTGCACTACGGCTTCAAGAACGACCTGGATCTGCCCAAGGCGCTGCAGCAGATCAAGGGCCGCGGCTGCGAGCTCGAGTCCATGACGACCAGCTACTTCCTGTCACGCGACACGGTCATCCCGACCATCGGCAGCGGCATGGCGCCCTGGCGTGAAAAGCTGTTTGCGCAGATGCACCACAATGCCAGCGGCGCGGCGGACTTTTTGAACCTGCCGAACAACTCCGTGGTGGAGCTGGGCAGCAAGATCGAGATTTAAACGTTTTCGGGCTCTAGCCCAATAACTGCATGGGCTATCCGCTCCTGAATCCATAGCAACGGCATTCCCGCCCTGGCCTGCGCTGTCAGGGTTTGACGCCCGCTTCGCCCGGCAGTTTTTCTTCTTTGGTCACCAGCCAGATCCCATAACAAACGAGCAACAACGCCAGCCCGTTCTTCCACTCCAGGAAGCTCTCGTCGAGGAAGATGGCCGAAAGCGCAGTCCCGAAAATCGGCACCATGAAGTTGAAGACCGTGATCATGCTCACCCGGTTGTACTTCAGCAAAATCGTCCACAGCGAAAACGCCGCCGACGACAGCACCACCAGGTAGACCATCAGCAAGGTGGATTTGAGCGTGAAGCCCGCCAGCGTGCCGCCGGTGGCAAAACCGATGAGCAGCAGCGCCAGGCCGCCTATGCCCAGTTGCCAGCCTGTCAGCACCACCGAGTCCACACGCTGCGACACTTTTTTGCCGTAAATACTGGCGGCAGACAACACAAAGGCGGCGATCACCACAAAGCCTTCACCCAGCAGCGTGAAGTCAAAGGTCAGCAGGCCTTCGCTGAAATTCACTACCATCACGCCGGCAAAGCCCACTACGCAGCCCAGCATCTTGTTGAAGCTGAGCCGGTCGTTCTTGTAGATGTAGTGCGCCAGCAGCACGCTGAAGAAGGTGCCCGTGGCATTCATGATGGAGCTCTTCACGCCGGTCGCGTACGCCAGGCCGATATAGAAGAACACATATTGCAAACTCGTCTGCGTGAGGCCCACCAGCGTCACCTGCCCAAAGGTGCGGCGGTCCAGATTGAGCACCGGTTTTTTGCTGACGGCGGCAAACACCAGCAGCACCAGGCCGGCAAACAAAAAGCGCCAGCCCGCGAACACCAGCTTGGACGGGATGTCATTGGCGGCGATGTGAAATAGCGCATAGCCGTTCTTGATAGCCGGGTAGGCACTGCCCCAGAGCAGGCAGCACAGCGAGGCCAGCAGGAAAACGGCCTTGCGCTGGGTGAAGAAAGTGGAGCTGTTCACAACCGGGATTCCATAAAAAAGAAAAGGCGCGGCCAGGCGCGGCGTGCGCCCGGGCATGGCACAAAAAAGCTTAAAGCAGGCGAGCGAGGTAACGGCCGGTGTGGCTGGCCGGATTGGCCGCAATGTCTTCCGGCGTACCCACACCTACCACGGTGCCGCCACCGGCGCCGCCTTCAGGTCCCATGTCGACCAGCCAGTCGGCGGTCTTGATGACGTCCAGGTTGTGCTCGATCACCACGATCGTGTTGCCGGCATCGCGCAACTGGTGCAACACCTTGAGCAGCAGGTCGATGTCGGCAAAGTGCAAGCCGGTCGTTGGCTCGTCCAGGATATAGAGCGTGCGGCCGGTGTCGCGCTTGCTCAGCTCCAGCGCGAGCTTGACGCGCTGCGCCTCGCCGCCCGACAGCGTCGTCGCTGCCTGGCCCAGCTTGATATAAGAAAGCCCCACATCCAGCAGCGTGTGCAGCTTGCGCGAGATGGTGGGCACCGCCTTGAAGAACTCGGCCGCCACCTCGACGGTCAGGTCGAGAATCTGCGCGATGTTCTTGCCTTTGTACTGAACCTCAAGCGTTTCGCGGTTGTAGCGCATGCCTTTGCAGACGTCGCACGGCACATACACATCGGGCAGAAAGTGCATCTCGACTTTCACCACGCCGTCGCCCTGGCAGGCTTCGCAGCGGCCGCCGGCCACGTTGAAGCTGAAGCGGCCAGCGCCGTAGCCGCGTTCGCGTGCCGTGTTCATCTCGGCCATCAGCTCACGGATGGGCGTGAACAGGCCGGTGTAGGTGGCCGGGTTGCTGCGCGGCGTGCGGCCGATGGGCGACTGGTCGACGTTGATGACTTTGTCGAAATGCTCTATGCCTTCAATGGCTTCGTGCGCCGCGGGCTCTTCATGTGCGCGGTAGAGCGTGCGCGCTACAGCGGTGTACAGCGTATCGTTCACCAGCGTGGACTTGCCCGAGCCGGACACGCCGGTCACGCAGGTGAGCAGCCCGACCGGAAACTCAACGCTCACGCCCTTGAGGTTGTGGCCAGTGGCGTTGATGACGCGCAAGGCCTGCATATCGCCCAGCGTGGCCTGGTGAACCGCTTCCCGCGCGGCGCGGCGCTCGGCCGCGGGGCTTTGCGGAAAGCGCGAGACCTTCTTTTTCTCGGCCGCTTCCACGGCCTTGACTGTCGGCAGCCAGGGCGTGCGGCGCTTGGGCACGGCGATCTTCAGCGTTTGGGCCAGGTACTTGCCGGTCAGTGAATCGGGGTTGTTCTTCACCTCGTCAAACGTGCCCTGCGCCATCACGCGGCCGCCGTGGATGCCGGCGCCCGGCCCCATGTCGATCACGTGGTCGGCCGCGCGGATCATGTCTTCGTCGTGCTCGACCACCAGCACGCTGTTGCCGATGTCGCGCAGATGTTTGAGTGTGCCGATCAGCCGGTCGTTGTCGCGCTGGTGCAGGCCGATGCTGGGCTCGTCGAGCACATACATCACGCCCGTCAGGCCTGAGCCGATCTGCGAGGCCAGGCGGATGCGTTGCGACTCACCGCCCGACAGCGTCTCGGCGCTGCGGTCCAGGCTCAGGTAATTGAGGCCCACGTCATTGAGGAACTTCAGGCGCAGGCCGATCTCGCGCACCACCTTGGCGGCAATCTCGGCCTTGGCGCCCTGCATTTTTAATGCGTTGAAATAGCCAAAGCTTTCGCGCAGCGTGGCATGGCTGATTTCATAGATGGCCTTGCGGTGGCTGCGCGCCAATGGGTCGCTGCCGTCTTCCGGCGCGCTGACCAGGTACACATGGCGCGCTTCGGTGCGCAGGCGTGTGCCTTCGCAGTCGGGGCAAGGCTGCACGCTGCGGTAGCGGGACAGCTCCTCGCGCACGGCGGCGGAGTCGGTCTCGCGATAACGGCGTTCGAAGTTGGTGATAACGCCTTCAAAGGGGTGCTTCTTGGCGATCTTCTTGCCGGCGAAGTTGCCCGAATCCATCACGTAGCTGAACTTGATTTCTTCTTCGCCCGAACCGTGCAACACCACCTGCTGCACGTTGTCGGGCAGGCTCTCAAAGGCGGCATCGATGTCGAATTTGTAATGCTTGGCCAGGCTCTCAAGCATGGCGAAGTAGTAGCCGTTGCGTCGGTCCCAGCCCTTGACGGCGCCGCTGGCCAGGCTCAGCGACGGAAACGCCACCACCCGCGCCGGGTCGAAAAACTCCATATGGCCCAGGCCATCGCAGGTGGGGCAAGCGCCGACCGGGGAGTTGAACGAAAAAAGCCGCGGCTCCATCTCACTGAGGGAATAGTCGCATACCGGGCAGGAGAACTTGGCGCTGAAGAGGTGCTCTTTGTCCGTGTCCATCTCCAGTGCAATCGCCTTGCCGTCGGCCAGGCGCAGCGCCGCTTCAAAGCTTTCGGCCAGGCGTTGCTGCATGTCGGCGCGTACCTTGATGCGGTCAATCACCACGTCGATGTTGTGCTTCTCCGTTTTCTTCAGCTTGGGCAGGTCGTCGTACTCATACGCCGTGCCGTCGACGCGAAAGCGCACATAGCCTTGCGACTGCATCTCGGCGAACACGTCCACAAACTCGCCCTTGCGGTCGCGCGCCACCGGCGCCAGGATCATCAGCTTGGTGTCTTCGGGCAGGGCCAGCACCGTGTCGACCATCTCGCTGACGCTTTGCGCCTGCAGCGGCAAGTCATGGATGGGGCAAAACGGCGTGCCGGCGCGCGCAAACAAGAGGCGCAGGTAATCGTGAATCTCGGTCACCGTGCCCACGGTGGAGCGCGGGTTGTGCGAGGTGGCCTTCTGCTCGATGGAGATTGCGGGCGACAGGCCTTCGATCATGTCGACGTCGGGCTTGTCCATCAGCTGCAAAAACTGGCGGGCGTAGGTAGACAGGCTTTCGACGTAGCGGCGCTGGCCTTCGGCGTACAGCGTGTCAAAGGCCAGTGAGGATTTGCCCGAACCGCTCAGCCCGGTGATCACCACCAGCTGGTTGCGCGGGATGTCGAGGTCGATGTTCTTGAGGTTGTGCGTGCGCGCCCCGCGAATGCTGATGCGCTGCGCCGCCAGGGCTTGCGCCAGGTAGCGGCCTGCGGGCTCGGCCACGTGCCGGCCCTCTGCGGCCGCAAGTGCGCCTTCGGAAACGAGGTATTTGCTGTCGTCAGGAGAGTTCAAGATGTGGCAGCCGCAAAACTCTCCATCATAGACCGAAGCACTGTTTCAAGCACAATAGCCGGTTGGGTACCGCCGGGGGCGCCGGGGTTTGCCGTGCCACATAGCCAGATTTCCCGTTTTGCCCCTTTTCCGGCCCCTTTTCAGCCCCTTTTCAGCTCTCTTTCAGCCCTTTTTGCCTTCCTTGACCCCTTGACTGCGCCTTCCGCCCCTTTGTCCTTCCCGATGACCGCCACCGAGCGGCGCGCCAGCGTATCGCTGGCGTCAATTTTTGCGCTGCGCATGCTGGGCCTCTTTCTGGTGCTGCCCGTGTTTGCGCTGGAAGCGGCCAAATACCCCGGTGGTGACGACCCGGCGCGGGTCGGGCTGGCCATGGGCATTTACGGCCTGACGCAGGGCCTGCTGCAAATTCCCTTTGGAATCGCCTCGGACTGGTGGGGCCGAAAACGGGTGATTATTTCCGGCTTGTTCGTTTTTGCGCTGGGCAGCCTGTTGGCGGCCTGGGCGCCCGACCTCCACTGGCTGATCGCCGGCCGCTCGCTGCAGGGGGCGGGCGCCATTTCGGCGGCCGTCACCGCGCTGCTGGCCGACTTCACGCGGGATGAGGTGCGCACCAAGGCGATGGCCATGGTAGGCGGCAGCATTGCGCTGATGTTCGCGCTCTCATTGGTCGCGGCACCGCTGCTGGGGGGCCTGATCGGCTTGCACGGCCTTTTTGCGCTGACGGGTGTCCTGGCGCTGGCCGGCATCGCGGTGGTGGTCTGGTGGGTGCCGCCCGAGCCGGTGGAACACGTGAACCGCCCCCGCGGCAGCGTGCTGGAAGTCCTCAAAGACGCCGCCCTGCTCCGGCTGGACTTTGGTGTGTTTGTCCTTCACGCCGTGCAACTGGCCATGTGGGTCGCCATTCCGGCCCTGCTGGTGGGCGCCGGGCTGGGCAAGGCCAGCCACTGGCAGGTCTACCTGCCGGCAATACTGGCGTCTTTTGTGGTCATGGGCGCGACGCTCTTTCCGCTGGAAAAGCGCGGCTACCTGCGGGCTGTGTTCCTGGGCTCCGTCGGCCTGATCGGGCTGGTGCAGCTGGGCCTGCTCTGGGCCGCTTCTGCGCCAGCCAGCCTGGGCCTGCTTGCGGCCCTGCTCTTCCTGTTTTTCTGCGGTTTTAATGTGCTGGAAGCCACGCAGCCCAGCCTGGCCTCCCGTGTGGCGCCCGCCCATGCACGCGGCGCCGCCCTGGGCGTGTACAACACCCTGCAGTCACTGGGCTTTTTTGCCGGCGGCGCGGTGGGCGGCTGGATCACCAAAACGCACGGCCCCGGGGGGCTTTTTGCGGTCTGCGGCGGCCTGATGCTGCTGTGGCTGCTGGTGGCCTGGCCCATGCGGGCGCCCAGCCGGCACGGGGCCGCAGTGCCTGCAGGCCATGGCGCCGAACCGGGCCAGCCAGTTAAACTCTAAGTTAGTTCAGAAGTTCGATCAGGAGAACACCCCATGGCATCCGTCAATAAAGTCATCGTCGTCGGCAATCTCGGCCGCGACCCCGAAATGCGCACTTTCCCGAGCGGCGACCAGGTCGCCAACGTCACCATTGCCACCACCGACAAGTGGAAGGACAAGCAAAGCGGAGAAATGAAAGAAGCCACCGAATGGCATCGCGTGGTGTTCAACGGCCGCCTGGCCGAAATCGTCGGCCAGTACCTGCGCAAGGGTTCGCAGGTCTATGTTGAAGGCAGCCTGCGCACGCGCAAGTGGACCGACAAGGACGGCGTCGAAAAATTCACCACCGAAATCCGCGCCGACCAGATGCAGATGCTGGGCAGCCGGCAAGGCATGGGCGGCCCCGGCGGTGATGACGGCGGCGGCTACGAAGCCCCGCGCCAGTCCGCACCGGCACGCGCGCCGGCGGCAGCAGCACCGCGGCAAGCCCCGGCAGCCTCCCGCGCTGCCAGCGGCTTTGACGACATGGACGACGATATTCCGTTCTAAAACGCAACTGTCGGCGTTGCACACAAAAGGCCCAGGCGGTAACGCAAGGGCCTTTTTTCTTTACCGGAACCGGTTTTTGACGGAGACCGGCCGCGCCAGGCCGCCGCGTTCCAATGCAATGAACACGGCATGGCAGTCGCTGGCTTCATGCAGGCCGCGCGCGCGTCTGGCGCCCGCTGCCGCAGCGCGGCCCAGCGCCATGAAAGCGCGGGCGGCAGACAGGGCCAGAAAAGCCGTGCCGTGAGAGGCCTGGCAAGCAAGGCGATGAAAAACCCCTGGCGGCAGGGCTCCCAGTGCAGGCTGGCGCTTTGCTGCCGTCCTGCCGCCTCCACCACGGCGGTCTCGCCGGCACCCAGCCACACGCGTTGGCCGGCTTCAATGAAGTGATCGCCCAGGTCGTTGTTGCGCGTGAGCCAGAGCCGGCCGCGCAGCACCGTCAGTTCACCGCCCGCGCGGGGCAGGCGCAACGCCTGGCCGGGTGCCAGCAGGCGGGTTCCGCCGTACAGTTTTGACTTCGTATTCATCATCAGTCTCTTCAAAGCCCGGCCAGGGCGTGCAGCGCGGGGTTGTCGATCTGGCTGGCAAGCAACCGGGCCGCAGCGCCGCTGGCACTGTCGCCGAGCACTGCGCGGTGAAGATAAGCACGCGCCGTGAGCTCCCGCATGCCGCTGCGCGCAGCGAGGCCCTGCAGGTCATTGATCCATGCCGAAGCCTGCGGCATGGCCTGCGCAACGGCCACGCCGCACAGGGCATCCAGCGCATGGCCCTTGCCCCACAGATAGGCGTCGGGCAGGCGGGCAGAGCGCGCGATGGCGTCAATAAGGATTTCGACCGCGCGCTGCGGCTCGCCACGCGCCATGGCGACGCGCCCCAGGCCCCTGCCGGCAATGCCTTCCCAGCAGGGGTCGCCGATCTGGCACCCCAGCGCAAAGGCATGCTCAAAGCGGCCCGCAGCGGCGTTCACGTCGCCGAGCATCAAGTCGACTTCGGCCCGCAGCGATTGCGGCCACGGCACAAAAGCCGTCCAGCCGTGCTGGGCGAGGCCCACCGACCGGTCAAGCACGTTTTCCGCGGTATCGAGATCACCGTGCAACAGCAGCGCGCGGCCGAGCATCGACAGCGCGTAGGCGAGTTGCTTGTTGTCCCCGGCGGCGCTGGCCAGTGCCTCGGCCTCGCGCAGCAGGGCAATCGCGCCGGCGTAGTGCGCGGTGTCGCTGAGCGCGGCGCCGTAAACGGTGGCGATGCGCGCCAGCTCCGCGCGGTCCTCCCCGGCCAGCGGCCTGGCGCGCTCCAGCCAGGCCAACGTGCGTTCGTACCGGCCACGCAGGAATTCAACGTAGCCGAGTTCGCGGCACGCGGCGGCGGCGAGCACCGGCGATACATCGCGGCCGACCTCCAGCGCTTCGTGAAGCGCGGTGGCGCCTTCCTCGTCGCGTCCGCGCGCGGTGTGCACCAGCGCGCCGCCCAGTGCCACGCGGGTGCGCGCGCGCAGCGCCGCGTCGCCGGTGGCGTCGGCCTCGACGATGGCGCGGCGCAGGCACTGCAGCCCGGCATCGAGCGTGCCGGCGCCGATCGCCGCCTCCCCGGCTTCCAGCTGCGCGAGTGCGGCGGCTCGCCCGGTGGCGGGCCGCTCGGTGGGCGTCGCGGTGGCCGTGCGCAAGGCGGCATCCAGCGCGGCGCCGGGTTGCACGCCGAGTTCGCGCTGGAACAGCTCACGGCAGGCGGCGGCCTGGCGCGCCGCGCCCACGCCGTCGCCTGCAGCCGCGAGGCTGC
>Ga0136846_1217369_pt1 | contig 11618 bp, 13 predicted proteins | sample HopSoiMetagenom2_FD_96841 | JGI IMG/M metagenome (GOLD analysis project Ga0136846, IMG submission 96841) | Grasslands soil microbial communities from Hopland, California, USA - 2 Assembly 2016 (version 4) | ecosystem: Environmental > Terrestrial > Soil > Grasslands | place: USA: Hopland... | reverse complement strand
TCGGCCTTGATGCCGCGATTGTAGTCGAAGACTACGCGGGGCGAGATCGCGGGCCGAGCGTGTTGACCCTTCAGACGCGGACGGCCGCTCGATCACGTCGTCCGGGGAATTCCGAAGAGCAAGGATGAACTTGCAGTTTTGATCACTGCCTATCCGCCAGATCCGGCAATATGGGAGACCGGATTCAAGCAGCGGAAGAAGCGATGACTCGAAACCACGATGAGGTGGTGCGTGAAGGCACCTACGTGGCGGAAGTGCCTATTGAACTAATCGAGGAACAGGACGATTGGTCGCCCTACCTCTCCATCGACGACGCACGTAAGTTAGATGCCGTCCGCATTGCTCTGCGACACGGTGATATAGCGACAGCATCAAACATGGACGGGTTTTTGAATTAACTCCCGTCGCGACGAAGTAGCGAGACCTACTGCAGCACCCAGCTTCTAAACAGCGCCAAATCTATATTGCCGCCACTCAGCAACACGCCGATCCGCCGCCCCGCCATCCTCTCGCGTTCTTGCATTAATGCCGCGAGCGCCGCGGCGCCGGCACCCTCGGCGAGATTGTGGGTATCCCTCCAATAAATGCGGATCGCCTCCGCCACCTCATCATCGCTGACCGTCACCATGCGTGACACGCCTTTCCGCATGATCGCCAGCGCATCGGCATCGGTGATGCGGACCGCGAGACCGTCGGCATTCGTATCCGCGCTGTCCAACTCGACAGCGCGCCCCTCCTCGAGAGATCGCGCATAGACCGCCGCCTCGGCGCTTTGCACGCCGACGATCTCGATGCGCAGCCCGAGAAGATCGCGTGTGCGGATGGCACCGCAGATGCTGGAGCCGAGCCCGATCGGGACGTAGAGCGCATCGAGATCGGCAGCCGCACGAAACAGCTCCAGCGCCCATGTCGCGACGCCGCATACGAGATCTGGATGAAAGGTCGGGGCGTATAAGAGCCCTTCCGCTTCGCCGAGGCGCGCCGCCTCGATGCGCGCCTCGTCGAAGTCGCCGCCATGCTCGATGAGCCGCGCGCCGCGCGCCCGCATGGCGGCGTTCTTCTCAGTGCTGTTGCCATGCGGGACAACGATGGTGACGGGCACCCCGAACCGGGCTCCGGCATAGGCCAGCGACTGGCCGTGATTGCCGCGCGTCGCCGAGATGACTCCGTTCGCCGCGCCGCCTTCCCGCGCCAGCCGGCCGACATAGACCAGCCCACCTCGAACCTTGAAGGCCCCGATCGGCGTGTGGTTCTCGTGCTTCACCCAGAGCTCGGCGCCAACGCGCTGGCAAAGCAACGGCCAGCGATATTGCGGGGTCGGCGTAAAGGCGCCCTGCACCTGACGGTGCGCCTCTTCCAGCTCCCTCAGTGAAAACAAGGCGGATCTCCGGGCGTCCTAGTCCTAGCGAGCCCGCAGGATAGTCGGATTGCGGTGCGGATTGCTTGCACAGCAGCAAAGTTCTTCCAGAATGCGTCCGAGCCATGCATTTTCTGCCGCAGCTCGGCAGCTGCTTGGCTAACTTCTATAGGACAAATTAACGCAGGGGCCAGCGCAGCATGCATTGATTGCATACCTGCTCTATGGCGCAGCTGGCTTCTAAGTTTCTCGATTCAGCATACCTTCGCTCCTGCAGCAAACACCCGACTAGGGGACATTCCCGCCCCGGCCGGCTTCAACACAGGAGCGGTCGATGACCATCAGAGACATCACCCACAAGATCCAGGACTGGCGCCGCCAGCGCGCCGCCGTGCGCGAGCTCTCGCAGCTCTCCGATCGTGAGCTTCACGACCTCGGCATTTCACGCGCCGACATCGAGTATGTGACGCGGAAAGCCGCGCGCGGCTGACGCGCAGTTCTTAGCTTTCCGCATGCAGCCTCCCCGTCTGCATGTGTGACGCGCCCGCCGGTTCCTCCCCCGGCGGGCGCTTTCGTTTGAGCGGGCGCGTCGAAGCCGTTATGAGCGGCGCATGGAACGCGTGCATGTGATCGGCGGCGGTCTCGCCGGCTCGGAGGCGGCCTGGCAGGTCGGCCGCGCCGGCGTACCCGTCGTGCTGCACGAGATGCGACCGGTGCGCGCGACCCACGCGCATCGCACCGACAGGCTTGCCGAGCTCGTCTGCTCCAATTCGTTCCGCTCCGATGACGCGGCTTCGAACGCCGTTGGCATTCTCCATCGCGAGATGCGGGCGCTTGGATCGCTGATCATCGCCAGCGCCGACATGAACCAGGTGCCGGCCGGCGGCGCTCTGGCGGTCGACCGTGAGGGTTTTGCCCGCGCCGTGACTGTGGCGATAGCCAGCGAGCCGCTGATCGAAATCCGCCGCGAGGAAATTGCCGGCCTGCCGCCCGCGGAATGGGACAGCGTTATCGTCGCGACCGGCCCGCTGACCTCGCCGGCTCTCGCGCAAGCCATCCAAGAGCTCACCGGGGAGGCCGAACTCGCCTTTTTCGACGCGATCGCGCCGATCGTCCATCGCGACTCGGTCGACATGGACAAAGCATGGTTCCAGTCGCGCTACGACAAAGCCGGACCCGGCGGCACCGGCGCCGATTACATCAATTGCCCGATGTCGCACGAGGACTACGACGGGTTCATCGACGCGCTGCTTGCGGCAGAGACGGCGGAGTTCCGCGCTTTTGAAGGCACCCCCTATTTCGACGGTTGCCTGCCGATCGAGATCATGGCCGGGCGGGGCCGTGAAACTTTGCGCCACGGCCCAATGAAGCCGTTCGGCCTCACCAATCCGCATGCGCCGGACCGCAAGCCCTATGCGGTCGTGCAGCTGCGCCAGGACAATGCGCTCGGCACGCTTTACAACATCGTCGGTTTCCAGACGAAGCTGAAACATGGCGCGCAGAAGAACGTGTTGCGCATGATTCCCGGCCTAGAGAATGCTGAGTTCGCGCGGCTCGGCGGGCTGCACCGCAACACGTTCCTGAATTCGCCGAAACTTTTGGATGAGCAGCTCCGGCTAAACCTCCAGCCGCGCTTGCGTTTCGCCGGCCAGATCACCGGCTGCGAGGGCTATGTCGAGAGCGCCGCGATCGGGCTTGTTGTGGGGCGTTTTGCCGCCGCCGAGCGGCGCGGCGAAACCCTGGCGCCGCTGCCTGCGACAACCGCACTCGGCGCGCTGATCGGCCATATCACTGGTGGGCATATCGAGACGATCAATGCCGGCCCGCGCTCGTTCCAGCCGATGAACGTCAATTTTGGTTTGTTTCCGCCGCTCGCCTCCGCGCCCACTGGGCAGGATGGCCGCCGCCTGCGCGGCCCGGAAAAGGCGCTGGCTAAAAAGCGCGCCTTGAGCGAGCGCGCCGCGCGTGATCTCGAAGCGTGGATATCGGGCCCGCAGCGCCACGCGGCGGAGTAAAAAAGAAAATGCCCGGCACGAGGCCGGGCATTTCGTTTGGGTCAGGTCCGATCAGTAGCGGGCGACTACCGGCGCCGGTGCAGCACCCCAGCTGAAGTGATAGTTCAAGCCGGCGCGGGCGATCACGCGTTGTTCAGGAAGGTCGTCTGTTTACCGTTGCGAGCCATTTCTACCGGCTCGCGTACCATAGGAGCCACTGGCGCCGCCATTGTGGCACCTCGGCGACTGCGACTGGATCGTAGCCTCGCCGGTCCGTTGCGTCGAGATAGGGCGGGACAAGCGCGAGAGGCAGGAAAGCCGCCCGCGGCGTGGGTGCCAGCGATCGAACCGCATCCTGCGCCTGCGCGAAATGGCCACGAGCGATCCTTCGGATCTCACCGAGGGCTGCGCGGATGCTGGGCGTGCGCTGCGGCGCGAGAACATCGGCTGGCGAGGCGCCGTGCTTCGCCAGGAGTTCGGCGGGGACGTAGCACTGTCCGCGCGCCGCATGATATGGCAGCGCGCGTAAAAGCCCCGTCAGCGCATATGCTATGCCGGCGGCATGGGCTGCGTCTTCGGCTTGCTCGGCTGAAAGAATTTGCGCGGCGGCAAGGAAAAGACACGACGCGGTCGCGTCACAATAGGCGATGAGCGCCGGCACGTCCGGCATCGGCTCGTCGTAGAGATCGAAACGGCGCGCTTCGATCAGCGCGGCGAAATCGGCGCGCGGCAAACCGCATTTGTCGGTCGTGTCGAGAAACGCATGAGCCACGGGATGCGCCCGCACGTCGCCGCGCGGTTCATCTTCCAGCGCGTCGGTCCACCATTGCATGCGGATTTCGCCCGGCATTGGGTCGGACACCACCTCGCGAATCCGCGCGATCTCGATGTTGAAGGCGTAAAGCGCGTGCAGATAAGGCCGCTTGTCCGCCGGCGCGAAGAGGGTGGCGAGCCAGCGATCGCGATCGTGCTCATGCACGAGCGTGTTGCAATATTCATAATGTTGGGCGAGCGACGCCGCCCGTGGCGTCTCGCCCTGCTCCGTGGTCATGGCGCGGCGATCAGGGCGGCGGCCACGCGCCGCTTTTCGCCGAGCAAGATGTTGTACGTGCGCGCCGCGGCGCCTGTTGCCATCGGCTCGCCGACAATGCCGCGCGCGCGCAGCGCCTTGCGCAAGGCCGGCGCCAACGGCACGAAATTCGTGCCGGTGCCGACGAGCAGATGTTCGATCGCGCCGTCTGGCTCGGCGAAAACCGGCGCCAGAGACGCCGCGTCGATCTTTGATGGCTCGCAGACGTGCCATGCGCGAATGCCGGAGGGCAGCGCCAGGATCGAGCCGCGGTGCGACATGCCGGCGAAACTGAAACCGCCGGCGCCGTAGGCGTCGATCGGATGCGCGCCGGCAACGAAACCTGCCGGGCGCTCGCTTGCCATACGTATCCTTATGCCACCTTGGCGCGCGGCTTCGTCTCAGCCTTCTGTTCCGTCGGCGCCGGCTCGACGCTGTCGCTGCGCAGCCCGAGATAGATCAGCATCGGCGAGCAGATGAAGACTGAGGAATAAGTCGCGACGAAAATACCCCACATCATCGCGAGCGAGAAGGAGCGGATCACCTGGCCGCCGAAGATGACGAGCGAAAGCAGCGCCAGGAAGACGGTGGTCGCCGTCATGATCGTGCGCGGCAGAACCGCGTTCACGGAGAGATCGATAATGTCGGGCGTGGACATGCGCTTGTATTTGCGGATCATCTCGCGGATGCGGTCGAGCACGACGACGGTCTCGTTTAGCGAATAGCCGACGATAGTGAGAATCGCGGCAATGGATGTCGTGTTGAATTCGAGCTGCGTGATCGAGAAGAAGCCGACGGTCAGCAACAGATCGTGCATCGTCGCGATGACGGCGCCGACGGCAAACTGCCACTCGAAGCGGAACCAGAGATAGGCCAGCACGGCGATAATCGAAACAACCACACCAAGCGTACCGGATTGCACAAGCTCGCCGGAGACGCGCGGACCGACCACTTCCGTGCGGCGGATTTCGTAAGCGCCCTCCACGGCGTGGCGCACCTTCTCTACTGCCGCCTGCTGCGCCGCGTCCCCGCCGGGCTGTAGACCGAAGCGCAAGGTCACATCCGAGGCGCTGCCGAAGCCCTGCACTTCGACATCGCCGATTTTCAGGTGCTCGGCTGTGGTGCGCAATTGCGCGAGATCGGCGTTCCCGGATTTGGCGCGCAGTTCCATCAGCGTGCCGCCGGCGAAGTCGATGCCGAAATTCATCCCGACGGTGAGGAACAAAGTGACGGAGACGATCGAGAGCAAGGCGGAGAACGGATAGCTCACGCGCCGGAAGCGCATGAAACCGAATTTTGTGTTCTCCGGAGCGAGACGCAGGAGCTTCATGTTCGGATACTCAAATCGGCAGCCGGGTCGGGCGCGCATAGCGGTACCAAACCGCGATCATCATGCGCGTCATCGTCACCGCGGTGATGATGGTCGTCAGAATACCGAGCGCGAGCGACACCGCGAAACCGCGCACCGGGCCGGAGCCCAGGAAATACAGGATCGCCGCGGCAACGAACATCGTCACGTTCGAGTCGACGATCGTCGCAAAGGCGCGTTTGAAGCCGGCATCGAGCGCCGAGATGATCGAGCGGCCCATGTGCGCTTCCTCGCGGATGCGCTCGTAAATGAGCACGTTCGAGTCGACCGCCATACCGATGGTCAGCACGATCCCGGCGATGCCGGGCAAAGTCAGTGTCGCGCCGAGCAACACCAAGGCGGCAAAGATGAAGGCGATGTGCACGAACAAAGCCAGGTTGGCGAACACGCCGAAAACCCCGTAGGTGATCAGCATGTAGCCGACGACCAGCGCCGCGCCGACATAGGCGGCGCGCTCGCCGGCCCTGATCGAATCTTCGCCGAGGCCGGGGCCGACGGTGCGTTCTTCGACGATGTTGAGTTTGGCCGGCAGCGCGCCGGCGCGCAGCAGGATCGAGAGATTGGTCGCCTGCTCCACCGTAAAGCGGCCGGAAATCTGGCCGGCGCCGCCGGTGATCGGCGTCAGAATGCGCGGCGCCGAAATCACCTTATTGTCGAGCACGATGGCAAAGGGTTTGCCGACGTTCTTTGTTGTCACCTCGCCGAATTTCTGCCCGCCGCGAATATTGAAGCGGAAATTGACAACCGGCTCGCTTGTGCGCTGATCGAAGCCTGGCTGGGCATCGGTCAGATCCTCGCCCTGCACCATCACCTGCTTCTCCACCGGCAGCTTGCCGGGCTCGTCCGTCTGGTCGAGCATTTCGACGTCGGCCGGATTGGCGCCGGGCTCGGCGACGAGGCGGAACTCGAGCTTCGCCGTGGTGCCGAGGATTTCCTTCAGCTTCTCGGGGTCCTGCAGGCCCGGCACCTGGACCAGGATGCGGTCGGCGCCTTGGCGCTGGATGTTCGGCTCCGTCGTACCGAGCGCGTCGACGCGCCGACGAAGAACTTCGATCGACTGGTCGACCGCCCGACGTACTTTGTCAGCAATCCCTGCATCGGTGACCGTCACCTGGATCAAGCCGTCTGGCGATTCCTTGACGTCAAGCGTGCCGGCGCCGCCTCCGCCGAGCAGGATATTGCCGGTCTGCTGCTGCAGCTGGCGGAATTTCGGCAGCACCTTCGCGCGGTCGTCGGGATTGGCGACGCGGAACTGCACGCCGCGCGCCTGCGTGCCAATCCCACCGGTAATCGGCACTCTTTCTTCCCGCAGGATGCGGCGGACGTCGTCGCGCAGGTTGTCGACTTGCGTCTTTAGGACCGAAGCCTGGTCAATTTCGAGGAGGACGTGCGAGCCACCCTGCAGGTCGAGGCCGAGCACGATGGTACGCATTGGCAGCCACGGCACATGAGCGGAAATCGACTGCCGCGTTGCCGACGACAGCATGCTCGGCACGACGACCAACAGCGCTATCAACGTCATGCCGATAATAGCGGCGACTTTCCAGGTGGCGTAACGCAGCATGAATCAGGTCCGTAATGAGCTTAGCGCGCCGGCCTAGCTTGCTTCCTTCACCGGCTCGCCCTTGGCCCGGACATCCGAGATCATCTGGCGCAACAGCCGCACCTTGACGTTCGGCGCGATCTCGACCTCGACCTCGGCATCGTCGACTGCCTTCGTCACCTTGCCGATGAGCCCGCCGGTGGTGATGACGATATCCCCTCGCCGCACGTTCTTCACCAGTTCCTGCTGGCCCTTCGCCCGTTTCTGCTGTGGGCGAAGGATGAGGAAATACATGATGACCAGGATGATGCCGAAGGGCGCCAGCTGCATGATGACATCGGCGCCGCCTGGCGTGGCAGCCTGGGCGTAGGCCGGAGTGACGAAGAACATTGAGCTTTCCGAATGAGCGGGACCGTAAAAAATGCCCCGCAAAGTTGGCGCGGACTATAGCCAGCGAGCCCGCGAAAGCAACAAAATGCGGCTGCGGCGCAATGGTCCTTCCCCTTCGTTAGCGCCCTTTCCGGCGCAGGCCTGGCCGGCTAGAAGCGCAGCGCATGCCCCCGGATTCCCCCGCCCTTCCACCTGAATTTGCTGCCAACGTGCCACGGATTGTCGCCGCGCTGGAGCGCATCGCGCCGCCGGCCGCGGCGAAGCCGGACTTCGCGGCCGCGGAAGCCTTTGTCTGGCAGGCGGCGAGCTGCTCGCTTGTCCCTGTTGCAAAGGTCAACCGGGTCGATCTCGTGCTGCTCAAGGGCATCGACCGCGTCCGCGATCAGCTGGCCGAAAATACCGAGCGTTTCGCCCGCGGCTATCCCGCCAACAATGCGCTCCTCTGGGGCGCACGCGGGATGGGAAAGTCTTCGCTTGTCAAGGCGATCCATGCCGACATTAATGCACGGCTTTCAGGCCAGCCGAATTACCGGCCGCTGAAACTGATCGAAATCCACCGGGAGGACATCAACAGCCTGCCGGCTCTCATGACGCTCGTGCGCGACGCGCCGTTCGGCTTCCTGGTCTTCTGCGACGACCTTTCCTTCGATGCCGACGATACGAGTTACAAATCGCTGAAAGCGGTGCTCGAAGGCGGTATCGAGGGACGGCCGAACAATGTGCTGTTTTATGCGACGTCGAACCGCCGCCACCTGCTGCCGCGCGATATGATGGAGAACGAGCGCTCGACCGCGATCAATCCGGGCGAGGCGGTCGAAGAGAAAGTCTCCTTGTCCGATCGCTTCGGTCTGTGGCTCGGTTTCCATCGCTGCAGCCAAGACGATTATCTCGCGATGGTTTTCGGTTATGCCGAGCGCTTCGGATTGGAAATGGACCCTGACAAGCTGCAGGCCGAGTCGCTCGAATGGGCGACGACGCGCGGCGCACGATCGGGGCGCACCGCGTGGCAATATATCCAGGATCTCGCGGGCCGGCTCGGCAAGCAGACGGACTAATCAAGCCGATTGGGGGACTACAAGATCGTACATTGTCCACTGCATTGTCGGACGCACGCTCCGCATCGGTCGGGCGCGTGCGCAATCGGTCGCCCGTGATTGTGACCGAAGCGAAGCAACCCAGCTGTTGCTGCATGGATTGCTTCGTCACCCCGGGTCTGATTCGGGATTGCCTGTTCGCAATGACGCGCGATTATCGCGGCAGAGCGAGCCCGCTCAATAGTAATGATGACGATGATACACACGGCGATAGGTGCGGCGCGCGACGCGACGATAGTGGCCATATGCGACAGTCATAGTCTGTCCATCTGACAACGTGGGCGTAACAGGCATCGGGTCGACCGGCATTGCCACGACCGGCTCGGCAAGCAGGGCAAGGGCGGCGACGGCGTAGAGAAGCTTTCTCATGTCTATCTCCCTTTAGTGAGCCCCAGCCACGCGCCACCGGCTCAGGACGAGAGTACCTCATCGTCGCGAGCGGACAAGGAAATCTTTTGGGCCGAGGTTTGTCACAAATTGAGCGGAAGTTTTAAGCTTCTGCGCTTCGGGGAGACCCTTAGCTCGCCTTTCTGGGCCAGTTCACCAGCAAGATCCCGACCGCAACCAAGGCGACCGCAATCGCAAATCCAGGTGCGATAGCATCGCCGAGCAGAAAATGTCCCGCCGCAACGCCAAAGATCGGCGTCAAAAACGTGAACGCCGAGAGTTCGCCGGCACGGTAATGCGAGATCATCCAGAACCAGCCCAAATAGGTGATACACACGACCCAAAACGTCTGGTAGGCGAGACTTCCCCAACTCATCCCGGAAATCTGCGTCGGCATGCGCTCGCGGAACAAAACAATACCAATCCCCAGCACCACCGCTGACACGGCAAGCTGGTAGAGCAGCGCCTTGATCGGTCGTGCGCCGCGCAGCCGCGTGCCTTTGAGGATCAGCGTCGTCGCGCCCCAAAGGGCGCCGGCAATTAAGGTCAGCAAATCGCCGAAAAACATTTCACGGGAGATCCGGCCGCTGGCTCCGAGCGCCAACGCCACGCCGATAAAGGACAGCGCAAGACCCGCCCATTGCAACGACGTCAGGCGCTCGGTCGGCGTGATTAGCGGCAGGCCGAGCGCAACGAAAAACGGCGCGGAATAGAGGAAGAGCACGGCATGCGTTGCGGTCGTCCATTGCAGGCCGATGTAGAGCGTGACAAATTCCAGCGCGAAGCAGATGCCGCAAAAAATGCCAGCGACAAGCGTGCGGTCGCGGTGAAACAGCGTCGGCTCACGCCAAATTCCGATCGCGCCGAGGACGATCGTCGCGCCGACGGAACGCAACGTCGCCTGCGTCAAGGGCGGAATGTCGGCGAGCGCGACTTTCGCGGCGACCTGGTTCAGGCCCCAGCTCGCGCAGAGGCCGAATATGATCAGAGTGCCGATTGGATCGAGCGGGCGCACCGATTGTTGCATGGCGCCCTTTGAGGCGATGCAACACTTTTAATCAAGCCGGATGCGCACCCCCGGGTCAGGTCACCGGCGCGCGTTCACTCCTGGTAGCGGCGCGGATTGCGCGTCGTGGTGGAGCGGCCTTCGAGGCCTGGAGCGACGGGGCCGGGAGTGGCCGTGCGCGGCTCATAGCCGTTGTTGATGCCCACCGAGCTCGGCAGGTCTTGTGCGCGCGCGTCGCCAAGCCCGCCGACGGGAGAGCCCTGGTTCTGCGCGAGAGCGTGTCCCGAAAGCATGGCGAGTGCGACGGCGGAAATAACGGCAATGGATTTCATGATGAGCCCCTGATTTGCGGATGGTCATCTGCCAAACGCGTCAGGCACAGCTAAGGTCCATAGCGCATCCTTTGATTCGTGCCATAAGAATGCACCATCAAAGTGCGAGACCAAACACCCTAGGAACCCGCCGCCTGAACCCTCCCGCTCGTGTCTCGCGGAACCGGAAACCCTGCGATGCTCAGAGACCGGCCAGGTATTGTGTCGGATCCACGGGGGTCGAGCCCTTACGCAGCTCGAAGTGCAGCTGCGGCGTCGCGACATTGCCGGTCTGGCCGGACTTTGCGATCGTCTGACCGCGCTTCACCGGATCGCCGCGCTTTACTTCGAGCTCGCTATTGTTGGCATAGGCCGACACGAAGCCGTTGGAGTGGCGGACGAGGACGAGATTGCCGTAGCCCTTGAGCTCGCTGCCGGCATAGGCGACTACGCCGTCATCCGCCGCTTTCACGGCCGTGCCTTCGGGCACCGCGATGTTGATGCCGTCATTGCCGCTGAAGCCGCGGATGACGCGGCCGCGCGCCGGCCAGCGGAATTCGGGGTTTGCCGCGACTTCGGTCTTCGGCAGGCTGGCTGTCGGCTGCGTGTCGACGGTCGGCTTGCTGTTCGCCTTGGGCGCGGGGGCCGGCGTCGTTTCGATTTTGGCGCTCTTAGCAGGCGCTGCCGCCGGCTGACGTAGCTCTGCGGTTTTCGGCTGCTTCGGCGCGGGCGCCTCGGGATTCTTCGCCTTGGTCACCTGAACCTTGGCGGGCTGCGCCGCCTGCATCTTCATGATCTTGCCGCCTGGGCCTTTCACCATGACGAATTTCGGCTGTTGCTTATTCGCGCCGATCTTCGCGGCTGCCGTGGGCTTGCCGCTCATCGGCGTGACAGCGGCGGCATGTGAGGGCGGTGCCGCATTGGCGCTGTAGACGGGGATCGTGAGCCGCGTTCCCTGCTTGACCTGGCCCGCCGACGTGAAGCCGTTGACACGCAAGAGCGCATCGGCCGGGACACCGTAGCGCCCGGCGAGCATCGAGGCGGTCTCGCCATAGCCGACCGTGACCTGCGTGCCGCCCTGTGCCGACCAATTGCCGG
>Ga0136846_1211075_pt1 | contig 11618 bp, 12 predicted proteins | sample HopSoiMetagenom2_FD_96841 | JGI IMG/M metagenome (GOLD analysis project Ga0136846, IMG submission 96841) | Grasslands soil microbial communities from Hopland, California, USA - 2 Assembly 2016 (version 4) | ecosystem: Environmental > Terrestrial > Soil > Grasslands | place: USA: Hopland... | reverse complement strand
TTCGAGGTTCACGGGCCTGTAGCTCAGACGGTTAGAGCGCATCCCTGATAAGGATGAGGCCGGAGGTTCAAGTCCTCCCAGGCCCACCCGTGTACCGGAGTTCTTCGCTCCGTCCCCCACACCGGGCGTCGTCCAGACCCGACGCCCGAGAGCTCGAGGAGGCACTCCGCGTGCTGAAGAAGCTGGCACTGGCTGCACTGGCGGCCGGTACCCTGGCCGCCATCCGGAAGCGCTCGAGCGGAAAGGCCGAGTCCGACCTCTGGCACGAGGCCACCCGTGGCCCCGACGCCGTCAGCACGCCGACCGCGCGCTGAAGCCCCTGACCCTGCTGGGTCGCCGGGGGACGTAGCTCAATTGGCAGAGCACCGCCTTTGCAAGGCGGGGGTTAGGGGTTCGATTCCCCTCGTCTCCACTCCCTCGACAAGCCTCGGCGCCATCCCCGACCGATGGACGCAGGCTCCCTTCCGCCGGACATCCGTCCTCGTTACTTGATGCCGGTGTTCGAGACCCCTTGGGCGATCTGGCGCTGAAGAACCAGGAAGACGGCCAGCAACGGCAGGATGCCCAGGACGGCGGAGGCCATGGTCTCGGCGTACTGGATGGCGGCACCGCCGACCAGGCTGCTCAGCCCCACTGGGATGGTCTGTGACTTGGTCTGGGTGAGCACCAGCAGCGGCCACAGGAAGGCGTTCCAGGACGTGATGAACGTGAGGATCGCCACCGCGGAGATGGCCGGCCGCGACAAGGGCATGGCGATCTGGCGGTAGACCCGCCACCAGCTGGCCCCGTCGAGCCGGGCGGCCTCGACGAGGGAGACCGGGATGGCCTTGATGAAGGAATGGAAGACGAAGACCGCCACGGGAAGAGCGACCGACGGCAGGATGACCGCCCAGTACGTCCCGAGCAGGCCCAGTGCCCGGAACTCCATGAACTGCGGCAGGACGAGCGCTTCGGTGGGCAGCATGAGCCCGGCCAGGATCAGGCCGAACACGACGTACTTCCCGCGGAAGTTCAGGTGGACGAGGGCGAAGGCGACCATCGAGCACACGACGACAGTGAAGATCACCGTCAGGGTCGAGATGATGAAGCTGTTGACGTACCACCAGCCCAGAGGGCTCGAATCCCAGGCGAAGCGGTACGCGTCCAAGGTCCAGTTGTTCGACCAGGGCGTCGTGGGATGCGCCGCGATCTCCTCGTTGGGTCGCAGCGAGGTGATGAGTGCCCACAGGAATGGCATGAGCCAGATCAGCGCGAAGAGCGTCACACAGGTCGCCGCGAGCCGGTTGAACGCCTTTCCGCCCTGGTCCGGGGCGCCTCGCCGGCGGGCGGGCTTCGTGTCAGCCGCAGGCGCGGCCACAGTGCTGACCACAGTGTTCGCCATTGGTCGGGCTCCCCTCAGGCGTTCGCAGAGTTGCTGCGCCGCCGGACCAGGAACCAGCCGGCGGAGATGAGGACCAGGACGACGAAATAGACCATCGTGGCGGCGGCCGCGTATCCGCCACGGTAGGAGCTGAACCCCGTGTCATAGATGTACTGGATGACCGGACGCGTCGAGTACGCCGGGCCGCCGGCCAGCAGGATGTAGATCTGGTCGAACACCTTCAGGGACGCGAGGACCTGCAAGATCAGCACGAGGCCCATGGTCGGCCGCAGTAGGGGGGCGGTGATCAATCGGATCTGCTGCCACGGCCCGGCGCCATCGATCGTCGCCGCCTCGTAGACCTCCTCCGAGATCTCCTGGATGGCCGCCGTATACAGGATGAAGTTGAAGCCGAACGTCCACCACAAGGTGAGGAGAACGACGGCGAACCAGGCTCCTGAGGTGCTGCCGAAGAAGTCCGGGGCGGTCAGCCCGAACCAGCCGAAGGCGTTGGTGATCAGGCCGGTCTCCGGCGTGTACATGAAGGCGAAGATCAGGCACACCGCGGCCGAGGGCACGACGTAGGGAGCAAAGAAGGCGAGTCGGAAGAACCACTGGTTGCGGACCATGCGCGAGGCGAAGATCGCGAAGATCAGCGGCAGCAGCACCAGGAGCGGTGTGGTCAGCAGGGTGAAGAGCACCGAGTGCCACATCGAGGCCCAGAAGTCCTTGTTGGACAAGACGTCGGCGTAGTTGGAGAGCCCCACCCAACTGCCCACGCCGGCTTTCACGGTGGTCGTGTTGAACAGGCTGATCACCAGCCCGATCACCACCGGACCGATGAGGAAAGCGATGTAGAAGGCCAGGAACGGCGTGGCGAAAAGCCACCCTGCCCGGTTCTCGCCGTGCGGCGCAGCTGCGGCGGTTGGCGGTCGATCCGTGACGTCGGCCTCTGATGCCGGCGTCGGTATGGCGGTGGTGGTCATCTCCGTCTCCGTGCTACACGGGTGGCCGGGCGGTCGAGAAGGTCTTCAGGCTGGTGGTCATTGCGTCCACAGCACCCTTGGGGTCGGTGGCTCCGGTGAGCACGCTGGCGATCACCGAGCCCATGGCGGTCTGGAAGTCCGAGCCCGCCCCGGTGTACCAGGCCTCCGGGTCGTAGACCGCGTTGAACGCCGCTTCGGTGTAGTTGCTCTGCGGTTTGAGCTGCAGGAACTCCTTGCTCTTCTGCACCGGCAGCCAGGCGGGAACGTGGCCGCCGTCCGCCCAGATCGAGCTCTGGTCCAGCAAGCCCTTGATGAAGCTGACGGCGTCCTTGGTCCGCGCCGCCGTGCGCCCCGTGCTCTTCGGGATGACCAGTGAGTGGGAGTCCGCGTAGGCGACCGGCTTGGGGCCGAGGAGCGGAGGGAAGGGCACGACGTTGAATTCGAGACCTTTGATCCCGCGGTAGGTGGGGATCTGCCACACGCCGTCGAACAGGAACCCCACCCTGCCCTGACTGAAGAGCGTCGACGACGTCGTCGCGGTCGCGTTGCTCGGCATCAGCTTCTGGCCCTGGGTGAGGCTCTGCAGAAAGGCGAACGTCTCCTGCATGGCGCCGCGGTCGATCGTGACCTTGGTGCCGCCGTCGGAGACGATGGGTCCCGCCACACCGGAATAGACCATCGTGAAGAAGCGCCAGCAGGTCGACGGGTCGGCGGTGATCGTGGCGACCGCCGCGAAGTCGAGTCCGTTCGCGTCCTTCATGGCCTTGAGGGCGGCGACGAAGTCGTCGCTGCGCTTCATGGGCTTGAGGTTCTGGCCGGTCGCGTCGAGCAGGCCGGCCTTCTTCGCCAGTGGCGTGTTGTAGAAGAGCACGAAGGGGTGGGTGTCGAGCGGCACCGCGAAGGGAGTGCCGCCGACCGTGGCCTTCTTCCATGCGGCCGGGGTGAACTTGTCCTGGGTGATCCCCTGTGCGCTGAACTGGTCCCCGACGGGCTCGAGCAGGCCGGCCTGCGCCAGCAAGGGCAGCCGGGACAGGTGGGAGATGGCCACGTCGGGCGGGCGTCCGCTCGACGCCGACAGCGACAGCTTCGTGTAGTACGGGTTCCCCCACGAGAGCAGCGTGGCCTCGACCGACCGGCCGGAGGACTGCTGGTACTTCTTGACCATCGTCGCCATGTTGGCGCCGTCACCGCCGCCGAACAGGTGCCAGTAGATGACGTCGGCCGTCCTGGGCTGACCCCCGGTGAAGCTGGTGACGACCGGTGAAGCGCACCCTGCCAGCGCGGCGGCGAGCGTGAGACCGCCTCCCGCGGCGAGGAACTGGCGACGCGAAAGTTCAGTCATGAGTGGAACATCCAGTCGGTGCCTGAGAGCCCGGGACGCGGACGACTCTGGCACGCAATGCCCCACGACGCCAACCGGAGACCCGTCGGCTGACGTGCGTTGCGCCGTCAGAGGCTCTTATGGTTCTGCCCGTGTGCGCCGACGCGAGCCAGGGAACCGAGACCGCTCGTCGAAGCAAAGGAGGAAGCCGCCTGAGGGCTACGCAACAGAACGGTTCCTACCCCCGACCCATGATGTGCCGGGAGGCATGGACCAGCCTCGACGGCGCCTGGCAGTTCGCTCACGACGATGCCCGGGGAGGGCTCGCCTCCCGGTGGTTCCACCCCTCGAACGCCGAAGCGTTCCAGCAGACCATCCAGGTTCCGTTCCCTCCGGAGTCGTCGGCCTCGGGGGTCGGAGCACGCGATTTTCATCCGGTCGTCTGGTACCGCCGCGTCATCCCGCATGACGACGTCCTCGCCGGGGACGGCGGGAACGCACGCCGTGTTCTCCTGCACTTCGGTGCCGTCGACCACAGCGCCCAGGTGTGGTTCGACGGACAACTGGTCGTCGAGCACGTCGGCGGCCAGACGCCCTTCACCGCTGACATCACCGACGCGCTGGCGAGCGGCGGGGATCAGAGCCCGGAGGAGCACGTTCTCGTGGTCCGGGCTGAGGACGACCCTCACGCGCTGGACCAGCCCCGCGGCAAGCAGGACTGGAGAGAGAAGCCGCACGGCATCTGGTACGAGCGCACGACCGGCATCTGGCAGTCGGTCTGGCTGGAGATGGTCCCGGTCCAGCGGGTCGTCGACGTCGCGTGGACCTTCTACGCGTCGTCCGCCATGGTGCACGGGGAGATCACGCTGGCCGCCGCTCCGGCCGGTCCGCTCGCGCTCGAGGTCACGCTGACCCTCGGCGAGGAGGTCCTGGGAGAGGTGTCGTGCGTGGTGCGGGGGGACGTCACCCAGATCGACATTCCCGTACCGGCGGTGCGCAACGGTCAGGACCGCGCGCGTCTGCTGTGGTTCCCGGAGCATCCGCAGCTCGTCGACGCCGAGGTCGTGCTCCGCGAGCGCGACTCCGGGCAGTTGGTCGACACGGTGGCCAGCTACCTGGGTCTGCGGGAGGTGTCGGTCGGCGGAGGTTCCTTCAACCTGAACGGGCAGCCCTACTACACGCGGTCGGTACTCAACCAGGGCTACCGGCCCGAGACACACCTGGCTTCGCGCGGCAGCGACGAGTTGCGTACCGAAGTCGAGTTGATCAAGGCGATGGGGTTCAACGCGGTTCGCATCCACCAGAAGGCCGAGGACCCCAGGTTCCTCTTCTGGGCCGACCGGCTCGGTCTGCTGGTGTGGGGCGAGACGGCCGGGGCCTATGAATTCTCGACACGGGCGATCGCCCTGCTCACCACCGAGTGGATGGAGATCGTTCGCCGCTACCGCAGCCACCCCTCGGTCGTGGTGTGGGTGCCCATCAACGAGAGCTGGGGCGTGCAGGACATCGCCACGGTCGCGGCTCAGCAGCAGTTCGCGCAGTCCCTCGTGAGCCTGACCAGGGCGCTGGATCCGACCCGTCCGGCCGTCTCCAACGAGGGGTGGGAGCACGTGGACAGCGACATCCTGGGGCTGCACGACTACACCGTCGACCCCGCCCGGCTACGCGCCCGCTACCTCGACAACCAGGCGGCCCTCGGCGCGGCCATGGCCGGGTACGGACCGCAGCGGCGACGGCCGATCCTCAACGATGTGCAGGCGCAACGATTCCTCGACGGCCGCGCTCCGTTGATGATCACGGAGTTCGGCGGCATCTCCATGTCGGAGGAGGCCGAGTCCTGGGGCTACGACCAGGTCCAGACGACGGACGAGTACGCCGCCCGGTTGGCGGAGCTCTTCGATGCCCTCCGGGCCAGCACCGAGATCGTCGGTTTCTGCTACACGCAGTTCATGGACACCGGTCAGGAGACGAACGGACTCCTGACCGCTGACGGAACGCCCAAGCTGCCTGTCGAGGACATCTTCCGGATCGTCACCGGTCGTACGGACACTGCCCTCGACGAGGCCTCCTCGACCTTCGGTACGCCCTGACGACCGACCACTCGATCCGGACACCCCTGGGTATCGGCTCCTCCCCCTTTCGAGGTCCGTGTCCTTGGGCTGCCTCTCCGCCCGTGTGAGGATCCAACGAGTTCCGGATTCGGCTTGCTCAACGGTGAGGAGGTCCCCAGCACCAGGAGGAAGCAGTGCCCCTGCGCGAGATCAGGATCTCCACCGGCGTCGGTGCCGCGACGACCGAGCTCGCCGCCTTCGACGCGGCTCTCTACGAAGCGGGGATCGGCGACTACAACCTGCTGACCCTGTCGTCGGTGATCCCGCCCGGCGCCGAGGTGCTGCAGAAGCAGCCCGATCTCTCCGGGGTGGAATGGGGTGACCGGCTCTACGTGGTCCTCGCCGAGCAGCGGGCGTCCGTGATCGGCGAGGAGGCCTGGGCGGGCATCGGCTGGATCCAGGAGACCGGCGGCCGGCGCCGCGGGCTCTTCGTCGAGCACCACGGCTCCAGCGAGGACGAGGTCGAGGGCCTGATCCAGGCCTCCCTCGCGAGCATGCAGGAGTACCGGCCCGAACGGTTCGGCCCGGTGCAGAGCGTGCTGCGGGGCGCCCGGTGCACGGGACTTCCCGTCTCCGCCCTCGTGGCCGCCACCTACGAGGCGCAGCCCTGGTGACGCCTCCCGTCGCGGTGCGCCGGGCACGCGACGACGGCGATCGCGCCACGGCGCGGAGCCTCGAGCACGACGTCTTCGCCGCGGAGGGCTTCATCGCCGGCAGTACCCGGCGCGTCGTCGAGGAGTACGAGCACCTCGACGCGCAGTCGCGCTGGTACCTCGCGGAGCGGGACGGCGAGGCGGCGGGGGTGCTGCGGATGATCGCCTCCGGTCCGTCCCTCGTCCCGGCGCTGCGCTTCTTCGACATCGACCCAGCGATGCGCTCGGAGCTCGAGCGGCAGCGGTACGCCGAGGTCGGCACGCTGGCCCTCGTCGAGCAGCACCGGGGAACCGACACCGGGCTGCACCTCTACCGCGCGGCCTACCGCGATTCGGTGCGCGAGGGGCTCACGGCCTGGGTGGGCGTGCTGGAGCAGTGGCTGCTCGAGCGCTTGGTGTCGTTCGGCTTTCCCTTCGCCGGCATGGGGCCGTCGCGCTACTACATGGGCGGCGAATGCCTGCCCGTCGTGATGCTGTTCCGCGACGTGGACCCCACGCTGGGCCGGGTGGATCCCGCGATGCATGCGTGGATGACGAACGGACTACCGGTTCCCGCGTCCGCCTGAGTTCCGGACGCCGCCCGTCGGTCGGCAGCCTTCCGCGTCCCCGGGTGGATCATGCCCCAGGTATCGGTGGGAGAGTGGGGGCGTGACTGAATCGACCTCCCCCGCCCGGCGCGCCGTCCTGCACACGAACCAGGGCGACATCAACGTCGAGCTGTTCCCCGACCACGCGCCCAAGACCGTGGCCAACTTCGCCGATCTGGCGGAGGGGCGCCGCGAGTGGACCCACCCGGCCACGCGGGAGAAGACCACCGACCGGCTCTACGACGGCACCGTCTTCCACCGGATCATCGACGGCTTCATGATCCAGGGCGGGGACCCGCTCGGTCAGGGGATCGGCGGCCCGGGCTACCAGTTCGGCGACGAGATCCACCCCGACCTGGCCTTCACCAAGCCCTATCTGCTCGCCATGGCCAATGCGGGCCCGGGCACCAACGGCGCGCAGTTCTTCATCACCGTCGCGGCCACGTCGGGGCGCACCGGGAAGCACACGATCTTCGGCGAGGTCGCCGACCAGCAGAGCCGTGACGTGGTCGACCGGATCGCCAAGGTGGCCACGGGCCGCGGCGACAAGCCGGTCGAGGACGTCGTTCTCCAGAGTGTCGAGGTGGAGCGCAGCTGACCGAGTACCAGCCGGCGCCCCCCACCACCACCTGCTACCGGCACCCGGACGGGCCCACCGGTATCTCCTGTGCGCGCTGCGGGCGGCCGATCTGCCCGGAGTGCATGGTGCCTGCCTCGGTGGGCTTCCAGTGTCCCGAGTGCGTCCGCGAGGGGCAGGCCTCGGTCCGTGCCCCGCGCAGGGGCAGCGGGCTGCAGGCTGTGGGGCGCCGGTGGGGTGCGGTCACCCTCAGCCTGATCGCGGTCAACGTGGCAATGTTCCTGGTCACGGCGATCTCGGCGGGCATCCTCGGCGTCTCGCCGGTGGACAACTACCTGTCGCCGGTCTTCGGCGCGCTCTCGCAGGTGCCGTTCCTCGTCGACACCGGCCAGTGGTGGCGGTTGTTCACCGCGGCGTTCCTGCACATCGGCCCGGTCCACCTGGTGCTGAACATGCTGGCTCTGCTGGTGTTCGGCTCCGAACTGGAACGGCAGCTGGGCCGCTGGCGCTTCCTGGCGGTCTACCTGCTCTCCGCCCTCGGCGGCGCGACCGCCATCCAGGTCCTCGGCGAGCCGGGGGGCGCCGTCGCGGGGGCCTCGACCGCGATCTACGGGCTCCTGGGCGCCCTGGGTGTGCTCATGCTGGTCCGCCGTCAGGACATCCGCGGCCTGGTCGCGCTGCTGGCCATCAACGTGTTCATCAGCTTCCTGCCCGGGGTGTCGCTGCTGGGCCACCTCGGCGGCCTCGTCGCGGGTGCGGTGACCGCGGGCGTGCTCGTCCTGACCCGACGCCGCCCGGCAATGCAGGTCGCGGGCCTGATCCTGGTGGCTGTCGTCCTGCTCGTCCTCTGTGTGTCGGCGTCGTCCGTGGCTGTCGTCGGTCTCTAACGGCCCGTCGGGTCGATCGCCCGCAGCGCCCGGGCGACCTCGTCGGGATCGGCGCCGAGGTCGTGCCGTCCCAGCAGTACGAGCACACCCTCGTCGTCGGGACCGGCGGCGGTGTCGAGTTCGAGCGCGCGGCTGGTGATGCCCAGCCGCCGCGTGACGCGCACCCGCACCCGCAGCAGGGGCCACGGCAGATGGCGACGGTTGGTCCAGGACCGAACCTGGACGCCGTCGGGACCCGCGGACAGCCGCGGACGCGCCACCAGGTCGCGCGCGGCGAACACGAGAACCACGACGGCGGCCGTGCCCACCAGGAGCCGGCCGGGGGCATCGAGGAACACCACGACGAGGGCCAGCCCCAGCCCGATCAGTCCCAGGACGGCGGTCTGCGCGGGGCGGGGTGACCAGTGCACGGCACCAGCCTGCCAGCGTTGCCGCATCTACGATCGGGGAGCGGGGTCGGCCCGGTGCGGTCGCCCGCCCGTCGACGAGGAGTGGGCCATGCGGGATGCCGTCATCTGTGCCGCCGTTCGCACGCCGGTGGGCAAGCGCGGCGGGGGGCTGTCCGGCGTGCACGCGGTGGACCTGTCGGCGCACGTGCTGCGGGCGATCGAGGAGCGGACGGGTCTCGACCCGGCGGTCGTGGACGACGTCTTCTGGGGCTGCGTGAGCCAGGTCGGGGAGCAGACGTACAACATCGGGCGCAACGCCGTGCTGGCGGCGGGCTGGCCGGAGTCCGTGCCCGGCACCACGATCGACCGCCAGTGCGGATCCTCCCAGCAGGCGGTGGCCTTCGCCGCGGCCGCGGTGATCAGCGGCCAGGCCGACGTCGTCGTCGCCGGTGGCGTGGAGGCCATGAGCCGGGTGCCGATGGGCTCCTCCATCGGCGACGGCTCCACCGGCCGGCCATTCAGCCCGGCGTTCCTCGCGCGCTACGACGGGATCGCGCCGAACCAGGGCGCCGGCGCCGAGACGATGGCGCAGCGGTGGGGTCTTTCTCGCACCCAGCTCGACGAGTACGCCCTGGCGTCCCACGAAAAGGCGGCGAAGGCACAGGCCGGCGGCGCCTTCGACCAGGAGATGGCGCCGGTGCGCACACCCGACGGCACGGTGGTCGCCGCCGACGAGGGCATCCGGACGGGCGGGACGCTGGAGAAGCTGGCTTCGCTGAAGACCCCGTTCAAGTCCGACGGCGTCATCAGCGCCGGGAACGCGAGCCAGATCTCCGACGGGTCGGCGGCGCTGCTCGTGACCACCTCCGAGAAGGCCCGGGAGCTGGGGCTGCGACCGCTCGTGCGCATCCACAGCACCGTGATGGCCGCCGACGACCCGGTGATCATGCTGACCGCACCGATGCCGGCCACCCGGAAGGTGCTGGAACGCTCCGGCCTGACGCTGGAGGACATCGGCGTCTACGAGGTCAACGAGGCGTTCGCGCCCGTTCCCCTGGCCTGGCTGGCCGACCTCGGCGCCGACCCCGATCGGCTCAACCCCCAGGGCGGCGCCATCGCTCTCGGCCATCCACTGGGCGGCTCCGGCGCCCGCCTCATGACCACGCTGGTCCACCGGATGCGGGCTACCGGCACGCGGTACGGGCTGCAGACCATGTGCGAGGGCGGCGGCATGGCCAACGCGACCATCCTCGAGTTGGTGGACGCCTGATCGCCAGGCTGCCTCCCCGCGTGGCCACCGCATGTCACGCCGAGTGGGGCCCGGGGGGTCCCGGGCAGGTGTGACGCAGCGGCTCCCCTCCACAGGGGAACGGCTCCTGGCCGCGGTGCGGTCCGGAGGACGGCAGTGTCGTAGCCGGACCATTCCGTCCGCTTGACCTTTCGCAGAGTCACCGACACGCGTGCGGTCCTGCGTAAACGCGAATGAGCGCCGGCGACGGTGACCGCCCGTGCGCTGCGTACATGTCGACTCATCCACAGGCCAATACACAGCTGGGGACAGACTCACACAGGTGTAGTTACGGCCGTGGTCAGTTCGTCACATCCGTCCCATCGCAGGCGTTCCCGCAGGTCACGGCGATGTGGGGTCGTTCCGTCTCTCCACACTCGGTGGACAACCCTGGGGGCAGAGCGCCATGTCGACCTGTGGACGACGCTGACCGCTGTGCACAGCGTTTTCCCAGTCCACGACAGAGGCCCCCGCCCCCAGTGGGGGCGAGGGCCTCTAGTAGGAATACGGCCCCTGCAAGGGCCCGATCCGAGCTATCAGCGCCAGCGCATGGACATGATCAGGCCGGCAACCATGGCGCCGAAGCCGATGGCGAAGTTCCAGGCCGACAGGGACACCATGAGGGGAATCTTGTCGCCGGCGACGTAGTACACGACGATCCACAGCAGGCCGATCACCATCAGCGCGACCATGAGGGCCGCGTACCAGCGGGGGCTCGGCTTGGCCACCTTCGCCTGCGCCGACCGTGCCTGGAGCACGCCCTCCGGCGGGGTGTACACCGACTTCTTGCGCACCTTCGACTTGGGCACCGCGCGAACTCCCTCCGGGCCGGTCCGTCGTGCCCGGCCGCAACTGTCACCAGCCTAAGCTGCCGGGTGGCGTCCGTGCCGCTGCCCATGCCGCTGCCCGTCCAGCCGCGTCTGCCGCTGCCCCGAGGAGGTGCCTGCGATGCGCCCCCTGCTGGGTGGCCGCCGGCCCCCTCCGCTCCGCCTCCGCCGGGTGTCCGCCTGGCAGGCGCTGGTGCCTGTCGTGGCGCTCGCCGCCGGGCTGCTGTTCGCCACCTCCGGGCGCGCGGCGCAGGGCACGGATCTGCGGGCCGGGGAGATCACCGAGCTGTCCCAGCTGATCCGCCAGCGCAACGCTTCCCTCGTCGGCCAGGAGAACCAGCTGGCCGACCTGCAGCGCCGGGTGCAGCAGCTCACCGAGCAGGCGGCGTCCCGGAACAAGGACGTGGCCGCCGCACAGGCCGTGGGCAAGGTCGGGGCGGTCTCCGCTGGCCTCACCCCCCTGACCGGCCCCGGCATGGTCATCACCCTGGACGACGCCCCCCAGCGCCCCGACGGCGCGCTGCCGGTCGACGCCCGGCCTGACGACCTGGTGATCCACCAGTCAGACGTCCAGGCGGTCGTCAACGCCGTGTGGGCCGCGGCGGCCGACGGCGTCGCCATCATGGACCAGC
>Ga0136846_1227608_pt1 | contig 11619 bp, 11 predicted proteins | sample HopSoiMetagenom2_FD_96841 | JGI IMG/M metagenome (GOLD analysis project Ga0136846, IMG submission 96841) | Grasslands soil microbial communities from Hopland, California, USA - 2 Assembly 2016 (version 4) | ecosystem: Environmental > Terrestrial > Soil > Grasslands | place: USA: Hopland... | reverse complement strand
TCGATCATCAGCGTGATGCGGCTGGCCGCTTCCCGGTCCTCGGAGAGCTCGCGCAGTGCGGTCCGGTGCGTCGTCGGGTAGCCGAGCAGGATGTCGTCGACTCCGGTCCGGGCCAGCCACAGGGCTTCAGGCAGCGCGTAGCTCATCACGCCGTGGAACCCGGGCCGCTCGAGCGCGGCCTCGATCAGGGCGCGGCATCGCACCGACTTGGAGGCGATCCGGATGGGCGTCCCGGCAGCGCGCCGGACCAGATCGTCGGCATTGCGCCGGAACGCGGCCAGGTCGACGACCGCGTACGGCGCATCCAGGTCCGCGGTCAGACGGGCATACCGGTCGAAGTCACCCATAACCGGAGTGTAGGACACGAAATACTGAAAGGTAATACAACTTCTAGGGTTGATCGATGACAGCATCGAGCGCCGGTACGACGGATCGCGCCCAATCGGCCTGTTGATCGGCGTGCGCAGAGGCCGCAGCCAGCAATGCGACGGTCGACCCGTCGACGACGGACAGATCGACGTATGACTCGGCTCCGGCGTACGCACGGACTGCCGCGGTCGCCTGCTCCTCGGACCACAGCTCCTTGACCGAGAGATCGCCGCCTGAACCGCACGCCTTCATCCGCGCCTGGTAGCCCTGGTAGTAGGCGTCCGCCTGATCAGAGTCCGTGAAACGCAGAAGAAGCGCGGTGGCGGGCTGGGCGTCGGTCGTACGGTAGGTACCGGCGAGGGCATGAGCCGGCACCGGAAGCGAGCCGGTGACCGGCTGGCCCGCACAACCCGACGGCAATGCCTCGTAGGCCGCTTGGTGTGCGTCGCGGCGACGCGTCCAGGTGTTGTTGCCGACGAAGCCGGCCTCCGCACCGCCCGGATCGGTGTAGGTCTTCCAGCCTTTGCCGAGTTTCTCCGGCGCCGGAAGGTTGCGGGCGCTGAGCGGTCCGGCCGTGGCGGGCGGCGGTGCGGTCGCCTCCTCCGGCACCTCAGGTGGCACAGCAGCGTCGGTTGGCTTGGTGGTGCTGAGGGTGTTGGTGGGGACCGGGACCGTTCCACCGACCACGCTGGGAATCGGGGTCGGTGTAGCGGTCGGTCCAGCCTGTTGGGCGGCTGGTTTGGAGGTGCAGCCGACCAACAGCGTCGACAGCAGTCCAGCAACTACAACGGTCCTCACTTCGGCTCGAAGTGCTGGTAATCGGGTTTGGCCCAGCGGGCGCCCCAGAAATACCCCTGCCCGACCAATGCCTTGGTAGCGACGCTGGTCGCGAACAACATGCCCGGACGCGACACGGACCGGTTGCGGTACGACAGTCCGTTCGACGGATACCAGACGCCATTCGCCGCCAGGTATGGGTTCTCGACGGTGTTGATGTCGATCGCCCACCCGTAGGAGTGCGGCGACAGCGAGTACGGATCACCCGTGACCCGTCGGCAGTTGAACGCAGATGTGTTGTCGACCGTCATCGACCTGATGTCGTTGCCACCGAACACGTCCACGCGCCGCATCTGCCGGATCGGGAACTTCGACGCGAACGTCGAGGTCCACACCGTGATCATCTTCGACACCGCGGCGTCGCGCAGGATCAGCTCCCCGCGGTGCACCCTGCCGTCGAAACCCCAGTAGTTCAGCTGTAGCAGCCGTAGCGACGACGGCTTCACCGGACAGCCGGCCCGGTACGTGTTCGGCACCATCGTGGCGGAGACGGCGTACACCTTGGGGTTCAGCGCGGCTTTGATGACGATGGTGGCCAGGCCGGAGTACTCCATCGCTGATTGGCTGACGTACCTGGTGAGCACCCGGACGGTCCGGGTCGACGGCAGGTCGTCCGGCACCCGGAGCCGGAAGTTGCCCTTCGCATCCATCGTCCCGATGGTCAGCAACCGCCACTTCCCGCCGCCGAGGTAGTCCTGCAGCGCGAGCTCCTTGCCCGGCTCGGCCGGGACCATCTTCCCGGTGACCGAGACACCGGTGAGGGTGGCGTACCAAGGCGCCGGCGTGGTGATGACGATCTTGCGGTCCTGAATCGGCACGGTCCGGTACGCCGAGATCGCGAGCGCCGTCTCCGCCTTGACGCCGATCATCGTGCGGAACGCCCAGGTCCCGGTGGCCGCCGACGTATAGCTGAACTTGTATACACCACCGGCCGTGGTCCGGGTCGAGCCCCGCAGCACCCAGGCACCGGGAACGCGCTGCCACAGCGTGATGTACGACCCGGTGATCGGCTGGCTGATCTTGCCGGTGAAGACCGTCGGCTTGTCCTCCCAGGACGCGACCGGCTGGTCCAGCGTGATCGACCAGGCCGGGGTCGGCGTCACCGCAGCCGGGGTCGGAGTCGACTTCGGGGGCACCGACGTCGGCGCAGGCGTCGGCGTCGATGGAGGCGTGGTTGTTGGGGTGGTCGTAGGCGTTTGGCTCGGCGTCGCCGATGGAGTCTCCGTGGGCGTCGAACCGGCCGCGGACTCGTGACCCGTAGCGGTCGGCGAAGGATCGCCCGCCGCGTGCGCGACACTCACCGGCCCGAAACCGAGCAGAACGACAACAGCAACCCCCATGAAGCGCCGCATACGCCTCTCCCTCCCTGGACATCAACTACCCATTTAAGAGGCAGTCACACAGGAAGACGTCACACCCGAGAGGGAAGTTCTGTTTTACTCGTGCAATCTTTTCACCGCGGCGTCGATGCGCTCGTCGGTCCCGGTGAGGGCCACCCGCACGTGACGGGCACCGGCGGCGCCGTAGAAAGCACCAGGGGCGACCAGGATGCCCCGGTCGGCCAGTGCGCCCACCGAGCCGTAGGCGTCGTACGCCGGGTGCGAGGCCCACAGGTACAGCCCGCCGTTCGACAGGGTGATCTCCCAGCCCGCGTCAGTCAGCGCATCACGCAGTACCGACCGCCGCCGGAGATAGCGAGCGCGCTGTTCTTCGACATGGTTGTCGTCGGCAAACGCAACCGCCATGGCAGCCTGGATCGGCGTCGGCACCATCAGCCCGGCGTGCTTGCGTACGGCGAGCAGTTCCGTCACGACCGTCGGGTCACCGGCGACAAATCCACCGCGGTACCCGGCGAGATTGGACCGCTTCGACAGCGAATGCACGGCCAGCAGGTTGTCGAAGGTCCCACCGGATACGTCCGGGTGCAGCACGGACACCGGCTTCTCGTCCCAGCCGAACTCGGTGTAGCACTCGTCGCTGACCAGCAGCACGTCGTTAGCCCGCGCCCACTCGACAGCGCGGCGCAGATCGGCCGCAGGTGTGATTTCACCAGACGGATTGCGCGGCGAGTTCAGGTAGGCGACCCGGACCGGTCCGTCGTACGCCGTCGGGTCGGCCACCGGGACGCTCTGTGCGCGAGCCAACGCTGCGCCGGCCTCGTACGTCGGGTACGCCAGATCCGGGATGAGGACCGTGTCGCCCGCGCCGATGCCGAGCAGCGTCGGCAGCATCATGATCAGCTCCTTGGTGCCGATCACGGGCAGAATGCCGGTCTGCGGGTCCACTCCGGTCACGTCGAGCCGCCGGGCCATCCAATCCACGGCCGCCTGCCGCGCGGTCGACGTACCGATGGTGGTCGGATACGCCGGAGCGTCGGCCGCGTCAGCCAGCGCCTGCTTCACCAGGTCCGGCACCGGGTCCACCGGGCTGCCGATGGACAGGTCGACGATGCCGTCCGGATGCTCGGCCGCCTTCTGCTTGAAGGGGGCAAGCTTGTCCCACGGGAAATCGGGCAACCGGCTGGAGGTCTCGAAGATCACTCCGCCATTGTCCCCTGTCCACCCATCGGACCCTCCCCGCCTGCCCGCTCCGCGAGAAACCCGACCGCGCCCCACGACCGGCGGTGGGCGCGGGCGCTTACCCTGCAGGTTCAGGAAGCCGCTGCGGCCGGAGCGACCAGGTACGTCGCCGAACGGCCGGGTGAGGGGTGAGCGATGACGTACGACGTGGCTGTGGTCGGGGCCGGGGCGATGGGCTCCGCGGCGGCCCGCGCACTCGCGGCGGCCGGGCGCGAGGTCGTCGTACTGGAGCAGTACACGCTGGGCCACGACCGCGGCGGCTCCCACGGTGCGACTCGGTTGTTCCGGCCGTCCGCGGATGACGTCGAAGTGGCACGGCTGACGGAGCAGGCGCGGCCGCTCTGGGAGGAACTCGAGTCGGACTCCGGCGAGAAGTTGCTCGAAGTCACCGGTGGTATCGACCACGGAATGAGCGCTGCGTCGGTCGCTGCCTTCCGCTCGTTGCATGCGGCAACCGGCTCGGTGCTGTCGGCGGAAGAGGCGGCGGAACGGTGGCCGGGGTTCCGCTTCGAGTCTGAGGTGCTGTACCAGCCCCGGTCCGGTCGGTTGTACGCCGACCGGGCCGTGCATGCGTTGCAAGAGGTGGCTGGTCGGTTGGGCGTTGAGTTCCGGGTGCAGTCGCCGGTACGGGCGCTGCGAGTGCATGACGGCCTGGTGGAGGTCGACGTACCCGGAGGTGCTGTGCGGGCTGCCCAGGTGGTGGTGACGGCTGGGCCGTGGGCGCCGAAGTTGCTGGGCGGTCTGGTGACGTTGCCGCCGTTCAGAGTGACGCAGGAGCAGCCGCGGTTCTTTGCACCGGTCTCGGACGAACTGGAGTGGCCGAGCTTTGTGCACTGGGGTCCGGACAGCTACGGGCTGTTCGAGCCCGGATCCGGCGTGAAGGTCGGGCTGCACAGTTCCGGTCCGGTCGTCGACCCGGACACCCGTGATTTCACGCCTGAGCCTGAGCGAGACGCCGACCTCTTGCGGTACGTCGAGGAGTGGTACCCCGGCCTCGACACGGGGCGCACCACGGCAATCAGTTGCCTCTACGACACCACCCCGTCCAACAACTTCGTCATCGATCGCGCCGGTCCGATCACGGTCGCGGCCGGCTTCTGCGGACAAGGCTTCAAGTTCGTACCGCTCGTCGGCGCCTTCGTCCGGGACCTTGTCCTCGGGACCGCGTCCGTCCCGGCCCGCTTCAGCTTGGCCGGCCATGCTGGATGACCTGCCCCTCGTCGACCACCACGTGCACGGCGTCGTCACCGGCCGGCTGGACCGCGAGGCCTTCGAGTCACTCATCACCGAGTCGGACCGCCCGATGCCGTCCTTCGAATCCCAACTCGGCTACGCGATCCGCCGCTTCTGTTCGCCCTTGCTGGGGCTCGAACCGCACGCCTCCATCGACAGCTACCTGTCGGCTCGCGCTGCACGGTCCGAGCCTGCGCTGAGCCAACTGTTCCTGCGCGCCGCCGGGGTCAGCGACTTCCTCGTCGACACCGGCTACCTGGGCAACATGTCGGAGCTGGGCGCGTTGAGCGCCGCCCGCACCCACGAGATCGTCCGCCTGGAGACCGAGCTCGAGTACGTCGCAGCGCACGAATCGTCGGCGTCCGCCGTTCCCGATGCGTTCCTGGAGCGCCTCGAGTCCCGAACCAGGTCAGCCGTAGGCCTCAAAAGCATCGTTGCCTACCGCCACGGTTTTCACTTCGACCCCAGCGAGCCCACCCGAGCCGAGGTCCGCGCCGCTCTGGACCGCTGGTACCGCACTACCTCAGGCCGGTTCCCCGCCGGCCCCAGCCGCGTCACCGATCCCGTGCTGCTCCGCTGGCTCCTCTGGTCGGGCGTCCGCCGCGGTCTACCTCTGCAGCTTCACACCGGCTTCGGCGACCCGGACCTGAACCTGCGCACCGCCGATCCGCTACTTCTCACCGACTGGCTACGCCTGATCGAGCCGACCGCCACCCCGGTGGTCCTGCTCCACTGCTACCCCTTCCACCGCGAAGCCGGCTACCTGGCGCACGTCTTCCCGCAGGTGCATCTCGACGTAGGACTGACCACCATGTACGTCGGCTCGCGGGCGCCGTCCGTCCTGGCCGAGTCCTTGGAGCTGGCCCCCTTCACCAAGCTCCTCTACTCCTCGGATGCCGCCGGTCCTCCAGAACTTCACTACTTGGGCGCCGCTGTCTGGCGCCAGGCCCTCGCCGCCGTCCTCGACAACTTCGTCGCCAACGGCGACTGGTCAGTCCCCGACGCCGACCGAGTAGCCACGTTGTGGGGACGCGAGAACGCGCTCCGCCTCTACAGCTTGGACTGAGCTACAAGTACAAGCCGGTCTGGCCGTCTTCCAGACGGCCGGCAGCGACGGCGTGCAGGTCGCGTTCGCGCAGCAGGATGTAGTCGTCGCCGCGGACCTCGACCTCGGCCCGGTCCTCGGGGTCGAACAGCACCCGGTCGTCGACCTCGACGGTCCGCACGTTGGCCCCGATCGCGACCACCTTCGCCCAGGCCAGCCGCCGCCCCATCTGCGCGGTGGCCGGGATCAGGATGCCGGCCGACGACTTCCGCTCGCCCTCCACCTCGAGGGCGACCAGGACGCGGTCGTGCAGCATCCGGATCGGTAGTTTGTCGTCGGAGAGCCGCTTGCGAGGAGTCACCGGCGTCCCACCAGTTGACGGATCATCACCAGCATGCCGACCACACCGACCACAGCTCCGGCGACCGCGGCGATCTTCTGGGTGCGCAGCCGGCCCTGCTCGTCGAAGACCTGAGCCTTGGCCTGCTCGACCTGCCGCAGCGCGACGTTCTTCGGGCTCGCACGGTCGACCAGCTCGTCCACGGTAGAGGCCAAGCGCGCACGGGTGGCGGCGATGTCCGCCTCGATCTGCTCGGCGGTCCGAGGTTTCGTGTCCGACACTTGTCGACGCTCCCTTCCTTCGGCGGGACCGGCCAGGGATGCCCCGGTCTGCCCCTCGTGACACCATCCTCGCAGGTCATCCCCGCAAGTCCACGACCACCTTGATGTCATCCGGTTCCCGGACCAATGCGCTGGGCCAGTCGGACAGCGGTACGGTCCGCGTGATCAACCGCTCGAGCCACACCCGATCGGCGGCGAGCAGCACGTCCACCGCGTCCACGTAGTGCCGCTTCCCCGCGTTCACCGTGCCGATCAATGCAGCGTTCCGCACCACCAACTGCCGTACCAAAGCGTCCAGTTGTACGTCGAGAGTCGCAGGCCCGGGATGAATCCCCACCAGGCACATGACTCCGGCAGGCGGCAGCAACTGGGCGCAGTCGAACACCACCCGTCCAGCCCCGGTCGCCTCGATCACCACATCGGGAACCACACTCAGGTCGTCGAGCTCGGTCAGATAGGTCCCGCCGAGTGCCCGTACCAACTCCGGCTTCGGCCCGTCCGAGACTCGATCCAGCACGTGAACGTCGTACCCGCGCTGCTTGGCGATCAACGCCGCCAGCAGCCCGATCGGTCCGGCACCCGTCACCAGCACATGCTCCGGGCCGAACCACGACCGACCACCGACCTGGTCCACCTGCTCCCACGCCTTGGTGAGGATGCTGGTCGGCTCCACGAGTACGCCGAGGTGCCCGAGTTCGGCGGGGACGGGTACGGCGAAGTACGGATCGACCCGCCAGCGCTCGGCGCCGTACCCGTCCATCTCCTTGATCCCGCGCTCGGTGTAGCGACCGTTGCGGCAGAAGTCCCAGTCGCCCCGCGCACACGCCGGGCAGGGCTCCGGGTCAGGCCGGCGTACCACTCCGGCCACCAGATCGCCCGGATCGAACCCGGACCCCTCAGGTGCCTCCAGCACGCGACCGAGCGACTCATGCCCGACGACGAGGTGGTCCGACCCCGGCCGCCCGCTCCCGAACGCTCCGGAGACCAGCTCGAGGTCCGTCCCGCAGATCCCGGTGAACAGGCCCTCCACCAGAACAGACCCGTCGGACGGGGGCGGTTCGCCGACCGCGCCTACTCTGGCCGAGTCGGACTTCCCCGGCGTGACTGTCATGGCCCGCATGGGCTCAGGCTAGCTGTGATGTCCGGGGACGACACACACGTAACATTGGCCCCAGCTGACCTATCTCTGGAGGGGCTTGATGTCCGAACGTCTGTCCGTCGGTGACACCGCACCCGACTTCACCCTTCCCGATGCCGATGGCAACGACGTGGCGCTGAAGGACCTGCGCGGCAAGAACGTGATCGTGTACTTCTACCCGGCCGCGATGACCCCCGGCTGCACCAAGCAGGCCTGCGACTTCCGTGACTCGCTCGACTCGCTGCAGGCCGCCGGGTACGCCGTACTCGGCATCTCACCGGACAAGCCGGCCAAGCTGGCGAAGTTCCGCGAGCGCGACGGCGTGACGTTCCCGCTGCTCAGCGACCCGGACAAGGAGGTGCTGACGGCGTACGGGGCGTTCGGCGAGAAGACGATGTACGGCAAGAAGGTCACCGGAGTGATCCGGTCCACGTTCGTCGTCGACCCGGAGGGGAAGATCGCGGTCGCGCAGTACAACGTGAAGGCCACCGGGCACGTGGCCAAGCTGCGTCGCGACCTCGGACTGTGAAACAGCGCCCCGTCGGGACGGCTCCCGGCAGGGAAACCTTCGACCGTTTCATGACGACGGTCCATGGAACGGTCGTTTGACGAAACTGGTTGCTGTGATTTGGATCACACCAACTTCTCACCCCATCGCGACGGAACGAACACGCTCCGTGAGTTTTCCAGCCTTCCTGTGAAAGACCGGTACTGCCGGGACCGTTCGCGTTCACCCACAGCTGTATGACGATTTGTCGCGGCCTTCGCCCTGACCTGCCGAAACCGGGTAATCTGCGCGCGCAGTCAGCCTCTGGGAGGGAGGGACCTGCCGCGATGGGAAAGCATTCCTCTGCGGTCACGCGAAGTAACAACAACCGTCGTTCGGTGTACATCACCGCGGTCGGGCTATTGGTGCTGTCCTTGGGCGCCGTGTTCGTGGTCCGCTCCTTCGGATCCGAGTCGGGTGCCGACGGGTTCCTCGGCAACAACCAGTCGTGCGAGGACCCGACGCAGATCCAGGTGGCGACAACGCCCGAGATGCAGCCCTCGCTCGAGACCGCGGCGAAGTCGCTCGCGGCCAAGGGCGGCAAGGACGGCACCCCGTGTCTGCAGTTCACCATCACCGCGGCTCCGTCGGCGCAGGTCGCGCGGGACGTGGCGCACGGCAGCGACAACCGGCCCGACCTGTGGGTGCCGGACTCGTCGCTGTGGGTGGCGCAGGCCGACGACGGACAGACGGTCCCGACCATCGCGGTGGAGTCCATCGCGACCTCACCGATCGTGCTGGTCGGCCGGAGGACGAACTTCGCCGACACCTCCTCCTGGCTGCGCGTCCTGGGCAACACCGGCACGGAGCCGGCCCTGCTCGACCCGCTGAACACCTCCCCCGGTGCGCTCGCCCTGCTGGCGATCCAGCTGGAGCGCCAGAAGACGTCGGCGTCGGACAGCCAGGTGGCGGCCCTGGTCGTGCCTCTGGCACAGCACCTCGGCTCGATGGCCAAGCCCTTCACCGACGTGAACGCGCTGTTCGGGCGCGCGGCGCAGGCCGACAGCACAGTCGTCGTCCCGGCGTCGGAGCAGAGCTTCGTCAAGTACCAGGACGAGCACCCGGAAGCCGAGCTCAAGGCGATCATGCCGGCCACCGGCACGCTGTACCTGGACTACCCGATCGTGGTGACCGCGAAGTCCGATGCCGACCAGGCATCGTCCGCCGCGCAGGCGCTGGCCGGCGAACTGCTCGGCGACGCGTCGGCGCAGGCTCGCGACGAGGCGGGCTTCCGCGACACCACGCTGAGCCAGCTCAGCGGCGGGCGCGGCGTCGGCGACGTCACCCAGCTGGGCAAGCCGACAGGTCAGGCGGTCGACACGACCCTGCAGAACTGGACGCGGCTGTCGCTGTCCACGCACTCGCTGGCGGTCGTCGACATCTCCGGCTCGATGGGCGACAAGGTCGGCACCAAGACCCGGATGCAGCTGACCATCGAGGCGGCGGCCGGCGGTCTGAACCTGTTCCCGGACACCGCACAACTGGGTCTGTGGACGTTCTCGACGAAGATCGGGTCGGACAGTGCCGACTACAAGGAACTGGTGCCGATCGCGCCGTTGTCGAAGCGCCAGCGCGGGAAGATCGTCGACCAACTGAAGATCCAGCACCCGGTCCCGAACGGCGGCACCGGTCTGTACGACACCGCGATCGCGGCCTTCCGTACGGTCAAGAAGGAATACAACCAGTCCGCGGTCAACACGATCCTGCTGTTCACCGACGGCAAGAACGACGACCCCGGCAGCCCCACGCTGGCCCAGACGGTCCGGACGCTCCAGGGCCTGCAGGACCCGTCCCGCCCGGTCCGCATCATCGCGCTGGGCATGGGCCCGGAGGCGAACGCCGACGAGCTCCGCGCGCTGGCCCAGGCGACCGGCGGTCAGTCGTACGTCGCCCGCAACCCCGGCGACCTCAAGAGCGTCTTCATCGACGCCCTGCAGAGCCGCTGACGCCACCCGAGGGTCTCCCGATTCCTCACCACGTGGGGATCGGGAGACCCGCGCCCCCTAAGATGTCTGTCCAGGGGCGGCAACTCGCCCCTCCAGCCAGAGTGGTGGAACGGCAGACACACCGGCTTTAGGTGCCGGCGCCCCCGGGCGTGCGGGTTCAACTCCCGCCTCTGGCACAGCTCAGTCGAGGGTCTTCAGGTAGGCGGTTCCGCGCGGGGTGAGCTCGTAGCCGACTTCCAGGCTGTAGGTCAGGCCCAGGTTCTTGAGTTTGCGGACGTCGAGTTTGAAGGGCGCGGTTTCCCGGCCGAGGCCGGCTGCAAGGTCCGCGGCTCGTGTGTGCGGGCGGGCCTGGATCAGGCGCAGGGTGGTCGTCGTCCAGGGGCCGTGGTGGCTGCTGGTGTCCAGGTGGGACAGCCGGGAGCGCAGCTCGGCCAGTTCCTCGGGCGAGAGGTCCGACCGGGCGGCCAACTGCTCGCGTGGGTCGGGGCCTTCGACCAAGTGGAAGCGGATCAGGAAGGTCGGCAGGGTCTCGTCGCCGCGCAGCCGCCGACGGACATCCTTGGCGTTGCCGCGGCCGGCGAGGGCGACCTCCGGGTCGGTGTCGGCGATCAGGTCCGGGTTGACCTGACGAATGCTGTCGATCTCGATCCGGCCCGCGTTCGTGCGATAGATCCGTCCCTCGACCACCCGCGGCTCGGCCCACCGCCGGTACGCCACGGTGATCTTGCCGTCCGCAACCCCGTCCCGATCCGACCCTGCAAACAACATGATTAGCTCCCCAAGGCCTTTGCCACGATCGGGGCCAGCGCCCGCAGCGCCTTGCCCCGGTGACTGATGGCGTCTTTTTCTTCGATCGACAGCTCGGCCGTGGTCCGGTCGTAGCCTTCCGCCTGGAACAGCACGTCGTACCCGAAACCGCCGGTGCCGCGCAGTTCGCGGATCACGGAGCCGCGCATCTCGCCCATCACGATCTCGTCCGGGCCGTCGGGACGGACGAAAGCGACCGCCGCCACGAACGACGCCCCGCGGCGCTCGTCCGGCACGTCCTCGAGCTGTCCGAGCAGCAGCAGGTTGTTCGCGTGGTTGTCCTTGGCCGGCCCGGCCCACCGCGCCGACAGCACCCCGGGCATCCCGTTCAGCGCGTCCACGCAGATCCCGCTGTCGTCCGCGATCGACGGCAAGCCGGTGGCGGCCAGTGCAGCGCGCGCCTTCAGCAGCGCGTTCCCCTCGAACGTCGGCTCGGTCTCGGCCGGCTCGTCGTACGCCGGTACGTCGCCCCGCCCGAGGACCTCGATCCCCGGCAC
>Ga0136846_1209792_pt1 | contig 11621 bp, 10 predicted proteins | sample HopSoiMetagenom2_FD_96841 | JGI IMG/M metagenome (GOLD analysis project Ga0136846, IMG submission 96841) | Grasslands soil microbial communities from Hopland, California, USA - 2 Assembly 2016 (version 4) | ecosystem: Environmental > Terrestrial > Soil > Grasslands | place: USA: Hopland... | reverse complement strand
GCACAGCCAGTAGAGCGCGCCGATCAGGACGGCGACGCGCAGTCCCCAGCTCCCACCGGACCGCCGGTCGACGTCTCCTGGCTCTGGCATCGGATGGATTCGGCTCGACGCGCCCCTCTGCGGCGGCAAATGGTTCGCTCCCGGCGACGTCGCCGCCGGCCGGCATTATGCGTCGAGTGCTGGACGCTCGACAGCGCGGGAACTCCAGGTCTGCACCGGCCGTGGGCTTTCGCCACGTGACCCCCAACCGCCCGGACGTCGCCCAGGCGGCGCTCAGGATCCGCCAGATCGTCATCGAGCAGTCCCGCCGCGCGAACGTGGGCCACATCGGGTCCTGCCTTTCGGTGGCCGACCTCCTGGCCGTCCTCTACACGCGCGTGCTCCGCGCCTCCGCCGAGTCGCACGCGGAACGCGACCGCTTCATCCTCTCCAAGGGCCACGCCGCACTCGCACTCTACGGGGCGCTCCACGTGGCCGGTTACGTCTCCTCTGCGGACGTCGAGTCGTTCTGCGCCGAAGGCAGCCGCTTCGGCGTCCACCCCGACCACAGCGTCGCTGGCATCGACTTCTCGACGGGGTCGCTCGGCCACGGCCTGCCCATGGCGGTGGGAGCGGCTCTGGGGGCGCGCCTCCAGGGATCCTCACGCCGTTCCTTCGTCCTGGTCAGCGACGCGGAATGCAACGAGGGCTCGCTGTGGGAGGCCGTCATGTTCGCGGCCCATCACCGCCTCTCCAACCTGGTGGCCATCGTCGACGACAACGGGCAGCAGGCGCTCGGCAAGACGACCACCGTGCTGAACCTGTCTCCTCTGGCCCGGCGCTGGGCTGCCTTCGGATGGGACGTCCGAGAGGCGGAGGGACACGACCTCGGCGCGCTCGAGGCGTTGTTCCAGGACCTGGATACGCGGGATGGTCCTCCCCACGTCGTCGTCGCCCATACCACGTTCGGCAAGGGCGTGTCGTTCATGGAGGGGCTGCTGAAGTGGCACTACTGGCCGATGTCGGCCGACGAGTTCGCGCAGGCTCGCCGTGAGCTCGGAGCGAAGGACGCGCCGTCTTGAGGGGGACGTTCGTCCGCACGCTCATCGAGCTGGCCGCGCGGGACGAGCGCGTGCTCCTTCTCACCGGCGACCTCGGATACCTCGTCATCGAGCCCTTCGCGGAGCGCTTCCCGCGCCGCTTCTTCAACATCGGCGTGGCCGAGCAGGACATGGTGGGGATTGCCACTGGCCTCGCCGAGGCGGGCTTCATCCCCTTCGTCTACTCGATCGCCACCTTCGCGAGCCTCCGTCCCTACGAGTTCGTCCGCAACGGCCCCGTCTATCACCGCCTGCCCGTCCGTATCGTGGGCATCGGAGGCGGGTTCGAGTACGGCGTCGACGGCTTCACGCACCACGCGATCGACGACCTCGGCGCCTTCCGCCTACAGCCCGGGATCGCGGTGTTCGCGCCCGCGGATGCGCTCCAGGCGCGGGCCGTCCTCGAGGCCACCTGGGATCAGCCCGGGCCGATCTACTACCGGCTGGGCAAGGACGACAAGACGGTGGTCGAGGGCCTCGAAGGCCGGTTCGCGCCCGGCCGCGTCGAGCTAATCGGGGACGGAGGTGACCTCCTCCTGCTCGCCACCGGCGCCATCGCGACGGAGGCCGAGAAGGCGGTGAAGCGCCTGGCCGAGCACGGCGTCCAGGCCACCCTCGGCGTCGCCGCCTGCCTGAGTCCGCCCCCGGACGAGGACCTCGCCCGCCTCCTCGCCCGCTTTCCCTTGACCATGACGGTGGAGGCCCACAACGCGGTGGGCGGGCTCGGCTCGCTCGTGTGCGAGGTGGTGGCCGACAACGGGCTCTCCTGCCGCGTCATCCGCTGCGGAGTGCGCGGGGTTGGGGACGGCCGCACCGGCAGCCAGGCCTGGTACGAGCAGCGCTACGGCCTGTCCGCGGCGGCGCTCGTCGAGACGGCCCTCGGCTCACTCCGGAGAGCCGGTTGACATCCGCGCCTCCGGGCGCGGTGACACCCGGCCCGCCTCCCCGCCTCGTCTCCATCGTGTTGCCGGTTCACAACCAGGCCGATCACGTGGCCGAGGTCGTCCGGGAGTACGAGGCGGTGCTGGCCAGGGTGCAGACGCCGCACGAGACGATCCTGGTGACCAACGGATGCCGGGACCGATCGGTCGAGGCCTGCCGGGATCTCGCCCGCGAGATGCCGCAGGTGCGGACGGTGGACATGGACGCCTCCGGCTGGGGGCGGGCCGTCCGTCGCGGCATCAGCGAGGCTCGTGGGGACGTCGTGTGCTACACGAACTCGGCGCGGACGAGCGCGGAGGACCTCGCCCTCCTCGTCCTCTATGCCGTCGCGTTCCCGGGAACGGTGGTCAAGGCCAACCGAAAGATCCGCGAGAGCCTCTGGCGCCGGCTCGGCTCCCTCCTCTACAACCTCGAGTGCCGGCTGCTGTTCGATCTCGCGTGCTGGGACATCAACGGGACGCCCAAGGTCTTCCCGCGCCAGCTCGCGGGCCTGTCCACCCTGGCCAGGGACGACGACCTGATCGATCTCGAGTTCGTGGCCACCTGCCGGCGCCAGGGACATCACCTCATCGAGGTGCCCATCTTCTCCACCCGCCGTCACGGCGGACGCTCCACGACCGGATACGCGACGGCAGCGCGCCTCTACCTGGGCGCCTGGCGCCTCCATCGAGCCTGGACCCCGCACGCATGAGGAGGCCGCTGGCCAGCGTCTGGGCGCGACACGACGCCGAATGGCGCAACCCGGCCCAGATTGCGGCCGGATGGACGGAGGCCTCGACCACCGACCCGGACCTCCTGCGGCACCGGGTGCGGGGCGCGTTCTGGGAGGTGCTGGAGTCGGCCGGCATCACACTCCTCGTCACGCGCGAGTACGAGCACCTGGTGATGGCCCTCCACGCGCAGGGTGGCCGGCCCGAAGTGAGCTTCCTCCGGCTGCCCCATCCATCCGGCCTCGCCGTCGACCGCGAGCGGCGCGTGGTGCATGTGGCCAGCACCCGCAACCCGAATCAAGTCCTGGAGCTCGCCCCGGTGACGGGCTGGGTGGCTCGCCGCGATGTGGGCGGGCCCCCCGATGCGCGCGGAGCGCTCGTCCCCGTACAGTCGCGCTTCTATCCAGGCTGCCTCTACATCCACGACCTGGCCATCGTGGACGGGACGCTGCATGCCAACGCGGTGGGGATGAACGCGGTGGTCCGGCTGGACGAGGCCGGCTGGACGCGCGTGTGGTGGCCGCGGTGCGTGGAGGCCGCGAAAGGGCCCGACTTCACGCGCAACCTCGTCCAGCTCAACTCGATCGCGGCCGGGCCGAGCCTCTCGGCTTCCTTCTACTCCGCTTCGACTGACGAGCCTTCGCGGCGGCGGCCGGGCCATCGCAACTTCGCCGTCGACCGCCGGGGCGTGATCTTCTCGGGAGCGACCCGCGAGCCGATCGTGCACGGCCTCACCCGGCCGCACTCCGCGCGGCGGCATCGCGGGCGGGTGTGGGTCGCCAACAGCGGCTACGGAGAGCTGGGGTTCGCCGACGGTGGACGCTTCACGCCGGCGTTGAGACTGCAAGGATGGACGCGCGGCCTCACGTTCCATGGTGACGTCGCCTTCGTGGGGACTTCTCGCGTGATCCCGCGCTTCCGGCAATACGCTCCGGGGCTCGACGTCGAGCGGAGCGTCTGTGGAATCCACGCCGTGGACGTGAGGAGGGGAGAGGTCCTGGGCAGCCTGCTCTGGCCCACCGGCAACCAGGTCTTTGCCCTCGAGTGGGTTCCCGTCACCATGAGCAGGGGTTTCCCATTCCGGGCCGCGGGACGCCGCGCCACCGCCCGGGAGCGGGCGCTGTTCTACACCTTCGAGGCGCGGCCAGTGGCCCGCCATCCGCGCCAGAGAGGACGCCGATGAGCAACGACTTTCGATTCCTGATGATCGGGGCCATGTACGAGAACGGCGGGAATACGACCCACCGCCACCTCGACGGCCACCCGCAGATGTTCGTGTACCCGTTCGAGTCCCAGCCGGGCACGCGCCTCGTCAACGACGCGCTGACCTCGATGTTCCCCGTCAAGTACAGGTGGCCGACCTTCGCGCTGGACGCGACGCCGGCCCAGGACTACCAGGCCATCATCGACGAGGAGTGCAAGGTCCGGGCGCGCACGCCGCAGGTGAGCAAGTTCCGGCACATGCCCTTCGAGTTCTCCGACGACGAGCGCCGGGACGTCTACCTGCGGATGGTGGGGAGCGGGTCGAGGAGCCGCGGCGGAAACGTGGCCGCCTTCTTCCGCGCCACCTTCGAGGCCTGGAAGGACTACCGCCGCAGCGGGCGGGAGACGGTCTACGTCGGATACAGCCCGATCATCACCGTCGACGCCGCGAAGATCCTGTCCGATCTCCCGTCCGCGCACGTGCTGCATGTCGTGCGCAACCCCTGGTCGGCTTACGCGGACACGAAGAAGCGGCCGGTACCGCTCTCCCTGCCCGACTACCTCCTGGCCTGGACCCTCAACCAGCACTTCGCGCTGCTCTCCCGCGAGCTGTATCCGGGCCGCGTGCACGTCGTCCGCGTCGAGGACGTGATGGCCGACTCCCAGAAGACACTGGGCCCGGTCTGCGAGTCGCTCGGCCTCGAGCGCGCGGAGAGCCTCCGGGCCCCGAGCTGGAACGGGGCCGCCCTCGACGAGGTCTATCCCTGGGGCACCATCCGCAAGGCCACCTCCGCCGCGAACAAGGCGACCGCCCTCGAGCTCTCCGATCGCGAGCGCGCGGAGGTGAGGGCGCGCGCCTGGCCCTACCTCGAGACCTTCGACTACAAGACGATGCTGGACTAGAACGTGAAGCGGGCCCTGCTCACCGGAGGCACCGGGTTCGTGGGCGCGAACCTGGCGCGACGTCTGGTCGCCCTCGGCCACGACGTGCACCTCCTCGTCCGTCCCGCTCACCGGCCCTGGCGGCTGGCCGGCCTCTCCGAGCGCGTCCACCTGCACGAGGCGGACCTCGCGGATGCGGCGGCGGTGGCGGCGGTGGCGCGCGAGGCGGCCGCGGAGTGGGTCTTCCACCTGGCCGCCCACGGCGCGTACTCGTTCGAGACCGACGTCCAGGAGATCGTCCGCACCAACGTGGTCGGCACCGTCAACCTGCTCGAGGCCGTCCGCGCCGTGGGATTCGAGGCCTTCGTGAACGCCGGCTCCTCGTCCGAGTACGGGTTCCAGGACCATTCGCCGGCGGAGGACGAGCGCCCGGAGCCCAACAGCGACTACGCCGCCACCAAGCTCGCGGCCACCCAGTTCTGCCGGCAGGTGGCGCGGCGCGAGGGTCTCCACGTGGTGACCCTGCGGCTCTATTCCGTGTACGGCCCCTACGAGGACCCCCGACGGTTGTTGCCCACACTCATCGACCGCGCCCTCTCGGGGACGCTGCCGCCGCTGGTCAGCCCGGGGGTGGCGCGAGACTTCGTCTACGTCGACGACGTGACCGACGCCTTCCTGCGCGCCGCGCAGGGCCCGCGCACGGACGCGGGCGAGACCTACAACGTGGGCACCGGGGTACAGACGACGATTCAGGATGCGGTGGAGGTGGCACGCCGCCTCCTCGACGTGAGCGAGGAGCCCCGCTGGGCCTCGTTGCCGAACCGGTCGTGGGACACCGAACGCTGGGTCGCCGATGCGCGCAAGATCCGGAACGTGCTGGGCTGGGCGCCACGGCACACGTTCGAGGAGGGCTTCTTGCGCATGGCGGAGTGGATGCGGGCACGGCGATCGACTGGCGATGCCGCCCCCCGGGCCGCCGGCTAGCCCAATCCGCTCGTTCCCGCGGAGCGCGCGCGCCCGCGGCTATAATGGGGGGCTTTCCTGGAGGACGTCCTGTTCGGTGACATCGTCGGCTATCGCGCCTTCATCCGGAACCTCGTCGTCAAGGACCTCAAGCTCAAGTACCGCGACTCCATCCTCGGGTTCCTCTGGTCGCTCGTGAACCCGCTGATGATGCTGGTCGTCTACACGATCGCCTTCAAGTACGTCATGCGCACGAGCATCGAGCACTTCACGTTCTTCCTGCTCGCCGGGCTCATGCCCTGGCAGTTCTTCGCGGGCGCGCTCACCGCCTCCACCCACGCCATCGTCGGCAACGGCAACCTCATCCGGAAGGTCTACTTCCCGCGCGAGGTGCTGCCGGTGGCGACGGTGCTGTTCACGTTCACGCAGTTCGTGCTCGCCCTGGCCGCGGTCTTGCCCGTGGTGCTCGTCGTGGAGGGGGTACCGCTACGCTGGGTGGCCTTCCTGGTGGTGCCGCTCGCCCTCCTCCACCTCCTGTTCACGATCGGGTGCGCCCTCGCCCTGTCCGCCCTCACCACCTCCTTCCGCGACGTGAGCCATTTCACCGAGTTCGCGTTGATGCTGCTGTTCTGGCTGACGCCGATCGTGTACCCCTCCCAGATGGCGCCGGAAGCGCTGCAGGTGTTCTTCCGCACGAGCCCCCTGTCCGCCTTCACCGTCGCCTACCAGGACGTGCTGGTGCGGGGTGTGGCTCCCGATGCCACCATCGGCCTGACCCTGGTGGCCTGGGCGATGGTCACGCTCGCCGTCGGCCAGTCCATATTCCGGCGCCGCAGCCCCACCTTCGCGGAGCTGGTCTAGGCGGGCATGGACCCCGCCATCGAGCTGCAGGGCGTCTCAAAGCTCTTCGTCCTCAAGCACAACCGATCATGGGACCTGAAGGTGAAGGCGCTGGCCTTCTTCAACCCACGGCACCGCGAGCAGGCCGAGGACTTCTGGGCCCTGCGCGACGTGAGCCTGAGCGTCGCCAAGGGCGAGTCGCTGGGCGTGGTCGGCCCCAACGGCTCCGGCAAGAGCACGCTGCTGCGGATCATGGCCGGCATCTTCCCTCCCTCGAGCGGGCGGCTGTCCGTCCGCGGACGTGTCGCGCCCATGATCGAGCTCGGGGTGGGCTTCAACGTGGAGCTGACCGGGCGCGAGAACGTCTACCTCAATGCGTCCCTGTTCCGCCTCTCGCGGCGCGAGACGGACGCCATCTACGACCGCGTCGTCGCCTTCTCGGAGCTCGAGCAGTTCATCGATACGCCGGTCAAGAACTACTCGACCGGCATGTACGCCCGCCTCGGCTTCGCGGTGGCCGTGCACCTGGAGCCCGACATCCTCCTCATCGACGAGGTGCTGGCCGTGGGGGACGAGCACTTCCAGCACAAGTGCATGGCGCGCATGGTCGAGCTGCGCCGCCGCGGCACCACCATCGTCCTCGTGTCGCATTCCATGGAGCTCATCCGGACGATGTGCGACCGGGCCGCCTTCCTCCTCCACGGCCGCCTGGGGGCGGAGGGACAGCCGGACAAGGTCATCGCCAGCTACCGGGCCGCCCAGGAGGCGACGGGTGTGCCGGAGTCGATGGCCATCCGCTGAGGCCGCGCGGCCTCAGAGAGGCCCGCGCCGCGCGCGCACGATCATCGGCTCCATGTAATCGGCGTACGCGCTGTTGCTGGAGGCAAACCCGAGGGAGAGGTCGGTCAGCACCCCCACCTCCGCCCGCTCGTAGCCGGCCTCCCGAAGCTCGTCCAGCAGCGTCCAACCGTAGGTGCGGAAGGCGAGCGAGCCCGTGGCCGAGAGCGGGTTGCCGTGGTAGGCGGCCGGGAGATGGTGGACGATGCGGCCGTCGTCGAGGAGGGTGGCGCGGACCTCGTGGTCCGCCCTCCCGTGCAGGAACGGCACGGAGAAGAACATCGCGCCGCCGCGTCGCGTCACCCGGCACATCTCGGCCAGCGCGGTCCGGTAGTCCGGTACGTGCTCGAGGACGTCGGCGTGAACGACGAGGTCGAAGGTCTCGTCGGGGAAGGAGAGGTGGCAGAGGTCCTCATGGCGGACCTGGACTCCGCGCACCTCGTGCACGCTGCCGGGGGCGTAGGCCGCGTCGAGATACTCGCTGCCCGTCAGCTCCGTGACGCGCTCGGCCATGCGGACGAAGAAGGGCGTGATGCGCTCGACCATGTAGACCCTGCTCGCGCGCAGGGCGGCCTCTCCGCCCCTGTCGTCCTCCAGCGCCTTGAAGAGCAACCGCAGCCGGTTGCCCAAGCGACAGCGCTCGCAGACGAGCCCTTCACGCAGGTTGATGTCCGCTCCGAGCATCGCGCCCGCAGACACCGCGAACGTCGTGGCCGCCGTGCAGAACGTGCAGAACCCCGGGGTGACCGGTCCGCGCCGGCAGATCTCCGCCTCCGCGGCGCGCCGCTCGGGACGCGTGGGCTCGACGTGGGCGGCATAGCCCTCGCGATCGGCGAACCAGCGGATCTCCGGCACCTCGCGCTCCCTTGGCCGCCCTCGGGCCGCGCGGCCGAGCAGGTGGCGGAGAAGGCCGGGCCGGTGCCGGGCCGAGACGCGACCGAGCATGGCCCGCAAGCCCCGCGTCCAGCCCCTCCGGCGGGCCGCGCGGCTTGGCTCGCTCACAGCAGGCCCAGCCTTTCCAGGCGCGCGCGGCAGCGGGCGCCCACGGCGGCCGGACCGTGCTGCATCCGCATGAAGGCCGACGCCCGGCGTCCGAGGCGCCGCCCAAAGCCTGGCTCGCGCACGAGCCTCCGCATGTACCGGGCGGCCTGCTCGACGTCCGGGTCGGCCCAAATCTGGCCCTGGGGATGCGGGTACTCCCAGGGCCCGACCGGCACCAGCGAGTACTCGACGAGGCAGGCGTTGGTCGGGTTCGTGAAGTCCATGTTCCCGGAGTAAGCGGTGGCGATGACGGGCTTGCCGAGCATCATCGCCTCCGCCAGCCCCCGACCGAACCCCTCCGAGCGGTGGAGGGAGACGAAGCAATCGCAGACCTCCATCAGGCCGCGCATGCGGCCGCCGTCCAGGACCTCGTCGATCACGTGGATGCGCGGGTCGTCGAGCTCCGGAGAGGCGCGGAAGGCCTCCGCCTCCGCACGGCGCAGGTGGGTGCCGTTGAGCTTGATGACGAGGCCGGCCTCGTCCGATCCCCCTGGCCCGAACGCCCGCCGGAAGGCCTGCAGGACGGCCTGCGGGTTCTTGCGTGCGACGTAGGACGTGAAGTCGAACGCGAACAGGAAGAGGTAGGGGCGCTCGGGAAGGCCGAGGTCGCGCCGAGCGTACCGTCCGGCGGGCTCGACATCGATCGGATGGGGCACCCACGTGACCGGGCAGGCCGCCTTCTCGGCCAGCGCCTGCTGGATGAATCGCGAGCTCGCCCAGACCTCATCCACCAGATCGAGAGCGGGGCGCCAGGCGTCGGGGAACCGGCTCAGCTCCCAGTGCCAGCAGCCGATGTTGTAGCGCCCGGCGAAGAACTCCGTTCCGAGGGTGCGATGCGCCCCCTCCATCTCGTCCGCGTTCATGTGGAATACGTTCACCGCGAACGGGCTCTGGTCGGAGATGCGGTCGGCGAAGGCGAAGGTCGGGTGCTTGTCCGCGAAGGTGTCGTTCCAGTCGTACGTGTTGCGGATGCGGAACGGGATGCCGGCCGCGTCGAAGGCCTTGGCGGCGGCGCGGACGTACTCGCCCACGCCGAGGACCGCGTACGGATGGCCGACCAGGGTGGCGCCGCGAGGAGACCGCGCCAGCCGTTCGCGAACGCCTCCACTCAGGGACGGCGGTGCGCCCTCGCGTGGGTTCGAGGCGCGGGGGACTCCCGGCGGACGTGGATGCCTGCGTAGCGGGCCCACGACACGGCGCAGCCATTGGCGGGTCACGCTCATGCCCGCCGGTCGGAGATGGCGGCGGCCACGGCAGCGGTCGAGTGGGCTTCCTCGATCCCGGGCCCCCCGAGCGCGCGCCGGGTGGCTTCGAGATACTCGCGTCCGTACTCCTGGTCGGGCTCCAGGTGGCACCCTTCGCCCCATTCGTTCCAGGCGTTGATGAAGACGGTCCGCTCGTCGCCGAACCGGAGCTGCCGCGTCTGATCGACCACCTCCCGCAGCCATCGCTCATAGTGGGCGGGGGAGGCCCCGACGAAGATGTGCGCCCGCGTGGCCCGCCGCGGCGTGTTGTCCCAGGAGGGCATCGCCCCGCGCAGGAGAGGGTAGTCGGGCAGCGGCCGTCCTCGGAAGGCGTCCGCCGTCCGCGCGTAGTCGTAGAAGTGGCCGTCGAAGCGCTCGACCCGGAGGGGCGCGGGCGCGGCCGTCTCTACCGCCCACCCGTGGGGAGGGAACTCCACGGCAGCGTCGAAGCCGCTTCGCCGGGGGTCCCCCACGGCGAAGCCGCCGAAGCTCTCCACGCTCGCCACGTAGATCTCGTCGCCGCTCGCCGCCCGGCAGACCTCGCGCCAGGTCTCGACGGTGCGTCGCGGGTCGGGGAGGAGGTCGGCGCGGTAGACGAGCAGAAGAGGGCGGCCGTCCATGCGGATGTAGCGGCGGTCCGCGAAGCAGGGGAGGAGGCTCTCCATGAAGCGCCGATCGTCGGCGGCCGAGTAGCGCTGGGCGATCAGGACGTCGTCCTCACGGCCGTCCCAGCGCCGCGTCCAGTTCTCGTTGGCCCAGGCCAGGCAAAAGGGGAACTCCGGCTCCCCGCTGGCCATCATCTGACTCAGCGGGCGGTCGAGGAGCTTCTTGCCGTTGAACCAGTAGTAGTAGTAGCAGAAGCCGTGAAGGCCGTGGCGGGTGGCCAGGTCGGCCTGCTTGCGCTGGACCTCGGGCAGGCGAAGGTCGTAGAAGCCGAGGTCGGCGGGAAGACGCGGTTGGCGGTGGCCGTCGAATACGGGACGGGCGCGGCCCACCGACGTCCATTCCGTGAAGCCCTCCCCCCACCAGGCGTCATTCTCCGGGATCGGGTGGAACTGGGGAAGGTAGAACGCGATCGCGCGCACGCGCTCCGCCTCCGCGAGGACCGGCCGCCATCGATCGAGGAGCTTGCCGCGATTGACCTCGATCTGGGTGCGCTTGATGTCCTGCCTCCCGTCCGAGGTGGTGACGCTCAGGTGGTGGACGACGACCGAGGCGGGCACGAACCGGACCCTCCGTCCCGCGCGGCGCGCCTTCAGCGACAGGTCGCAGTCCTCGTAGTAGGCGGGGGCAAACGCCTCGTCGAACCCGCCGAGCTCATTGAAGAGGGCACGGGGAATCATCAGGCTCGCGGCGGAGCAGTGATCGACCTCGCGCGGACGGTTGTACTCCGGCCGGGCCGGATCGTCGTCGAGGCCGACCATCTCCACGGTGCCGTCGCTGCGAATCACCGCTCCCGCCTCCTGCAGGTGCCCCGAGGGGTAGACGAGCTTGGAACCGGCGATGCCGATCCGCTCGTCGTTCTCGAAAGCCGCGAGCAACGGGTCCAGCCATCCCTCCTGCACCTGGGTGTCGTTGTTGAGGAAGACGACGTACTCGCCGCGAGCGGCGAAGGCGCCGCGGTTGGCGGAGCGGACGAACCCCAGCGTGCTCGGGTTGCGCAGGTACTGCAGGCCCGGGATGGCGGAGAGGACAGCGGCCGAGTCGTCGCTGGAACCGTCGTCGACCACGATCACCTCGCAGGTCGCAGCCGTACGGCGGCGGGCGACCGCGGCGAGGCAGCACAGCGTGTACTCGAGCTTGTTCAGGACGGGAACGACGATGGACACCCGCGGGCGAGCTTCGTCGGCGAAGGCCAGGCCGCCCGCGAAGGCCGCCGG
>Ga0136846_1210139_pt1 | contig 11624 bp, 15 predicted proteins | sample HopSoiMetagenom2_FD_96841 | JGI IMG/M metagenome (GOLD analysis project Ga0136846, IMG submission 96841) | Grasslands soil microbial communities from Hopland, California, USA - 2 Assembly 2016 (version 4) | ecosystem: Environmental > Terrestrial > Soil > Grasslands | place: USA: Hopland... | reverse complement strand
CTCCGATGGTGCGTTCGGAGATCTCTCTTCAGAGTGGCCTGGTCGATGCGGTACACGTACCTGAGAGATTGGCGGGGAGGCTTGCTCCTTCGGTGCCTGCCGTGCCGATCGGCTCGTCAGGCTCTCCCGCATCGCGTGCGGCCCGGTATTCGATTGTGAGTGCCTCGCCAGCCTAGCAACCGGCTGTTTCGTCCGCGTGACGAGCCCTAGTCGGTCAGACCGAGCCCGTAAAGAACGGCCGATGTCACCGTGGCACCCAGCAGAAGGAGCCCGACCACCGTGCCGACCAGCCCGAGGACCGCGTCCCTGCGCGACCCGCCCCGGCGATATCCGTACGCCGAGAGCATGGTGCCGGCGACCCAGGGGATGCCGAAGCAGAACGCGCCAAGCACGTCCTCCATGTAGCGGGCTCGGTGGCCGGTGGGCAGGCGCTGCACGATGCCGATGCCGCTCAGCCAGATCCATCCGGCCAGGGCGATCCCGACGAGGGCGACGCCCACGATCGTCACCGCCCTCCCGGGCGCGAGAACGAATCGGTGCCGGATCCCGATGGCCGCGCCGATCGCGGCCACCAGGAAGCCGATCCCGATGTCGACCGTGATCCCTCCCCACCAGACCTGCTCGACCGGAGCGTTCGGCGGAAAGTTCAGTCCACCCCAGATCTCGAGGGCAAGGCCGGCCGCGAAGAGCACGGCCGTGGTGGTCAGAAGGGCGCGACCGTTGGTCGACTCGGTCAGGGGCGTCGGCGTCGGCACCGCGTCAGTCTGGCACTCCGATGACCGCTTCTACGCGTTCGCCCCGGCACCTTCGACGACTCGCGGCCTGCCCCAGTGCAACCCGCTGTGGCCTCGGATCGTCACGATGCCGACCGTGATCACCCAGGCCACCCAGGGGAATGTCGCGGTCAGCGTGACGCCGACTCCGCCGGACGAGAACCAGAAGTGGTCGCTCGTGCCACCGAAGATGGTGGCCAGGCCGAAGATCTGGAGCCCCGCGACGATCCAGGCGACCACGCCCGTCCACCTCGGCAGGGCACGTGACGCGATCACGGTGTAGGCCGACGAGCCGGAGATGACGGCGAGCAGCACGCACCCGGTCGCCCCGAACATCACGGCATGGCCCTCGGTCAGAGCTCGGATGGACGAGGGATCGGGGATCAGCCTGACGACGTCGAGCGCCGACCCCGCCTCCATCGCGTCACCCACCATGGTGATCGCCACGAAAACCAGCCCGGCCCCGAACGTGATGTCGGCGATCCACTGCAGGTCGTGGCGGGTGTGGGTGATCATCTGCCGGAAGCCGCCGAGGAACACGATGATGTTGGCCATCAGCACGGTGTCGATGAGCACGATGGTCAGGATCAGGTTGTGGTGCTTCACGAAGAAGTCTGCGAGATCCTTCGACTGATCGAGCTCGGGCCTCGGCCCGACGACCTGATGCAGAACGAACTCGGTGATCAGCAGAGCCGCGACCCCGATGGCGGCAACGCCCGTCCACCGCCTGACGTCAGGCGAACGCACAGTCTGCGGGGTCTGGGCGGACATGCCTCAAGCGTACGCGCGCTGCCCTCCCCTGCCGGGTGGTGGCGCCACCCGTTTCAGCCGTTCTCGCGGATCCAGTGCCAGTCTTCGCGGCTGAGGTCGTAGCGGTCGGGCTCCTCCTGGCCGACGCCCGGGGTGAACTCGCCCTCGGGCTCACCGCCAGCGGCGACGACCGCGTCAAGGATCTCTTCGGTCAGGGCCTCGTTGTGGTGGTGCTTCAGCCAGTGCTGAGTGTCGGGGTCGAGCTGGGGCCACCAGGATGCTGCGCTCATGCCTTCAGCGTATCCAACGGCTCAGACTTCCCCACCGAAGTACACCTCCACCTCACGCACCAGGCCCGCGTCGTCGATGGTGAGTGCCTCCACATTGCGAAAGCGGCCGCCGCCGCCCGTGACCTCGTACTCGTAGCGCACCAGGACCGTGTCGCCGACCTCGGCGGCCTCCATCATGGTCTGCGATGCGAAATGCTCGACGGTCGGAAAGCAGATTTCGAAGTACCGCTCGACATCGAGGTGATCGTCGCGAGGACTGGTGAAGTGGAAGTCAGGCGCCACCATGGAGCGGGCCGCGGCCTCATCCTGGGCCCGGTAGACCTCGAAGAACTTCAGCGCAGTCGCGGTCTTGGATGTTGTCATCGGTCCATCCGACGCGCGTCAGCGCGAGGCGTCAAGCCCCTGTGCAAGGAAAGCATCGATGGCCTCGAACGTCGCAGCCGGCTGCTCCAGCTGGGGCAGGTGCCCGGCATCCGGGATCAGCTCGAAGCGCGCGTTGCCGAGGGCGGCGGCATACGCGCGGCCGTAGCCGGGTGTGAACACCTGATCGCTGTCGCCCCAGAGCACAAGGGCCGGGATCAGGATGCTGCCCAGGCGGGCCTGCAAGTCGGGGTCGGACATGCCGTGCGCCGACGTGAGCGCTCCCATTGTCTGCATGTTTGCCCGCTGAGCGGCGACCCGCTCGGGCGGGAGTTGCGAAGGGTCGACGAAGAACCGGTCGGGGTCGTGCCAGGAGTGCTCAGCCTGCTCCCGCGGGCTCAGGGCGGCGAAGTTCACGACGGGCTCCCCGGGGACATCGATACCTGCTCCGTCGATGATGACGATGTGCGCGATCCGCCCCTCGGTGTCGTCGGCTGCCATGCGCGCGGCGATCCAACCGCCGATGGACGAACCGACCACCAGCACATCGGTCAGCGCCTCGTCGGCGAGCAGTTGCAGGTAGACCGCGGCGAGCGCGGGGATGTCGACGATCGACTCGGGCCTGTGCGTTCCGTTCCAGCCCGGATGCGTTGGCACAAGGACGTGAGAGCCCGAGGCGAAATGGGCCGCGATCGGAGCGACCGTGGCCGGTCCGCCTCCGCCGTGAAGCACCAGGACGGCGCGAGCAGCATCCTCCGTGCCCGTCTCGTCGATGGTGAGGTCGAGCCCGGAAGGGAGGGCGATCGTGCGTGTGGTCATGACGCCACGCTATATCAATATGTTTATATACACAAGCTGCGATAACATCGACACATGAACTCCGCCCAGCAACTCGGCCGCGCCATCAAGGCTGCTCAGTACCGGCACTTCCTCGCGGCCGATCGAGCCCTGAGAACCGTGGGCACGACCCTGCCTCAGTGGGATGCGCTGCGCGCGATCGACGGCCACCCCGGCTGGTCGGCCCACGCGCTGGCGGGCGAGACGTTCATGAGTGACCAGGCGTTCGGAACTCTGTCGAACCGCCTCATCGCTCAGGGCCTTGTCGTGCGCTCTCCGGGCGTCGGCCGGCGGGTGGAGCATGCCCTCACCGACTCGGGTCACGCGATGCTCGAGGCGGGCAACCGGGTGATCGATCGGGTGCTGGCCCGGTCATTCGGAGAGCTCGACGACGCGGAGCGCGACACGCTGCACGCACTCCTGGAGCGGGTGGGCGTCGGCCACTGACGGGCTCGTCAGGTGCCATGAGGCGGATCGACCAACAGTTCGACCCGCTGGGCGAGGTAGTCGGCGAAGGGAGTCAGGGAACGCGGATCACGAGTGGCGTCCCAGCTGACGAAGAGCCGCCCGTCACGCAGCACGAGTGGCCCGACGCTGCCCAGGGTGTCGTCCAGCGGTAGCGGCAGAGCGCCGAAGTTCACGGTCTGGCCGGCGGCGAATCCCGCACGGCGAGCGGCCTCGCGCACCTCACGGCGCTCCTCCCCAGACACCGAGGTGAAATTGGGATGCCGTGGGTCGCGCGCCCGCGTCACCGCACCGGTCGCGAACAACCGCGCGGAGTCGTCGGAGCCGACCGAGAGCAGCAGCACGCCCAGCCGCCAGACCTCGGCGACCGGCACGAACTTCGACGGGCGGCGGATCGGTCCGATCCAACGCGGAGGGTGCAACTCGGCCAGCGACTCGGCGCGCGCGGGCGCCGCGGAGAGGCTGGTGATCGCGGCCGCGATCGCGGCGCGGGCGTCTGCCGCAGCATCCATCAGCGCGCGACCCGAGGCATGCGGAAAGCCTCGCATATCGGCAATCTGGGAATCTGCTCAGACCGCTAGGCTCGCATCAACAGTCCGCGAGGCAAGGGGAACACCATGGCTGAGGCACCCAAGAAGAAGGTCGTTCGCGTCGACGAGACGCCGGCCGAGAAGGCTGCAGAAGCGGCAGGCGCCGGTGGGGGAACGACCGGGGAGAGCTGGACACCGACCGCCGAGGCGAAGAAGAAGGCCACGACCTTCCGCATCATCGCGATCGTGCTGTGGCTGCTCGCGATCGGCACCGAGGCGTTCGCCATCTTCTACGTGCTCAAGCAGAATCCGATCAGCACGGTGCTGCTGATCATCGCGCTGGTCGTCATCGCCGCGCTCGCGATCGGCGGCTCGCTGCTCTGGAAGCAGGCCAACCGGCTGGATCCCGCCTCGAAGTCCGACAAGGTCCGCTTCTTCGTGCAGAACCAGCTCGGCGTCATCATCTCGGCGATCGCCTTCATCCCACTCATCATCCTGATCTTCACCAACAAGAACATGTCAGGTGGGCAGAAGGCCCTCACCGGCATCATCGCTATCGTGCTGCTTGCGGCATCCGGCACACTCGGTGCCAGCGTCAACCCGCCGTCGACGGAGCAGTACGCCTCGGAGACCCAGCAGGTCGTCACGGCCAACGGCGGCCAGGACCTCGTGTACTGGACCAAGTCCGGCAAGGTCTTCCACCTCTGCGCCGACGCCTCGGCCGTGAACCTGCAGTCGAAGGACAACCAGATCTACTCGGGCACGGTCGCCGAGGCTCACGCCGCCGGCAAGTCGCGCCTGACGCTTCAGGTCGAGCAGGAGCGCAAGCAGTGCGGATTCGACGTCACGCCGGAGGCGACGCCGACGCCATAGCGCGGGCCGGAGCAGCGCACCTCAGATCAGTTCGATTCGCCTCACCGGCGCGAGCATGCGGTGCCAGTTGATGTGCGCGCCGGCCGACTCGTACCGATCGAGGCCGTGCAAGCGAAGGCTGAGCTCGACCGGTCGCCGCGCAGGCGGCAGGTCGAACTCGAATGTGCTCGAGGTCTTGTCGCAGGTGCCGATCCAGACTCCGTTGCTGAACACGTCGAAGCGTTCGACAGGAGCGGCCGCCCAGGCGTCGGGCTCGAGTTCGATCCGCGCGCGAGTGCGCCGCCTCCAGCTGCGCTCGAACACGATCCGGGCATCGGGCACGTTGGCCCACCGGTAGCCCTGCCCGGGGTAGAGGTAGTGCCAGCCGATCGTGGGCGTCCCCCGAACAGCAGGGCTGCGCACCGAGGGATCCTTCGATCTTCTGTCGCCGGGCAGAGGCCGGGTCTGGGGCCGAACGGCGCGGCCCGGGCGCTCCGACTCCGCAGGGCGCCCCGCCGCGTACCACGCCCGGTATCGCTCCGGATCGCGGAGATAGGCCGTCTCGACGAACCGTTCATCCAAGAGCTCGCCGGTTTCGGGGGCCGTCACGACCGAGCCGGGTACCGGCTGGGCCATGGCGCCCTCGCGGATCGCGTCCGCGAGTCGGCCAACCTGAGGGATCGCGGAGGTGCCGACGATGCTCGTGATGGCATCGCAGACCCCCAGCAGGTCGCGCTGCACCCCGACCTGTGCGGCAAGGGCGGCCACTCGGTCGACGTCGGCGGCTTTGAGCAGGTGGTAGATGTCGAACAGCCCGCGGAGAGAGTTCTCCGATTCGATCACCGAATGGACGGTGAGCACGACGAGCATCAACTCGTCATCCAGCCGCCTGATCACCCCGAACTCCGAGTCCACAACCGACGAGTTCGCGGCCACCAACTCCTCGTTGGCGTCCAGATCGAGATGGTCGAACACGCGCCAATGCAGGTCGAGGTCGCCGCGTTCCGCGTTCATGAAGTTCCACGAACCGCGCTGGGGGACGATCCGCACCTCGAACTCCCGCTCCGAGACGTCCAGGTTGGCCGAAAATCCCTTGCTCGTGATGAAGGACCGTGCCTCGTGGATGTCCGAGGCCGCGACGAAGAAGTCGAAGTCGGCGAGCGGTCGTAGGCCGCGGGAGTAGCTGGCGCTCGACATTCCGAAGCTCTTCAGCGGGGTGATCCGCCAGCGAGAGGCGAGCTCTCGGATCGTCGGAAGCATCGCGGCGATGCGGCGATTGTTCGCGATGAGGTTGTAGCGGTAGATGCCGCCCAGGTATGACTCATCCAGACCCGCCGCCAGGAGATTGCGGTGGATGTAGCCGCCGGCCCAGACGAGCAGTCCCGAGGCCTGGCCGATCTCGGTGGTTTCACGCCAGGCGCGCCAGGCGGCGAGCGCCTCCTCCGGAGGGGCGAGCGCCGCGACGGCTACGAGTCGTTCCGATTCATCCATCGCCGCACCACCTCCAAATAGTCGTCTCGATCCTGAGTCCTGGCCTGCACCGCCGTCGTACTCGCCAGGTGGATTCGGCGCATCAGCACCACATCGGGGATCGCGATCACTCCGACCCCGGCGGCGGCGAGCCGGGTGTACCAGTCGACGAACTCGCCGGCCCGCAGCCGAGCGTCGAAGGGGCCGACCGCCTCCCAGGTGGATCGGCGGAAGGTCACTCCCCCCGCCAACAGGGCCGGCCTGCCGGGTTCCGGCATGGCCAGTGCTCGCGCGGCCTCGTCGGCGTGGAATCCATCGACGGTCCCGTGCGACAGGCCGGCGCCCGAGCTCTCGGCCGCGTCGATCAGAAGCCGTCGGCTTCCCGGCGTCCAGACATCGTCGGCGTCGAGGAACGAGATCCATTCGGCGGTGCCCGCGGCGGCGCCGAGATTGCGAGCAGCCCCGGCGGTGAGCGGCTGTTCGCTCCGCAGCAGTCTGACCCGCGGGTCGTCGGCAGCCGCCTCGGGAATGGCGACCGGCCTGTCGCTCCCGGCATCGACGATGACGACGGCGACATCCGCCTGCTGGGTCCAGACCGACGCCAGCGCTTCAGGGAGATAGCGGTCGACGTTGCGAACCGGGATGACGACATCCAGTTCGATCATGACCGCCCCCTCTTCTCGTCCACGTGGCGGCGGACCGCTGCGAGTAGTCCCGCGTCCGTTTCGGGCGTGGCGGAGGCGTTCGTGTCGTGGACGTGCCGGATGCACACCACCTCATCGAGCATCCGGTTGGGGATTCCCATGCGCCGCGAACGCGCGAACCAGTCGAAATCATCGGCGCCGCCCCCGAGCTTCTCATCGAGGAATCCCACCTCGAGGAACACCTCTCTGCGCACCACCAGGGCGCTCGGGAGCTGGCCCGGTTGCGGCCGTTCCAACCACTCGGGCCGGCACCATGCGGGTCGCACCGCCCCCGGGTCGAGCTCGACCTGCTGCAACCCGGTGACATAACCGAGGGAGGGGTCATCCGTCAAAGCCGTGAGCCGCGCGCCCAGAGATCCGGGGATCCATTCGTCATCCTGGTCGAGGAAGGCGATGAGAGGAGACGTCCCCGCTCGGACAGCGCGGTTGCGCGCCGCCGCAACACCGAGGTTCGCGTCCTGGCGGAGCAGGGTGATGCGGTCGTCGGTCTGCGCCAGCTCGGTCAGAATGCGCCACGAATCGTCGCTCGACCGATCGTCGATGCAGATGATCGTGGCAGCACCCAGTGCGTCCTGAGCCAGGGCGCTTCTGATCGCGCGCCCCACCAGGTGGGCACCGTTGTAGACCGGGACGACGATGTCAATGGCCACGTGGCACCTCGACGTCGTCGATGGACGCGCTCATCAGCTCCTCGAGCCACTGGCCCGCGGAGTCGAGAGGAATCCGGCCGCTTTCGAACACCGGCGCGAATCCGAGAGCGGCCCCGGTGCGGGCCAGGGCCTCCTGCTCGAAAAAGGGGAACTGGGCGACCGTGTTCGGTGCGACCTTGAAGAAGGCGCTCCCGCGCGAGATGGGTCTGGGGCCGCCGATCAACCGCTCGTCGAGGATGAGCGATGCGGCAAGCAGCGCTTCCGATCCGTTGTTCACGAGCCGAGACCCGCCACCCAGGAAATAGATGTCTTTGCCTGCCTCAGAATCCCATTCCGGCTCGGGCCAGTCGCCGGGAATCGGCAGCACACCGCCCGGGCGCACCTTGAACGTCGGGTACGCCCCGAAGAGCGTCGGCACTCCGGCCGGGTCAGGGCCGACCTCGACCACGTTGTCGCCGAGGAAGTCGAATCCCTCCCGAAGCAGTGCCCGCGTCAATGTGCTCTTGCCCGCGTTGCCGGCTCCGGCGATCAGGATGCCGCGACCGCCGTGGGCGACGGCGCCCGCATGCACCACGACGTTGCCGTCGAGGATGGCGAGCCAGTGCAGCAGTGGGCGGCAGTACTCGGCACGCTGGCGAGGAGCGACGCGGTCTCCCCCGAAATTCAGAGCGACCCGGGTCTCGGTGTTCAACGCGAGCAACGAGCGCGCTTCCGGGTTGTGAACGATCAGCCAACCCGTGCCGACCGACTCGAGGATGGCGCCGTACGCGGCCATCCGGACATCCCGCGGCGTGGGGATCTCGGCGAACTCGGCCGCCGACAGCGAGATCGACCTGGCCGGCGGATGCGAAGGCCGCCACTCCGGGTCGTGGTCGAAGAGGCCGGCGGGCGCGAGGTCATCGGAGTCGCTCCCGGCGAGCTCCACCATGAGTTTTCGGGCACCGAAGCGAAAGCTTTGAGTCGGCGCCTCTCCCGCCGGGTGACGCTCGCAGAGGGCGTCGAGATGCTCAACGAGGCGATCCACTCCGCTCACGACGCGGTGTGCGGCCAGCCGCGCTGGGGATCCACCTCGTGGATGGGGTCGAGCCCGAGAATGTCTTCGAGATCGGTGAACTCCTCGAGGTCGAAGCCCTCGAACCGCCACGGCGTCCGGCTCTCCTCCGAGACCGAGGCATCGCCCGAATCGGACGGGACCACGAGTCCTCTGGCGAGAAGGTCGTTCACGATCTCTGGAAGCCGCCCGGCCAGCTCGTCGGGATTCTCGCAGGCGGCAAGGACCTCATCGGTCGTTGCGCCGCCCTCGAGACGCGACCACAGGGCAGTCCCTTCCCGGCCGAGTCGGAAATAGTGTCCATTGGTCAGGTCGATGATGACCGTCTCGTCTCCCTGGGTGTCGAAGATCACCGAGGGACGATTGACAGCGAAGCGGGCGGGGCTGGGCACTGGGGAAGTCTAGCCAACGACGCTCATCGCTCGGTCGAGCTGAGCGAGGTAGCTGTCGGCCGAGAAGCGCGTCCTGACGAATCGCGAGCCGGCCTCCGACAGTTCCGTCCAGAGACGATCGTCTCCCAGTTCGTGCAGGGCAGCTGCCCATTCACCGGGCGTCGATGCCTCCAGGACGCCGGGAACCGACCCGTCGGACGACCTGAGGCCCTGGACGGCGAACGAGGTTCCGACCACAGGCAAGCCGTGCGACAGGTAGTGCAGGGTCTTGCGTTTCATCCCCGCGCCGAAGAGCAGAGGTGCGATTCCCACCCGGGCGGCTCCGAGAACCCGGTCGAGCTCGGCGTCGGACATGCGCCCCGCGAAGGTGACCCGGTCGCCGGCCGGCTGGACGTCCCACTCCCCGCACACGGTCAGGCGCGACTCGGGATGCCGTGCGAGCTGCGCCGGCCAGACCTGATCCAGGAACCAGCGCACTCCCTGTCGATTGGGTTCGTGGAACGCCCCGCCCACGAAGACCAGGTTCGCGTTCTTCGGCGGTGCCGCGGGCAGCGGCTGGACGGGCATCGAGAAGTAGTCGATGCTGACGCAGCGGGCTCCGGGAAACTCCTGCGCCACGGTATCGACCTCTTCGGCGGTCGGCACGAGAGAAAGGTCCGCCGACTGAAAGCAGGTGCGTTCCACGAAACGCATGACCGTCGACGCGCGCCGGTCTCCGCCGTCGCTCGCGTTCTGCAACCCGACCCTGACGAAATGAAGATCGTGGGCGAAATAGACGATCGGCCTGCCCAGCGGCCGGAGCGCGGGCTCCAGGCGGACGAACAAGCCCGGACGACTGATGATGATCAGCTCGGGGCGCATGGCTGCCACCGCCTCCGGAAGCGAGCCGGCCACTTCCGTCAGCAGGTGCACATCGTGACCGAGGGCACGGAGTCCATCCCGGAGGTCTGCGACCGCGCGGGAACCGGCATCCCGGGTGGGCTCGATATCGCCGGCCTCGCAGAGTGCGATCCTCATCGGGTCGGGCGCATGCCGGGATGCGATGGGGCGGCCATCGCACCATCCTCGCCCATCGTGGGCGGCGGCGGGGTCGGGTATGGTGATCGTCTGCCACCCGATGTCGAAGGGGCTCCGATGGCTGTCTCACCCGGGCGGACCCGAGCCCTCCTGCAGCATTGGGCGTCCCGCAACACCGCCGAGATCATCATCGCCCTCGGATCGATCGGATACGCCCTCTGGGCCTGGGGCATCTACGGGTGGCGGCCGGGGGTCTTCCAGGCTGCCGGCTACCTCTCCTGGTTCGACCAGCGCTCGTACGTCGCCGAGACCGCGAGCCTTGCGCGGTTCGCTCTGCCGAGCATCCATTCGTATCAGTACGGGCTCGGCTATCCCATCGTGGGCGTGCCCTTCTACTGGATGGGGTTCACGGCCGATCCGCTGCTCATCCCGGACCTCCTGCTGCTCGCCTGCGGCCTGATTCTGACCTACCGGTTGACCATCGCGCTGACCGGTCGCCGACTCCTGGCCGCCGCCGTGGTCGGCGTGCTGGTGATCGCCAGCCCGCTGATCGGGCTGACCATCGTGCCGTGGAGCACCTCGGTGACGCTGGTCTGCGTCGTCGGCGCGATGCTGATCGCCACCCGGCCCTTCAGCACTCGCGGAGCGATCACGATGGGCCTGCTCATGGGCTGGGCCTTCTCGGCGCGGTACCTCGACCTGGTTCTCGTCGCGTTCATCGCCGTCTACTACGTGGTGCTCTCCGTGCGGAGCAGACCTGTCGCCGCCCTGGTCGGCGTCGGCGCGCCGGCCGCGGCGGTTGCGGCTCTCGTGGCCATCAGCCAGTGGCTGGTGTTCGGCTCCCCCTTCCGCACGCCGTACGGCTCCCACCTCGACCCGACGACGGGCGCCTCGGATCAGTCCGCGGCCACCTACCGCCTGGTGTGGATCCCGAAGCATTTCATCGAGACGTTCGTGACCGGGTTCGACTACAGCGCGGGCACGCGATCGGATCACGACCCGCTGCTGTTCATTACGCCGCTGCTGATCCTGCTTCCCTTGGGCGCGGCTCTCGTCCTCTGGCGCGGAGCGTCGCGGCGGGCGCTTCACATCACGTTCCTGGTTGGCACGATCGTCCAGGGGTCGATCTACCTCGCCTTCCGAGCAGGAGGTGGTCGCGACCTGCACTTCAACAACGCCCGCTATTGGATCGCGTCCTACCCCTACTGGCTGATCCTGTCGGTGCTCGCCGCCGCCTGGATCGCCCAGCGCCTTGTGTCGGCCTCGGGGAAGACCGAGGCGCGACCGAGTCCGTGACGCGCGTGCGTCACCCGTCGACGAAGGTCGCGAGCGGCTTGTCCGGCTCCACGATGTAGGTGGAGAGCATCATCCCGGTATCCGGGCCGAGATCGAGAGCGTTGTGCGGGGTGCCGGGCGGCATCAGGAACGGGTCGCCCGCGTTGAGCAGGAGGCTCGGCATCCCGTGGATCTTCATCTCGACGGT
>Ga0136846_1208758_pt1 | contig 11624 bp, 10 predicted proteins | sample HopSoiMetagenom2_FD_96841 | JGI IMG/M metagenome (GOLD analysis project Ga0136846, IMG submission 96841) | Grasslands soil microbial communities from Hopland, California, USA - 2 Assembly 2016 (version 4) | ecosystem: Environmental > Terrestrial > Soil > Grasslands | place: USA: Hopland... | reverse complement strand
GATCCGAAGTGTGCATCCGAACGGAGAAGTAATGTTCGATACCCGCTTGCGAGGAGCTGATCGCGTCCGGTACGGTGCCCGGGTACAACGGCAGCCAGTTCGGCACCCTCGATTTGAATTCGGCGCGCCGGACTCGAACATCGAGCGCAGAACTGCTGGTCGTGTCGGACGAACGAAAGCTGGGTTCTCTTCTAAACTCTTTCCACTTTTCTTTGGCGTAACCCGCGTAGGCGACCACGGCCAAAACGATAACGCCGGCGATCAGCAGATTCGCCCGAGCTCTCGTTAGTGACATAACTGTATTCCGCACCACCACGGCTCACGGATCAACAATTTGCTGCCCGATTTACTACATTCTCGGTATCGCCGGACATCGATCGTTATCCCGATGCGCGCTGATCCAGCCAGATGGCCTGCCGGGCAAAACGAAACCGCTGGTGAGAAAACGTGCTCCAGCCCGCTCGTTGAGCAAGAGAGCGAAGCTCGGTAAACGAGAATGCTCGAGCTGATGATAACCGACCATCGATGCGCGTCATCGGTTCGCGGAAGAAAGTGGCAGTCAGCAGAAACACGCCGATGGAAGCGAGGTATCCGCGGCGCAGATCTGAAATCAGGACATCACGCCGTGAGAGCTCGCGGACATGTCGCAGCACACGGATTGCGTCCTCTTCGCTGAAATGGTGAAGAGCAAGTGAACAAAGGACGATGTCATACGATCCGGCCTCACCCCATTCGCGAATGTCACCCTGACGGAAACTGATCTCCGGGTAGCCGGCGCTGAATTTTCTCGCGATCTCAAGCGTGGCTGGGTTTTGGTCGATTGCATCCACCTGCAACGACGCGCCGACGGACCTCGCATAATCGACTGCGAGTCGTGGGATGTCGCCAAAACCGGTCGCCAGATCCACGATGCGCATCCGGGTTTGCGGTTTTATCCATTTTTTGAAAAAATGCCTAACGAGACGATGACTACCGAAGAAGCGGTTGAGCTGGCACAAATTCTGGAGGTCACGTTCCAGTTCAGTCGAAACCGGCTGAGGACGATCCATTAACTCGGGTTCAGCAGGATCAAACTTTCGCTCCACAGCAAACTGTAGCGGCGGTCTATGACCGCCGAAATGATTTAGTCAGCTCCGTCGAGGAGTTCCGCGCTAATTGACTGGCGTAGCTCGCCGGCTACAGGGGGGACACCCGCCGGTTCGATCTAAACATTCGGCGCGAAGAGCCGGCCGCCCCCGTGGTGGGCGCTACTCGCCCGCCAAAAAGCGCTGCCAGGACTCCGGCAAGTCAGCTGTTTCCACGTCGCTGGCGATTCGGCCCTCAAACTCGGGGTGAAACGACGTGCTGGTTCCATAAACCATGATCGCATCCTCTGATCCCTCGACTCGTAGCGCGTGCGCCACGCCGGGAGGGATCACTATACCGACGTTGCTGGGCCCTCGATGATTATCTCCATCTATATAGAAGCGCATCGTTCGCGGCTGAAGACCGTCCCTCAAATCCCGCAGAATCATTTCAACCCGCCCTTGGACAAAGAACATGACATCCCATTGCTCGGAGCCGTAGCGCCGAATCCCATAGTTGCTCGCTTCGTCGATGAAGACTTTGCGGTGCCAATCGGCAGCAGGCATTTCGCCCGGAATGCTGGGCGGATGGACATGGAAACCTTTCGCCGAGTGAGCGTACATCCGGGCTGCAGCCCATTGCTTCGGCCACAAACCGATCTTCGCCGTGATTCCCTGCTCCTGCCGGGCGAATTCGCCAAAGATGCCGCGGTGTCTCTGCGGATGCACCTGCCGGTGAAAAATCTCGACGCCGGGGATCCAGATCTTCTGCGTGTCGGCAGACGTGCGATTTAATTCCAACAGTTCGGCAGCAGCAACCCCGCCGCCTGTAACCCGATCAACGATCGAACCGCTGGCATAATCACGGCCGGCAAGTGACGCGCGGGCCGCCTTATTCAGTCCAATCCACAGGTCTTTGGAGTCTTTGTCCATTTCAGTAAATCTCAAGCGGCTATCGTGCCTAACGAAAAGCCGAAATCACCGCTTCGATCGTTTCCAATGGCAGTAGTTTATATTCATTGAAGCACAACGCAGGCAATTTTACGCTGACACCAGTCGGGTCTATGGTTTCACACCTGTCTTAATGCGCGATTTTGCCGCTTTCCTGCTCTATCGAGCAAGCTCGGCGCTGATCGCAGCCCTGCCTTTGCCGTTGGTTTTCCGCATCGGTCAGTTTCTCGGGCTATGCGCCTGGCTACTCTCACCAGCATACCGAAGATTAGCCTTGCGAAACGCCGCAGTCGCGTTTGGCGGTGAAAAGTCGGACGCGGAACTTCGCGGCCTGGTTCGCCAAAATTTCGCAAGGCTAGGCGCTAATCTCCTCAGTTCGGTAAAGATCGCCACGATGGCGCCGGAAACGATTGCGCAGCGCGTCGACATCCAAAACAGCGATGCCATGGGCCGAGAGTTCCGGGCCGGTGTGCCGGTGGTTCTCATTCTGAGCCATCTGGCGAACTGGGAATTGTTTTCGCAACTGATGCCGAAATGTTTTCCGGCGATCCGCAGCTCGAGCATTTACCAGCGACTGGGCAATCGATGGATCGATGCTCACGTTAGGAAGACCCGCAGTCGGACCGGGCTGGAGTTGTTCGACCGCAGGGAAGGATTCAAGCCGGTGATCGATCTGCTGCGGTCAGGCGGAGGTGTCGGTATTCTGTCCGATCAGCACGCGGGTGATAACGGCTTGTGGACACCGTTCTTCGGCAAACTCGCCTCCAGTTCTCCACTCCCCGCATTGCTAGCCAAACGAACTGGTGCGGCCGTCCTGGCCGCTGCCGTTTACACTGAAGGAGTTGCTCGCTGGCGAATGGTTTTCACCGAACGATTCGATTCGCCCGATTCATCGCTCGAAAGTCTAACCACTGAGGTCAACCGGACCCTTGAACAGCAGATTCGGGCCGCTCCCGAGGATTGGTTTTGGGTCCACGGTCGTTGGAAAATCCCGAAGCCCAACTTCTTGCTCCGCAGATACAAACGTGGAGTTTATCTGCCGCCACCGATGTCCGACGATCAACTAAAGCCTTTTCGAATTCTCCTTCGCTCGAGTAATTGGCTCGGCGATGCAGTGATGAGCGTGCCGGCTGTCCGAGCGATCAAACGCGGCCGTCCCGATGCACGAGTCACCGTGCTTACGTCAGAGAATCTGTCGCCGATGTGGCGCCTGATCGAGGAGGTGGACGAAGTGATCACTGCGAATACTTCTTCGGTCATCAGTGTGGTCGGCGCAATCCGGCGTGCGGGCCCATTTGATGTGGCAGTTTTATTTCCAAACTCATTGCGCACGGCGCTTGAGGTCTGGCTGGCGAGGGTTCAACGGCGAGTCGGTTACCGGGGCCACAATCGTTCATGGCTCCTGAACCAGGTTGTAAAGGAGCGCGGAAAACCGCGTCCGCCTGAACACCAGTCACGAAGATATTTGCGCATCGCTCACGAATTGGGTGCGAACGTCAGTGAAATCGATCCGGGCCAACCTGTCCGGACAAGCCGGAAGCAAACCGCCGACGCCAACGAAATCACAGGCGGTGGTGTCCACCGAGTGGGTCTCTGCCCGGGCGCAGAATACGGCCCTGCAAAACGCTGGTTGCCCGAAAGATTTGCTGAAACTGCCCTCGCCGTCGCCGGACAGCACGCGGTTGAATGGGTTCTGTTCGGCCGCGAAGGCGACGCGGCCGTCGGCGCGCAAATCGCGAGCGGTCTCGGCGATCGCTGTGTGGATCGAATTGGCAAAACCACACTCCAGGAGCTGATCGACGAACTGCGAACATGCCGGCTGCTCCTGACCAATGACACCGGCACAATGCATCTTGCCGCGCTACTGGGAGTACCGACTGTTGCTGTTTTCGGATCAACCGAACCGCAACTCACCGGGCCGTTAGGTTCCAATCATATTGTGATGCGGCACCACGTGGAATGCAGTCCCTGTTTTCTCCGGAAATGTCCGATCGATTTTCGGTGTATGAACGCAGTAACAGTCCCGGAAGTAGTCGCCGCAGTTTCCAAAATCCTGACCGCCGAACGTTCTTTGTGACCTGTGATCACGGTTGGTCATTGACCTCGATCACGGCTCCATGGGCATGATGCGCTTCCCTCTTGTGTTATTTTCGCGCCCATGGACCTGACCAGACCTCACATTCAGACCGCGGTGCAGGTCATGTTTTTCGATACCGACTGCGGCGGCGTAGTTCACAACATCGCTTACCTGCGATTCGTTGAAATCGCCCGCACCCAATTGGCCGAAGAACTTGGCTTGCCGCTCGTCGAAATGTCGAGAGACCAGCGATACCCGGTCGTCGTCAGGACGGAGATCGACTATCGCCGCCCTGCTGCTCTCGGGGATCGTTTATCGATCGAAGGCTGGCTCGCGCGCGTCGAACGGGCTCGGTTTTGGTGCACATTCCAAATTATTCGCCCGCACGACAACACGGTTATTGCCGATTGCCGCCAGATGCTGGCGCTGATTCAGATGCCGGGCGGAAAGCTATTACGCCTGCCCGCAGATTGGGAAAAGTATCGCGAGCCGTCTCCTGAATCCGCGTCTCTCACTTCGGCCTAACAACATGGTGGCGGCAACCCGAACCTTACGAATTGAAGAAGCCATGATGGACGCTCCGGCGATCAATCCGCCGCCGATCCGTCACGCGCTGCTGTTTTCTCTAATCCTGTTGGCCGTCATCCTGCATATCGGCACCGCCGGATGGGGCGATCTCTACAGTGAGACAGACGGCCAGTACGCCGGCGCCGGTAAAGAAATGATCGAGACCGGCAACTGGCTCGTGCCGACGAATGTCGGAATTCCACGCCTGCAAAAACCACCGCTCCTTTATTGGGCGATTGCAATTTCGTACAAGGTCTTCGGGGTCAACATCACGGCGGCGCGGCTGCCGGTTGCATTAGCCACTGTCATCACCGCTGCGCTGACCTTTTTAATCGGCGAACGGCTCCGAAACTATTGGCACGGATTCGTCGCGGGACTGATTTATCTCTGTTCGGTCGGCACATTTCTACTAGGCCGCATCATCATGCCGGAACCGCTTTTTAGTGCGTTTGTGGCCGGCGCGTTCTTTTGTGCGGTCAGCGGATACTACCGAAGACGGTATCGTAACCTGTGGTTCACCGGCTGGTGGATTTGCGTGGCACTGGCTTGCCTAACGAAGAGCATTCTAGGCCTGCTGTATCCCGGTGCGGCCCTGCTGTTGCTCGCGCTATTTCATCGTGAAGCGCGGATTCGTTACCGTCCCCTGCTCCATTGGTCTTACTTCCTTCTCTTCGGAGTGATCGTACTGCCGTGGTATCTTTGGATTGAGCACCGGTTCCCGGGATTGTTTGGGCGTCTGGTTCGTTATGATTGGGCCAGCCGAGTCATTGGCGATGATGACGATGTGCCGCGATTGCAGTTCCTTCTGCTCCACTTCGCGTGGTGGTTTCCGTGGCTATGCGTGATCGTGCCGGCGGTTTTGTTTTCCTGGCGAAAGGTAATTCGGCCGCGGGAAATCGATTTTGCTGACGCCATACCATTTTGCTGGATGGCGGTGGGATTCGTCCCGTTGATCCTGATCGGCCAACGCCAGGATTACTATTCCATGAACATGTGGTGCGCGTTCGCTCTTGCTGCTGCCACCATCTGGGATCGAACGCCGCGCAAGTTAAGACTGGTGGCAGCAGGCATCGTGTGCGCCTGCGGAGCCGCGCTGAGCATCGGTGCGTGGTGCTTTCTTCGCACCTTGCAATCGGAAAGTCCGCCGATCGACAGCGATGCGGGATCGTCCGCGTGGCGAGCGATTCAAAGCATTCCGCCGAGCACATGGGAGTTGCTCTGGCCCGTGGCGTGCATCGTCGGCGTCGCACTCGCGTTGTCGGCGTTGGTCAGCGCTTACTTCAGCTGGAATGACAGGCCTAAGCTCGCTGCTGTTGCGCTTGCCGCAGCCATGGTACCGGCCGGACTCGGCATGATCGATGGTGTGGCTCAGACTGCTCCGTATTTCTCGCTCGCCGAAGCAGCGCGGTTTTTGAACACGCGGCTCGACGCAGACAGCGATGTCGTGTTCGAAGGCGCGCTTCATAGCGGCAGTAGTCTGGTCATGTACCTCAACCGCAAGTTCTCCATCGTGAATCCCCCTTCAATGGACGACTCATTTCCCGGCATTCGTCCAAGCGAAATCGTCGTAACCGAGGATGAACTGATGGAGAAATGGAGCTCTCCTGGCACCGTTTTCCTGATCGTGGAGCAGGCCCGGGTCGCGTATTGGCAAAAACGGCTCACCCAGCAGTTTCACATCTTTCACCAGGTGACAGCGTCCGGGGGCCACGTCGTCCTAAGCAACCAGCTGTAGCGCTTGGACTATTCGCGCAGACGGGTTGAAAAAGGCTGCGGCCGAGGTAAGGTCCCGACTCATTTCGAGAAAGGGTTCCCTATGTCGCAACATCGTAGCCTCAAAGGCGCAAGTACCATCGCCGCAAAACGTAACGTCCTGAAGCGTTTCGAACGCGTCGAACTGCTTAAAAAACGCGGTCAGTGGAAGGATACCAGTAAAGTACTTGGTCTTCCGAAGACTAAGCCCGACGTTTAACCGAGGCGGGATCATCGCGCATCGCGTCGCGGCCGATCTGGCAACTTAGCCTCTTCTTGAAATCCTTTTGTGCGCCTCAACCGGTTCCTTGCTGCAGCCGGTTTAGGCTCGCGGCGCCGCTGCGACGACCTCATCGCATCCGGCAGCGTCACAATTAACGGGCAGGTCTGTACCGATTTCAGCGCGCAACCTGGTCCGCGAGACCATGTGAAGGTTAACGGCCGGCTCGTTCGCGCCGAAACCCCGGTAACGATCGTTCTTCACAAACCAGCCGGGTTCGTATCCACGCGTAAGGACAGCCATGCGCGCGATACCGTCTTCGATCTTCTGCCTGGCAAATTCCGGAACCTGTTTCACGTGGGGCGATTAGATGCTCAAACCGAAGGTCTGCTGGTGCTGACAAATGAAGGCGACCTGGCGCAGCGAGTCACTCATCCGCGATTCAAGGTGGACAAGGAATATGAGGTCACTTTGGACAAGCCGTGGGACCCCACCCTTACTGACAAGCTGCTCCGCGGCATCATGCTCGACGGCGAACGTGCCCGAATATCCAGTCTTCGGCCCCTCACGGCGACGCGGCTTCGGCTGGTGCTGAGACAAGGCATCAACCGCCAGATTCGGCGCATGTTCGAAGCGCTGGGCTACCGAGTGAAACATTTGATCCGGCTCCGGATCGGCAAGCTGCGGCTGGGAGATCTGCCACGAGGTCATTGGCGGCCGTTAACCGGCGCCGAACTGGCGAGCATCACCAGCAAGTGAAACTCGATAGATGCTGCGCTCTCATTACCGGAGCTTCGGCCGGGATCGGGAGAGAGATTGCACGACAGCTCGCATCACGCGCTCAGCAACTCATCCTTATTGCGCGTAGGACCGACCGGCTGAACGAATTGGAGGCGGAACTGCGAGCTGAACATCCGAACCTGGCAATCCAAAGTCGCTCCATCGATCTGTCCGATCCGAATCAACTGGCTATCCTAACGACTTGGCTGGACGCAGAACGGATTCCGGTCAATGTCCTGATTAACAATGCCGGGCTCGGCGATCTCGGTCCACTGGCGAATGCCGACTTGCACAAACTCCAGCAAATCGTGTTGGTGAATGTCAATGCATTGACGGTACTGACGCGGGCCGTACTTCCTCGAATGCTCGCGGCCCAAAACGGAGGGATTCTGAACGTGAGCTCGTGCGCAAGCTTCCTGCCGATGGCCGGCTTCGCCGTTTATGCAGCGAGCAAGGCCTACGTGACCAGCTTCAGCGAAGCCCTTCGCGTCGAACTCCGCCATACCGGGATCAGCGTGACTGCGCTATGTCCGGGCCCGGTGAACACGGAATTCATGGACGTCGCGGATCGCCGAGGCAGCAAACGCCAGCCGACGCCGGAATTCGCGCACGTGTCTGCGACCCGCGTGGCGCGTCTGGGGCTTCAGGGCTTGGAAGACGACAAGGCGTTGATAATTCCGGGCGCAATCATGAAGATCGCAATGACCGTAACCAGGCTGACGCCAATGCCAATCCTGCGAATGGTTTCGCGGTTTTCAGCGAAACGAATTTAACGTTCCGCCGATCACCACGAAGACAACCGGGAAGCGACTTCGCTACCCCCTAACAAGCGTTTCCTACTGGTATTTGACCGAGCAACCGTATGGTCTGGTGTTCGGATTCGACACCGGCTTGCCCGACATCGATTCGTCCAGCGCCACCTTCACATAATTTGTGGAGTTCGCGATGTCAGCCGGATTCGGAGTTGCCTTGCTATCGATTGCGCCCTCGTAAACGACTTTTCCTTCGGGATTGATGACGAACATGTGCGGCGTGTTCTTGGCGCCATAGGCGCGGCCGACTTTACCCTCCGGATCCAGTAGCAATGCAGTCTGGTGTGTCTTCCACGAATTCACGACGGCACCTGCCTGCTCGGCGGTCAGGTTACCTTCCGCGCCTGGGGCACTGGAATCGATCGTCAGCCATACCACACCTTTTCCGGTAAAATCCTGCTGAAGCTTCTGCATGTTGCCGCTGCCGTAATGCTTCTTCACGAACGGGCACTGGGGGTTAAACCACTCCAGCACCACGTACTTGCCTTTGAAATCCGCCAGGGCCTGCGTTTTTCCTTTTGCGTCCGGCAACGAAAACTGCGGCGCGTTACTGCCAACGGGAGGAGAATCGGCGGCAAACAGGGTAACTGCGACTAACGAACTAACAGCGGTCAGTATTGTTTTTGTAATCATATTATTGAGAAGCCACTCGGCGCGATACGCCTTCAAGTCTTTCGAGAACTAGGTCTTTGGTGAGCAACTCTGGAAAAACAACGGGTTCTGCCGAGTTGCCGGGATACAGCACATAAAATGGGACACCCACCCGTCCGAATTGTTGCAAAATTTTTGTAATCACCGGGTCGCCGCTGGTCCAGTCCGCCTTCAATTTCGTGACTCCATGCTGCTGAAAAGCATCGCGAACGACGGCATTCTCCAGGACGCGCGCTTCGTTGAATTTACAGTTGAGACACCAGGCGGCGGTGAAATCGACGAACACGGGATGGCCCTGCTGCAGCTCGGCTTGCAGCAGCGAAGGCGAAAACGGCTGCCATCCTCCTGGCTCACTGTTGGCGAGCTGACTGGCAGTGGATGTCCGAAATTTCTGGCCAATAAAGTAGGCGCCGCCGCCCAGCAACATCACCAGGATAACTATGACAGCGATACTGCGCGATCGCAGGGAGGCCGTAGGAACCAGAAAAATACCTTTGATCCAGCAGGCGACGCTAACGACCAAAAGAAACGCGGAAGCCCAGATCAACCCTTCGAGGCCACGCTGCGCACCGACCACGTAAAGAAGGAACAACAGGGTTGCCAGCAGCAAAAAACCCATGACCTGCCTTACGTGATTCATCCACGGGCCTGGTTTCGGCAGAAAACGCAACCAGGCGGGTTGAGCCGCAAGCAACACATATGGGAATGCCATTCCGGCGGCGATCGACATGAACATCGCCATGATGACAATGCCCGACTGCGTAAACGCGAACCCCAGTGCAGTCCCCAAATAAGGCGCCGTGCACGGAGTTGCCAGGAGCGTGGCAAACACCCCCTGAACGAAGGAGCCCGCCTCGCCTTCTCGATCCGTTAGGCCCAGCATCCCGCGCGTCGCGCGCTGGGGCAGTGAAACCTCGAATACTCCAAACATGTTTAGCGCGAACACCAACACCAAAACGGCCATCCCGAAAACGAAGTAGGGATCGGTAAATTGAAACGCCCAGGTGATCTGGTGTCCTGCCGATTTTAATCCGACCAGCAGCAGGCCCAGTGCGATGAACCAGGCGAAAATTCCAGCGGCGAAAGCGAGACCGCTTCGGAGGATCTTCGAGCGAGTTTGGCCTGCCTGCCTAACGAATCCGAAAATTTTCAGCGAGATCACCGGTAGAACACACGGCATCAGGTTCAGAATCAATCCGCCCAGAAAACCAAAGAAAAATAATGTGATGAGTCCCTGTTGCGCGGTCGGCGCGGCTGAGGAGGCCGCATTCGGGGCGCTCACCGGCACGGCCCAGCCACTCCGATCAGGTGAGTCCGGGCTGCTCCCAAACACGAACACGCCATTAAGAGACGCGAGATTTTTGTCCGCAGAGTCAAACGGGATTCGGAAAGTAATCCGTTTGTCGTCCCGGTTTTCGACCACCGGATGGCTGACCACGACCTTTGGAGGAGGAGCAGGATAAAAATCTACAAATCCGTTCTTCGCCAATCCGTCGCCCTCAATCACGAGTCGGGCGCCCGGCCCAGCTCGCGTCCATTTTGCCGTCATTCCTTTGCTCGGCCATGGCTGCGGCAGGAGCTTACGGAATCGGGCGAATATTTGCTGGTTGGCGGCCGCACCCGATCCGACTGGCAGATCCATGCGGACCGTCGCGCTCCCCGGAATGCAGATTTTCTCGCAGACCAGCCAGCTGGCGTCGGCGGTTAACTGTACCGCTGAGCCATTGAGCGATGCAGGCGGCGTCATTTCCTGCATCAGGAGGACTTCGTCGTGGTAACCGTAAATCTGGATGTCGCCGGGCTCATCCAGTTTCAGCGGGATCGGCCATTGGATTTCGCCAGCTTTCCAGCCCGCGGGAAGGTTCCATTTGATCTCGGTAGGAATGCCGGCATCACCAGGAAACCTCCAGTAGGTGTGCCAGCCAGGGACCATGTGGAGAAGCAAGCCGACCGTGAATGGTTTACCCGGAGTGACAGCCGAGGTGTCGGCAACGAGCTCGGCGCGGACAAGTTCGCGTCCTTCATAAGTCTGGGCCGCGGAATGGCCAGCCATCAATACCAGCGCAGCGAAGCTGGTGATCAGTGTGCGGGGCAAGGCCATCTTCAGGAGACAATTAACACCCGCCTCGGCAGTGCGGCAACGGCAGGCTGGCTCAGCAGCTGCTGCCAGTAAGTACCATGCGCACCCTTATCGCTGTTCTCGTCCTGGGAGGTTTAGGCGGTCTGTTCCTATTGCAGAAAAAGGACAGCCATAATCAGGTTGTTAACAGCCCATCTGCAGTGGAACGGCCTGCGGCATCGGCCACTCCAGCCGCCCCTGTTCTTCACCGCGAACCATCCGAACACAATTGGATGAAGCGTTCATTGGATCGAGCGCGCGACGTAACTGAACAGTCCCGCAATCGCACGCGAGACGGTCAGAACCCGTAATCCATCCGACGTCTACCGCGAACAGTCGGGACTAATGCCGCGATTGATTCGGATCCGCGTGGCCGCCCTGCTGTAGTTTCGCCTGGATCGCTGCTTTGAAGGCAGTGGGCGACAGCACGGGCGCGCTGGCAGACTGGATCTCAGGCCGATCGAGCGTGGTTACATCCCGCAGCGGGCGATCCTCGTTAGTCGTAATGGACTCCTGCCCGCTGTCGTCTTTGCGGACGTGAAAACGGCCATACATGATACCGACAAGCGGCACCACCTGAGTTCCATTGTTCTCGACGAACAGGAAGTCCTCGTCTCCGACATTAAAGACT
>Ga0136846_1229126_pt1 | contig 11626 bp, 9 predicted proteins | sample HopSoiMetagenom2_FD_96841 | JGI IMG/M metagenome (GOLD analysis project Ga0136846, IMG submission 96841) | Grasslands soil microbial communities from Hopland, California, USA - 2 Assembly 2016 (version 4) | ecosystem: Environmental > Terrestrial > Soil > Grasslands | place: USA: Hopland... | reverse complement strand
GCAAGGACGGCCGCCTGCCCTTCCTGCGCCCCGACGCCAAGAGCCAGGTGACGATGCGCTACGTGGACGGCAAGCCGCACAGCATCGACACCGTGGTGCTCTCCACCCAGCACCACCCCGACCAGAGCGAAACGCAAACCAAGATGAAGGCCTCGTTCACCGAAGCCATCATTGAAGAGATCATCAAGCCTGTGCTGCCAAAAGGCATGATCACCAAGGACACCCGTTACCTGATCAACCCGACAGGCCGCTTTGTCATCGGCGGCCCGCAGGGCGATTGCGGCCTGACCGGCCGCAAGATCATCGTCGACACCTACGGCGGCGCCTGCCCGCACGGCGGCGGCGCCTTCAGCGGCAAAGACCCCAGCAAGGTGGACCGCTCGGCCGCCTACGCAGCCCGCTATGTCGCCAAGAACATCGTGGCCGCCGGCCTGGCCCGCCAGTGCCAGATCCAGGTGGCGTATGCCATCGGTGTGGCCAAACCCATGAACGTGACCGTGTACACCGAAGGCACCGGCGTGATCTCCGACGAAAAACTCTCCGCGCTGGTGCAAGAGCACTTCGACCTGCGCCCCAAAGGCATCATCCAGATGCTGGACCTGCTGCGTCCCATCTACGAAAAGACGGCAGCCTACGGCCACTTCGGCCGCGACGAACCGGAATTTACGTGGGAAAGAACCGACAAAGCTGCAGCCCTTAAGGCTGCAGCCGGCCTGTAAGGCCGCCGCGCGCCGCGCGGTTCGGTTTTTCAGCGCAGGGTAACTTCGCATCGCGAAGTTAAGGCCAAAGGCCCGGTGCCGAATCTAAAAGATGGGCAGCCCCAGGGCGCTGCGTCCTACGCCGCAGCCATCCAAACGCCTGCAACACAAAGCCACCTTTGGGTGGCTTTTTTCATGCGTGTTTCCAGGGCCGGAAATTACAATTTTGGGCAGGTTTCCGACCGGGCGCTGGCGCCGCCCCGCCAACTTTTACGAAAGCCCCCATGTCACGCACTCTCTCCAAAATGGCTGTCAATGTCGCCTGCGCGTTGTTCGCGGTGCTCGCCATGATCGGCATCAGCGAACTGTCGTATGAAAAATCCGTGGACGCGATGGACGGCATTGCGCAGGCCCACCTGGCGCGCAGCCACGTGCAGCGGTTGCTGCGCGACGTGCTGGACGCGGAAAGCGGCCAGCGCGGCTACCTGCTGTCGGACAACACGGCCTACCTGGAGCCCTACAAGGCAGCCGTAGCGGACATCGGCCAGACCCAGGACCAACTGCGTGAGCTGTATGTCCTCCAGCCTGAACAGACCGGCACATTGGCACGGCTGGGCCGCATCGTTCAACGCAAGCTCGCGGAAATGGATCTGTCCATCCGCATGAAGAACGAAGGCAAGGAAGACGCCTGGCGCTTTGTACTGACCACCGAGGTCGGCAAGGAGCAGATGGACGCGATACGCACCATCGCCAACCAGCTGATTGAAGAGAGCAACCGGCAAACCGCCAACGGCTATGCGGCGGTTCGCCGTTCACTGCTGCTGTCGCGCATCGGCATTACGTTGGTGGCGGCTATCGCCTTTGCGGCCTTCTGGCTGTACCTGCGCCAAAGCGATGCCCTGGACCGGGCGGGCCAGCGCCAGCAACTCGCCCTGCAGGCCGAGCGCGACCTGCTGGACGCCCAGGTCAGAGAGCGCACCGCGCGGCTGACGGAACTGGCCACCCATCTGCAGCAAATTCGTGAGGAAGAGCGGGCCCACCTGGCGCGCGAGCTGCACGACGAACTGGGCTCGCTGCTCACCGCTGCCAAGCTTGATGTGGCCCGCATCAAGGCAAAACTGTCGGGCGACACAGGGGACCTGCCGGCGCGCATCGAACACCTGATCAACACGCTGAACAGCGGCATTGCGCTGAAACGGCGCATCATTGAAGACCTTCGGCCCTCGTCCCTCTCCAACCTCGGGCTGATACCCGCTCTGGAAATCCTGACGCGCGAGTTCGGCCAGCGTTCGGGCCTGGAGATCACGGTGAACCTGGAGCCGGCGGAACTGGACGAAACCATCCAGCTGACGATTTACAGGTTGGTCCAGGAGGCCCTGACCAACATCTCCAAATACGCGGAAGCACACAATGTGGAGATCAACCTGCTGAGCTACAAGGACCATGTCACCGTGTCGGTTCGCGATGACGGCAAGGGCTTCGATCTACAGGCCGTACAGTTGTCGGCCCACGGCTTGCAGGGCATGCGCCACCGGGTGGAGGCCGCCGGCGGCCGCCTGGATATCAATACAGCCGCCGGCACAACCATCACGGCCACACTGCCTGTAGCGGCATTGCGCGGCGCAGGCAGGCAACAGCCCGAAAGCCCGGCCGGCTGAAACCGTGCAGCTTGGTTTGGCGTTTAGTACTGCGCTAACGCAGGCCCAGGAAAATTCAGCCGCGCGTATAGGGCGTTTTCCCGACGTGCCGGGTGTTGCCCAACTCCTCGGAAGGTGCGTTGTCGGTCTTCGGCTCGGGAATGGTTTTATTGGTGCCCTCTCTGCCGAACTCGCCCGCAGAGTCCTTTCCCGGCCCCGTTACAGGCGTTTTTGCGCCTGCACCAGTCGGCTTTGCGGGCTGGGTGCCGATTTTTGCGTTCATGCTGGTTCCTGGCCTCAAGCGTGGTGCTTCGCTGGAACTGTCAGGTCACAAAGCTGCTGGACGAGTGGAAAGGTGATGGGCGCGCCGCCTGCGTGCCCTCCAAAGACGACTGACCCGCGTGCGCAACGTCGATGCCATTGCTATTGCTATTGCCGGCCACAACGAAAGGCCAGGCGCCGCGCGACTTTGCCGCTTCGACAATAGGTTCGCGTGGAGGGCGTGGCGCCCGCGTTTCGGGCGTGTGCACGGGAAAGCTGTCTAAAAACATGGCGGCACCGATGAAGGCTTGAGTGGACGGTTTTTGACTTTAGGTTGGAGCCCGGCAGCGACACGTCAGCCGGATAGGAAATATTTGTAGGACAAGCCCGACTCAGCCGGCGTTTGGGTCTATGCCTTTCCCGGGTCAGTCGGCAAGGCAGGACATCAGGCTGTCGTAATCGATCGGCTTGACCAGGTGATGATCGAACCCTGCCAGGCTGGCCTGGGTTTTATCACTCGACTGGCCCCACCCCGTGAGCGCGATAAGGACCATTTTTTCACCAGCCGCCTCCTGGCGGATCAGGCGTGCCGCCTCGTATCCGTTCATGCCGGGCATCCCGATATCCATGACGACAACGTCGGGCTTGTGGGCCTTGGCGGCGGCCACGGCGGCAACGCCGTCATACGCGGTTGTCACGGCAAACCCGTCCATCCCCAGCAAGGCGCCCAGCGTGTTGGCCGCATCCACGTTGTCGTCCACCACCAGGATTTTTTTGGTATTTCCGGACGTGGCGTGGTCGGCCACCGGCGCGGGCGCCGCAAGCTGCCCGTGCTCCAGAACGACAGGCAGCGCCAGTACAAACTCGCTCCCATGGCCCAGGCCTTTGCTGCTGGCCTGCAGAGTGCCGCCGTGCATCTCGGCAAACTGCCTGGCCAGGCTCAGGCCGATTCCGAGGCCGGTGGGCGCCTCGCCGGGCACGGGCGTCTGGGCAAACAGGTCGAAAATCTTTGCCAGCGAGGACGGCTCCAGCCCGATGCCGTTGTCGGCAACAGTGAAAGTCACCACCGGCCCGTCAACTTCCGCGCGCAGCACGATGTGCCCGCCCGCCGGCGTGAACTTGGCGGCATTGACTAGCAGATTGGCCACGCTTTGCACCAGGCGCGCATGATCGGCATCCAGCAGATACAGCCCGTCCGGCGCCTGCACTTCCAGCCGGTGCTGCTTGTTCTCCATGGCAGAACCAGAAATTTCCACCGCATGGTTGACCACCGATTGCAGCGTGATCTGCTCCTTTTTCAGGGTGACTTTTCCGCTGGTGATGCGGGCCACATCCAGCAGGTCGTCCACCAGCCGCGTCAGGTGGGCGACCTGGCGGTCAACGATGTTGCGCACCTGCGTGATCTGGCCGGAATCCGGGTAGAGGTGCTTGAGAATTCCCATGGAGGTGCGAATCGGCGCGAGCGGATTGCGCAACTCATGCGCCAGCGTGGCCAGGAATTCATCCTTGCGCTTGTCGGCATCGCGAACCTGGTATTGCCTTTCACGCGCACGCACCGCCGAGCGCGTAGCGGTAATCAGCGCGACAGTGCGCACCGGCCGCTCTACCAGCGTCACATTGCCCAGGTGCTCGACCGCCCGCTGCACATCCAGCGAATCTGCGCCGCTGCGTGTCAAAAGCAGGATGGGGATGTCAGACCAGGTAGGCTGTGAGGCCACGTACTCGGCCAGCGGCCGCATGGCCGCGCCACTGACAACTTCTTCCACCAGCAGCAGGGCACCGGCGCCCAGCGGCAGTTGGCTCATGAGTTCATCGGTGTTCGCGCATACGATGCTGTGGATGCCCACCGACTGGAGCACTTTGGCCGTCAGCGCCGCATCCCGCCCCGTCGGCGCGCAAATGACTATTCGCCGCTCCACCTATCTCGCTCCGCGAGCGGCATCCACGTCAGGACCACTGCCTATGTAGACAGGCACCCCCGTCAGGATGCCGCGGAAGCCGCGCAGCGGCGCACCCACATGCACGCCATCGCGGGTCATGGAGAATTCGCGGATGGTGCGCTCGTGCAGGCTGCCGCGCTTTTTGAACACCGGCACGGCCTGTTTGACCTCGCCGTCGTGCTCGAAATAACGCAGCATGAGCACGTTGTCGGCCAGGTAGCTGGCGTCTACCGTGGTGGACATCTGGCCACCCAGCATGCCTTGCTGGACGCCCACCAGAATGGTCACCACGCCGCGCTGGCCCAGGTAAGTGAGCAATTCGTGCAAATGCGTTGTCAAAAACCGTTCGTCCGGCATGGCGTTAAGGTAGCCGTTGATGCTGTCGATGACGATGACTTTGCAGCCGCGGTCCGCGGCCTGGCACACCACCGAAGCAAATTCCCCCGGCGACAGTTCGGCCGGGTCAATCTGCTGGATGGTCAATACCCCGGTTTCGTAGGGTTCGCGGATCTTCATGCGCAATCCGTCCGCGCGGTTCAGCAAATTGTTGGCGGCTTCTTCAAAGAGGAACATGGCGCTGGTCTGCCCGCGCTCCGCCGCGGCGGTGACGAACTGGGTGGCCAAAGACGACTTGCCGGTGCCCGGAGGCCCGGCGATCAAGGTGCTGGTGCCCTCTTCCAGGCCACCGCCGAGCAAGGCGTCGAGCTCGGCCAGTCCGCTTTTGAGCTGAACGCGTTTGCCCATCACGCGCGACTCGGCCGCCACCAGACGCGGGTATACGCACAGGCCGCCATGCTGGATGTCGTAGTCATGCATGCCGCCGCGAAAGGCGATGCCGCGATACTTCACCACGCGCACACGGCGTCGCTCGGCGCCGTAGTCTTTCACAGATTGCTCCAGCGTGATCACGCCATGGGCAATGGAGCGCACCTGAAGGTCAATGCCCGCTGCCGTTCGGTCGTCAAGCAGCATCACGGTGCAGGAGCGGCTGGCAAAAAACTGTTTAAGCGCCAGCACCTGGCGGCGATAACGCAGCGGTGTGTCGGCCAGCAGTTGCAATTCGGACAGGGAATCGATCACTACCCGAGTCGGTTTTCGCTCTTCGATCACCGACAGGATCATTTGCGTGGTGGTGCCCATCTCCACCTCGGAGGGGTGGAACATGGTGTATTCGGCCTCCGGCGTCAGCAGGTTTTCAGAAGGAAGGACCTCATGGATATGGATGCCCTCCATGTCCCAGCCATGGGATTCGGCAACACCACCCAGTTCTGCGGAGGTTTCGGCCAGCGTGATGTAGACGACCGACTCACCCTGCCGGGCGCCTTCCACCAGAAATTGAAGCCCGGTGGTGGTCTTGCCGGTGCCGGGTTCGCCTTCGATCAGGTAGATGCGGTCCTTGATGAGGCCGCCGCCCAGGATGTTGTCCAGGCCCGGGATGCCGGTTGAAAGGAACTTGTGCCCAATTGAAATCTTTGATGTCATGGTTACAGCGAAATACGGTTGTGCGCCGACATGGCACGAGAAGAACAATCCGCAACACCCCGTTAAAGAAGTTAAACAAGGAAGCGGCTTGTAACACCTGGATAAATAGTAGCCAGCAGCACCAAAAAAACGGGTTTGTGGAGCCTGAGTTAGGCGTAGGACGACGCGCCATTCCGTTGTCACCATTGGCTTGCTCGGCCCGATTCCTACGTACACAAGGAATGGAAGATGGACGGGCCGTGAAGCCGAAATTCCTGCCGGGCGCAGGACAAAGCAGTCAAATCAGCGGTTTTGGGGCGTGCGCCCTTGAAAACAGCCCTGTTTGCCCCTATGATTAGCACTCGATAGCGCTGAGTGCTAACAAGCCTCGGCAATCACCAAAGTTAACAGGCACCCACTTTAAGCGGGTGCTTTTTGATTCCCCAAAACCATTGTTCTCAAACAAGGAGCTCTCATGAAACTTCGTCCTTTGCACGACCGCGTAATCGTCAAACGCGTGGAAAACGAAACCAAAACCGCTTCCGGCATCGTCATTCCTGACAGCGCCGCAGAAAAGCCTGATCAAGGCGAAGTGCTGGCCGTTGGTCCAGGCAAGAAGAACGACAAGGGCGAACTGAGCCCCGTGGGCGTGAAAGTCGGCGACCGCGTGCTGTTCGGCAAATACAGCGGCCAGACCGTCAAGGTCGACGGCGACGAACTGCTCGTCATGAAAGAAGAAGACCTGTTTGCAGTGGTCGAGAAGTAATTTCTCACCTGCTATTTGCTATTTATTTGATAGCTGCTGGCACATGTCCTACATGGGCTAGCAGGCGATTTCATCCATAAACTTTAAGGAATCTGCATCATGGCAGCAAAAGACGTAATTTTCGGCGGCGAAGCCCGCGCACGCATGGTCGAGGGTGTGAACATCCTGGCCAACGCCGTCAAGGTAACCCTGGGCCCCAAAGGCCGTAACGTGGTTCTGGAGCGCTCGTTCGGCGCCCCCACGGTGACCAAGGACGGTGTGTCCGTCGCCAAGGAAATCGAACTGAAGGACAAGCTGCAGAACATGGGCGCGCAGATGGTCAAGGAAGTTGCTTCCAAGACTTCTGACAACGCTGGCGACGGCACCACCACCGCCACCGTGCTGGCTCAAGCCATCGTCCGCGAAGGCATGAAGTACGTGGCCGCCGGCATGAACCCGATGGATCTGAAGCGCGGTATCGACAAGGCCGTGCTGGCCCTGACCGAAGAGCTCAAGAAGGCTTCCAAGCCCACCACGACTTCGAAAGAAATCGCCCAGGTCGGTTCGATCTCGGCCAACTCCGACGAATCCATCGGCAAGATCATTGCCGACGCGATGGACAAGGTTGGTAAAGAAGGCGTGATCACCGTGGAAGACGGCAAGTCCCTGCAAAACGAACTCGACGTCGTCGAAGGCATGCAGTTCGACCGCGGCTACCTCTCCCCTTACTTCATCAACAACCCTGAAAAGCAGTCCGCACTGCTGGACAACCCGTTTGTTCTGCTCTACGACAAGAAGATCAGCAACATCCGTGACCTGCTGCCTACCCTGGAGCAAGTCGCCAAGGCCGGCCGTCCGCTGCTGATCATTGCCGAAGAAGTCGAAGGCGAAGCCCTGGCAACTCTGGTCGTGAACACCCTGCGCGGCATCCTGAAGGTTGTGGCTGTGAAGGCCCCCGGCTTCGGCGACCGCCGCAAAGCCATGCTGGAAGACATCGCCTGCCTGACCGGCGGCAAGGTCATCGCTGAAGAAGTCGGCATGTCGCTCGAAAAAGTGACGCTGGCTGACCTCGGCCAGGCCAAGCGCATCGAAGTGGGCAAAGAAAACACCATCATCATCGACGGTTCCGGCGCCGCTGCCGACATCGAAGCACGCGTCAAGCAAGTGCGCGTCCAGATCGAAGAAGCGACCAGCGACTACGACCGTGAAAAACTGCAAGAGCGCGTGGCCAAGCTGGCCGGCGGTGTTGCCGTGATCAAGGTTGGCGCAGCCACCGAAGTCGAAATGAAGGAAAAGAAGGCCCGCGTGGAAGACGCACTGCACGCTACCCGCGCCGCCGTGGAAGAAGGCATTGTGGCCGGCGGCGGCGTGGCCCTGCTGCGCGCCAAGCAAGCTGCAGGCAAGATCGCTGGCGACAATCCTGACCAGGACGCCGGTATCAAGCTGGTGCTGCGCGCCATCGAAGCTCCGCTGCGCGAAATCGTTTACAACGCAGGCGGCGAAGCCTCTGTGGTGGTGAATGCGGTTCTGGCCGGCAAGGGCAACTACGGCTTCAATGCAGCCAATGACACCTACGGCGACATGATCGAAATGGGTATCCTGGATCCCACGAAGGTCACCCGCACCGCACTGCAGAACGCAGCCTCCGTCGCATCCCTGATGCTGACGACCGAAGCCATGATTGCTGAAGCTCCGAAGGAAGAAGCAGCTGGCGGCGGCGGCATGCCAGGCGGCATGGGTGGAATGGGCGGCATGGGCGACATGGGCATGTAATCGGCCCGCGGCTACTGCGCAGGCGCCATGCGTCGTTGGGCGGTGCTCGGGATCCTCACGTACCTTCAGGTACGCTCCGGTTCCTGCGCTCCGTCCGCCTAGCCTGGCACCTGCTCGCTACGCCGCACAGAGTCCCGACTCCAACAAAAAACCCGCAAGGCGCAAGCCCTGCGGGTTTTTTTATGGGCGCTAAAACTTCAGGCGCTCAAGCAGCGGCGGGCTCTTTGTCGTGCTGGTTGCTGCCTTCGGCAGAGGGCTGCGCAAACCAGTAAATCAGCAACAGAATGCCGATCACGGTGAACGAAATGAGTTGCCACCAGCCGCTTTTGCCGATGTCGTGAAGGCGGCGGGCGCCGACTGCCAGCGCGGGCAGCAGCAGTGCCAGGCTCACCAGCGAGCTGACCGTGCCGCCCAGGAAGGACGCCACGATGGACACCAGGATTTGGAACAGAAAGAACCACCAGAACTCAGGGCGGGCTGCGCGACCGGAAAAATCTGCGTATTTGCCCAGGCAAACGGAAATGGCTTGGCCGAAATTCATGTTTTCTCCTCCTCAGGATTCAGACGGGGCGGATTCCCCGAGCCATCATATCCGCCGGCACTGCCGCGGGCTAGCACAGCTGGCCAGCCCTGTCCCGCTCCATCGCACGAAAACTTAGAAGAAAGCGTTACTGCCTGCAGCCCGGTCTCGCTTAAAAACCACAGCACGAAGCGATTGGCACACCAAGCCACCGCAGCCTGGGCGCTTGTCGCTAATATGAAACTCTCCTGACCCTCCGGATGGCTCACTCCCGCCAAGAACCGGGCGACCCGTTGCAGATCCGGCCGCGACAGCCAAGCGGTGCGACGGCAAGCCGGCTTCCTGATCGCCCGCCATGACAACCTCAAAACAACTTTATGTTGCGGCCGCACTTGCCACCCTGACTGCCCAGGCGCTTGCGCAACAGGCCGGCACCTGGTCCATCTCGGCCGGCGTCACACGCATCGCGCCTTCAGTGGACAGCGGCAGCCTTTCGTCTCCCACGGGTGTGGGCGTGATACAGGATGCAAAGGTGGATGTCGCCAGCGACACCCGGCTGACGGCCGCTGTGGGCTACATGGTGACCGACCATATCGGCCTGCACCTGCCGCTGGGCCTGGGTTTCAAGCATGACGTCTACGGCGCAGGGATTCTGGCCGGCGTGGGCAAAGTGGCGGAAACCCGGGCTTTGCCGATCACGCTGCTGGCCCAATATCGCTTCATGGAGCCTGACGCCCGGTTTCGCCCCTATCTGGGCGCGGGCTTCACCTACGTGAGGTTTTCCAAGGAGCGGGGTTCTGCCACATTGACCGCACTCACCAATCCCGGCGGGCCGCCCACGGGCGTGTCCTTTAAATCCAAACTGACGCCCACTTTGCAAATCGGGGGCGTGCTGAACCTGGGCGGGAAATGGTTCATGGAAGGCAGCTATGCCAAGACTTTTCTGAAAACCCGCGGCACGCTAAGCACCGGCCAGACGATTGATGTGGGGCTGGATCCCGATTGCTTCACCCTGCATCTGGGCTACCGGTTTTGATTACTTGCGCGCGACAGCCGAAGCCGGTACCAACTTCAGCGGCCCGTAAAAGGCCTGCAGCTGGCCTTCGTTCTTTTCACCTTCGGTAAAGACCGCGAAGCTGAGCAAGGCGCCCGGATCTTCCCCAAAAGCCTTGCGGTAATCGGCACGGATGTCGCGCTCGTAGCTGCGCCACTCGTTGTAGCCGTGATCACCCGAGTCGACGACGATCTTGCGGATGCGATCGGTGCGCTCATTGACGACGACCTCGCCGGGCTGGTTGACCCGCGACCACGAATAAACCAGCGTGGCAAACGGCATTTCTTCGCCGGTCAACAAGCGGCTCAACTCTGACAACAGGGAGTTTTTCATCGACAACCGGGAGCGGTCCCCTTCAAATGCGAGCACCACACGCACCGGCACGTCATCGAGTTGCGGCAGCGTGAGATTGGCGCCCGCACCTGCGTTTGGTACGTTCCAGGAAAAGCGCACGAGGCCGAGCTGGTCCGGCTCGATGCGGTGGCGATGGCGCAGGATGCTGCCGGACGCCTCGGCCTTCGCCAGCACCGCGTCGCGGCCTTCATGGCGCACATAGCTGTAGCTGGCCGGCTGCTTGCCAGGCACGCGGAATATCTCCCACTTGAGGTCGTCCGGTTTGAGTCCTTCGGCTTTGGGCGGCGCCGACATCTCGGCCCAGGCCGTGCCCGTCACCTCTTGCGCCACCCCCACGGTGCCGCCCTGGCTGGCCGGCTCCTCGACGTCGGCGTCGTCGTCAGCGGGTACGGTCGTGGCGCAGCCGCTGGCCAAAGTCACGGCCAGGAGCGCCGCAGCGAGCATTGAATAAGGAGTGAAAGCCAGGAAAGACGGAGCGGGTGAGGCCATGATGCGAAGTCATCGAAGAATCGGGAAGAAGCAGTTGACCACGGAACCACGCGGCAACGCTATGGAAAAACGCACAGTTTTTTCGGGAATCAGCTGGTGATTTTGCGCAGCAGGCCGGCCGTTGATCCGTCAAGGCCGGACACATCTCCGCTTTTCAGGCGCGGCTCGATGTCTTTGGCCAGCACTTTGCCCAGCTCCACACCCCACTGGTCAAAGCTGTTGATGCCCCAGATCGCACCACTGACAAACACCCGGTGCTCCTGCAGCGCAACGAGCGCGCCCAGGCTGGCGGGTGTGAGTTGCTCAAGCAACAAAAAGGTGCTGGGCCGGTTGCCGGGGAAATGTTTGTGGCCACCTCTGTCTTCCTTCCCTCGCATGAGCGCTTGCGCCTGCGCCAGGGCATTGGCCAGCAGCTTGTCGTGGTGGCCCGGCAGGCTGTGCCCGGCTTGCCTGACGGCGACGAACTCGACCGGCACGACTGACGTGCCTTGGTGCAGCATCTGGAAGTAGGCGTGCTGGCCGTTGGTGCCGGGCTCGCCCCACAGCACGGGCGATGTGGCATAGGGCAAAAGCTGGCCTTGGGCATCCACGCGCTTGCCGTTGCTCTCCATCTCAAGCTGCTGCAGGTAGGCCGGCAGGCGCCGCAGGGCGCTGCTGTAGGGCGCAATGCTGCGGCTGGTAAAGCCGTAGAAAT
>Ga0136846_1215848_pt1 | contig 11626 bp, 12 predicted proteins | sample HopSoiMetagenom2_FD_96841 | JGI IMG/M metagenome (GOLD analysis project Ga0136846, IMG submission 96841) | Grasslands soil microbial communities from Hopland, California, USA - 2 Assembly 2016 (version 4) | ecosystem: Environmental > Terrestrial > Soil > Grasslands | place: USA: Hopland... | reverse complement strand
TGCACCTGGCCCGGCAGGTCGGTGAAGCGCAGATCCACGATCTGTGCCCCGGCCTCCTTGGCCATGGCGATGACGTCCTTGGGCGACTTCGGGCTCCCCACGATGTTGCTCCTTCCCCTCCGACAGCGGACCCACCAAGGGTAGGAGCGGGGGAAGCCTGTTCCATTACCCGGGCGTTAACTCTGCGTAACGCGACCAGAAAGAGGCGAGGGGCCGGCGCTTGAAGCGCCGGCCCCTTTTGCGCCAGGGGGGGATGGGTGAGATCTGTGTTACCGGTCGCGCGTCCGGCGCCGGTTCCGGTCGTCCTCTCCGGTCGACCGGACCCGGGCTCTCGCCGGATCGCGCTGCATGAACGTGGCTGCCACGGCGGCGCCGAGGGGGATGAGTCCCAACGTGGGGACGAGCTTCGCTGTGTTCAGCCATCCGTTCATGGCGAAGGCATCGGCCCCGCGGCCCTCGCGCGCGCAGAGTTCCTTGGAGTCATTTCGCGGTGGTCGCCCTGTGCTAGGTCATGGGGCGGGAGCCAGCGAGGTAGGCCGAACGGCTAGTCGTCGGCGCGTGCGCGGTAGCCGACCGACCGCACCGTCTCGATCAGGTACTCGTGCTCGGGCCCGAGCTTCGCGCGCAGCCTCCTGACGTGCACGTCTACCGTCCGCGTGCCGCCGTAGAAGTCGTAGCCCCAGACTTCGCGGAGCAGCGCCGGTCGCGTGTAGACGCGGCCTCGATGGGTCGCGAGGTGCCGTAGGAGCTCGAACTCCTTGAAGGTCAGGTCAAGCGGACGGCCGTTCGCGGTGACCTTGTAGGCGTCGGTGTCGATCCGAAGGTCGCCCAAGGTCACGATCGATCCGTCGCCGGAGCCGGCGCGGTGGCGCACCATCGCGAACCGAACCTCGAGCTCGGTCTCGGGCGCGCCCGGATAGACGAACTCGTCGGCCATCTCGTGCCACGGGTACCGGCCGAGGTCCGGCCGCTCGACGATCACGATCGTCCGGGCGCGGGCGTCGCGCTCCTTGAGCGCGGTCAGCACCGACCACGCCTGTCCCGGGTTCTCGCCGGCGTCCACGAGGACCACGTCGGGCTGGAGCTCGAGTGCGTGCCCGATCGCGCTGAGCGCAAGCGGCACGTGTTTCAGGTCGGGCCGCAGGTCTTCGAGCGCAGGCAATGCCTGCGCGGTCGAACGGTCGGAGAGCAGAACGACGGCGGCCATAGGGAACGCTTCCACCGTACCGGGTCGGCACCGCCGCCGGTACCCTTGACCTGCGATGACGATCCACGTTCGGGTGTTCGCGGCACTCCGGGAGCTCGCAGGCACGTCGCAGCTGGACGCGCCGGGCCGCACCGTCGGCGAGGTGAGCGACGCGCTCGCTGCGGCCCACGGCGAACGCTTCGCGCAGATCGCAGCCGTCTCGTCGTTCGTGGTGAACGGCGACCGCGCCACCCGCGACACGGTGGTGGCCGACGGCGACGAGGTCGCGATCCTGCCCCCGGTAAGCGGCGGTTGAGCTTCGCGACCTGCCGGGTCGCGGTCATCCAGGACCCCTGGGATACTCCCGCGATGCGGTTCCACCGAGTGTTGCTCGTGGTCAACCCCGTCGCCCGAACCGTCGCCAAGCCAACCCTCGCCGTGATCGAGAAAGCTCTGTCGGCTGACTTCGCGCTCGAGGTCGCCGAGACCAAGGAGAAGGGTCACGCGAGCGAGCTCGCAGCCCAGGCCGTCCACGACGGCATCGATCTCGTCGTCGTGTTCAGCGGCGACGGGACGATCAACGAGGCGGTCAACGCGCTCGCCGGTACCCAGACCGCGCTCGCGGTGCTGCCGGGCGGCGCGACCAACGTGCTCGTGCGCGCGCTCGGCCTGCCGACCGACCCGGTCGAGTGCGCCGGCACGCTGATCCCGAAGGCGCTCGACGACGAGGCGATCGCGCTGAACCTTGGGCGCGCCGACGGCCGGTACTTCGCGGTCAACTGCGGCGCCGGGATCGACGCCGCAGCGATGCGACGGCTCGACCGGAAGTACCCCGACACCAAGACCAAGTTCGACCGCGCGGCGTTCCGAGCCGTCTCGTGGGAGCTGATGGTCGGGTACGCGGGCAAGTCGCCGGACCTGTCGGTCGAGGTCGACGGCGACGATCCGATGCAGGCGCTGTCGATCATGGTCGGCCGGACCGACCCGTACACGTTCTACAAGGACCGCGGGTTGCGGATGACGCCCGACGCCTCGCTCGACAAGGGCCTCGACGTGCTGACGATCCGCAAGCTCAGTCGTCGGAACGTCCCGAGGATCGCCTGGCAGGTGTTCGGGTCGGCGCGGCACGTGCAGGGCCGGGACCTCGAGTACGCGCACGACGCCTCGCACGTGCTGGTCACGGCCGCCGAGCCGTTCCCCGTCCAGGTCGACGGCGATCCGTTGGGTGACCATCGGCGGCTCGAGATCGAGCTCGCCCGCGAAGCGCTCTGGGTCGTCGCCTGACGGCGGCTCGGCCGGCCCACCACCCGGATCCACGGACTGACTCCGGCGCCGGGCGTTCCGTATCCTTGGCGGACTCGACGAAAGGCTCTCTCACGATGTCCGAGACCGACCCGATCGCGCCGCACGGCGGCTCTCTGATCGACCTGCTCCAGACCGGCGACGACGCCGCCAACCTCACCGCGGAGGCAGCGAATCTGCCGAAGCTCGTGATCGACGAGCGCGAACTCTCGGACCTCGAGATGCTCGCGGTCGGCGCGCTCAGCCCGCTCACCGGGTTCCAGGGCGAGGACGACTACCACCAGGTGCTCGAGACGATGCACCTCGCGAGCGGTCTGCCATGGGCGATCCCGGTGGTGCTCGGGCTCGGCGACGACGATCTGCACCGGGTGGGTGCGGCCGACGCGATCGCGCTGCTTCCCGCAGAGGGCGCCGACCCCGTCGCGGTGCTCAGGGTCGAGGGCCAGTTCAAGCGCGACAAGCACAAGGAGGCGAGCGCGGTCTACCGGACAGACGACCTCGAGCACCCCGGCGTGAAGGCGATGTACGACAGCGGCGACACATGTGTCGCCGGCACCCTCGAGGTCATCTCGCTCCCGAGCCACGACGACTTCCCGAACTACCGGCTGACACCCGCCGAGACGCGCGACGCGTTCCGCCAACGTGGTTGGAAGACCGTCGTCGGGTTCCAAACTCGCAACCCGATCCACCGGGCGCACGAGTACCTCCAGAAGTGCGCGCTCGAGATCGTCGACGGCTTGCTCGTGCACCCGCTGATGGGCGCGACCAAGGCCGACGACGTGCCGCCGGACGTTCGCATGCGGTGCTACGAGGCGTTGTTCGCCGGCTACTACCCGCACGACCGCGCGATGATCAGCGTGTTTCCGGCGGCGATGCGCTACGCCGGTCCGCGCGAGGCGATCTGGCACGCGATCGCTCGCAAGAACTACGGCTGCACACACTTCATCGTCGGCCGTGACCACGCAGGCGTGGGCCAGTACTACGGGACGTACGACGCGCAGAAGATCTTCGAGGACTTCGAGCCCGGCGAGCTGGGGATCCAGCCGCTGAAGTTCGAGCACTCTTTCTACTGCAAGAAGTGCGAGGGCATGGGCTCGCCGAAGACGTGTCCGCACGAGGACGACGACCGCGTGATCTTGTCGGGCACGAAGGTGCGCGCGATGCTGGCCGCGGGGGAGCGTCCGCCGCAGGAGTTCAGCCGCCCGGAGGTCGCGGACATCCTGATCGCGGCGATGCAGGGCTGAGCGAGCGCCGCGGTCGGACCGTCGGTGTAGCATCGCGCCCGTGAGCGAGCAGGCGGGCGGCGGCAACCGGCGCATCGACAAGATCCGCGACCCATCGTTCGTCGAGGGGCTCTCCGACCTCGATCTCGAGGACGTGCGCGCGCGGCGCGACGATTGCCTGGCCGAGCGCGAGTACCTGTCGCTACTCCGTCGGCTCCTGCAGGGTCGGGCCGAGATCCTCAAGGCCGAGGTTGAGTCACGGGCCGGCGGCGACGCCGCCCCGCTGGTCGACCGCCTGTCGGAGATCCTGTCCGACGACGATCACCCGGTGACCTCCCGCGGTGAGGCGGTGCGGGTCGCGGTGCCGGAGGAAGAGATGCTGCTCGCGCGGCGCCGGGTCGAGCGGTTGGCGGCCGACAGCAAGTTGTCGGACCCCGCAGCCCTGAACGACGAAGAGCTCGGCGCGGCGATCGACGCCCTCGCCACCGAGGAGCAGGGCATCTCCGAGGCGCGCCGCGAGGTGATCGTCGTGCTCGATCAGGTTCAAGACGAGCTCAAGCGCCGGTACAAGGAAGACCCGAGCCTGTCGCTCCGGTGATCCGGTCGCTCCTCGATGCATCCTCCTGATGGGGGATGAGGCGTGGTCCCGGTTTTCCACAGGATGGGCCGGGCGCCGGATGGTTTCGTCCCGTTGGAACCTGTTGGATGCGCTTTGCGCTGCATCTACCCGGGTGTAGCGTCACGGCCCCCAAAAAGATGAACGTACCGTTCCTTTCCCTGAGGGATCGGGTCCGAGACCCGGAACTCCCTGCACTGCAGGCGCAACTCACCGTGTTCGCACGCGAGGTCGGCGCCTTGTACTCCGCCGAGCGCACACGCAGCCGGGAGCTCGATATGGCCCTGATGGAGGTCCAGGACACCTACCTCGCAACCATGACGTCCTTCGCTCAAGTGGTGGAGGCGAAGGACCGAACGACCGCCGGCCACCTGGACCGCACACAGTGGCTCGGATTGCAGTTGGCGGCGGCGGTCGATCCCGATCTGGCAGCGCTTCCCGAGACCCGCTACGGGTTCTTCCTGCACGACATCGGCAAGGTGGGGATCCCCGAGCACATCCTGTGCAAGCCGGCGCCGCTGGACCGTGACGAGTGGCTCGTGATGCGCGAGCACCCGACGATCGGCGCCACGATCGTCGAGCCGATGCGGTTCCTCAAGGGCGCGGTCGAGGTCGTGCGGAGCCACCACGAACGGTGGGACGGCACGGGCTATCCGATGGGGCTGCGGCACGAGGAGATCCCCCTCGCGGCCCGGGTCTTCGCGATCGCCGACTCGTTCGACGCGATGACGAACGACCGTCCGTACCGGGCGGCGCTGCCGGTCGAGCAGGCGATCGACGAGATCGCGCTCGGCGCGTGCACGCAGTTCGACCCCGACATCGTCCAGATCTTCCTGGACCTCGTCGACGACGAGCCCTCGATCGTCGGACTCGAACCGGCTGCGGTCGTCTGACCCGTTCTACGCTGCGGGCCTGATGCCCGTTCCCCTTGTCGAGGTCGAGCGCTCCGGCGTGGTCGAGTCCGTCCATCTCGGTGACATCGCCGTCTGCGACGCATCCGGTGCCCTGATCGCGTCCGTCGGTGACCCAGGTCGCGTTGCGTTCGCGCGCTCGTGCATGAAGCCGTTGCAGGGCGCGGTCTCGCTCGCGTCCATCGAGGGGCCGATCACGGATCGCGACGTCGCCGTGATGTGCTCGTCGCACAACGGCGAAGCGGTGCACGTGCGCGCCGTGCGCTCGCTGCTGAAGCGTGGTGGCCTGGACGAGGAGGTGCTGCGGAACCCTCCCGGCCGGCCGATCGATCCGGAGGCGGCCGGGCGCGTCAGGGAGCCGGCGCGGATCTATCAGGACTGCAGCGGGAACCACGCCGGCATCCTCGTTGCGAGCTCCTACGCGGGCTGGCCGCTCGACTCGTATCGAACGCGTTCCCATCCGCACCACCGCGAGCTTCTGCCCTTGGTCCGCCGGCTCGCGGCCGCCGACCCGGTGATCGGCGTCGACGGCTGCGGAATCCCCGTGCACGGGATGCCGCTCCGCGCGCACGCGACGATGTACGCGCGGATGGCGGTCACCGCGCCCGACCATCCAGCGCTCGAGCGCGTGCTCGACGCGATGCAGGCGGAGCCCTACCTCGTCGGCGGTCGGGAACGCGACGACACGGCGGTGATGGAGGCCGCGCCGGATCTCGTGATGAAAGAAGGCGCCGAGGCGCTCGACTGCGTGCTGGTTCGAAGCGCCGGCATCGGGATCGCCGTGAAGATCGCCGACGGCGGGTACCGGGCGGCGGGACCGGCCACGATCGAGACGCTCCACCAACTGGGGCTCCTCCCACCGGGCGCCCGCCGGCGCCTCGGTTCGGCCTGGCGGCCGACCCTCCGCGGCGGCGACCGCCCTGCCGCCACGATCACCCCGATCTTCCAGCTTTCGCCGGAACAGACGTAGCCTGGGAACGGTTCCACCACACAGGCCGACCCCCCATTGGAGGCTCCACCACCGCATGGCCCAGATGATGAGCGACGAACCACGCGCCGCGATCTTGTCGGTGCACACGTCGCCGGTCGATCAACCCGGCACCGGCGATTCCGGGGGCATGAACGTCTACATCCGTTCCGTCGCCACGCGCCTGGAGCAGCGGGGCATCGACGTCGACCTCTTCACCCGATGTCGAGGCGGCGTGGACCATGAGACCAAGCACCTGACCAAGCACGCGCACGTCGTGTCGATCAAGGCGGGCCCGTGCGAGCCCATCCCGAAGAACGAGCTCCCGCGATATCTGCCGGAGTTCCTCGGCGGCGTGATGCGCCACGCCAAGCTGAACGACCGCTCCTATGACCTCGTGCACAGCCACTACTGGCTGTCGGGATGGGTGGGCAACGCGCTCCGCGAGCTGTGGGGCGTGCCGCTCGTTTCGTCGTTCCACACGCTCGGCAAGGTGAAGAACTACTCACTCGCGCCGGGGGAACGGCCCGAGCCTCGGGCCCGGATCGACGGCGAGGCGCGCGTGATCGGCGCGTCCGAGCGGATCCTCGCGGCGACGCCCGCCGAGGCCGGGCAGCTGGTCGGGCTCTACCGCGCCGCGCCCGAGCACATCCGGCTGGTGCCGCCCGGCGTCGACCATCGGGTGTTCACGCCGCGGGACCGCGAGGACGCGCGCAGCCGGCTGTACCTGTCGGGTTTGCGGCTCGCGCTGTTCGTCGGACGGCTCCAGGCGCACAAGGGGCCCGACATCGCGATCCGTGCGGTCGCCGACGCGATCGCGCGTGACCCGGAGGCCACACGCGACCTGCAGCTGGCGATCGTCGGCGGCCCGAGTGGCCACGAGATCGGCGAGCTCGATCGGTTGGTCGACCTCACGACGTCGCTCGGTATCGCCGACCGGGTGATGTTCTTCGCCCCGCAGCCGCAGGAGCGCCTCGCCGACTTCTACGCCGCGGCCGACGTCGTGCTCGTGCCGTCGCGCTCCGAGTCGTTCGGGCTGGTCGCGCTCGAGGCACAGGCGTGCGGCACGCCGGTGGTCGCGGCTCGCGTCGGCGGCCTGCCGTTCGTCATCGACGACGGCGCGACCGGGTTTCTGGTCGACGGGCACGACCCGAAGGCACACGCCGCGCGGATGCTTGACGTCCTTCGCGACGCCGACCTGCAAGCGCGCTTCGGCATCGAGGCCGCGTACCGCGCGCTGCGGTTCACGTGGGACGGCACCGCCGACGAGGTCGCGCGTGTGTACGGAGAAGTCGTCTCTGCGTAACGGCTTTGTCACTCTTTCTCCCAGACGCCTGACCTGCGCATTCGCGGTGTGACCTGCAAGAACGTCCACTTGACCCTCCGTAGGGCCGTCGGTACATTGCGCATCGCTCCGAGCGGCTGGAAGGCCGGGAGGAGAGACCGGACGAGGCACCGGAGCCGACCGGCGGTGGCAACACCGAACGGATGGAGACGGTGCGACCGGGAGAACCGGCAAGGCAGAGAGGCCGCGAGGTCACTCAGCCGGGTTGGATCCCCCGGGGCCGAGGAGGGTCGCGAGACCCGATCCGGCAGCCCGACCGGAACGATCGCGAGACCGTTCCGTCGGGGGACCGCCGCTCGAGGGCGCGGGCAGGCCGCGAGGCCGGCACGCGAACCACGGGCCGCCGAAAGGTCGCGAGACCGGCCGGTGGGCCGCAGGGGCGGCGAAGGTGCCGCAGGACGTCGCGAGACGTCGGCAGCACCGGCCGTCCGGACTCTCCGACAGGAATGAAACGTCGCCCGGGGCACTAGAGCCCGAGGGGCCACGGAGATCGAACGCTTCGGCGTCAGATCACCGGAGGTCTCTCGGGCTCTACTATGTGCCGCACATGAGCGGCGACGGTGCGCCGGCCCGAAGCAAACGCGCGGTCGACGCGGAGCAGCGCCGCGACCGCATCGTCGAGGTCGCGATGCGACACTTCGCAAAGGACGGGTTCCGCGGCGCGCGCGTCGAAGACATCGCGCACGAGGTCGGCATCGCGAAGGGAACCGTCTTCCTCGACTTCGGCTCGAAGGAAGCGCTGTTCCTTGCGGCGTACCAACGCGCGGTCCGCCTGCTACCGGCGTGGCTCGACGCGCCGACCGAGATCGTGGATCAGGGCTTCTGGGCGACGCTCGATTGGTGGCTGGTCCGCACCGAGGAGTTCGTGACCTCCGATCCGGTCCCGAACCGGATCGCTCAGATCGGCCGCTACGACACCGGGCTCGGTCTGAGGCAGCCGATCGACCGGTTCATGCGGAGCGAAGACCCGTACGGCACCCTGGAGTTCGTGGAGTTCGGCGTCACGCGCGGGGAGGTCCGCAACGACGTCGACGTTGAGATGCTCGCGTCGATGCTCGACTGGCTCGCCGAGAAGTTCCAGGACGCGCTCGTGTCCGAGGACCTCGATCCGGGCTTGATCCACCGGCGGCCCGAGCGGCGAGGGATGCGCATCAAGGAGTTCGTCGAGATCCTCCGCGACGGCATCCTCGCCCGCGAGGACGACTGACCGAGCCGAGTCGCGGCCCCGAACGCGGTCCTGCATAGACTTCGGCTCGTGGGCCTGTCTTCCGGCGTGCTGCGTCCGGCGATCCTGTGGGTCGCGCACCATCCGTGGGTCGAGCATCTCGCGACCCGGTCGCGGGTGGGGGCAGCGGCCGCAGGCCGGTTCGTGCCGGGAGAGACCCTCCCCGACGCGCTCGCCGCGGCGCGCGAGCTCGCCGAGGGCGGGATCGGCGTCATGCTGAATCACCTCGGCGAGAACGTGACGACGCCCCGTGAGGCGCTCGACGAGCGCGAGGCGTATCTGGCAGAGATCGCCGCGGCTGCCGCCACATCCGACCTCGACATCGTCATCTCCGTCAAGCTGACGCAGCTGGGGCTCGACGAGTCCGTCGACGCATGCCGCGCGAACCTCGAGGCTGTGCTGGACGCTGCCGACGAGGCGGAACTTTGCGTGATGATCGACATGGAAGACCACACGTACGTCGACCGGACGCTGGAAATGTTCCGTTGGGCACACGGTCGCTCGCCGAGCACCGGCCTCGCGATCCAGTCGTACCTGCGTCGAACCCCCGACGACCTGTTCACCTTGCCCGCCGCCTGCCGTCTCCGACTCGTGAAGGGCGCCTATCTCGAGCCGTCTTCGATCGTGGTCGGCGGTAAGCGCGAGGTCGACCGCGCGTACCGGCGACTGTTCGTGACGGCGCTTGACCGGGGCCACCGGATCGACGTGGCGACGCACGACGAACGGATACAAGAAGGCGTGCGGGAACGACTCGAAGGCAACCCGGAAGCGCGTGATCGGGTGGAGTTCCAGATGCTGTACGGTGTGCGCCGGGACCTGCAGGCGCAGCTCGCCGACCAGGGATTTCCCGTCCGCGTGTACATCCCGTACGGCACCGAGTGGTACCCGTACCTCACGCGGCGGCTGGCCGAGCGTCCTGCCAACCTCTGGTTCTTCGCGAGCAACCTGGTGAGGACGTGATGACCGAACGCAGCGTGGCCTTCCTCGGCGGCGGCAAGATGGGGGAGGCCCTGATCAGCGGGCTGATCCGCTCGGGCGGCCGAACGGCCGACGAGATCATGGTGACGTGCCGGCGTGACGAGCGTGCGCGTGAGCTCGGGGGGAAGTACGGCATCGCGGCGACACTCGACAACGGCGAGGCGGCGAAGTGGGCGCGCACGCTCGTGCTCATGGCCAAGCCCCAAGACGTCGAGACGTTGCTCAGCCAGATCCGTGCGCACGTCTCGCCGGCGACGCTCGTGATCAGCTTCGCGGCGGGCATCCGCACGTCGTTCGTCGAGAAGCACCTGCCGGAGGACGTCCCGGTCGTGCGCGTGATGTCGAACGTGCCGGTGATGGTCGACGAAGCGATGTCGGTGGTGGCCGCCGGACGCGTCGCGACCGACGAGCACCTCGGACTGGCGGAAGAGCTGCTCGGCTACGTCGGCAAGGTGCTTCGCTTGAAGGAGTCGCACTTGGATGCCGTGACCGCCACGAGCGGCAGCGGCCCGGCGTACTTCTTTCTGCTCGCCGAGGCGATGATCGAGGCGTGCATCCTGCTGGGCCTGTCGCGCGACGTCGCGACCGAGCTGATCATCCAGACGATGCTCGGCTCGGCCAAGATGCTCCGTGACACCGGCAAGCACCCGGTCGAGCTCCGCGAGATGGTGACCTCGCCGGGCGGCACGACGATCGAGGCGATCCGCCACCTTGAGGAAGCGGGTGTGCGTGCGGCATTCCTGAACGCGATCGACGCGGCCAAGAAGCGCAGCGAACAGCTCGCGCAGGGCGGCGACGACGACGACTGAAAGCGAGATCTCAAGACATGGGACGTGGTGACCTCAAGAAGGTACGGAGCTCCAAGGACCGCCAGCGCAAGGTGAAGGATCGTGCGAAGCGCGCCGCTACGGAGCGTGGCGCCGCCCGCAAGGCCGCCAAGAAGAGGTAGTCGGTCCGCAGGGTCCAAGGCCGGGTGCGCCTGCCGATCCGCTCGGGATGCGTCGAACCCGGGCCAAGCGCGTCGAGCCTACGTGCGAGCTCGATGCGATCGGCAACACCGTCGGCGACGACGTGCGGCTTCGCGTCATCACGAACGAGCCGTTGCGACGGCGTTGCGCAAGGTGCCGATGCCTTCTGCGGAGAGCACGACCTCCGCCCCCGGCCACAGCTCGCTCGGCGGTTGCGGGAACGGGTTCAGGGCCAGCGCGTCGCCTCGCCCGAGCGGCGCGAGCTTCGAGGCCTCCTCGATCGTTCGGTAGAGGCTGCGCGCGGCGCCGTTGAGGTTGCCCTTGGCGATCTCCTTGCCGTCGACCCGCACCTGCAGATACATCACTTGCGGATCCACCTCGTCGGGCGTCACGACGCACGGACCGATCGCGATCGGGAGCCCGTCGGCGTGTACGACCGGCGCGCCGCTCGCATCGCGCGCCTGCCAGTCGCTCACCAACGTGTAGCCGAAGAGGTGCCGGCCCGGGTCGAACGGCTCCTCGCTCGAGGGCTCGAGGCCCAGCACCGCGGCCACCTTGGGCTCGTACTCGAGCCACGCTGCCCCTTCGGGCCATGGGACGTCCTGCTCCGGGCCGATCATGCGTCGCTCCACGTCCAGGGACCCGGGCGACAACAAGGACGCTGGGAACAACGGGGTCAGGATGCGCGGGCGCTTGACCCGCCACTCCATCGCGTCGTCTCTCGCCAGCGCGTTCTGCGCCGCATCCATGACGGTGCCTCGGCTGCTCGAGACGAGACCCTCGAGCGTGGTGGGGAAGGCCGGATGCCCGACCGCGTCGGGCAGATCGACCACCTCACCCTCGAAGATCGCCCCCAGTCGCCGCTGCCCCCCGCGGTCGTAGGTGACGAACCTCATGTGAAAGGG
>Ga0136846_1223558_pt1 | contig 11627 bp, 11 predicted proteins | sample HopSoiMetagenom2_FD_96841 | JGI IMG/M metagenome (GOLD analysis project Ga0136846, IMG submission 96841) | Grasslands soil microbial communities from Hopland, California, USA - 2 Assembly 2016 (version 4) | ecosystem: Environmental > Terrestrial > Soil > Grasslands | place: USA: Hopland... | reverse complement strand
TAGAGCGCATCGCCTTCGTCCCCGCGCTCGAACACGGTCGCGCCCGCGGCATACTCCCGGCGGCTCAACGAGGCGCGCAGCGCCTCGAGGTCGGCGGGCTCCACATCGCGCACCAGGTCGAGCAGCTCGAGCGGCATCTCTCCCGCCCGCGGCTCCCCGCGGTGGTGGGCCTCGAGCAGCCGGTTCTCGCACCACTCGAGCGCCCGGTCGAGGTCGGGGAAGATCCGCTCGCCGGTGAGGGCTTCGGACACGCCATGGTCGGCGAGCATCGCGGCAACCTCCGGGCGCGAAGCGGCGCCGCACAGCACCAGCGGGCAGCCGGCTGCGCGCAGCCGCTCGTCGGCCTGCAGCAGGATGCGCGCGCCCGTGCTGTCCAGCTCCGTCACGCGCGCCACGTCCAATGCGATGTACCGCACTCCTTCGGCGATGGCGGCGTCGACGCGGTTGTGCAACACCTCGGCGGAGCCGAAGAAGAGCGGGCCCTCGAGCTCGACCGCGAGGATCGCGCGGCCCCGCTCGGCGAGCACGGCGGCGTCGCCGGCCTCGCGCGCGCGGCGCGATTGCGCGAGGTCGCCGTACTGCTCGCGGCGGATGATCCCGCGGCTCATCCGCAGCGTGAACACGATCACGGCAACTGTTACGCCGATCAGCACCGCCGCCACGATCTCGCCGGCCAGCGCCACGGAGGCCACCACGACGATCACCAGCAGGTCCAGCGCCACGCTGCGCCAATGCACTGCCTTGCGGTGCGCGACGCGGCGCACGAGCTGCAGCGTCCAGCGATCGAAGAGCTGCGTGCCGGCGAAGAACACGAGCGAGGCGATCACGACCCGCGGCAGGTGCCCGATGGCCGCGGCGAGCAGCGGCACCAGCGCGAGGAAGAGCAGGGCGTGCACGAAGAGCGCGAGCGAGTTGCGCGCTCCGCCCTTCACCGCCGTGGTCGTGCTGGCGAGGCTGATCGAGCCGGCGACGCCACCGAGGAGCGGCGCCACCAGGTTCGCGCCGCCGATGGAGAGCAGCTCCTGCGTGCCGTTTCCGCGGCGTCGCGACAGGTTCTCAACGATCTTGGCGCTGATGAGCACGTCCAGCGAGGCCACCAGCGCGATGCTCGCGGCGCCAGCGAGGATCGCGGGCAGCGCCGCGGCAAACCCCGGCAGCTGGACCACGTCGAACATCTTCGCGAGGTCGTGGCCGTCGGGCAGCGTGATCGGGATGAGGCCGAGCGTGGGCCCCAGCAGGCTGCCGAGCCCCATCGCGATGAACAGGTAATAGAGCGCCGTACCGGCGGCGAGGCCCAGCACCAGGGGCGGGATGCCCTTCACCCATCTGCCGCCGCGGAAGACCACGGCGAGCGTGGCCAGCGCGACCACGACGCTCAGTGGCTTCACCTGGGCGAGCGCCGCGAAGCCGTCCGCGAGTGGCTTACGGGTCGTGAGTCCCAGAAGGACCGGCAGCTGCGACAGCATGATGATGGTCGAGGCAGCGTTCTGGAATCCGGCCATGACCGGCGTCGGGATGAACTTCACCACCTTGGCGAGGCGCGCGAGGCCGAAGGCGAGCTGGAAGGCGCCGGACAGGGCGAGCAGCAGGAAGATCGCGGCCATCACGGCGTCGGGATCCGCCGGAAGCCACTTCGCGTGCAGGAAGAGGTCCGCGGACACCGAGGCGACCATGAACGAGACGAGCGAACGGGGCGCGTAGATCGCCACGCCGCGCGCGCCCATCATGATCGCGACTAGGCCGAGGAACGCCGCGGCATAGAGTCCCGCGAGGACGCCTCGCGTGGCGTAGGCCGGGCCGAAGGGCGCCAAGGCGAGCGCGCCCAGGCCCATCGAGAGGGGCAGCGTCACGACCGCGGCGAGGAGCCCGCCCACCACGTTGCCACGGGCCCCGACGCGCCAGCTCTCCGGGAATGCGGCGATCATCAGTGCAGCTTCACCCGCGGCTCGGTCTGGCGCCGGATCCAGCGCGCCAGCGTGTCGAGGGCCATGCGCCAGAAGCCGTGCAGCGCCCAGATGTGCTGGCGATACAGCGAGACGTAGACGAACTTGGCGATCCAGCCCTCGACGCGGAATTTCTCGTTCGAGATGAAGCCCATGATCTGGCCCACGGTGTCGTAGTTGCCGAGCGACACCAGGGAGCCGAAGTCGCGGTAGCGGTAGGGCTTCGGCTCGCGGCCCGCGAGCCGGCCTTCGAGGGTCTTCACCAGGTGGTCGGCCATCTGGTGCGCCGACTGCGCGCGCGGCGGCACGTTGCGCCCGTCCTTCCACGGCGCGGCGGCGCAATCGCCCAGCGCGAACACGTTCTCGTCGCGCGTGGATCGGAGCGTCGCGTGGACGACGAGCTGGTTCGCGCGGTTGCTCTCGAGGCCGCCCAGGTCCTTCAGCACCTCGTTGCAGCGGATGCCGGCGGCCCACACCACGAACTTGCCGGCGACATCGCGCCCGCTCGCGGTGCGCAGCCCTTGCGCGGTGACCTCCACGACCTTCTCCGACGTGAGGACCTCGACGTTCAAGCCGTGCAGCACCTCGAGCGCGCCTTCTGCCACGTGGTCCGGGAGCCCGGCGAGGATGCGCGGGCCGGCTTCCACCACGGAAATGCGGATCTGCTTCGCGGGATCGAAGTTGCGCAGGCCGTAGGCGGCAAGCACCCGGATCGTGTTGTGCAGCTCGGCCGCGAGCTCGACTCCGGTCGCGCCCGCGCCCACGATGGCGATCGTGATCTGCTCGCCGACGTTCGCGTAGTTCGCGCGAAAGCACTCGTTCACCAGCCGCTGGTGGAAGACGTCGGCCTGGCGCGTGCTGTCCAGCGTGAAGGCATGCTCGTGCACCCCCGGCGTGCCGAAGTCGTTGGACTCGCTGCCGATCGCGACGACCAGCGTGTCGTAGCCGATGCGCCGCGCGGGCAGTATTTCCTCGCCCTTGTCGTCGCGCACCGGAGCCACCAGCACTTCGCGCGCCGCGCGATCCAGCCCCGCGAGCGCCCCGAGCGCGAAGGTGAACCGGTGCCACCGCGCCTGCGCGAGGTAGTCGAGCGAATGGTCGTTGATGTCCATGCTGCCGGCGGCGACCTCGTGCAGCAGCGGCTTCCACAGGTGGGTGCGGCTGCGGTCGATGAGCGTCACCTCCGCGCGCCCTTTGCGCGCGAGCCGGTCGCCGAGCCGGGTGGCCAGCTCCAGCCCGCCCGCGCCGCCACCTGCGATGACGATGCGGTGCAGGGCGGCCATGCTATTCCTTCGCGACGGGCTTGCCGCCGAGGAAGAGGTCGGACCAGAGCCTGCTGAAGCGGTCCCAGTGGTCGAGCATGATGGCCGGATCGATCAGCCGGTAGCTGAACTTGTTGAGGGGGCTATCGACCGCGCGGCTGGAGGGAACCCGGTTGCGCGCCTTGATGATCTCCTGGCCCTCGCGCGACAGGATGAACTCGGCGAAGAGCGCCGCCGCGTGCGGATGGGGCGCCTGGCGAGCGATGCCCACCGAGCTCGGCTGGCCGAAGGCCGGGTCGAGCGGCCGCCAGTCGATCGGAGCACCCTTCTCCTTCAGGCGCGCGACACCCTGCACGTGCGCGTCGAGCGCCAGGTCCACGTCGCCCGCCGCGACCAGCTCGGCCATGAGCGTGTGTCCCTTGCGAATCTGCGGCTTCATCGCCGCGAGCTTGCCGAAGTAGGCGAGGCCCTTGTCCTCGCCCATGGCGCGCGCCACGGCGGCGAACCAGGCCACGTCGTCGGCTTCCACCGCGAAGCGGCCGGCCCACTTGGGATCGAGGAGATCCGCGTACGTCCTCGGCGCTTCCGCTGCGGGCACCCGCTGCGTGTTGAAGGCGAGCACGTAGAGCGACAGGCGCGTCGGCGCGTAGTCGCGGTGCGCGGGGATGATCTCGGCCGGGATGTCGTTCATCGCCGGCACCCGCAGCGGCACGAGGCGCTTCTCGCGGTGGAGGATCTCCATCTGCGCGCCATCGGTCTCGATCACGTCGGCCTCGAAGCGGCCGCCGCGCGCCTCGGTGATCACGCGTTGCGCGACATTTTCCCCGCTCGCGCGCCACAGGTTCACCTTGATGCCGTGCTTCTTCTCGAAGGCTTCGGTGAGGGGACGCGAGTCCACGAGCTGCATGGACGTGTACAGCGTGAGGGTTCCTTCCTTGCGGGCACGCGCGACATCGGGCGCTTGGGTCTGCGCGCAAGCCAAGCCGGCCGCCGCCACCGCCGCAAGTGCCAGCACCCAGCGGGGGAGCGACATCACTTCTCGTGCAGCAACCGCAGGAGCGCCGCGAAGAGCTTCGAGTTCGCGGCCACGATGCGCCCGCTGTCCAGGTACTTGTCCTCGCCCGCGAAGTCACCGACGAGGCCGCCGGCCTCGCGGATCATGAGCGCGCCCGCCGCCATGTCCCACGGCGAAAGGCCCATCTCCCAGAAGCCGTCGATGCGCCCGCACGCGACCCACGCGAGGTCGAGAGCGGCGGCACCGGGGCGCCGCACGCCGGCGCACGTCTTCATGGCGTTGCGAAGCATCTGCAGGTACTCGTCCACGTTCACGATCTCGCGGAACGGGAATCCGGTGCCGAGCAGCGCGTCCTCGATCTTGTCGGTCTTGCTCGCGCGGATGCGCCGGTCGTTCAGGTACGCCCCGGCGCCCTTGGAGGCGGTGAAGAGCTCGTTGCGGCCCGGGTCGAACACCACGGCCTGGTTGAGCGCGCCCTTGTGCAGCAGCGCGATCGAGACGCAGTACTGCGGGTTGCCGTGGAGGAAGTTGGTCGTGCCGTCGAGCGGGTCGATGACCCACAGGTATTCGGCGTTCTTGTCCCGGTAGCCGCTTTCCTCCGCGAGGAAGCCGTGGTCGGGATAGGCCTCCCGCAGGATCGAGATGATCGCGTCCTCCGCCGCGTGGTCGACCTCGGAGACGAAGTCGTTCTGCTGCTTGCGGCGGATGGTGAGCTTGTCGAGGTCGTAGGAGGCGCGGGTGATGATGCTGCCGGCCTTGCGGGCGGCCTTGACGGCCGTGTTGAGCATGGGATGCATAATCGGTCCGATTTTACTATGCCGATCCGAATCGTCCTTTCGCAGACCAGCCATCCGGGAAACATCGGCGCGGCGGCACGCGCCATGAAGACCATGGGCTTCGCGGACCTCGCCCTGGTTTCCCCGCGGCATTTTCCGGATCCCGACGCGGTCGCGATGGCCGCGGGCGCCGCCGACGTGCTGCAAGCCGCGCGCGTCGTGGGTTCGCTCGAGGCGGCGATCGCCGACTGCACGCTCGCCGTCGGCTTCAGCGCGCGCGGGCGCGATCTGTCGCACGCGCCGGCCGCGCTGCGCTCGCTGGTGCCGGAAATCCTGGGCGCCGCGGCGAGCGCCCCCGTGGCCCTCGTCTTCGGCAACGAGACTTCGGGCCTGTCGAACGAAGAGCTCCTGCGTTGCCAACGCCTCGCCCACATCCCTGCCAATCCCGCGTACTCCTCGCTCAACCTGGCGGCTGCCGTGCAGGTCGCTTGCTACGAGCTTGCCGCCAGCGCGGGGACGCATGCGCTGCCGGCATCCGGCGGCGCCGAAGCGGCCACCCGCGAGGACGTCGAGGGATTGGTGGCGCACCTGGAATCCGCCGTGCAGGAGTCGAGCTACCTCGATCCCGGCCATGCGGGGCGCTTCATGGAGCGCATGCGGCGGCTCTTCGCGCGCGCCGGGCTCGAGCGCGCCGAGGTGCGCGCCCTGCGCGGAATGCTGGCGGCGTTCGAGAAGAAGATGCGGCGCTAGTCGGCGGCGCGAACCGCGGCGCGCGAGCGTCCGGGCAGGGCCGACAGGACGAGCAGCCCCATGCACGCGGCGCTCACGCCGCCCAGCGCGAACGCCGTGGGCAATCCCGTAGTCTCCACCAGCGCACCGCCGATCGCCATGCCGGCGCCCAGGCCGCTCACGATGAACGTGGACGACCAGGTGAACGCCTCGGTCGCGTACTTGGCCGGCGCGAAGCGCGAGACCAGCACCGACTGCGCCGTGATCGACGGCGCGATGAGCGCCCCGGCGAAGAAGGCGACCACCGCGAACGGCAGCGGCGGCCAGAGCGGCAGGTGCAGGAAGAACGGCACCGACATGAGGAGGAGGATCGCGCCGTACTGGCGTTCGATCGGCGCCTTGAAGTGGATTCCGCCGTAGAGGGCGCCGCCGACCGCGCTGCCGATGGAGTTCACGGCGAGCAGGATGCCGGCGATCGCGGGGGACGCGAGGTGCGTGCCGTACGCGGGATATCCGACTTCCAGCGTCCCGAACGCCATCGCCGCGCCGAACGTCGCGACGAAGAGCAGGCACAGGCGCCACTCCGTGAGCGGGCCCAGCAGGTGGCGCTCGGCGCCCGCCACCTGCTTGAGGAGCCGCGTCACTCCGGAGGCGATGTAGACGATCACCGCGACGACCACGACGCCGATGGCGAAAGCAAACGCGGCGGTGGCGCCGAAGGAGGCGAGGATCGCCGCGATGATCGCCGGGCCCAGCGTGAAGTTGATCTCGATCGCCACCGCGTCGAGCGCGAACGCGGTGCGCCGGTCGTCCTCCGAGTCGAAGCGATGGCGCCAGATCGTGCGCGTGAGCGTCGTGATCGGCGAGGCGAATGCGCCGGCCAGCCCCGCGAACACCGCGATGGCGGCGAAGGGCAGGTGGTAGCGCGCGGCGAAGAGCACACCCAGCAGCGCGAGCGGCTGCATCGTGCCCGTCACCATCAGCGGCAAGCGCGCACCGTGCCGGTCGATGATGCGCCCCTGGATCGGGGCGACGACCGCCATGGAGACGAAGTGGATGCCGGCCGCCGCGCCGGCGAGCGCGAAATTGCCGAGGGCGTCGCGCAGGTACATCAGCATCGAGAATCCGACCATGCCGATGGGCATGCGCGCCAATAGCGCCACCGCCAGCAAGCGTGCGACGTCGGGCTGCCGCACGAATGCGACGTACTTCTCGGCGATGCGTTTCAAGGGGCTTGCTTCGGGGGCCTAATAGTTGATTATTTTACTCGGGAATGCGAGACTCGTTGCATGTTCAGCCGCATGCGTGAAGACATCCAATGCGTTTTTGAGCGCGACCCCGCCGCGAGGTCGGTGTTCGAGGTGCTCACGTGCTATCCGGGCTTCCACGCGCTGCAGTGGCACCGGCTGTCGCACTTCTTCTGGGGGGCGGGGCTGCGCTGGCTCGCGCGCTTCACGTCCCACTTCGGCCGTTTCATGACGGGCATCGAGATCCACCCCGGCGCCATCATCGGCCGGCGCGTCTTCATCGACCACGGCATGGGGGTCGTGATCGGCGAGACCGCGGAGATCGGCGACGACTGCACGCTCTACCATGGCGTGACGCTCGGCGGCGTTTCCTGGAACCAGGGCAAGCGCCACCCCACGCTCGGCAAGGGTGTGGTGATCGGCGCCGGCGCCAAGATCCTCGGGCCCTTCGTCGTGGGCGACGGCGCGAAGGTCGGTTCCAACTCGGTGGTCGTGAAGGCTGTGCCGCCCGGCGCGACGGTGGTCGGCATCCCGGCGCGCATCGTCGAGCACTCGCCCGCGGAAGCCGCGCGCATGGCGTTCGATGCGTATGCCGTGAGCGCCGACGAGGACGACCCGCTCAACAAGGCGCTGCTCGCGCTCGGCTCGCGCAGCGACGATGTCGAGGGCAAGTTGGCCGAGATCGTGCGGCGGCTGGAAGAGATCGAGCGCGGCGAAGCGCTGCCGCAGCGCGCCGCCGGCGGACGCGGCTAGCCGCCGCCCCCGCGGCTGCGGAATACCACCGGCGGTCCATCGCCGCGCGCCACCGGATTCTCGATCAGGAGCTGCTTCGTCGCGCCGGAATTTGGCGACACCATGAGCGAGCTCACGTCCACGGCCTCGAAGTCGCTGCCCTTCACGCGACCCAGCTCGCCCACCAGCATGTCGTCGTTCCACCGCGAGTCCGGCGAGCCCGAGACGTACCAGGCCGAGCCGTTGTCGGCGAGGATCATGCCGTAGCGTTTCAACGCCTGCAGGATCACCTGCACCTGCGGCGGGAACGTCGAGACGTCGAAGCTCGCCTTCAGCCGCAGCCGCAATCCCATGGGCGGATATTGCGCGCCGGTAAGGCTCGAGGCCTCGTGCCGCGCCGGCCACAAGTAGCTGCTTTGCGTTTGCGGCGCGGTGAATCTCAGGGCGTGCGCGATCTCGCCCGCAACGACCTCGTCGTACCGCACGAGTCCGGGGAAGATGGGCAGTCCCGCGGCATCGGCCGACGTCCAGCCCGCGGTCCGAAGCGAATTGGAGCGCAAGTCGTACACCGCGCCCGAGCCTGCGTCCCAGCTGCCATTGGCCTGGCGGTACGCGTAGAAGAGCTCGTACAGCATGCAGTTGTCGCGATCGATGACGAGCACGTGGCGGTCGCCGTCGGACTGCGGCCCGCCCTCGATCGGCGCGTCGGCCGGGATGGGATATGGACCGGGGTCGCTCTCGTCGTCGTAGTCGAAGGCGACCGCGACGCGCGGCTGGCTGCCGGAGACCGAGACGTAGGGGATGCCGATCGGCGCGCCCTCGTACACGGTGCCGAAATCGGGATGGACGCCGCGGGTCGTCCCCATCGTGGCGATGTAGGCGTCCGAATTGGGGTGCCGCGGCATGCCGTCCACGCGCGCGTTCCAGATGTTGTCGGCCGGCAGGACCGGACAGCCCCCGATCTGGGGGGCAGCGGAGGCTGTCGTCGCCAGGGCGAGGAGCCAGGGCGCGGCGGATCGAATAGTTGAGGAAATCACTCGGAATTGGCGTATACTTGAGTAGATTACTCGGGTTTGCCCCCGCCGCCGAGGACCACATGAAATTGACGACCAAAGGACGCTTCGCCGTGACCGCCATGCTGGACCTGGCGCTTCACGGTTCCGACGGGCCAGTGACCCTGGCCGGCATCGCCGAACGCCAGAAGATCTCGCTCTCGTACCTGGAGCAGCTCTTCGGCAAGCTGCGCCGGCGTGAGCTGGTCGAGAGCGTGCGCGGCCCGGGCGGCGGCTACTTCCTCGCCCGCGAGGCGGCCCAGCTGTCGGTCGCCGACATCGTGCGCGCCGTGGAGGAGCCGCTCGACTCCACGCAGTGTGGCGGCCGCGAGAACTGCCACGACAACCACCGCTGCATGACGCACGAGCTCTGGGAAGAGCTCAACACGACGGTGTACGGATTCCTCTCCAACGTGAAGCTGTCGCACCTCGTCGAGCGCCAGCGCAGCAAGCCCGTGTCCGTGGTGCGCCACGCCAAGTCGCACACGCACCCGGTTTCCGCCTAGGACCCGACGCATGGACGCACGCCGCAAGCCCATCTATCTCGATTACTCCGCGACCACGCCGGTCGATCCGCGCGTGGCGGAGAAGATGATCCCCTGGCTCACCGAGCACTTCGGCAATCCCGCCTCACGCAGCCACGGCTATGGTTGGGAGGCCGAGGAGGCGGTGGAGAACGCGCGCGCCGAGGTGGCGAAGCTCGTGAACTGCGACCCGAAGGAGATCGTTTGGACCTCGGGCGCCACGGAGTCGGACAACCTCGCCCTCAAGGGCGCCGCGCATTTCTACAAGACCAAGGGCAAGCACCTGGTCACGGTGAAGACCGAGCACAAGGCGGTGCTGGACACGATGCGCGAGCTCGAGCGCGAGGGCTTCGAGGTGACGTACCTCGACCCGCAACCCGATGGGCTCCTCGACCTCGCGAAATTCCAGGCGGCGCTGCGCCCCGACACGACGCTCGTGTCGATCATGCACGTGAACAACGAGATCGGCGTGATCCAGCCCATCGCCGAGTTGGGCGAGATCACGCGCGCCCGCAACATCATCTTCCACGTGGACGGCGCGCAATCGACCGGCAAGGTCCCCATCGACCTGCAGGCGCTCAAGGTCGACCTGATGAGCTTCTCCGCCCACAAGACCTACGGCCCCAAGGGCATCGGCGCGCTTTTCGTCCGCCGCAAGCCCCGTGTGCGCCTGGAAGCGCAGATGCACGGCGGTGGCCACGAGAAGGGGTTCCGCTCGGGCACGCTGCCCACGCACCAGATCGTCGGCATGGGGGAAGCGTTCCGCATCGCGCGCCTGGAGATGCCGGCCGAGCGCGAGCGCATCCGCATGCTGCGCGACCGCCTGCTGAAGGGCCTCCAGGGCATGGAGGAGATCTACGTGAACGGCGACCTCGAGCACCGGGTGCCGCACAACCTGAACGTGAGCTTCAACTACGTGGAAGGCGAGTCCCTGATCATGGGGATGAAGGAGCTCGCGGTGTCCTCGGGCTCGGCCTGCACTTCGGCCTCCCTCGAGCCTTCCTACGTGCTGCGGGCGCTGGGCCGCAACGACGAGCTTGCCCACAGCTCGATCCGCTTCACCCTGGGGCGCTTCACGACCGAGTCCGACATCGACTTCGCGGTGGAGCTGCTCAAGGAGCGCATCGGCAAGCTGCGCGAGATGAGCCCGCTCTGGGAAATGTACAAGGACGGCATCGACTTGAATACGGTGCAATGGGCAGCACATTAGAGACAGCAGGAGACACTCATGGCCTATAGCGACAAAGTCATCGATCACTACGAGAACCCCCGCAACGTCGGCTCCTTCCGCAAGGAAGAGGAAGGCGTGGCCACCGGCATGGTGGGCGCGCCCGCCTGCGGCGACGTGATGAAGCTGCAGATCAAGGTGAACAAGCAGGGCGTCATCGAGGACGCCAAGTTCAAGACCTACGGCTGCGGCAGCGCCATCGCCTCGTCTTCCCTCGTCACCGAATGGGTGAAGGGCAAGACCGTGGACGAGGCCGCCACCATCAGGAACACGCAGATCGCCGAGGAGCTCGCGCTTCCGCCGGTGAAGATCCACTGCTCGATCCTCGCCGAGGACGCGATCAAGGCGGCCATCGCCGACTACAGGAAGAAGTACGCCGATCCGGATGCCGGCAAGAAGGCGGCGGACTGAAATGGCCGTCACCCTCACCGATCGCGCCGCCGAGCACGTGCAGCGCTACATCGCCAAGCGCGGCAAGGGCGTGGGCCTGCGCCTGGGCGTGAAGACCACCGGCTGCTCGGGCCTCGCGTACAAGCTCGAGTTCGCCGACGACATCCAGCCCGAGGACGTCACCTTCGAGAGCAACGGCGTGCGCGTGCTGATCGATCCCAAGAGCCTCGCGTACCTCGATGGCACGGAGCTCGACTTCGCGCGCGAGGGCTTGAACGAGGGCTTCAAGTTCAACAACCCGAACGAGAAGGATCGTTGCGGCTGCGGCGAGTCGTTCAACGTCTGAGCCTGGGGCAGAGCGCAAACCAGCAAAGGCATGAACCGGGGCCTGTCCCAAAACCACTTCGAGCTCCTCGGTCTAAAACCCTCGTACGCGCTCGATAGCTCGGAGCTCGAGTCCCGTTATCGCGAGCTCCAGGGGCACGTGCATCCCGACCGGTTCGCGGCGAGCCCCGAAGCCGAGCGGCGCGTCGCGATGCAGTGGGCCGTGCAGGCGAACGAAGCGTACCGGACCCTGCGCGATCCCGTGGGCCGTGCGCGCTACCTCCTGTCCCTGAAGGGCTTCGACACCGGCGAAGAGAGCAACACCGCGATGCCCCCCGATTTCCTCATGCAGCAGATGGAGTGGCGCGAAGTTGTCGCCGACGCGCGGCACTCGCGCGACGCGGC
>Ga0136846_1241555_pt1 | contig 11628 bp, 10 predicted proteins | sample HopSoiMetagenom2_FD_96841 | JGI IMG/M metagenome (GOLD analysis project Ga0136846, IMG submission 96841) | Grasslands soil microbial communities from Hopland, California, USA - 2 Assembly 2016 (version 4) | ecosystem: Environmental > Terrestrial > Soil > Grasslands | place: USA: Hopland... | reverse complement strand
GACGCCGTCCGCCGCGCCCGCCGCGAGGCGCTCCAGCACCGGCGTGGCGACGCGTTCGGCGTGCATCGTCCGCGCACCCTATGGGCCGCGATCGCGTGATGTTCGCGGTCGAGCACGACCGGTCGGCCGGAGGCTCCGACGCGGTTTGTGCCGCGCGCGCGGGGCAGCGGGTCACCGCCATGTTCAGGGTCACGGTGATCGTCGCTGCGCTCTTCGCGTTCCTCTCGCCGTCAGTCGCGTTCGCGGCCGACGAGCTGTCCACCACCGATCGCCTCGACGCCCGGCGGTTCGTCACCGCCGGCGCGCGGGCCTACGAGGTCGGTACCGAGGCGGGCCGCCATCCCGCCGCCGGCTTCGATACGCGCGGCGAGATGGGCGGCATCTTCTCGCCGCCGATCAAGCTGCTCGACGGCATCTGGTTCGCCGTCGACGGCGCCTGGCTCCCGTCGGCCGAGCGCTTCACGAGCGGCCACGGCTACGTCAAGCAGGCGGTCACGGCGCGGCCCGGGCTGACCGTCGAGCGCACGGACTTCGTCCCCGGCGAGTCGCGCGGCGCCCTGATCGGGCTGCGCTTTGCGGCGACCGGGGCCGAGCAGACCTTCGACCTCGCGATGCAGGCGCACTCCGAGCTCATCTCCACGTACCCGTGGGCGAGACGACCGCCGGCGGCCAGCCGTTCAGCCAGCTGCAGGTCAACCTGCCCGACACCGCGGCCGCGAGCGACGACGGCAACGCGCTGCTGTTCACCGACGCCGGCACCCCGCCCGGCATGCCCGCCCACGACTGGGCGGCGGCCGTCGGCGCGAACGTACAGGAGGTGCGCCTCGACGGGCGGCGCGTCAGCGCCGACGAGCGCGAGACGAACCGTGCGCTCGAGGTGACGGTGCCGGCGTCGCCGGGGGCGAGGCACACCCTGGTCGTGACGGCGCGCTGAGACGGCTCAGCGCGACGGCGCCCCGGCCCCGTCGCCCGGGCGTACGCAGTCGCGGCCGGCCTCTTTGGCGGCGTAGAGACCGCGGTCGGCGCGCGCCACGAGGCGCTCGAGCGACTCGCCGCGCCACGTCGCCCAGCCGGCGCTGACGGTGAGCCGGAGGGCGAAGCGGCCGACCGGGAACGGCTGCGCGGCGACCGCCTCGCGCAGGTCCTCGGCCGCCGTCGCCGCGCCCGCGGCGTCCGTATCGGGGAGGATGACGAGGAACTCCTCGCCGCCGAAGCGGGCGACGACGTCCTCCTCGCGCACGCGCGAGCGCAGCCGGTCGGCGAGCCCGCGCAGCACGTCGTCGCCGGCGCCGTGGCCGTGGCGGTCGTTCAGCGACTTGAAGCGGTCGGCGTCGAGCAGCACGACCGACAGCTCATGGTCGTGGCGCCGCGCGCGGCTGAGCAGCGCGTGGAGCTGGCGGACGGCGAACCGGCGGTTCGCGACACCCGTGAGCTCGTCGTAGTAGGCCATCGCCTCGAGGTCGTGCTCGCGGCTGAGGAGCTGCTCCTGCATCTCGCCCGCCCGCCGCGCGGCGCCGACGCGGGCGACGAGCTCGCCCGGCGTGGCGTCGTCGCGCAGGACGTCGTGGGCGCCGTGCTCGAGCGCGTCCACCGCGGAGGGAACGTCGGCCGGCGCGTCGACGAGGACGACCGCGATGCGGAAGAGGTCGGGGTCGGTCTTGAGGTCCGCGAGCGCGCAGCCGAGGCCGCCGTGCAGCAGCAGCACGTGCGCGCCCGCCGTCCGCGCGGCGGCGAGCAGCTCGTCGCGCGTGCCCGCTTCGGCGACGACGCAGCCCACGCCTTCGAGCACGGCCCGCATGGCGGTCCGAGCGTTTTCGGATGCATGCGCGATCAGCACGCGCGTTTCCTGCAGCGAGCCTTCCATGGTCACTGCTCACATGATGCCCGAGAATCCGGTCGTTCACGCAGGGACGGACGTCCCTACGAGCGCCGCAGCGCCGTGAGCACGGCGGGCTGTTGTCGAAGCTGCCCGACCGGGACCGTCGCCGACGCTCTGTCCGGGCAGCCCGCTGTCGCGCCAGAACCGGGGCCCGTCGCGGCGCCGCGGACGAACTCGCGGCGGGTGAGGTTCCGGTCGGTCACGGCGCGGCACCCTATGTGACGACGGCGAACCGGCATGTCACGGGCGGCCGCCGGGTGCGGGCTCGGCTACCGTTCCCGCGTCGTGGCGCCCCGCATCGAGCTCGAGCCCGAGGAGGTCGCGGGTCTCATCCGCGGCTCGCGGCTGCTCGAGCTGCGGCCCGACACGCCGCCGGACATGCGCAAGCGCTGGACCGACACGGCGCTGACGGCGATGGACGCGCTGTGCGGCCTGGCCGAGCGCCGGGGGACCGACGCGGTCTGGGACGCGCTCGAGCTCGTGAGCCACCGCGAGCTGCTCGCGTTCGCGACCCTGATGGCAGCGGAGCTCGCCGAGAGCGACTTCGCGCTCGCGCCGCCGGAATAGGTCAGTTCTCGCGCGACTCGTCGCGCTGCGTGCGGTCGCGCTCCCGCTGCTGCTCGTCGCCGACGGTGTCGATCAGCTCGCGATCCTCGCGCTCGTCGTCCGCCTCCCGCCGCCGCTGCATCTCGCGCTCGACCGCGGCGCGCTTGCGCTGGCGGTCCTGTTCGGTGGTCTCGGGCATCCCCTAGACCGTAGCGGCAGTCACCCGGGGCCTCGGGCGGGCGCGAGCCGCGCCAGCGGCTTCGCGGGTGCCTCGGCGGCGTTGGAGGCCGGCTCGGCCGAGGCGCGCCGGCCGTCCGGGATCGATGCCCGCACCTCGGTTCCGCCGCCCGGCGCGGTCACGATCTCGAGGCTGCCGCCGATCGCCTCCACGCGCTCGGTGCAGGCGGCGAGGCCGAGATGGCCGTCGCCGAGCGCGGCGGAGCGCGCCTCGGGGTCGATCCCCCGCCCGTCGTCGCGGCAGCGAAGCTCGATGCGGTCGCCGGCGCGCTCGACGGTCAGCTTGACGTGCTCGGCGGCCGCGTGCCGCGCGGCGTTCGTCAGGAGCTCGCGCCCGAGCGAGAAGAGCAGCTCGTCGTCGACGCCCGTCGCGTCGGGCGCGACAGCGATCAGCGGCGGCTCGCCGCCCGCGCGCGCCTGTTGGGCGCCGACCGCCTCGAGCGCCGCCTCGAGCCCGGCGGTCTCGAGCAGGTGCGGGTGCAGCTGGAAGATCTCGTGCCGGAGCTGCCCGACCGCGCTGCCCAGGGCGGCCTGCGCGCGGTCGAGGTACTCGGGCCGCCCGCGCCGCGCTTCCTTGAGGTCCTGCTGCGCACAGAGCAGCTGTTGCACGAGCTCGTCGTGCAGCACGTAGGACAGCTCGCGGCGGGCGCGCGCCTCGGCGGTCAGCGCCTGCGTGACGAGCGACCGGCGGCTGTCCGCGAGCTCGCGGATGCGCTCCGAGCGGCGCGTGAGCAGCACGGCGACGACGACGGCAAGCCCTGCGCGCGCGGCGATGTCGAGCGAGTGCACGGCGAGCAGCCGCCAGCCGACCTCGTCGCCGAAGTCCGGGTGGGCGAGCGACGCGGCAACGAACGCGGCGACGGAGAGTGCGCTGATCCCGAGCGTCAGCCGCGGCCCGCTGAGGACGGCGACGAGGACCGGCACGAACAGCATGTAGCGCAGGTCGGTGACCGCGCCGCCCTCGGCGACGACGAGCAGCGCCAGCAGCAGCGTGTCGCCGACCGCGAACGGCGCGAGCGGCACGTCGCGGGACGTGGTGAAGACGTAGATCGCCGAGACGATCGCGTAGGCGATCAGGAGGCCGAGCAGCGGCTCGCCGAACCACAGGTCGGGGGCCGCGTGCGGCGCCTCGAGCGCCTCGAACAGCAGCACGAGCGGCGGCAGCGCGAGCCGCGCGACCGCGCCGACCCGCGCCGCGGAGCTCCGATCGTCGAGCCCCGGCAGGCGGATCACTGCAGCAGCCCGAGCCGCAGCGCCTTGGCCACCATCGCGGCGCGGTCGGTCACGCCGAGCTTGCGGTAGACGCGCTGCAGGTGGGTCTTGACCGTCGTCGCGCCGATGCCGAGCGTCGCGGCGATCTCGGGCGCGCTCAGCCCCTCCGCCGTGAGCCGCATCACCTCGTGCTCGCGCTCGCCGAGGCGCGGCTTGGAGCTGTCGCTCCGGCGGTGCATGTACTCGACGAGCACGCCGGGCAGCGTCGGTGACACGACGAGGTCGCCGCCCGCCGCGCCGACGACGGCGTCGCAGATCTCGGTGCGGTCGGTCTCCTTGGAGAGGTAGCCGGCGGCGCCGGCGCTCAGCGCGCCGTGGACGACCTCGCCCTCCTCGTAGGCCGACAGGAACACGACGCGGGTGCGCGATCCGGAGCGCGCGAGCTCCTCGAGGACCGCCATCCCGTCGAGGTCGCGCATGCGCATGTCGAGCAGCGCGACCTTCGGGCGCCGCTCGAGGATCTGCTCGACGGCATCGCGTCCGCCCGAGCACTCGGCGAGCAGCTCGAGGTCCGGCCGCTCGGCGATCGCGTCGACGAGGCCGGCGCGGTAGAGCGGATGGTCGTCGGCGACGACGACCGTGGTCGGATTCGAGCTCATGCCATCACTTGTACGCATGATCGCCGCCGACTACGAGCGGGGAACCGCGCAGACGGGGGTGCGTGAAAGCGCCGATCTCCCCGCTATGCGGGCCGTAGTTGTCCGCGGACGGCGCCGTTCGGATGCGCCGCGGTCGCCACCGCGACGTAGAAGCCGCGCGGCCCGGCCGCGATCGCCTGCGCCAGCCCCGCCGTCACCGCGGTGCACCCGGAGGCCTTGTAGCGGCGGCCGAGGCGGACGATCACCGGTCCGGTATGGCCGGCCTCCCCGCGGCGGATCGTCGCGGCACGGGCGTGCCCGACCCCGTGGAGGTTGCGGATCGTCCAGCAGAGGCGCGCACCGGTGATCGTCACGTTGGCGCTGCCGCGTCCGTGGCCGGCGAGTCGGGTCCCCAGCGCCACGCGGCCGCCGACCGCCCCGGGCCGGATGGTCGTCACCGCGACAAGGAGGAACGTCTGGTTGGGGCTGTGGTCGCGGTTCTCGACGACGATGGTGATCCGGCGCGTGCCGTTGCTGACGATCGAGTCGGTCTCCGCCTTGAATCCGCGGGCGACATAGAAGTCGACCGCCGACTTGTGCGCCTCCGCGGCGCCGGCGTTCACGAGCAACTCGATCGTCCACGAGCCGTTCGCGCCGGTCGACCCCTGGATCTGTCCTGGCGGCACAGCGAGGTCCGCCGGCCAATCGGGCGGGAGGCCCGGTGCCGCCGGCGCCGCCGGTCCCGCCGGTCCCGCCGGGCCGCCGCCTCTGGCCGACGCAGTGACGACCGGGACGGTGGCGATCGCAACGGCCAGCGTTGCGGCAAGCAGCATCATCCATGGCCGTCGAGTGCGGTCGATGATGCGGGAGTGGGGGCGGTCCATCCGTGGCTCTCCTCGTCTTGGGGCGGTCAGGGTACGACGAAGGGCCGGGGAGCGCGACGGCCCCCCGACCCCGTCCGTCAGGTGGTCTATTCGGCGGCTACCACGGGGCGGGCGTGAGCGGACCCACGTCCTTGCCCTCGCCCTTCACCAGGAAGGGCAGGTGCCACATGTCGTTCGGGACGAGCCCGTCACCCGGCTTGACGTTCTCCGGGAAGATGAACTCGAACGTCGGTGCGGTGTACTGGCCCGGCACGAGGTCGTTCGCTGCCTTCGGCGCCTTGTTGAAGCACGAGTCGAGGGCCGCCTGGTCGACGTTGCCGGCGGCGTCGCCCGTCGGCGTGCAGAGCGAGCGCGCGGCGACCTTCACCGTCCGCGTCGGCTGGCTCAGCAGGCCCGTCGGGGCCTTCGTCGCCCGGATCCGGTCGCGCTGGGGCTGGGCGCCCGTCCACGCGGTCGAGATGCCGCCGCTCGGGTTGCCGAGCTGGTTCTCGCCGGTCATCTCGAACGGCGTGACCCAGCGGTTCTTCACGGACCCATCCGCGTTGACGTCCTGCATGTAGATGTCGACGGGGGTCTTCGGATCCGTGACCTCGGACTCGAGGAACATGCGGTCCTGCGTCTCCTGCGCGAGGCCGGTGACCGAGGTCGCGCTCGGGTCGGCCGAGCCGACGCCGAACTCGCCGATGGCCACGTAGCTCGGCTGGTGGCCGCTGTACGTGTAGATCCCGACGTTGGCCTCGATCGTGTGGGCGGAGATGTAGTCCGGATCGCCGGCGTTGGCGCCGTGCACGAGCGTGCCCTGCCAGCTGATCTGGTCGCCGACCTCGAACGGTGCCTGCTGGCACGGGTCCATGCCGGTTGTCGGATCCTTCGTCGGCGTGGGGTTGGTCGGATCGCAGTTGTTGTGGCCTGCGACGTTGTTGTCCTGGCCGGACTTCGGCATCACGAACTGCGTGCAGTACTGCCCGGTGGGGGTGGCGCTGATCTCGCCGCTACCGGGCGGCGGGACGAGGCCCGACACGCTGAAGTTACGGCACTGGGTGACGGCCGGGATCGTCGCGCCGTTCACGGTCGTGGCCATCCGCGCCGGACGGTTCGCCTGCGGGCACAGCGGGTCGTCGCCGCCGGCGACGGTCGGATCGGTCCGCGGGACGCACATCGGATACCCCGTCCCGGCGTGGATCGTCGGGTTCTCGTCATCGACGCTGAACCGCGAGTCCGGGCTCTGCTTGCGGCCGAACCGGCCGTTCGGATCGTTGATCTGCAGGACGACCGGACCGCTCGGGGTCTTGACGTGGAGGTCGCCCGTGCCGTAGTCGATCTTGCTGATCTGACCGGTACCCGAGTTGACCGACTGCTGCGACGCGAACATCAGGCCGACGATGCGCTCGTCCTTGATGTCGTTGCCGATCACGTGGAGCTCGAACGACGGGAACGCCCCGTCCTTGAGCGTCACCTTCAGCGGCGCCGACGTGGCGTCGCCCTTGACGAACTCGGCCCACGTCAGCGTGTTGGCGGGCATCTGGATGATCATGTCGCAGGGGACCGTGTAGGTGACGTTGTTGAGCGTCACGGTGCCGCCCAAGCGGCTCGGGGCGTCCGCAGGTACGTTGGGACAAGCGCTGTTGTCCGCGCTGACGGTCGCGTCCTGGATGAGGCCGGTGTCGTCGAACCCGTGGAACAGCCTCGGGTCTGCCGCGGGGTTGCCGACCGCGAAGACCGGGTCGGGAAGCGTCGGTGTGATCAGGGACGCCGGCAGGATGGCCCCCCTCGGGGGCTTCGCGGTGCCGCCCTTGGCGTGCGCGATCACAGCGCCCGCGGCGAACATGAGCAGGCTCGCGAGCGCGACGAGGGTGATGCCCCGGCGGCGTGTCGTGCGAAGGGTCCGCGTGCTCACGGCGTGCCTCCGTGCTGCTCGCGGGATGAATGGATCGGGCTCATGCGGTTCTCCTTGCCGGAAGCCGGCGACGCGTTTCGTGGGGGCCTACCGGACATTTGAGACCGCGCCGCCTCGATCGATAAGGGGCGAACGCCGCTCGTGCTCTGCCGTTATCACGCATGGCGGTGTGGTCCGTTGGGAGGACCGCCGGCCGGCCCGAGCGCCGCCGCTCGCGGGCACTCCGCCGCCGTTCGGCGTGCCGTGTCATCCAGCCGGAGGACACGCGGCCGCGATGGCCCGCGGGCACCCGAGCGTTCGTCGTGTCCGCGCAACTGGACCGTCGAGGTCCGCGCCCGGGCTTAACCCGTGCTCGCTGCGCGGCAGTAGTCGCGTCGGCCGCGCGGTTGCCCGCGAACCCCGGGCGCCGGGGCCGATGTCGATGCCGTCCATAACATTCGCGGCGAGCGACATCCGCGAGGTCCCCGAGGGCGAGGACGCGGCGCGTCGCGCCCGCACTGCTCGAGCTGCGCGTCGACGCCGGCCCGCTCGAGCGGTTGATCGAGCGCGTCGATGCGCAGCGCGCCGCCGGGTATCGCGTGGTCGGCGCCTTCGAGGTGACGAGGACGCGCAGGCGGTCATCGGCTTCAAGGTCACCGAGAACCTGGTCTGGGGCCGCTACCTGTCGCGATGGAACTGGAGTAGGGGCGCGGTTAGCGGCTCGTCACAGCGCGCCCGACAGGATTCGAACCTGTGACCTCTTGCTCCGGAGGCAAGCGCTCTATCCACTGAGCTACGGGCGCGGGCGGCCCTCATCGGGGCCGGCGCCAATCGTACCGGCCGGGCCCTGGTGCGTTCACGCGTGAGCCGGGGTGCGGCGCGGGCCCCGCGCAGGCGGCTAGGGTTGCGAGCCAAGTCCGGCGGAGCGTGGGGAGGTCGACGTGCGAAAGCTGATCGGTGCGGCGGTGGCGGCCGCCGGGTGTGCGGTGCTGTGCCCGGCCGCGTCGGCGTTCACCGCGCCGAAGTACGCGGTCTCGCCGATGACGCTGCCGTCGGCCGGGGCCCGTGCCGCCGCCGCACAGCCCGCGCGGTGGCTCGTCGGCGCGCGGCCGGACGTGCGCGTCGACAAGGTCGCGCGAGGCTTCGGCGCGCGGCCGCTCGAGCTGAAGGGCACGTACGTCGTTCCGCGCGACCACGCCCGCGGGTTCGCCGCCGCGCTCCGGCGCCGCGGCGCGCTCGCCTACGCCGAGCCCGACATCGCGCTCCACCGCGCGAGCGTCCTCGACGTGGCGAACAGCGGCTGGGCGCGCGGAGTCGTCGTGCCGCCGACGGTCGCGCCGCCCGCGCCGCGGGTCACGGTCGGCGTCGTGGACGACTTCGTCGACACGACGCTCCCCGACCTCGCCGCGCAGACCCGCGTCCTCAACGGGCCGCCGGCGATCACCGGGTCCCACGGGACCGAGGTCGCGTCGGCGATCAGCGGGGCCGCCAACGGCGTCGGCGTCGAGGGCATCTTCCCGAGCGTCCCGCTCGTCTCCTACGGCCTGCCGCCCGACATTACCTGCAGCGCCGCCGCCTCCGGCATCATCGCCGCGCTCAACGCGCAGGCGACCGTCGTCAACCTGAGCTTCGGCTCCTCGAGCCAGTGCGCCACGCTGTTCCGCGTCGTCGAGGCCGCGCATGGCTCCGGCGCGTTGGTCGTCGCGGCCGCCGGCAACGAGGCCGAGCGCGGCAACGCGCCGAGCTACCCGGCCGCGTGGCCGCACGTCCTCAGCGTCGCGGCGCTCAACGAGGCGCTCGCCCCGGCCTCGTTCAGCAGCCGCAACGCCGCGGTGGACATCTCCGCGCCCGGCCAGAACGTCCCCCTCGACACCCCGGTCGCGCTCGACCCCGACGGCACGCCGGACGGCGTGCGCATCGACAGCGGCACGAGCTTCGCGTCGCCGATCGTCGCCGGCGCCGCCGCGTGGGTCTGGTCGTCGCGGGCGAACCTCAGCAACGGGCAAGTCGCCGACGTGCTGCGCGAGAGCGCCCAGGACGTCGCCGCGCCCGGCTACGACCCGCAGACCGGCTTCGGGCTCGTGAACATCCCCAAGGCCCTCGTCGCGAGGACGCCGCTCAACGACCCGCTCGAGCCCAACGACGACATCTCGTTCGTCGACGGGACCGCGTTCCGGACGGCGGACCCCTACGTGTGGCGCGGCTTCCCGCGCGCGCCGATCCGCGCGTCGGTCGACGAGGTCGAGGACCCGATCGACGTGTACCGCATCCGGGTCCCGGCCCACCGCAACGCGCTCGTCCAGCTGCGCACCACCTTCGGCAACGCCGACGTGTTCGTCTTCCCCGGCAGCCGCAGGACGCTCCAGGGCACGCCCCTCGCGCGCTCGGTGAAGAAGGGGCGGCGCACGGACGCGGTCACGCTGCGCAACACGTCGGCCGCCGCACGGCGCTTCTACGTCGCGATCGACTCGGCGAGCTCGACGTCGCTGAACTCCTCCTACAGCCTGAACTTCCGGCGCCGGTAGGCGCAGGCGCGGCCAACGCCCGTACTCGTCGACCGCGCCCGCCAATACTCGCCCGTCGTGGGTGAGCGAGCTCCGTGTGCGGCCATCGGTGCACTGAGGCCGATGACCGCCTGACTCACGATGCCAGCGGGGCCCGGAGCCGGCGATAGGGTCGGGACCCCATCTTGCGGGCCGCCGACCGTGCGCGAATACGCTCCGGGTGCGACCGCGCTTCGGTTCGCGCCGGTCGCCGCGCGGGCGACCCCTGTCGGGATGCTCGCCGGCATGGCATCCTCTGGGCCATGCCGATCTACGACTACCGCTGCCGCGAGTGCGACGAGCGCTTCGACGAGCTCGCCCGCAACCCGGACGTGAAGGTCGCGTGCCCGTCGTGCGGAGCCGCCGCCGCCGAGCGCCTGCTCTCGGTCTTCGCGGGCGTCGGCGGGTCGTCGCTCCAGGACGCCGCCCCGGACTGGTCGCGGGTGGCGGCGAAGCGCGCCGCTAGCTGCGGGCCGGGCTGCGGCTGCCACCACTGAGCCGGCTGCCGCTCAGTCCACCTTGTCGTAGGCGATCAGCGTGAGGAACTCCGGGAAATCCTCGGCGAGCGACACGCGCTCGAATATCTCGCGCGTATCGCCCGGCCGGCCGGCCTCCCAGACCGCGTCGCCGACCTCCTCGTGGATGCGCTCCATCTCCGTGTCGAGGACCTCGCGCACGAGCTCGCGGGTCACCGTCGGGCCCTCCTCGAGCGTCGCGCCGTGGTGGATCCACTGCCACAGCTGCGACCGCGAGATCTCCGCGGTCGCGGCGTCCTCCATGAGGTTGTTGATCGCCGCCGCGCCGCGGCCGCCGAGCCAGAACGAGATGTACTGGAAGCCGACCGAGACGTCGTTGCGCAGGCCCGCCCCGGTGATCTTGCCCGGGGTTGACTCGACGTCGAGCAGGTCGCTCGCCGAGACCTCGACGTCCTCGCGCCCGCGGTCGATCTGGTTCGCGCGGTCGCCGAGCACGGCGTCGAACTCCTCGCGCGCCGGCTCGACGATGTCCGGATGCGCGACCCACGTGCCGTCGAAGCCGTCGTTCGCCTCGCGCTTCTTGTCCTCGCGCACGCCGGCGATCGCCTTCTCGTTCGCCTCGCGATCGGACCGCGAGGGGATCAGCGCCGCCATGCCGCCCATCGCGTGCGCGCCGCGCCGGTGGCACGTGCGGACGAGCAGCTCGGTGTACGCCCGCATGAACGGCACCGTCATCTTCACATCGGTTCGGTCCGGCGTGACGAACTCCGGCCGGTCGCGGAAGCACTTGATCGTCGAGAAGATGTAGTCCCAGCGCCCGGCGTTCAGGCCGCTCGAGTGGTCGCGCAGGACGTAGAGGATCTCCTCCATCTGAAAGGCGGCGGGCAGCGTCTCGACGAGCACCGTCGCGCGGATCGTGCCGCGGTCGAGCCCGAGGGCGTCCTGGGCGTGGAGGAAGACGTCGTTCCACAGCGCCGCCTCGGCGTGGTGCTCGAGCTTCGGCAGGTAGAAGTACGGGCCGGAGCCCTTGTCCACGAGGCGCTTGGCGTTGTGGAAGAAGTACAGGCCGAAGTCGAGCAAGGCGCCTGACACGACTTCGCCGTCGACCTTCATGTGGCGCTCGTCGAGGTGCCAGCCGCGCGGGCGGACGATGAGCGTCGCGACCTCGTCGTTCAGCTCGTAGTGGTGCTCGTCCTCCTCGCTGTCGTACTCGATCGTGCGCTCGATCGCGTCGACGAGGTTGCGCTGGCCCTCGACGATGTTGCGCCACGTCGGCGTGTTCGCGTCCTCGAAGTCGGCCATGAACGTCTTCGCGCCGCTGTTGAGCGCGTTGATCG
>Ga0136846_1224416_pt1 | contig 11628 bp, 14 predicted proteins | sample HopSoiMetagenom2_FD_96841 | JGI IMG/M metagenome (GOLD analysis project Ga0136846, IMG submission 96841) | Grasslands soil microbial communities from Hopland, California, USA - 2 Assembly 2016 (version 4) | ecosystem: Environmental > Terrestrial > Soil > Grasslands | place: USA: Hopland... | reverse complement strand
TCCGGTCGCCGAGGTCTACGCAGGCCATCTCTTCTTCCCCGTCGAGCGCGCCGCCGAGGTGCTGCGCGCTTGGCGCGACTGGACGGAGACGGTGCCGGACGAGATCACGAGCGTCGGCCGCATCATGCAGCTGCCGCCGAGCGAGGAGATCCCCGAGCCGCTGCGCGGCAACTCGTTCGCGGTCCTGCAGGCGATCTACTCGGGCGACGACTTCGACGAGGCGCGGCGCCGCGTCGACGAGCTCCGTGCGCTCGGGCCGGTGATGGACACGTTCGACGTCATGCCGGTCGAGGGCCTGAGCCACCTGCACATGGACCCGGAGGAGCCGGTCGCCGGCCTCGCGGACGGATCGACACTCGCGGTGCTCGAGGACGAGACGATCGATGCGTTCGTCACCGCCGTCGTCGGCACGCCGATCCTCGCCGCGGAGGTCCGCCACCTCGGCGGCGCCGTCGGGCGCGCGAGGCCCGAGCACGGCGCGGTCGCCTCGTTCGAGGCGCCGTACCTCGCGTTCGCGGTCGGGCTGATGCCCGTGCCGCAGCTCCGCGAGCCGCTCGCAGCGGCGGTGCACGGGTTCATCGAGCACCTCGAGCCGTGGCTGCACGGGCACACGTACATGAACTTCGCCGAAGGGCGCCGCAACGCGCGGACGCTCTGGACGGAGACAGCGCACCACCGGCTCAAGCGAATCAAGGCGCGGGTCGACCCGGACAACCTGATCCGGTCGAACCATCCTGTGAGCTGAGGTTCAGGCGCGGTGGGTCTCGTCGACTGCTACGGCTGATTCGAGCCGCAGTCGATGAGGCCGGCCGCGTCGAGCATGCCGTTCATCGGAGTGGTCATCCGCTGGATCGTGCCGAGCTGCGAGCGCGCCGCCTTCGTCTGGTGGAAACGGGCGCTGCGCAGCGCCTGGAAGACGTGCGGATCGATCTTCTTCATCCGCGTGAGCAGCGGCTTCATCTGCGACTCGAGCGACTTCGGGACACGCACGGCCTCGAGCTGGTGGTTCTGCTTCAGCCCGAGCTGCAGGTACGTGCGTAGCGCCTTCTCGAACCGCGTCGTGCTCTGCGCCGTCGTCCCGGCCGCCATCGCGTCCTCCGCGCTGATGAGCTTCGGCGTGTACGCGCGGCAGATGCCGTTCATCGTCTTCCGGTAGCTCGTCGGGCTGGCCGCGGTCGCCGAGCTCGCCGCCAGGAGGGCGATCAGGGCGGCGAGGACCGTGAGGCGCTTCATGCGTCGATGGTAGGACGCGGCCGAAAGGGCGGCTACCCTCCTTTCGTGTTGGTTTTCCTGGCCGTCTCCCTCCTCCTCGCGGGCGCGCCCGCCCAGACCGCGACCGTTCGCGTGCCCGTCGCGAACGTGTGGGAGGCGCCGAACGTCGGCCATCTCCCGCTCGATCCGCACGTCTGGCCGACCCCGCAGGTCACCTACTCGCAGCGGATCGCCCTCGTCGGCCACATGCCGACGCAGGTGCTCTACGGCGAGACCGTCCGTGTCCTGGAGAAGAAGGGCGGCTGGACCCACATCGCCGTTCCCGACCAGCCGAGCCCGCTCGACGCGCGCGGCTACCCGGGGTGGGTGCGCTCCTGGCAGCTCGGTCCCGCGGTGAGCGCGCCGCTCGTCGTGACGGCGAGGAGCGCGAAGCTGCGCGACGGGACGGAGATCGGCTTCGGCTCCGAGGTCCCTTCCGGAACCGTCTCGGCGACCGCCACCCGGCCGCTACCGCACTCGCGCGCCGACGTCGTCCGGACGGCGCGGCAGTTCCTCGGCCTCCACTACCTCTGGGGAGGGCTGTCCGCCTGGGGCTATGACTGCTCGGGCCTGACCTGGGCCGCCTACCGCGCGCACGGGATCACGATCCCGCGCGACGCCGACGCCCAGTTCGCCGCCGGCACGCCCGTGCCGCTCGCCCAGGTACAGCCCGGCGACCTGCTCTTCTACGAGCATCCCGTCGTCGGCCATGTCTCGATGGCGCTCGGCGGCGGGATGATGATCGAGGCCCCGAACTCGCGCAGCGAGGTGCGGATCGTCCCGGTCCGCACGAGCGACTTCCGCGGCGCGCGCAGCTTCTTCCGATGAGCAGCCCGGAGCGTGGGCTCGGCGTCGACCTCTTCAACGGGACGTGGGAGCTCATCCAGTCGCGCGAGGACGACGACCTGATGGTGCACCGCGCGCACGCGTCGGCGTACCACTGGGCCGTCGCGCCGGAATGCGAGCCTGCAAACCGCGCGCGCGGCGAGTGGCTCGTCTCCCGCGTGTACGCGCTCGTCGGCCGCCCCGAGGCCGCGCTCGTGCACGCGGAGCGCTGCCTGCAGTGGTGCAGGGAGCACGGCCTCGGCGACTGGGACCTCGCCTACGCGCACGAGGCGCTCGCCCGTGCGCACAAGCTCGCCGGCGACGAGGAAGCGTGCGGCGCGCATCTCGAGCAGGCGCGCGCGGTGCCGGTCGCGGACGCCGAGGACCGCGAGCACCTCGAAGAGGACTTCGCGACCCTCTAGCCGCGAGCGCGCGCCGGGCCGACAGAACCGACTTAGTGATGAGTCATCACTAAGTGCGGTTCGTCCCGCGCTGCCGGGCCGGTCAGGCCAGCAGCTGCTCGAACTTCTCCGGCTCGTCGAACGGCCCGATCAGCGCCAGGCGCAGGCCCGAGCCGCCGATCACGTCCTGCGCGACGCGCTGGACGTCCTCCGCCGTGACGGCGTCGAGGCCCGCGAGCAGCACCTCGGGCTCGATCGCCGCGCCCTCGAGCACCTCGCGGCGGAGGCCGAAGAGGATCAGCCCGTTCGGGCTCTCCGTCTGCAGGACGAAGCGGCCCTTCGCGAGCGCGCGCGCCTTCTCGAGCTCCTCGGCCGGGACGACCTCGTCGGCGAGCTTGCGGAACTCGTCTGCGATCACCTTCACCGCCTCGTCCGCGCGCTTCAGGTCGACGCCGCCCTGTGCGAAGAGCGTGCCCGTGTCGGTGTAGGAGCTGTTGTGCGCGAAGACGTAGTAGGCGAGCCCGCGCCGCTCGCGCACCTCGAGGAAGAGCCGTGACGACATCCCGGTCCCGAGCACGGTGCCGAGCAGGGCAAGCGCGTAGCGGTCGGGATGGCCGAGCGGGTAGCTCGGCACGCCGACGCAGACGTTCGCCTGATCGGAGTCCTTGCGCAGCACGCGAACCAGCGGCTCGGGCGTGCGCTCGACCTCGGCGGGCGCCGGGCGGTCCGTGCCGTTCGCCGGCATGTCGCCGAGCAGCCCCTCGAGCTTCGGCAGCAGGTCGTCGCCGATCATGCCCGCGACGCCCACGACCATGCGGTCCGGTTGGTACCAGTGGCCGATGTAGTCGAGGAACGTGTCGCGCGTCGCGGCGCTCACCGTCTCGCGCGTGCCCAACGTCTCCCATCCCAGCGGATTCGATCCAAACACGAGCTCTTCGTACATCGAGGACACGTAGTCGCGCGGGGTGTCGAAGTACATGTTCATCTCCTCGATGATCACGCCCTTCTCGCGCTCCAGCTCGCCGCCGTCGAACTTCGAGTTGCGCAGCATGTCGACGAGGACGTCGAGCGCCGTGTCGCGCTCCGCGCCCGCGCAGCGGATGTAGTAGCCCGTGTACTCCTTCGACGTGAACGCGTTGAACTCGCCGCCGATCTTGTCGACCTCCATCGACAGGTCGCGTGCCGTCGGCCGTCGCTCCGTCCCCTTGAAGAACATGTGCTCGGCGAAGTGCGCGATGCCGCGGTTCGACTGCTCCTCGTAGCGCGATCCCGCCGCGAGCATGATGTAACAGGCAACGGACTGCGCGTGGTCGAGCGGCGCCGTCAGGACGCGCAGGCCGTTCGACAGGGTTTCGCGCTGGAAAACGCTCATGCGGCGAGTCTCCTCCTCTGGTTCTCGGTCAACGGCACCGACGTGCCGTGCTGGTAGTCGTAGCCGACGAGCACGCTCTTCGCGTCCGCAACGAGGCGGCCGTCGGCCCAGATCTGGTGCTCGAGCTCGAAGCTCTTCGTGCCCACGCGCGCGCAGCGGCTGCGTACCTCGACCTGCTCGCCCGCGCGCAGCTCGGCCCGGAAGTCGATCTCGACCCGCGCGAGGATGAAGGGCTCGAGGTCGCCGAGGATGCCGATGCGCGCCTGCTCGAGGTACGTCGAGTAGACCGCGTTGTTCACGTGGCCCATCGCGTCGCAGTCGCGAAAACGGACGCTCTCGCGCTTGATCCACGGAAACCCCTCGGACACGCCGCGATGGTATAGAGACGGCTATGCCCGGAGAGACGCGCCGCGCGGTCTTCGCACAGCCGGAATGGCTGCGGGCCGTCCCGACCGACAGGAAGCTGCCCCGCGAGGCCGAGGTCGTCTTCACCGGCTGCGGCACCTCGTTCCACGCCGCGCAGACGGGAGGGCGCGCGGTGCAGGCGCTCGAGGCTGTCCTCAGCCCGCCGCGCGCCGACATCATGGTCTGCGTCTCGCACGAAGGGACGACGGCGCTGACGGGCGAGGCCGAGCGCGCGTTCGGCGGCGACGTCTGGCTCGTCACCGGCACGCCCGACTCGGAGCTCGCCGAGCGCGTCGACGAGGTGATCGTCTGCACGCCCGAGCTCGAGCGCTCGTGGTGCCACACGGCGAGCTACACGTGCGCGGTCGCGGCGATCGAGGCGCTGAACGACGAGGAGATCGACTGGCTCCCCGGCGCCGTCGAGGAAGCGCTCACCGCCGACGTGCTGCCGTTCGACCAGCAGCGGGTACTGGTCCTCGGCGCCGGCCGCGACCGGCCGACCGCACAGGAGGCGGCGCTGAAGCTGCGCGAGGGCGCCTGGGTCGACGCGACCGCCTACGAGACCGAGCAGTTCCTGCATGGCCACCTCGCCGCGGTCGACGAGCACGTTCGTGCGTTCGTGCTCGAGGGCGAAGGGCGGGCCGAGGAGCGCGCGCACGACGCGGTCGCGCAGCTCCGGAAGCTCGGCTGCGAGGCGACCCTGCTCCCGAGGCGTCATCCGGTCGTCGACATCGTCTACTTCCACCTGCTCACACTGGCGCTCGCAGAGGCTCGCGGGATCGACCCGGACCCGATCCGGCGCGCGCCCGGGAGCCGCTGGGCGGAGGCGACCGGCTCGCCGTATCCGCTCGCCTGAGGCACGCGTTGTAGACGGCATGAGGATCGTGCTCGCTGCGGCAGCCGCTGCGCTCGCGGCCGCGTTCGCGGCGCCCGGCGACGCCGCGCTGGGGGCACTGACGCCGCGCCCGACCTACCGGACGGCCGAGGTGACGATCACCTCGCCCTACGTCGTCGTGCACTACACGCGCACCGGGCCCGACCACCCGCGCTTCATGAAGGACGACGACCACGACGGCGTCCCGAACTACATCGAGAAGCTGGCCGCCGCAGCGAACAAGGCATGGCTGTGGTACGGCCACAACGCCTTCAAGGCGCCGCTGCCGGACACGGGCGGGCCCGACGCCAAGCTCGACATCTACGTGAAGGCGCTGCCCGCCGGCCTCTTCGGCGTCGCTTACCCGAACATCGTGGCGCAGGGCGGATCGTTCATGGTCGTCGACATCCAACTCGACGAGGCGCACCTCGCGACGCACGGCAGCCTGCAGCAGACCGTCGCGCACGAGCTGTTCCACGAGTTCCAGTTCTCGTACGTCCCGAACGGCGGGATCCCGCACTGGGCCGCCGAGGGCAGCGCGGTCGCGATGCAGACATTCGTCTACCCGCAGGTCGCCGACGCCGCCGCGTTCGACTACTTCGACGCGTGGCTCGACCAGCCGTGGCGCTCGCTGTACGACGAGGGGCAGGGCTGCGTCCACTGCTACGGCGGCGGGCTCTGGTGGCGCTTCGTCTTCGGCCTCGGCAGCCACGTCATGTCCGAGTACTTCGGCCGGCTCTACGGCTACCAGCAGGCGCACCGGCCGATCCTGCTCGGGCTGCAGCCGCTCGACGAGGTGCTGCAGAAGCGCGTGCACGGCAGTCTCTACAGCGCCTTCGCGCGCTTCTCGTACGACATCTACCGCTCGGGCTACAAGCCGGCGCCGCGCTACCGGCTCAGCGCGTCGGGCGCCGTCCGGACCACTCCGACGCAGATCGTGCGCGGCCTCTCAACGCACTACATCCCGATCGCCGTGCCTGCCGCCGCGAAGGGCATCGGCGTCGGCATCGCCGCGGCGGGCGGCCCGAACCCGGAGGTCAAGCTCGTCGTCGGCGGGCCGAAGGGCCGCGTGATCGAGGGCGCCCTCCGCCGGCACGGCCACCTGCAGTACTTCGTTCCGGCGTTCCGCAGCGCGAAGGAGCGCTCGAACGTGCTGCTGATCGTCACCTCGGGCCGCCAGGTCGGCACCGCGTACCGGATCGCCTACCAGGCGATGTGAGACCTCCTAGCGGTCGGCGAGGCGGTAGACGAACCGCAGCGCCTGCCAGTGCTCGTCGATCGCCGCGCTCTTGTTGTCGACGAGGCCCGCGTCCAGCCCGGTCCGCTGCACGGTGTCGAAGTCGAGGTCGGTCTCGATCTTCGACGCCTTCTTCGGCCACGCGACCCAGAGCGCGTCGTGCGGGGCGAGCGTTCGCTTGAGCTTCGGGAAGCGGCGCGCGAGCTCGGATCGCGACGTCGTGAAGAGGACGAGGACCTCCGTACCCGGCTTCGCGCCGAGCTTCGCGCCCAGGGGCGTCGCATACGTCTTTCGCGTCTCGTGCACGAGAACGATCTTCGCGTACGCGGGAATCCGGCGCCGTCGTCGCCCGCCTGGTGGCTCGACATGTACGCGACCGAGCACCATCCGCAGGATCCGCGCCTTCCGTCGATGTTCAGGCGCGACGTCCGGCGCTTTTTCGACCGGCTCTTCCGTCGCTAGCCGCAACGGGTTACGCTCGTTCGCCATGGACGCGGACGCGAGCGCGCTCGAGGCTGCTCTCGACGGTCAGATCCGTGGGCCGGCAGGCATCGCCGCCTTCTTCGAGCTGGCCGCGCGCGTGCGGCCCGACCTCGACGCGCGAGGGCTCTACCTACTGCACAGGGGATCTGCGCGCGCCTACGGGATCGCAGGCGACAGCGAGCGTGCGCGAGCCGAGGCACAGCGCGCGCTCGAGCTCGTCCCCGACGACGTCTACTGCACCTCCCTGCTCGCGAACCTCGACCTCGAGGGCGCCGCGCCCGTGTTCGTCTGCCTGCGGCGGGCGCAGGACATGGTTCGCCGCGACGACGGGCTGACCGGGTTCGCGCTGCAGTCTCTCGCGGAGTGTCACGCGATGCTCGGCCGGTTCCAGGAGGCGGGCTCGTACGTCGCGCAGTACGAGGCGCACATGCCGTTCCCGACCGAGCTGCGGCCGCGTCTCGAGCTGATGGCCGGCGACGCCGTCGCCGCCGAGGACTCAGCCGGCGCGCTGGTCGAAGAGCAGGAACGCGCCGGCGATCTCGGCCACGGCGCAGAGTCTCTCGCCGTGCTCGCCCGCGCGGTGTTGCTGCAGGGCCGCGACCCCTCTGCCCTGCTCGCGAAGCTCGAGAGCTGGCTCGCACCCGAGGACGTGTGGGGCCAGGCACAGCTGCGGTCGCTGCGCGGACGGGCAGCCGGCGACGCCGCGCTCGTGCGCGAGGCGGTCGAGCTGCTCGAGCCGACCGAGTACCTGAACGCCCGTGCCGAGGTGCAGCTCGACCTCTTCGCGGTCGCCGGCGAGGGCGCCGACCGCGCGCTTTCGCTCTACGAGCGGAAGGGCAACGACTTCGGCGCGCGGCTAGCGAGCGAGCTGCTCGAGCGCCGCGAGCAGGCGTGACACCTCGTCGGCGGTGTTGTAGTGCACGATGCCGACCCGCACGGCGCCGTCTTCGAGCCCGAGCCGCCGCATGATCTCGATCGCGTAGTAGTTCCCGTCCCAGAGAGCGAAGCCGCGCTCGCCGAGACGAGCCGAGGCCTCTTGCGGCGTCAGCGTGTCGTGCGTGATCGCGAACGTCCCGACGCGCCCGTCCATCGTCGGCACGCCGTGCAGCCTCCACGCCTCCGGCAGGCCCTCGAGGAACTGCTGCCCGAGCTCGTGCTCGTGCTCTGTGACGAAGTCCCAGCCGACGTCCTGCAGGTACTCGACGGCGGCGACGAACCCGGCGAGCAGCTCGTGCGCGAGCGTCCCCGTCTCGTAGCGGCTCGCGACCGGGAAGTCGGCCGCCGGCCGCACCTTGTACGGCCGCCACGCCTCGAGCAGCGACGCCTTGCCGAAAGCCAGCCCGAGGTGCGGCCCGTAGAACTTGTACGGCGAGCAGACGAGCACGTCCGCGCCGGCGGCCTGCACGTCGATCGGGCCGTGCGGCCCGTAGTGCACGGCGTCGATCCAGGCGAGCGCGCCCGCGTCGTGCACGAGCGCCGTGATCTCCGCGACCGGCGTGACCGTGCCGACGGCGTTCGACGCCCAGGGGAACGCGACCACGCGCGTGCGCTCGCTCAACAGTGAACGCAGGTGGTCGAGGTCGAGGCGGCACTGCTCGTCGACGTCGGCGAAGCGCACGACGAAGCCGCGGTCGTGCGCGAGCTCGAGCCACGGCGAGATGTTGCCGTCGTGATCGAGCCGCGTGCAGACGATCTCGTCACCGGTCTGCCAGTCGCGTGCCGCAGCGCGCGTGAGTGCGAAGTTGAGCGTCGTCATGTTCGCGCCGAACGCGACCTCGTCCACGCTCGCGTTGAGGAACTCGGCGGCGGTGACGCGCGCGGTCGTGATCAACGCATCCGTCCGGCGCGACGTCTCGAAGGCGCCGCCGGTGTTCGCGTTGGCGCTGCGGTAGTAGTCGGCGACCGCCTCGATCACCGAGTCCGGCACCTGCGTGCCCCCGGGGCCGTCGAAGAACGCGACGGGCTGCTGCAGCGCGGTGAAGCGCGCGCGCACCGCCTCGACGGTCGTCAGGACACGAGCCACTCGTACTCCGGCTTCAACGTCAGCGACGCGCCGACGAAGCAGTCGCGCTCGGCCTTCGCGACCAGGTCGTCGACCTCGTTCGTCCGCGGCGTCAGCTGCGCATGCACGCGCACGCCGATCTCGACGAAGCGGTAGCGCCCGTCCTCGTCGGTCTTCGTGATCGTGCCCTGCGCCTCGCCGAACGCGGTCACCTCGTGCCCGGCACGTCGTGCGTGGTAGGCGAAGCTGTCGATCGAGCAGCGTACGAGCGCGGCGAGGAGCAGGTGGTCGGGCGACCACCCCTCGGGCGGCACGAACTGCCCGCCGCCGGGAACGGTCATGCGCCCGCCGGCGTCCAGATCGACGGCGTACTCGAGCACCTTCGCGCGTGTCGCCACGCGCGCAGGCTATCCGTCCGGTTGAGGACCTAGGGTTCGGGAGCGTGAGGCTCAGGCCACTCTCCGAGGCCGAGTGCTACGCCCGCTGCTACGGCGGGCGGAGCGACGAGCGCGTGAACGTGGTGCGGGTTTTGACGCGCGACGGCAAGCATGTCTCGCCCGGCGAGCACCTGCGCGAGTTGTTCGAGCAGCGGCTCGATGCCCGCGGGCCGGAGGCGGAGGCCGCGTGACGCGGCTCTGCCGCACCTGGACGCAGCGCCGCCGTCCCAACCCGGCGAGCGCCGGACGGCGGCCTGCGCCGCCGCTCCCGAGCTCGTGGGTCTGCACTGCCACCTGGACTCAGCGCGTGCCACGCTGTAAGCCGCGTGGCGGCCGCCACTCCTAGCTCGGTTCCCGACGTTCTCGCCCCCGGGCTGAGGTGCGTCTTCTGCGGGATCAACCCGGGCCGCGTCTCCGCCGCGGCCGCCGCGCATTTCGCCAACCCCCGGAACGACTTCTGGCGACTGCTGCACGACGCCGGCTTCACCCCACGGCTATACGACCCGCAGGAGCAGTTCTCGCTGCTCGAGCTCGAGATCGGCCTCACGAACGCGGCGTACCGAACGACGCCTGGCTCGGGTGACCTGCGGCGCGCGGACTTCGACGTGACGCGTTTCGAGCGGATGGTGCGCGAGGTGCAGCCGGTCGCGATCGCCTTCGTCGGCAAGGAGGCCTACCGCGGGCTCTTCAACGAGCGGCCGGAGCTCGGCCCGCAGATCCGCACCGTCGACGCGACCGCGCTCTACGTACTGCCGTCGACGTCGCCGGCGAACGCCGCGGTCCCGTACGAGGAGCGGCTGCGCTGGTTTCGCTCGCTGTACGACTGGCTGCACCCCGCGAAGCGGTGGGCGGTGCGCGCGCTGATCGTCGACGAGGACGAGCGCATCCTGCTCGTCCAGTACGAGAACCCGCTCACGCACGCGACCTGGTGGGGCACGCCGGGCGGCGGCATCGAGGAGGGCGAGACGCACGAGCACGCGCTGCGCCGCGAGCTCCGCGAGGAGGTGGGGCTCGAGGAGTTCGAGCCCGGGCCGCTCGTGTGGGAGCACGAGCGCGAGTTCCCGTGGAACGGGCGGCTGCTCTGGCAGCACAACTCGGTCTACCTCGTCCGGGTGCGCGGTCACGAGCCGACGCCGACGATCGACCTCGTCCCGGAGGGGGTCGTCGGCCAGCGCTGGTGGACGCTCGAGGAGTTGGCGACGACGACGGCGAGACTCGCGCCGCCGGGCTTCCTGCGCCGCGTGCGCGAGATCATCCACGCGGACGACGCCTGAATCGTTTCCGCGGACGATGTCGCACGCGCGGCGATCGCGCAGGCTGCGCGCATGACGCTCTATCAGGGACTCCTCTACACACACGTCGTCGCCGCGATCGTCGGGGACGCTCGTGGCGCGGAGGACTGCTCTGGAGGCTGTCACGGTCTAACCTGCGGTCGTGCTCGACGTCCTCGTCGCCGTCCACCTACTCGCGGCCACCGTGTGGGTGGGCGGCTCGACGGCGCTGATCTTCGTCGGCGTGCCCGCGATCCGGATCCTCGAGGGCGAGCCGCGCGGGCGCGCCATGAAGGAGCTCGGGTTGCGCTGGCGCCCGCTCGGCTACGGCGCCCTCGGCGTCGCCGCACTCACGGGCATCGCGCTCGCCTCGCGTGAGTGGAGCAGCGACACCGCGTTCCAGATCGTGTTCTGGACGAAGGTGGTGTTGTTCGTCTGCCTCGTCGCGGCCTCGTACGCGCACAACTTCGTCCTCGGCCCGCGCCTGCAGGGCGAGATCCGCGAGGGCCGCGAGCCGCGCACGCGCCCGACGCTCGTCGTCGTCGGGTGGATCAGCTACTCGCTGACGGTCGCCCTGCCGATCCTCGGCGTGGCGCTCGACCGGATCGTCAACTAGGAACGCCCGCAATGCGATTCGGCGACAGCCGAATCAGATTGCAGCTTTCTAGCCGCGCCAGCGGTTCGTGATCGGTGTGCGGCGGTCGCGGCCGAAGGCTTTCGGCCGCAGCTTCACGCCGGGCGGGGCCTGGCGGCGCTTGTACTCGGCGCGGTCGATCATCGAGAGCGCGCGCTCGACGACGTCGTGGTCGAAGCCGTCCTGCGAGAGCTCCTCGCGCGAGCGGTCGTGCTCGACGTATGCCTCGAGCACCAGGTCGAGCTTCGGGTACGGCGGAAGGGAGTCCTCGTCGAGCTGGTCGTCGCGCAGCTCGGCGCTCGGCGCGCGGTCGATGATCGACTGCGGGATCAGCTCGCCGCCCGCGCGCTCGTTCAGCCACTTCGCGAGCCGGAAGACGTCCGTCTTGTAGACGTCCTTGATCAGCGCGAACCCGCCGGCAAGGTCGCCGTACAGC
>Ga0136846_1243012_pt1 | contig 11629 bp, 9 predicted proteins | sample HopSoiMetagenom2_FD_96841 | JGI IMG/M metagenome (GOLD analysis project Ga0136846, IMG submission 96841) | Grasslands soil microbial communities from Hopland, California, USA - 2 Assembly 2016 (version 4) | ecosystem: Environmental > Terrestrial > Soil > Grasslands | place: USA: Hopland... | reverse complement strand
CTCCTTCGCGCTGGTCGGCAGAATGTCCGGCGCAACCGCCGCGATCTTGCCATTACGAATGGCGACGTCCCTGATGCCGTCCACACCCGAAGCCGGGCAGATCATGCGACCGCCTCGCAGCAGAAGGTCGAAGCTGGCAGTGACGGACATGGCGCCCTCCTTGATCTGGTCGATCCCGCGCAGGCGGGTGTCCCGCCCAACGAATTACGAAGTATGCTTCGTATTTTGACAAAAGCAAGCTTCGTGCCATGATCAGGCGGTGGCGAGCGCGTTCGAATCGAGCTAAGCGCGACTGAGTTTGGGTTGGGAGAGCGTGCATTGCGGCAAGCACAGAAGCGTCGCGGCGGGGCCAAGCACCGCCCCTGGCCATTGGCGCAACGTCCCGGCTATCTGATCCGGCGGCTGCACCAGATTCACGTCGCGCTGTTTCAGGACGCCTGCGGCGAATTCGAGGTCACGCCGCTGCAGTACAGTCTGCTCTCCGCGCTGGCGGCGCGCGAGACCGCCGATCAGACGACTTTGGCGGCCGATATCGCCCTCGATCGGACCACGACGACCGGTGCATTGAAGCGTCTCGCCGCACGACATCTGGTCGAGCGCGCCATCAACAAGGACGATCGGCGCGCGCGCTTGTGCCGCCTGACCCCTGATGGCGCCGCCCTGCTGGTCAAGATCGAGGGTGCGGCGCGGCGCGCGCACCGTGCGACGCTCGGCGATTTGAGCGAACGGGAACAAGCGCTGTTCATCGAAATGATGCAGCGCATCGTGGCCGGCAATCCCAGTCGCGACAGCGCCGCTGCCCTATTCGACTAGAAGCCACTGCTGCAGTTTTGAGTTGGGCTGCCCAATTTATCATCGCAGCGCTGCTCGCTCACGCGAGTCCCTGAGACTCCGCGCCGGTCGCCGGGCTGCAAGCCGGCGGCTCGACGCCTGCTGATACAGGCCTGCGCGTGACGTCGGCCGCACCTGAAATTTCGATAACAATCCGCCGCGAGCCACATTGCATCCGGCATCGGCGCACGCCCTGCTCCGGCCGTTCCGCGGTCGATGGCACGATTTATGCTGCGACGATACGAAGCGTGCTTCGCATTGGGGGATGTCATGACAGATTCCGAACTTCGCGCTGATATTCACAGCATCGAGCCAATTCCCGATGCGGACCGGGACTCGACCGGGCCGCAGCAGATGTGGATCTGGGCCGGCGCCAACATCGCGCCGGTGAACTGGGCGCTCGGCGCGCTCGGCATCATCCTGAAGCTCGGATTGATGGAGACGATCGCGGTCATCGTTCTCGGGAACATCGTGGGATGCGCGATCTTCGCGACCTTCACGGTGATGGGACACAAGACCGGCGTCAACCAGATGGTGCTGAGCCGGTCCGCCTTCGGCGTCCGCGGCGCCTACCTGCCCAGCATCCTGATGTTCGTGATGACGCTGGGCTGGATCGGCGTGAATACATACTTCCCGGTGAAGGTCTCGATGGGCATCCTCGGCCAGTTCGGCATGCCCGACACCTGGCTGATCGAGATCCTCGTCATCACGCTGGTGATGGCGGTGCAGGTGCTGATCGGCATCTACGGCTTCTATGCGATCCGCACCTTCGAGAAATATACGGTGCCGCCGACCATCGCCATCATGGCGCTGATGAGCGTGCTGGCCTGGACGCGGCCGGGCGTCGTCAACTGGAGCCTGACGACCTCGCTGCCGCCGGGCGCGCATCTGGCGATGCTGACCCTGCTGACCACCGCGATCGGCATCGGCTGGGGCATTTCCTGGGTCACCTGGGCGTCCGACTATTCGCGCTTCGTGCCGAAGAGCGTGCCGTCGAAATCCGTGTTCTGGTACAGCTATATCGGCATGTTCGTTCCGACGGTCTGGCTCGGCATTCTCGGCGCGACCATCGCCTCGACGACGCTGGACACCGATCCGGCCAAGATGGTGAGCGCGGTGTTCGGCGGGCCGGTCAGCATCCTGGTCCTGTTGATGGTGCTGCACGGCCCGATCGCCACCAACATCCTCAACGTCTACTCGGCGACGCTGGCGGCGCTGAGCGCGGGGCTGAAGTTCTCGCGCTTCTGGCTGACAGTGATCGTCGGCGTCGCCGGCTATCTGGTCACGCTGTATTTCATCTTCGCGCCGTCCTTCGCCAAAGCGTTCGACAACTGGATGGTCAGCCTGCTGTTGTGGATGAGCCCCTGGGCCGGAGTGGTGCTCGCGGACTTCTTCATCAAGCGCAAGGGCAAGATCGAGGTCGCCGAGCTCTATCGTTCGCCGGAGACCAGCGCCTATGGCGACATCAACTGGGCCGGCATGATCGCCTTCTTCGCGGGCCTCGTCGCCGGATGGCTGGTCGAAGACGGCCTGGTTGGCGCGCTGCAGGGGCCGATCTCGATCAATCTGCTCGGCGGCGCCGATCTGAGCTGGCTGTTCGGCATCGGGGTTGCGGGCCTCGTCTATCTTGGACTGGGCAAGCTCGTGACCTCGCCCTCCTCGGTCGTTGCGAGCAGCGCGGGCAGGTAGCGTCCAGGCGGGTAACGGTTCATGGACTTCGTGCTGCGATCCACACCCGGAAATGTCCAGTGGGGACTCTGGGACGGGCGTCTGAAGCCGGTGCTCCGGATCGCATCCGGAGACCGCGTGACCATCGAGACCCTCTCGGGCGAGCCGGACGATCTGCCCGATCCGTCGCTTGGTTTTGATGTCGTGCCCGGACATGCGGAGGTGCTGGCAAGCACCTTTCGCGGTCCGGGGCCGCATCTTCTCACAGGACCGATCCGTATCGAGGGCGCGGAGCCTGGCGACGTGCTCGAAGTGCGCGTCCTCAACATCGAGCTGCGCTGCAATTGGGGCTGGAATCTCCAGGTCCCGACGCTGGGCACGCTGCCGGAGGATTTCCCCGAATTCCGCCGCATCCATATTCCGCTGGACCGCGCACGCAATGTCGCAAAACTCCCGTGGGGGCAGGAGCTGCCGCTTTCCCCCTTCTTCGGCAATTTCGGCGTCGCGCCGCCGCCGACCTGGGGGCGTTTGTCCTCGAAGGAGCCGCGGGCGTTCGGCGGCAACATGGACAACAAGGAGCTCGGTGCCGGCAGCACGCTGTATTTTCCGGTGTTCGTGCCGGGCGCGCTGTTCTCCGCCGGCGACGGCCATGCGCTCCAGGGCGACGGTGAGGTCTGCCTCACCGCGATCGAGGCCGCGCTCACCGGCACGTTCGAATTCCACGTCCGCCGCGATCTCAAGCTCACCTCGCCGCGCGCCGAGACGGCATCGGACTGGATCACCATGGGATTCGACGAGGATCTCGACGATGCCGCCAAGGCCGCGCTGCGCGATATGATCGTACTGATCCGGGAAAAATGCGGCCTCAGCGCGCAGGATGCCTATACGCTCTGCTCGATCGCCGCGGATCTCCGTGTGACGCAGCTGGTCGACGGCAACAAGGGCATTCACTGTGTGCTGGCGAAATCCCGCATGCCCTGACGGCTGCCGGCGGGCTCAAGACTCCGATCGCCCGGCAACCTCTTCGGCACTGTTTGCTGGCAAATCCCGTTCAGCCCGAGGCAGGCTCCGCCGCAGCACCGGCGAAGTCCAGCACTGGTGCGGCCGCGAGCAGCGCCTTGGTGTAGTCATGCTGGGGATGATCGAAGACGTCGTCACGCAAGCCCTGCTCGACGATTTTGCCGCCCTGCATCACCACGACGCGGTCGGCGACCTGCTCAACGGCGGCAAGGTCGTGGCTGATGAAGAGGCAGGCAAAGCCGTATTGTGCCTGGAGCCGTTCGAACAGTTTCAGCACCTGCGCCTGGATAGTCGTGTCGAGCGCAGAAACCGGCTCGTCGGCGACGACGAAAGCCGGCTGACGCACGATGGCGCGCGCGATCGCGATCCGCTGGCGTTGACCGCCGGACAATTCGTGCGGCCAGCGCTTGCCGAGACCGGCAAGTCCGACCTCATCGAGCATCGCCTCCACCCGCCTGTCACGCTCGCTGGTCGCCAAGTTGGTCACATGCCGCAACGGCTCGGCGACGATCTCGCCGACGCGCATGCGCGGGTCGAGCGAGGAGTAAGGATCCTGGAACACGAGTTGCGAGGCGAGACGGAAGTCGCGATCGAAGGTCGCTGTTACGTCCTTGCCCCGGAATCTGATCTCGCCGCCCGAGGTCGGGATCAGCCGGAGCATCGCGCGGCCGAGCGTGGTTTTGCCCGAGCCGGAGCCGCCGACCACAGCGACCGTTTCGCCCGCGGCGATCTCGAGATCGACACCGTCGACGGCGGAGACACCGGTATCTCGGCGAAACAAGCGCTGCCGGCCGGCGAAGCCGACCTTGAGGCCGCGCACGCTGACGAGAGGCTCGCCACCCTGTCGCGCCTTGGTCGTGGCGCCGCGGCGTGGCAAGGCCTCGACCAGACGTTTGGTATAGGCCTCGCGCGGCGAGAACAGTATCTGCCGGCTGGTGCCGGTCTCGACCATCTTGCCCTGGCGCAGCACTAGCGCGCGCTGCGCGTAGCGCGAGACCAGGCCGAGATTGTGGGTGATCAGCATCACCGACGTGCCGTGATCGCGGGCCAGCCCGACCATGAGGTCGAGCACCTCGCGCTGGGTCAGCGTATCCAATGCCGTGGTCGGCTCGTCCGCAATCAGCAGCTTCGGTTTCAGCAGCATCACCGAGGCCAGCATGATGCGCTGGCGCATACCGCCGGAGAATTCATGCGGATAGGCATCAAAGGTCCGCTCGGGATCGCGGATCTGCACCCGCGCCAGCATGTCGAGGCAGCGGCGCTTGATCTCGCGCTTGCCAAGCCGCTCGTGCAGGCCGAGCCCCTCTGCCATCTGGGCGCCGACGCTGATGGCCGGATTGAGCGAGACCATCGGCTCCTGGAACACCATGCCCACGGTCGGTCCGCGCAGTGCCCGCATCTGTCGCGTCGAGACGTTCGCGAGATCCACGCCATCGATCACGATGCGGCCGGCGGCCTTGCGCAGGCCCGGCGGCAACAGGCCGAGCACGGCGCGCGCGGCCGCCGTCTTACCGCTGCCGGATTCGCCGACGACGGCGAGAAACTCGCCGCGCCCGACGGCGAAGGAGATGTCGTCGACGATCACGGCCTTGCTGGCCGTTACTTCGATACGCAGCTTCTCGACCGACAGCAGCGTCATCCGTGCGCCATCCTGGGGTCGAGGCGATCACGCAAGGAATCGCCGAGAAGGTTGATGCCTAGCAGCGTCAGCGCGATGCAGAGACCTGGCGCGATCGAGAGCCAGGCCGCTGTCTCCATGAATGGCCGGCTTGCCGCCAGCATGTTGCCCCAGGTCGGCGCCGGCGGCGGCACGCCGAGGCCGAGGAAGCTCAGCGCGCTCTCGGCCAGCAGCACCCAGCCGAACATGCTGGTCGCGAGCACCGCGACCGGCGCCATCGCATTCGGCATCACGTGGCGGATCATCGAATAGACTTCGGAGTTGCCGATCACACGCGAGGCCTCGACATACTCCTTCTCGCGGATCGACAACACGGTGCCGCGGACCACGCGGACGACCGACGGGATGTAGGCAAGGCTGAGCGCCAGGATCAGCCCGACCTTATTGGCGCCCACCACGATCATCACGGCCAGCGCCAGCAGGATGCCTGGGAACGCGAGCAGCGCATCGTTGATCGCCATGATGATGCGATCGGCCCAGCCGCGAATGTAACCAGCCGCGCAGCCGATCACCATGCCGGCCCCGATCGCCAGCAGCACCGTGACCAGAGCGATGATCACGCTGGCGCCCGCGCCGACCATGATGCGGCTCAGCACGTCGCGGCCGAATTCATCCGTGCCAAGCCAATGCAAGGACGATGGCGCCTGAAGCCGCGCGCGCAGATTGATGCGCAACGGATCGAACGGCGTCCAGAAAGCCGCGGTGAGGGCCGCGCCGAGCAGGAGCGCCATCAGGGCGCCGCCGATCGCCGTGTTGGCGCGCATCCTCATGCCACCGTCACCCTCGGATCGAACAAGGGATAGCAGAGGTCGACGATCAAATTGACCACGACGTAGATCATTGCGGTGAACAGCAGGCAGCCCTGCACCACCGGATAGTCGCGCGCGAAGATCGAATCGACCAGGAGACGGCCGAGGCCGGGCAGCGTAAACACGGTCTCGATCACGGCGATGCCGCCGAGGAGATGGCCGAGCACGAGGCCGATCAGCGTCCAGGTCGGCGCGAACGCGTTGGGCAGGACGTGGCGGGCAAGCACGCGCCATTCCGGCACGCCCTTGGCACGCGCATGGGTGACATATTCCAGCCTGAGCACCTCGATCGAGGCGGCGCGCGCCATCCGCGTGAGCACACCGATCTCCACCATGGTCAGCGTCGCGATCGGCAACACAATGAAGGTCGCCGCCTGCCAGAAGTCTTCCGCGAATGGCACATAGCCGATCACCGGCAGCCATTTCAGCTTGAGCCCAAACAACAACAGCAGCAGCAGGCCGAGCCAGAAGCTCGGGATCGACAGCAGCAGCGTGGCGCCGCCGACCACGGAGAGATCGACCAGACTGTTCTGCTTCCACGCCGCGACGAGCCCGGCCGGAACCGCGATACAGGCAGCAAGCCCAACCGCCACCAGCACGATGACGGCGCTGACCTGGAAGCGGTCGAGGATCAGCGGCAGAACCGCCAGATTGTTGGTGATGGAGTGCCCGAAATCGCCGGCTGCGAGCTTTGCGATCCAGTGCATGAACTGGAGCGGGATCGGCTGGTCGAGGCCGAGCTGGGCGCGGAGCTGCGCCGCCTGCGCGGGATCGGCAGCATCGCCGAGCATCACCTGCACGGGATCGCCGGGGATGAGCCGGACCAGCGCAAACACGGCGATCGCGACCAGCAGCAGCGTCGGGATCGTCATGGCCAGCCGTCGTGCGAGGTAACCCACCATGGCGCGCCCTTGCCTACTGAACCGTCACGCCCCAGAACCGCGGCTCCGGATAGAGCCAGCCGGCATAGCCCTTGATGCTCTTGCGCAGCGCCGTCAGCTCGGCGCCGTTGAACAGCACGATCATCGGCACGTCGGCGATGAAGCGCTTGTGCATCTCGTCGAACAGCGCCTGCCGCTTCGCGGTATCGTCTGTTATCATCGACTGGCGCAGCATGTCCTGCGCCTCCGGATTGTCCCAGACCTTGCGCGGCTGCGCTGCTTTCGGCCCGGTCAGCATCTCGAAGCTCAGGGAAGGATCGAGCCGCGCCGAGTAGACGAAGGCCATCGACTGGTAGTCACCGCGGTTGTAGCGGTCGAGCTGGGCCGCCCAGTCGAGCACCTCCAGCTCGATATTGATCCCGACGGTCTGCGCCATCGCCTGCACCAGCACGGAGGAATCGAACACGAAGCTGTAACGCTTGTTGGTGATCATCTTGATCGGCTGGCCGCGATACCCGGCCTCGAGCAGCAGCTTCTTGGCCTCGGCAATGTTCTGCACGTAACCGTGCGACTGCACCTCGCCGTAAAAGGGACTGCCGAGCGGCAGGGCGGAGTTGTTCGGACGCGCCGTACCCATCATCACGGCGTCGACGATCTGGGCGGTGTCGATGGACAGTGCAATGGCGCGGCGGATCCGCACATCCTTCAGCAGCGGGTCTTTGGTCTGGAACAGGATTCCGGTGACGCCGAGCGCAGGCGTGATGCTGAGCTGCACTTCGGGCCGTGACTTCAGCTCTTCGAGATCGGGGATCGACAGGCTCATGACCACGTCGAGCGAGCCGCTGAGAAGTCCCGCCTTCGCCGCCGAGCTGTCCGGGATCACGTTGAAGCGCACGCGATCGAGCTTGACCTCCTTGGCGCCGGTGTAACCGGTGCGCGGCTCGCTGCGCGAGACATAGCCGTCGAAGCGGACGATATCGACATATTGCCCCCGCTTCCATTCGGCGAGCTTGAACGGGCCGGTGCCAACAGGGGCGATCCACTTGCCATCAGGCCCAACGGAGTCGCGATGGATGATTGCCGCCTGTCCGCAATCGGGCCGCGCCAGCGTGGGGAGGAACAAGGCGGTCGGCTGATCGAGCGTGATGGCAACCGTCTGCGGATCAGGCGCCTCGACCTTCTCGATCCGCGCGATGCCAGTGGCGTTGAACTCGGAGAGGCAACGCCATTGCGTAGCCGGATCGAGCCAGCGCTTCAGCGACCAGACCACGTCGTCCGCGGTCATGGTCGCACCGTTGTGGAACTTGACGCCCTGGCGCAGGCGGAACGTGTAGGTCTTGCCTTCATTCGAGACGGCCCAGCTCTCGGCGAGCATCGGGCCGATCGAGGTATCGTCGCGGAAGGCGACCAGCCCCTCGACGATATGGGCAACCACCGCATCCGTGTTGGCGTCGCGATTGGTGCCGGGGTCGGTCGAACGGATGTCGGCGTTGAGCCGCGTCCGCAACAATGTCTCGGCGCCGGCCTTCCCCAGCATGGCCAGCAGGGCCAATGCGGCCAGACCGAGCGCCCATGCCGGCGACGACCGCCGCCGGCGCATCACGCCGCTCCCGCCGCAGCCGACCGCTCGAACGCAGCGCGCCCGATCTCGTCGATTTCGAGCCGGTAGGTGGTGAACTCGCGATTGAGCGCCGGCAGCGGCGCTGCCTGCATCACGCCGCTCGCCGGCTCCATCAGGATCATCGCCACGGTCGCGCTGAGATTGTTGCTGAGATTGCGGCGCGGCGGGCGGCAGACCGACCAGGGATAGGCGAATTCGTCGAACAGCGCATTCTTGACGGTGTCGAAGCTGATGCTGCCGATATGGGGCTGAATCAGATCGCGGACCCGGATGTCGCGGTAGAGACTGTCAGGCGTATCCTGGATGCCGGCATCCCTAAGCTTGCCGAGCGCAACCGGGCTCACGAAGTGATTGGCGTGCACCAGCAGGCCGTTCTGCGGATGCACCTGAAAGGTCTCGTCCGGCGCACATTCGAAATCGATCGCGACGCCCTCGCGATGGCTGACGATCATATTGTTGGCCGCCGACTTCCTGGTGCAGTAGACCGCACGCATGGCAATTGCGAGATGCTCCTGTTCCAGCACCTTGCGCCGGATCAGCGCCAGCGGCACACCGACCTGGCGATAGTCACGGTCACTTTGGAGATAGTTCGCGGTGATCGCGATGCCGACCGCGTTGAAGCCACAGCGACCCAGCGCGCCGGCCTCGGTGAAGGTCATGAGATCAGGACCGTTATCGCGGCGCACCTTCAGCACCACCGCCGTCTCCGCGCATTCGCGCTTCCAGTCCCAGTTCTGGGCATGGATCAGACGACCGTTACTGGTCGCAGTCGGCAGCACGACGACGCCGGTGCAGCCATCGGGCTCATCGGGCGTCTTCAAGCGCGCGCGGATCGCAGGGTTGGCAAGCTTGATGATCTCGGTGCGGGCGTTGAGCAGGACGATGTCCTCGAACGGAACGTCGGCGCCTTCGGCGATGCCGCGCATCTCCTCGATGTAATCAGGCTCGAATTCCTCGATGACAGGCAGATAATCCCGCACCAGCTCGGCCACGCCCTTCGCGTCGAGCGAGAGCTCCTTCAACTGCACGAAGTAATGCGTCGTCCCCTTCTTGATGCGGCCCGCCGCCTTCTGCCCGTACTGACGGCCACGCTCTCGCGGAGGACCGGAGATTTCGATGAGGGGAAAGGGCTCGACCATGGGACGCCAGATTCCTTGTTGAAGTTCCTTTTGCTTTGCGGTGAAGCCTAATGTATTTTGTGATCACATGAAACAAAAATCGTCAGCACGGGAGCGAACGTCCCCAAGCCGTCTTCAGCGCGAGCTGTCCGCCGGGATCATGGACCTGATCCGAAGCGAAGGGCTCGCGCCCGGAACACGTCTTGCCGAAGTTGCGCTGGCCGAGCGCCTTCAGGTCTCGCGCACGCCGGTGCGTGCCGCGCTAAAACTGTTGGCGCGGCGCAAGCTCGTGCATGCCGGCGCGAGCCGCGGCTATTTCGTCGCCGATACAGCCCCTGCCCCGCACAAGGCGCCGTCGAAGCCGAGCCCTGACGATACCGACCGGCTGTTCCTGGCCATCGCGCGCGATCGCCGCGCCGGCCGGCTGCCCGATGAGGTATCCGAGCGCGACCTGATGCAGCGCTACGACGCGACGCGCCAAATCGTGCAACGCGTGCTCACCAGGCTTGCCGAAGTCGCCGCGGTGCAGCGCAAGCCGGGACATGGCTGGCGTTTCCAGCCGACGATTGCGGATACGCAGGCGCGCGACGAAAGCTATCGCTACCGCCTGCTGATCGAGCCGGCCGGCCTGCTCGAGCCGGGCTTCCAGCTCGATCCGGCCTGGACCGCCGAAATGCGCCGCCGTCACCAGGAGATGCTGGCGATGCCGTGGAGCGATACGGCCAGCATCGCGCTGTATGAGATGAACGCGGCCTTTCACGAGGGCCTCGCCGCCGCATCAGGCAACCGCTATCTGCTGGTTGCGGTTCAGCAACAGAACCGGCTGCGGCGCTTCGGCAATTACGACTGGACCTTCGGCCATGAGCGCGTGATCTTGAACTGTCGCGAGCATCTCGCCATCCTCGACCAGCTCGAAGCCGGCCAGAACGAGGCCGCCGCCGCGCTGATGCGACGGCATCTCGAAGGCGCTGCCAGGCTCAAGCGCAGCCCGGCCGATTCCAACACGCGATCCAAAGCCACCTGACCACGCACAACGCAGCGCTCTATCCCGTCGGCAATGCGTCGAGATGGCAGGCCACCCATTGCTCGCCTTCGACGGCGCGAAGCTGCGGCTCGTCGGTACGGCAGCGGTCGAACACGTAGGGGCAGCGGGTGTGGAAGCGGCAGCCGCTCGGCGGGTTGATCGGGCTCGGCACGTCTCCCTTGAGGATGATCGGATTGCGCTGGGCCCCCGGTTCCGGCAGCGGCACCGCCGAGAGCAGCGCCTTGGTATAAGGATGCTTTGGCGCGGCGAAGATTTCGTAGCGCGGCGCGACCTCGACGATCTTGCCGAGATACATCACCGCGACGCGATGGGTCATGTGCTCGACGATGGCGAGGTCATGGCTGATGAACAGCAGCGCGAGGCCGAATTTCTGCTGGAGGTCCTGGAGCAGGTTGACGATCTGCGCCTTGACCGAGACGTCGAGCGCCGAGACCGCTTCGTCGCAGACGATCAGCTCGGGCTCGGCCGCGAGTGCGCGTGCGATGCCGATGCGCTGGCGCTGGCCGCCGGAGAATTCGTGCGGCCGGCGGTTCAGCGCCTCACGCGGCAATCTCACCGTATCCATCAGAGACGTGACGCGGACCTCGAGATCCTCCGCGGATTTGGCGAGGCCGAAATTGCGGATCGGTTCTGCGAGAATGTCGCGCACGCGCATGCGCGGGTTGAGGCTGGAGAACGGATCCTGGAACACGACCTGCACGCGCCGGCGCATCTGGCGCATCGTGGCCGGCGCCGCATCGTCGATGCGCTGGCCATCGAGGATCACTTGCCCCGAGGTGATGTCGAACAGCCGCAGGATCGCGCGGCCGACCGTCGATTTGCCGCAACCGGACTCGCCGACCAGCGACAAGGTCTCGCCGCGCGCGATCTCAAAGGACACGCCGTCGACCGCGTAGACCCATTCGGACTTGCGGCTGAACAGGCCCTTGTTGACCGGAAAATGCTTCTTGAGATCGTT
>Ga0136846_1222054_pt1 | contig 11631 bp, 10 predicted proteins | sample HopSoiMetagenom2_FD_96841 | JGI IMG/M metagenome (GOLD analysis project Ga0136846, IMG submission 96841) | Grasslands soil microbial communities from Hopland, California, USA - 2 Assembly 2016 (version 4) | ecosystem: Environmental > Terrestrial > Soil > Grasslands | place: USA: Hopland... | reverse complement strand
TCGCGCTGTTCGCACCTGCCCAGGTGGCGTACGAGCGGACCTACGAGGTCCGGGGCCAGATCCCGTTCTGGGGCATCCTCCCGCAGCAGGGCGATGAGGAGAACGTGCCGGTGCAGGTGAGTTATACCCTCAAGCGTCCGCGTGAGGGCGAATTCGGCAGGCGCCCGCTGCCCGGCGGAGTGGTGCGGCTCTACCAGGCGGACAGCAGCGGGCAGCAGCAGCTGGTGGGCGAGGCCGCCGTCCAGCACACCGCCGCGGGCGAGGACGTGCGGCTCGCCGCGGGCACGGCCTTCGACTTCACCGCCAAGCGGGTCCAGACGAGCTACGTGACACGCCGCGACAGCACCAAGGCCGCCGGGGTGCGCACCGTCGCGACCGCCGACTATCGGGTGACCATAGCCAACGCGACCGACAGCGCGGCCACGGTGGACGTCCTGGAGGAGCGGGCCGGAGAATGGTCGGTCCTCTCGAGCTCGGTGCCGGCCGAGAAGCTCTCGTCCACCCGCACCCGCTTCCGGGCCAAGGTCCCCGCCCGAGGCGAGGTCGCGATCGCGTACCGCGTGCGGATCGTCTGGTAGATGACTGCCTCGGTCACCATCGCGCATATATCCGACCTCCATTTCGGCGGCTACGCCGACCTGGCGCAGATCGAGGCGCTGGAAAAATTCCTGCCGACCCTCGGCGCCGGTGCGACGGTGATTTCGGGTGACCTGAGCCAGCGCGCGCGGCACGGGGAGTTCCAGGCCGCGCACGCGTTCGTCGAGCGCCTCCGCATCGTCATGCCGCTGCTGGTGGTGCCCGGCAACCACGACATCGAGTGGTGGCGGAGCCCTCTCGGCCTGGCCGGCGAGCGCCGCAAGTACGCGAAGTACAGCCGGTACTTCGGCGATCTCCGTCCGGTCATGGAGATCCCCGGCGCCGTGGTCGCCGGGGCGCTCAGCAGCTACGGCGTGGCGCCGGGGTCGCTGACCTGGAACATCCGGGACGTTGCGGTGAAGGGTCACCTGCCGAGGGCCGAGACCGATCGAGTGAAGAAGATCTTCGCGGGGGTGGCCCCCGGCATCGCACGAATCCTGACGTTCCACCACAACGTGCTCCCGGGCGGCCTCAGCCGCCGCATGGGACTGGCCCGCTGGCGCTCGGCGTACCGCCGGCTGCTCGCCACCGGCGCCGACGTGATCCTCTGCGGGCACGACCATCAGGAGGGCGCGGGTCAGATCGAGGGTGCGATCGCGGTGAGCACCTCGGGAACCCATAGCTCGCGAGCCCGGGGCGGACGCCCCTCGGTGTTCAACCTCGTCCGCGTAGATGACCGCGCGGTGCACATCCAGCATTTCCGCTGGGAATCGAAGCAACGCGGGTTCCTTCCCTCGGACGCCTTTTCCTTCGCCCGAGCCGGCGCGGCCAAGGTGGCGGTGTCGATCGCCGGGGGGGACCAGGGGCTGTGAGCAGCCTGCCCGACCACCTCCCCGACCGACTTCGCCAGCTCGGTCTCCGCGACGTCTCCGGCATCCTCACCCATGCCAACCGTACCGTGATGGTCAGCATCGGGTCGGACGGCACTCTGCGATTGCATCGAGGCTACGCCTGGGCCTCGGACCGGGTGCTCCGGGCCATCGTGCGCTTCCTCGACCCCCGAGTGCCCAGGCGGCTCCGGCGGGACGCGCAACGAGAGCTGCTGGCCTTTCCCGTCGAGCAGTACGCACCGGCGCCGGCTCGGCCGGCCCGCCGCGAGCGGCCCCGGCCGGGCGATCTCCGGCTGATCGACCGACTCCAGCAGCTGCACGCCGAGCTCAACGCTCGCTACTTCGGCAGGTCGCTCGGGGAGCTGCCGATACGGCTCTCGGGCCGGATGCGGACGCGACTGGGCGAGGTGGCGATAGACCTCAGAAGCGGCCGTCCGCTCGAGATCGCCATAAGCCGGCGGCATCTGGCCCGCCATGACTGGGCGGAAGTGGAGCACACGATGCTGCACGAGATGGTGCACCAGTGGCAGGCCGAGACCTGCCTGCGGGTGGACCATGGCCCTGCGTTCCGACGGAAAGCTCGGGAACTGGGGGTGCTCCCGGCGGCGCGACGCACTGTCCAATCCCGAGTGGACTGATGATCCGGGTCCTGGACGGCTGGACTACACGCCGCTGAGGTGCCTGGTTAAACTTCAGTCACGCCGGGCGATCTGCCCGGAGCCCATGCAGTTCGGCAGCAATAACTCCTTGGCACAACCAGACGGTCCCACGGGCTTGGCCGCCCGGGGAACAGGAATTGCTCGAACCGATCGTGGTCGGTGGCCGGCGTAGCAAGTCGGCCCAGAAGAATTCCTAAGAGACGGTCATGGGGGGCGAGCCACCGGTCGGCGCCGAAGCGACGCCGCCAACGGGAAGCGCCCGCCCTGGCAGTACCTGCACGTAAACACTTGCCTGAATGAAGGTTCAGACGCGGCGCCCGGGGTCGACTCGGCCGGTGCGCCCCGTCCGGGCGGGTGTGCGATGCAAAGCCATGCGCCAGGAGCCGTCTCGATGACACCACAAGCCCGGCTGGGTGCCACGTTCGCCGAGTCTTCCGCGCCCCCATTTGCTGCGGGCACGGTGGCTTCGGTAGATCCACGCCTCGTTCGCTCGGCGCGGCTGTCGGTCGCGGTCATCGCGGCCTGTCCGTTTCCGGCGCCTCGCGGCACCCCAGTCCGGATCCAGCGTCTGGCCGAGGAGCTGGCGCACCGGGGGCACCGAGTCATCGTGGTGACGTACCACCACGGCATGGGCGAGACCGACCGGTCCCTGGAGGTGCAGCGGATCCTTCCAGTCAGGAGCTACACCAGGCTGGGCCCCGGGCCGACCTACGGGAAGCTGCTCCTCCTCGATCCGCTGCTCACGGTCAAGCTGGCGGGAATTCTCCGGCGGGAGCGGGTGGACGTGATTCACGCCCACCACTTCGAAGGGCTGATGGTCGGGGCCGTGGCGCGGCTCGGACGGGGTATTCCGCTGCTCTTCGACGTGCACACCCTGCTCACCTCCGAGCTGCCGCTCTATCCCATGCCGCTCATGCCGTCGGCGCTGAAGCGCTGGGTGGCCTCCACCGGCGAACGCCGGCTCCCGCGCTGGGCCGATCATGTGGCGGTGGTTACCCAGAGGATCCGAGGCAAGCTGCTGGAGATGAATGCCGTGCCAGCCGAGCGGATGAGCCTCGTTCCCAATGGGGTCGAGACGGATCTCTTCGCGGTGACCGGCCAGAACGGCCGCGGCGGCGCCCCGAAGCGGCCCACCCTGATCTTCACCGGTAATCTCGCGCCGTATCAGGGCATCGACCTGCTGCTGGCGGCGTTCCGGCGGGTACTCGACCGGCGGCACGACGCGCGGCTGCAGATCGTCACCGAGTCTTCCTTCGATGCGTATGCGCCGCTGGCGAGCGAGCTCGGACTCACCGACGCGATCGACCTGGTACGGGCACCGTTCGCCGAGATTCCCCGGCTTCTCGCGAATGCCGACGTGGCGATGAATCCGCGCGTCGACTGTGACGGCATCCCGGTCAAGCTGCTCAACTACATGGCCGCCGCCAAACCGGTGGTCTCCTTCGTCAGCTCGGCCCCGGGGCTGCGTCACCGGGAAACCGGCTGGCTGGTGAGCGACGGCGACGTCGACGGCCTCGCACGCGGCACCCTCGCCCTGCTCGACGACCGCGAGCTGGGGCGGCAGCTGGGTCAGAACGCCCGCCAGTTCGTCGAGGCGGAGCACAGCTGGAGCCGCTCGGCGGAGCTGTGCGAGGACATCTTCCACCGGATGCTTGCGGCGCGACGATAGCGATGGTTCTTGCGCGGGGCGCCCGCCCCTCGGTCTGTTATCTGGTCGCGGGCCACAATCTCCTCTCCACCGCCGGACCCACCCGGAACGTGCTCAGTCTGGCGCGCGCGCTCAGCGCGTTCGCCGACGTGACCGTCGCGTTTCGGCGCGCGCTCGAGCCGGTCATCGGAGAGCCCTTCTCGGTGCTCGAGATCGACCCCCTCGCCGACGACGGTCACGCCCTGGACGACGCCGCGGTCCGCGGGATCGGCTACCGTGAATTCGCCGCCTACCTGCGGGCTCTCGATCGCTTCGCGCATCGCCATCTCACAACCTTCGACCTCGTACTGGAAAAGAGCTGGCTCCTCACCGGGCGGGCGACGTCGTGGTGCGTTGGGCATGGGATCGCCGCGGTGCCGGTGGTGAACCTGGTCCCGCTGGTGCGGCGCATCCGGGACCGACCAATCAAAGCGGTGAACAACTGGGTGGCCAGCGGCCTGTCGGGCCGGTACCTTCGCCGCGCGCCCCGGCTCATCGCCGAGACCGAGGACCTCAAGGCCAGTATCATCCAGCACTGGCGGGTCACCCCGGAACGGATCGACGTGGTGGGCCTGGGCGTGAACCGCGCGGTCTTCTACCCCAGGGATCAAGCCGCCGCCCGCCGCGCCCGCGGCATCGCGGCCGACCGTACGGTCTTGCTGTACACCGGCGCGCTGGACCGGGCGCATGACCTCCGTCCGGTCATCGCGGCGGTCACCCGATTGGGAGAATCGCCGATCGAGCTGCACCTGGTCGGGGACGGGGAGCAGCGGGGCGAGCTGGAGCGCGCGGCCGCAGGCTCTCCCCGCGTGGTCTTCCTCGGCCGGGTGCCGTATGCCAGCGTGCCCGAGCTCATCGCCTGCGCCGATCTCTGCCTGGCTCCGTACGACGCGGCGTTCTTCCCCCGCGGCCAGGTCGGCTACTCGACGCTCAAGGTGCGGGAATACCTCGCTGGAGGCCGAGCGGTGGCGACCTCCAGCACGGGCGTGCTGCCGGGTCTGATCAGCCCCGGGACGACCGGCTTCCTGCTGGAGAACGATGCGGCCACCTGGACCCGCTTCTTGCTGCGGGAACTGCCTGGCCGTGGCGAGCTTCGGATGATGGGTCTCGCGGCGGCCGACACCCCACTGGAGAGCTGGGAGGACACCGCACGGGCCTATTGGCGAGTCTGCGAGCGGGTGTTGGCCAGGACGGATGCGATGATCGCCTGAGCGGGCTACGAGCGGCGCAGGTGATCCGCCAGTCGCAGGGCGAGGGCGACGATGGTGGGTGTGGGGTTGGCGTGGCCGGCCGTCGGGAAGACCGAGCTCCCGGCCAGGTAGAGATTCGCGACGCCGTGCACCCGGCAGTCACGGTCCACCACGCCGGTCCGTGGGTCGCGGCTCATTCGGGTGGTTCCCACGTGGTGCGACGCATCCGTGTACCGGGGCTCGCCCTGACCCGGCTCCACCTCCCCGATGTCGGCGGCCCGCAACGCGCTCGACAGCCGTTCCTGCAACGCGAGAAGAGATCGGGTGACCTCCGACCCCATCCGCCACCGTAGCTCGGCCTTGGGCTGCCCCAGCGCGTCGCGCCCGCCGCCCAGCACCACGCGGCTCTCCCGATTCGGCGGCTGCTCACAGAAATAGACGATCACCCGCGCCCGGCCATCCGGTCGTGGGTGCAGCGCACTCCGGGCGGCCCAGTACAGGCGATAGAGCGGATGCGGCATCAGCTCCTTGGGCGTGAGCAGGTAGATCATCCCGGGAATGTCGCTCAGGCGCGAGCGTCCCACCTCCCAGCGGCTTCCGGCATGGCCCCTCCGCAGCACCACCTTCGCCGACTTGACCAGTGTCTGGTAGCCGGCGGCCGCGTAGCCGGAAAACTCGGACTCCAGCGTCGCATAGTGGTTGAGCAGTCCTTCGGCCCGGCGGATCGCGCTCGGCACGCCGATGCCGATCTGGAGCTTCCCGTCGGCCAGCGGGCGGCCTCGGAGGTGGGGCAGGCGCGCCCCCGGTGCGAGCCGCACCCGCCCGAACACGGCGCGGGGGTGGTCCATGAAATAGCGGCCGACCAGATCGTGCTGGTTGCCGACGTCGGAGAGGAGGAGCAGGCGCGCGTTCTCCACGCCGCCACAGGCCACCACGAAGCGGCGGGCTCGAATCTCGAAGCTCGGCCCGTGCAGCACAGCCGCGTCGAGGGCGGTGATGGTCCGACCTTCATGATCGGCGCGAAGGCGGAGCGCGTTCCCGTGGAGCAGCACCCGCACCCGAGCCGAGCGCCGCAGCTCCGCGCGCAACGTGGCCCCGAAGCGCAGCGGGCCGCGGCCCCAGAGCGAGATCGCCGGAGCGACCAGACCCGAGTCGAAGAGCCCACGCTCGACCCGGCTCAGCCGCTGGGTGTGCGCAGCCGCCTCGAAAAGGGTGGGATCAGGCAGGCGCAGCACTCGCGTCGCCGCCGGGTACCACTCGCTCAGCTCGGCATAGGCGAGCGGCCACCCGGCGCGCTCCGGATCACTCTCGGGAGCCACATCCTCGAGAGTGAGACGCATGCTCCGTCCCGCCCAGAGGTTGCAACTCCCGCCATAGTACCGGGCCCGGGAGATGAAGTTCTCCCGTACCGGGTAGCCCGTCACCTCGAGATCGTTGAGGGCCTGGGTGTCCTCTTCCGGGGCAAACCCACCGCTTTCGAGCAGGACCACGTCCTGACCGGCGCGGCCCAGCTCCGAGGCGACCGTGAGGCCGGCTGCCCCGGCGCCGATGACGCAGACGTCGGTGTCGATCGACTCTTTCGGTGGCGAGGCGCGCAAGTCCAGGATACTCACGGCCGGAAGTCTATCTCATCCATGGCTGTGCGACTGCGGGGAGGTCTGACGACCCTGCCATCGCGGTTGCGTGCGGGCTATCTTTCCTGGTCTATCACCAATCCCTGCACGAGGATGCCCATGGCCACCGCCGCCGCCATCTCCCAGTTTACCGGGGTCGATTTCCTGAATCTCGACAGTCTCCTGAGCGAGGAGGAACGGGCGGTGCGCGACACCGTCCGGGCCTGGGTGGACGAGCATCTGATTCCGGTCATCGGTGAGGCGTACATCGAGGGCCGATTTCCCAAGCAGCTGATCCCGGGCATGGCCGAGCTGGGACTGTTCGGGGCCAACCTGCCGGAGGAATACGGCTGCGCCGGCCTCGACAACGTGGCCTACGGGCTCATCATGCAGGAGCTCGAGCGGGGCGATTCGGGGATCCGCTCGTTCGCCTCGGTGCAGGGCGCCCTGGTGATGTATCCCATCTACGCCTTCGGCTCCGACGAGCAGAAGAAGAAGTGGCTGCCGCTCCTCGCGTCCGGGCAGGAGATCGGCTGCTTCGGCCTCACCGAGCCCGATTACGGGTCCAACCCGGCGGGGATGATCACCACCGCGCGGGAAACCAAGGATGGGTGGGTGCTCAACGGCACCAAGATGTGGATCACCAACGGCTCCCAGGCGACGGTGTCCATCATCTGGGCCAAGACCGGGGCGGTGGAGGATGCCAAGTCGATCCGCGGCTTCATCGTGCCCACCGACATGCCGGGCTATGCCGCGAAGGACCAGAAGGGGAAACTCTCGCTCCGCGCCAGCGACACCAGCGAGATCCACCTGCAGGACGTGCACCTGCCCAAGGATGCCATTCTGCCCAAGTCGGGCGGCATCAAGAGTCCGCTGATGTGTCTGACCCAGGCGCGCTACGGCATCGCGTGGGGCGCCATCGGGGCGGCGATGGCCTGCTTCGACGAGGCCCGCCGGTACGCGGGCAGCCGGGTCATGTTCGACAAGCCGATCGCGGCGACCCAGATCCAGCAGGTCCGGTTGACCGAGATGCTCAGCGAGATCACCAAGGCCCAGTTCATGACGCTGCAGCTGGGCCGGCTCAAGGATGCCGGCACCATGACGCCGGACCAGGTGTCGCTCTGCAAGCGCAACAACGTGAGCATGGCCTGCGACTGCGCCCGCGAAGCCCGCCGGCTGCTCGGTGCGAACGGGATCCTGGTCGAGTATCACTCGATGCGGCACATGGCCAATCTCGAGTCGGTCTACACGTACGAGGGCACCCACGACATGCACTCGCTCATCGTGGGACAGGCGATCACGGGACACAGCGCCTTCGCGTGAGCGACGGCCCTCCGGCGGTCCCGGTCGGCTCGGCTCCGCTCTCGACCACCGCGCTGGAGGAGCGCTGCCGGGAGTGGTACCGCGACCACGGGCCGGCGGTGTACGGCTACTTCCGCTTCCACGTACCCTCCATCGACGTGGCCGAGGATCTCACCGCCGAGACGTTTCTGAAGCTGGTCCGTTCGGCGCGACACTACGATCCGGCCCAGGGCTCGGCCCGGACCTGGATTCTCGCCGTTGCCCGCAACGTGCTCCGTGACTGGGGCCGCCGGGGCCGGCTCCGGCAGTACGTCGCGCTGGGCAACCTCCACGATCTCGCCTGCGACGCCCCCTCGCCCGAGGAGCGGCTGCTGCGGGAAGAGGAGATCGGCCGTCTGCTGGACGGAGTCGCCACCCTCACGCCGGCCGACCGGGAGCTGATCGGCCTGCGCTACGGCAGCGGCCTGGATGGCGGCGAGGTGGCTGAGATTCTGGGGGTGAGCGAAGGGTCGGTGCGGACACGGCTCTGGCGGGCCCTCGGCCGCCTCAGGGCAGTGCTCGAGCTTAACGGCTAGCGCGCCAGCGCCCGCCACCACAGCCGGCGGATCTCGCTCGCGCCGCGGGCCGATGGCTCGATGAGACTCCCCTTCCAGTACCAGCGGTCCGCCGGCGGTGCGCTGACCCCGTGACCCAGGAAGTGGCGATGCACGTCGGCCAGGCGGGAGCCGGAGGTCCGGCCGGCGACCCGACGCACGTGGTCATTGAACCGGTGCAGGTGCTCGATCGGCAGCCGCCCGTAACGAGCCGACAGCTCGGGTAGCAAGCCGCTGCCATCCGTCGGGTCGTACACCGTGGCGAGCAGCAGCGTGGCAGTGGTGAATTCGTCTCGCAGCGTCGTGACGAGCTCGGCGTACCGCCCGGAAATCTCCTCCAGGACCTCTGCCAGCCGGTGTTCCTCGGTCAGCGCGTCCAGCAGGTCGTTGCCCCCGGCCGTCAGTGTGATGACGGGCCGAGCCCCCCCGGTATCGCGCCCAACCCGTGACAGCTCCTCGGTGAGCACGTCCTCGATCATCGCCCCGTCCCACGCCAGCACCCTGGCCTCGATCCCGGGGCACACGGTCGCGAGGTCGGTCCCCGCGAACTCGGGCCAGAGGTCGTCCCGATTCCGGTAGAAGAGCGCCGCCGCGCCGGCCGGCAGCAGCTCGCCGGGCACGGCGTCGAGCTGGAGCAGATCGCAGGTGGGGTACTCGTCGGTGCTCATCGAATCGCCCAGTGCGACGTAGTGGGTGAAGCGCATCACGCACTATACGCCGCGTCGGGGCCACAATGCCAGAGCCCGCTGGTGAGCCGCGTCACCGACACCCGGTGCGGGCCATCGCAATGTCCAGCACCCCTTTTCATGCTTTCGCAGCAGGAGGCCCGATGCAAGCTCGCGTGGCCACCGGCACGTTGCGGGCCGCGGCTGCGGACGCGCTCGACGCCGTCGTCACTCTCCTGCCCCGCCTCTTGGGATTCCTGCTGGTCCTCGCCCTGGGGTGGCTGTTCTCGTCCCTGGTCGGCCGGGGAGTGCGAGCGGTGCTGCACGCGGCGGGGTTCGACGACCTGGCCCGCCGGTCGGGCGTGACCGCCTTCGGCGAGCGGCTGGGAGTTCGGAGCGATCCCGCAGCGATCGTCGCGGTGCTGGCCGAGTGGGCCGTCCGACTCGTCGCCCTGGTGGTTGCGTTCGATCTGCTGGACCTTCCCGCCGTATCGGTGCTGCTGCAGCGCGTGCTGCTGTGGCTGCCCAACCTCGCTGTCGCGCTGGTGGTGCTGGTCCTGGGCGGTCTGGCCGCCAACGCGCTGGCGACACTGGTCCATCGATCCGCAGCCGGGACGCGGGTCGGCAGTCCCGACGTTCTCGCCACCATCACGCAGGTGGCCGTGTGGGTGCTCGCCGTCGTCATCGCGCTGGGCCAGCTCGGCATCGCGGCCACGGTCGTGAACGCGCTCGTCATCGGCGTGGTCGGTGCAGTGGCCTTGGCCGGCGGACTGGCGTTCGGCTTGGGCGGGCGAGACCGCGCGGCGCGTCTGCTCGATCGCTGGGCAGAGCCGCCGTTCCGCGCGCCTCCCGCTTCGGAGTCATCGGGGGATGCGCCGCCGGTCATGATCGACGGACGAATTCCGCGGTCGGGCTACGACCGCCGGCGGATCGCGCGCGAGGGATCCGACCGCCGTGCTGCCGAAGGCGTCGCCCGGGGATGATGGCGGCTCGTACCAGACGCGACTAGCTTTGCCGCGGCGGCGCGAACCTCTGACGGGAGCGTGGGTTGAACATCGCAGTGTGCGTCAAGCGGGTGCCGGACATGGAGATGCGGTTTGCCATCGCGGCGGACCGGCGATCACTGGATCCTGCCGGGCTCAAGTATGAGATGGGCGACTTCGATGGGTACGCCGTAGAGATCGGCCTGCAGCTGGTGGAGAAGGCCGGCAGCGGTGAGGTCGTGGTGATTTCCTTGGGTCCCGACGGGGTGCAGGAGATCCTGCGGAAAGCCCTGGCCATGGGAGCGAGCCGAGCGGTGCAGCTCAAGGCCGACGAGGTTCCGTTCGACGGCCTTACCGTCGCCCGAGCGCTGGCCGGCGAGCTCAAGGACGGCGGCTACGACCTGATCCTCTTCGGACGGATGGCCACCGACACCGCGAGCGGCACCGTAGGTCCGATGGTCGCCGAGCTGCTCGGCCTCCCCTGCGTGACGGCGATCTCCCGCTTGCAGGTCGAGAACGGACGGGGCACCGCCGGCCGCGATCTCGAGGGCGCCTCCGAAACCCTCGCCTTTCCCCTGCCGGTGGTGTTGACGATCGATGAGGGCATAGCCCGGCCTCGGCTCGCCTCACTCAAGGGGATCATGGCAGCCAAGAAGAAGCCCTTGGAGGTGAAGCCGGCGGCGCTCGGCACTCCGGCGCTGGTGGTGGAAGGGATGGCGCTGCCGCCCGAGCGGGCCGGCGGCCGCATCGTGGGCGAGGGCTCCGACGCCGTCCCCGAGCTGGTCCGGCTGCTCCGGACCGAGGCGAAGGTGCTCTGATGGCGAACACGTTCGCGTACGCCGAAGCGCGTGCCGGCCAGCTGCGCAAGGTGGCGCTGGAGGCGGTGACCGCCGCCCGGCAGGCCGCGGACGCCAGTGGCGGTGGGGAAGTTCATGCGCTGCTCATCGGCGCCCCGGGCACCGCGGCGAAGGCCGCGGAGCTGGGTCGCTACGGCGCCGACCTGGTCACCGTGGTGGAGCACGCCGCACTCGAGCGGTACAACCCCGAAGCGACGGCGGCCACGGCGGCGGAGCGGATCCGGTCGGGCGGCTACCGCGCGGCCTTCTTTTCCGCGTCGGCCGAAGGCAGGGACCTGGCACCGCGAGTCGCGGCGCGCCTGGGCGTGAGTCTCGCCTCGGACGTGACCGGCTTCGAGCTGCACGGCGACACCCTGACCGCCACCCACCCCGCGTATACCGGCAAGGTCATCGTCACCCTGCGGCTCAGCGGCAGCCCGGCGCTGCTGTCGCTCCGGCCCGGCGCGGTGTCGCCCGCCGAGCAGCCGCGCACGGCGCGGGTCGAGTCGGCCGCGCCGGCAGTGGATCCCGGCTCCGCCAAGGTCGTGGTGACCGAGCTGGCGCAGCGCGCGGCGGCCCGCATGGATCTGGGTGAGGCGCCGGTCATCGTGAGCGGTGGACGCGGCCTTCGCGGGGC
>Ga0136846_1208548_pt1 | contig 11634 bp, 13 predicted proteins | sample HopSoiMetagenom2_FD_96841 | JGI IMG/M metagenome (GOLD analysis project Ga0136846, IMG submission 96841) | Grasslands soil microbial communities from Hopland, California, USA - 2 Assembly 2016 (version 4) | ecosystem: Environmental > Terrestrial > Soil > Grasslands | place: USA: Hopland... | reverse complement strand
GTGGTGGTTGGATGCATCGATGAGGATCCGGTGCAGGCGCAGGCATTTACGCGGGATCGCAAGCTGGCCATCGCGCAACGCAGCTACAAATTGCTGACCGAGAAATATCACCTGCCCTCGCAAGATATCGTGTTCGATCCGCTGGTGTTTCCTTGCGCGACCGGCGACGAGAACTACATCGGCGGCGCGGTGGAAACCATGGAAGGCATCCGGCTCATCAAGCAGGCACTCCCGGACACGCGCACGATTCTCGGCATTTCCAACGTGTCGTTCGGATTGCCGGCAGCCGCGCGCGAAGTGGTGAACTCGGTTTTTCTGTACGACTGCACGAAAGCCGGGCTTGATCTCGCGATCGTCAACACCGAGAAAATCGAGCGCTTTGCGTCCATACCGGAAAAGGAGCGAAAGCTCGCCGAAAACCTGCTCTTCTCGTATCCGCCGACGGAGATTCCCGCCGATCATCCGCAAGCGGCGTTGCTGCGCGATGCGCCAAAGGACTGGCGCGAGCAGAGCAAGGAGCAGCGCGCGGCCGTCAACCAATTCCACATCGCGGCGATCACCGAGCATTTCCGGACCGCAACAAAAAAGACCAAAGCTTCGGCCGCGGACTTGCCGCTCGATGAGCGGCTGGCCAGCTACATCGTGCAAGGCACGCGCGACGGACTGATCGAAGACCTCGACCGTAAGCGCGCGGAAGGTGCGGCTCCGCTGGACATCGTAAATGGGCCGCTGATGGCTGGCATGGCGGAAGTTGGGCGGCTCTTCAATGCCAATGAGCTGATCGTCGCGGAAGTGCTGCAATCGGCCGAAGCGATGAAGACGGCCGTCGGGCATCTCGAACAGTTCATGGAGAAAGCCGACACGGCGAAGCGCGGCCGCGTCGTGCTTGCCACGGTAAAAGGCGACGTTCACGACATCGGGAAAAACCTGGTCGAGATCATCCTCAAGAACAACGGCTATGACGTGGTGAATCTAGGCATCAAAGTGCCGCCTGATGTCTTGATCAAGGCCTACGAAGAACACAAGCCGGATGCTATCGGGCTTTCCGGCCTCTTGGTGAAAAGCGCGCAGCAGATGGTGATCACTGCGAGTGATTTGAAGGACGCCGGCGTCGAGATCCCGCTGCTGGTGGGCGGCGCTGCGCTTTCCGCAAAATTCACCGAGCAAAAAATTGCCCCGAGTTACGGCAAAGCGGTCTGCTACGCGAAAGACGCAATGACCGGCTTGCGTTTGATGAATGAGTTGATGGATCCGGGGATGCGCGAACAGGTGCTGAGCAAGCACACGATGACATCGGGTAATGGCGCGCCCACGATTTCGACAACCGTGCGAGTTGCGGCAATCCCGGTGCCACAGCATTCGCCCAGGGTGCGCACCGATCTGCCGATTCCTCCGGTCGCTTATCTTGACCGCAAGGTGCGCATCGTGCCCGATCTGCACGAAGTGTGGTCGTACGTGAATCCCTTCATGCTGTACGGCCGGCACATGGGCTTTAAGGGCGACTTCGAAAAGCGATTGGCGCAACGCGACCCCAAAGCGCTGGAGCTTTTTGCCAGCATGGAGGAAGTGAAGAACGAAGCGGCTGGGTTCATGAAGATTCGTGCGGTGTGGCAATTCTTCGAGGCCGAACCGGAGGGCAACGCGCTCCACTTGTTCGCGCCCGGCGGTTCGACGCCGCTGCACACCTTCAAGTTCCAGCGTCAGCGCACCGGCGATTTCCTGTGCCTCAGCGATTACGTACTTCCGCCGAAAGACGAGCAACGCGATCATCTGGCGCTGTTCGTGGTCACCGCAGGCGAAGGCGTGCGCGAGCGATCGGAGAAAGAGAAGAACGCCGGCGAATACTTCAAGTCACACGGTTTGCAGGCGCTCGCAATTGAAACCGCGGAAGGCTGCGCCGAATGGCTGCATCGCCGTATCCGCGAAGACTGGGGCTTCCCGGATCCTCCGGAGCTGCAAATGGCGGAGAGGTTCACGTCGCGGTATCGCGGCAAGCGCTACAGCTTTGGCTATCCCGCGTGTCCGAATCTCGATGATCAGGCGCCGCTGTGGAACCTATTGCGCCCTGAAGAAATCGGTGTGCAGCTTACCGAAGGCATGATGATGGATCCCGAAGCCAGCGTCAGTGCGCTGGTCTTCCATCATCCGGATTGCACGTATTTTTCCGTCGGGGATTCGACCGAGAGCGCCGCGTAAGCTGCTGCGGACCGTGTCTCAAGGGAGTTCCTTTGCATCGCGGTGAGTCAGGCTGACCAGCCCATGGGAGCGTATGCGTGGTGATCACGCGCTGAAGCAATCGTTCCCTTAGAACTTGAAATCGATTACCTCAGTGGTTTCTTTCGCGGCGGGTTCGAAGGTGCTCTTTTGCGCCGCGCGTTCCGCTTCCAGGGCTAACAATGGATGTCCGCCCAGTACTCGCGTTCGCCGCACGCTTCCGTCCGGTGCGATAGTGATTTCAATACGTACGGTTCCGCTGAGATTGAGCTTGCGTGCCAAGTCTGGAACGATTGGCGTCACTAGATGCTTCACCGGTCGCTTCTCTTCCGAAGATTGCGCGCGCGCCGAATTCGTCACCGCCGCGCTCGCAGCTATCAGGACGGCCAGCGCGAAGGCGCGCCTTGCGGTCACCATTTTTTGAGTATTCATGGCTTTTTGCTCCGCCAGCTCCATAGATTGTTTGCGTACAGTCCCATGCAAAACAGGTTGGCCGGTACAAATCCGAACTGTGCGGTGCGCATGCCGATGATGCACACGATAATGCTGTTGGCCGCGGCGATCACCCACCAATGCCACAGTTTCTTGCCCACCAGCACCGTCGAAACGACCGTCAAAATACAGGAGATATAGTCAAGCCTGAGCATTTCGTCCGTTCTTTCCGACCCACACGCTTACCCACTCCTGCAGTCTAGAGTTGTGTGCCAAGGCCGGAAAGTCGGCCCAACGTACAGGTGCGGCCTATCGCGAATTGCGCCTTACGGCAACTATCGCGCGGATACCCGGCCGAAGGTACAGCGCAAGCCGCACCTGTCTGCCATTCTTCCTCATCCAACTTGCAGCTTGAGTGGAAGACAGGTGCCCATGGATACCGAATACCTCGATCAACTGGCGGAACAACTCAAAGCGGAGAAAAGCCCGGCGTGCAGGCGAGCCATTAATCGCTTGCTCGCGGAAACCAAGAAGCAATGGGAGGAAGGCAGATACGAAACTCCGATGGAAGCGGAGTCCGCACTTCGCCGGATGGTGGAAGAGACCACCGCGTGCCAAAAGGCTCGAGCAGCCGAGACCGCGTGAAGGCATCAGTCGTACGAAAGAACAGCTATTCGCTTTTACGCTGTTGCTTCGCGGGCTTGCGTACGTCTGTGATTGCTTAATCGCCATCGATTCGATAAATGGGAAAGTCGATTCATCCGCTCTAATCAGAGATCAAGCATCATTTGCTCTTCGTCGATCGATTCTCCGCTCACGATCATTGCTTGCGGCTCAAGGCCGGTGACACGGAACCCGCAGTTCGCGTAAAGTTTGCGCGCTGCCTCCTGGGTCGTTGAAACCGTCAGCCGAATAGTTCGCAGGCCGCTGATTTTCCTCGCGTTCGCAACTGCTTGCGTCACCAGCGCGCGTCCGATTCTCTTTCCTCGGTGATTCTCGACCACGAACATTCCCCAAATCCAGCCTTTGTGCCGGCACTTGAGTTGCTGTTCGCGATAGAAGCCGACCATGCCAATGATTTTTTGCGCATCGGAATCTTGATCATCGTAGGCGCCTAAAACGAAATTATCGTCGGCATTCGTACCCAGGCGTTCAGCGTATGTGGCGACCGCAACCGTGCGGAGTTCTTCGAGCGATTCGCGAAAGCCTTTCGGATCCGATTCCAGCGCGTGCAGCCGCAGACGATACATCGCTTCGGCATCGGAGGCGATTAGTCGACGAACATTCATTGGGAAGGTTGGAGTCTTATTGCCGCGAAGAACGAAAATCGCGCCTAGCTCTGGCGATCCTGGAACTCTTCGTGCCATGCCATCTGAATTGCCTCAAGCTTGCCTTCGTTCGAGGCTTTGGCATCGCCGGAGAAGCCGGCGAGCTCCGTAATCCATTTGTGCATGTCAGTAAAGCGCACCGTCAGCGGATCAGTATCCGGATATTTGTCCGTCAGCGCGATGGCGATATCTTCGATGTCATCCCAATCGAACGTTGGAGGCATTGACGCTCCTGCAGAAAAAGACGTATCACTGCGATAGATCTATCGAGAAAACACAAGTGGCGCGAACAATTGAAATCGCTTAATGATCAAGCTCTCGAGCGTAGTTCTTGTTCCACTCGGGAATCTCGACAACGATGTCGGTGGTTCCGTCTGGCACCGTCTGGCAGCCCAGCCGCGATTTCGGCGTGATGCCCGGAGCCATGTCCAGCTCGTCAAGCTCGGCGTCCGTGGCTTCATTGCACGATTCCAGACCTTCCTTGACGATCACATGGCACGTCGAGCAGGCGCAAACTCCCCCACACGCATGATCCAGGCCGGCTTTGATGCCTTCGGAAATATCCAGGATGCTGCCGGGAAGGCCGTTGTGGCCGTAAGGGATTTGCGCTGGATCGACTTCGATGGTCTTGCCGCTGGGAAGAAAGGTCACCTTATATTTCTTCGTCGCCGGCGTGTATTTTACTTCTTCGATGTATGGGTTGTTGCCACCCATGATTGCTCTCCTCTGCTTACTTCAAAGGCGCCCGCCTCGGAAGGCGGCCGCTACAAGATCGGGTCGCGCTTACATTTTACGAGTTGCCGAGTTACGGCGCAGCTCGCTTCGCGCTAGGACAATCATGCTGCTTTGTAAAACACCATGTTCGGGCCGCACACGTCGTCCGGCTGGGCCTCCGTCAACTGCACAGGCAGGAGTGCCTGTGTTCCTTAGACTTCGGCGATTTTGCGGCCTTCCAACGCATTTGATACTGCGCTGTTCATCACCAGTTCCGCAAGCTGTTCTGTCGCCTGATTCAGTTCGTCGATGCGCTTGCGGATGAGTTTGTAATCGTTGCCGGCGACGGATTCTTTGAGCGCGGCCACGGCGGTTTCAATTTTGCCGCGATCTTCAGATGACAAAGTCGACGCCGCTGGGCTGCCAAGCGCCTTCTGCGTGGCGCTCAGAATTGCTTCCGATTCGGTGCGCGCTTCGATCACCTGGCGCTCGGCGAAATCCTGCTCGGCGTATTCGATGGATTCCTCGAGCATGCGCTCGATTTCGTAATCGTTGATGCCATAGCTGGGCTGCACTTCAATGGAGTGCTGCTGACCGTTTCGCAGATCTTTTGCTCCGACCTGCAGGATGCCATTGGCGTCGATCAGGAAACGCACTTCGATCCGTGGCAAACCTGCGGGAGCTGGCGGAACTTTTAGCGTAAAGCGCGCCAGCGAGCGGCAATCCTTTGCCAGTTCTCGTTCACCTTGCAAAACATGGATGTCGATGCCGGTTTGGTTGTCGACGCCCGTCGTGTACATCTCTTGCGCGCTGGCGGGGATGGTGGAGTTGCGCGGGATAATTTTCGCCACGGCGCCGCCATATGTTTCGATGCCCAGCGAAAGCGGGGTGACGTCAAGCAGCAGCATGTCTTGCACACCGTGATCGAGGATGTTGGCCTGCACCGCTGCGCCGAGCGCCACGACTTCATCGGGATTCAATTCGGTATGAGGCTTGCGCTTGAAATATTCCTCCACCGTTTGCCGAATCAGTGGCGTGCGCGTGGTACCGCCTACCAGCACGACTTCGTCGATTTCAGCGGGCGTAAGATGCGCGTCGGCAAGCGCCTGCTTCACAGGGCCCATGGTTCGATCGACAATCGGACGAATCATCGACTCGAACGCTTTGCGAGAAAATTCATGTACAAAAACGGCGCCATTGGGCAGGGCAAATCGCAGGGTCGCCGATTCTTTTTCCGACAGCTGATGTTTGATGGCGATGAGCGCCTTGCGCAGTTCCTGCGTCAATTCCGGTTTGCTGATGACATCGACGTTGTGCTGCCTTAAGATCTCCGCGTTGGCGGAAGCTTGCAGAAAATTATCGATATCGTCGCCGCCCAGGTGCGTGTCGCCGTTGGTGGAGAGCACCTGATAAATGTCGCCTTCGCCAGTGGAAATCAGTTTCAGGACAGAGATGTCGAATGTTCCGCCACCAAGATCGTAGACGGCGACGCGGCCACGTTGCTTTTCGTGGAGTCCATAAGCGAGCGCGGCAGCGGTGGGCTCGTTCACCAGGCGCAGAACTTCAAGGCCGGCAATTCTTCCGGCGTCTTTGGTGGCTTGGCGCTGCGCGTCATTGAAGTAGGCAGGCACAGTGATGACCGCGCGATCGACAGTTTCGCCAAAGTGTGCTTCGGCCCAATTCTTGAGTTCTCGCAGAATGAAGGAAGAAATCTCGGGTGCGGTGAAGAACTTGTCGCCAAGCTTTACGCGAATCACGTTTTTGCTGGAGGAATCTATGCGAAACGGGAACAAACGCAGTTCGTCCTGGATATCGGCGACGCCGCGGCCCATAAGGCGTTTCACGGAATAGATGCTGCGTTCCGGTTGAGTGAGCAGCCGACGGCGCGCAGGTTCGCCAACGATGATGCTGCCGTCGGCATCCACGCTGACAACCGAGGGGCAAAGGGTGCTGCCGTTCGGGCCAACGATACACTTCGGCGCGTTGGTCTGCGGATCGGTATACGCGACCAGACTGTTCGTTGTGCCGAGATCGATTCCTACTATACGTCCCATCAGTGGGTGACCCGTGATCCGTGGCCCGTGGCCCGTGCGTGGCCAAATCGTACCGCCAATTTGTTCTTCAGCGTCCGAGTTAAGGCTGCGATCATTTGGGCTACGGAGTTTAGTTGATCTTCCAATCGTTCAAGCTCAGTTTTTGGCAGGTAGCCTAAGTCGCAACTCAAACACAGAAAATAGCGTACTTCTTCCAGCGACCCATTCGCGATTCCCAAACACTGGATCAGTTCTTTTGTCGAACGCCTGCCAAACCCTTCCGCAATATTTGCAGGAACCGAGTACGCAGCGCGTCGAAGCTGCGAAGTAATTCCGAACCGTTCTTCGTTGGGGAAAGCATTCGTCAGACGGTAGATCTCCAAAACAACCTGATGTGACCTCCGCCAAACCTCTAGTTCCTTAAAGCTTTTCAACATTTGCAAGCACCAAGTTGCTCACGGGCCACGGAACACGGGTCACGGAAGCTCCTTCTCAACATTGTTGACCAGGTTTCGGATGTAGGAGCGGCGATTCAGTAGTTCGTTCAAGCGAACCATGATGGCTTTGCGATCGTTATCGCTGGCCTGAGCATCGATCGCCGCGTCCCACTGTTTGGCGGCGCTTTGCAGCTCCGAATCCACGTCCGCTAATTTTTTCTGGAAGCTGCTTTGCGCGGCTTCGAGTTTCAGCTTCAGGGTTGCGAGATCGCCGCCGGAAGCTTTCGCTTCACGAAGTTCGTCGAGCGATTCGTTGAGCTCGAAAACTTCTTCCAGCAGTTCGGGAGGCGCTTGCTGTTTCTGTTCGCCTTCCTTGCGCGTGCCTTCGATTTCAAGCAGGTACTCGACGCGAGCGACGGGATCGCGCAGCACGCGATATGCGTCGTTCAGTTGCGAACTTTCCTTCAGCGAATGCTCCTGCTCCGTGGCGGGCGCATTAACGAAATTGTCGGGATGGAGCTTCCAGCTGAGCTGGAGAAACTTCTGCTCCAGCGTGCTCATTTCGATCCAGAGCTTGCGAGGCAGGCCGAAGAGCGAGAAGTGATCGTTCCTATGCGAGCCGTGCTTGTCCGCGCCAGTGAACGACGAGGATTTGGAAGGAGCGTTCATCGAGTCTTTGAAACAGCTAAGGAGGTGCAATCATGCACCCCTGGAATTTTGTAACTGTATCAATCCACAGTGATTAAAGCCCTTTGTTATCAACACTTACGCAAGTATTGATTCTAAGCAACTTAGCCGGCTGGGGATTACGCCGTGAAGGAGCTGCCGCAGCCGCAGTTTCTGGCGGCGTTGGGATTCTGGAAAACGAACCCCTGGCGCATCAGCGTCTCTTCGTATTCGAGCGTGGTGCCATTCAGGTACAGCAAGCTCTTGGGATCGACAAAGAGGCGAGCGCCGAATTCCTCGAAAATTTTGTCACGATCGCGAGCCTGGGTATCCAGTCGCATTGCGTAAGACAGCCCGGAGCAGCCACCGCCTTGGACGCCTACGCGGAGGCCGCCTTGTTCGACCGGTACGCCGTCTTTTTCCAGAAGCGCACGGATTTTCTGTGCGGCGCGTTCCGTCAGATGGATCGTGGCGATGTTTGGCGTTGTGGTTGTGGTGCTCATGGCTAAAATCCTTTACGGCTGCTCAACCGGATCGGTTGAGATCCTTCCGCTATCCTTTTTGAATAGCTTCAAGGACGACAACCGCTCGGAGCCGCTAGCTACAGACCGAATGGCGCTAGACACCGTGCACAGGCAGGAGTGCCTGTGCTACTCGCTGCTTAATGCGCGGCGCGTTCGGTTGCCGGGACTTCGATGCCGTGCTTTTTCTTCCAGTCGCCGATGGCGGCTTTGATGGCGTCTTCGGCGAGGACCGAGCAGTGAATCTTGACTGGAGGCAGAGACAGCTCGCGCACGATGTCGGTGTTCTTGATGCTGAGAGCCTCTTCAACGGTCTTGCCCTTGACCCACTCGGTGGCGAGCGAGGAACTGGCGATTGCCGAACCGCAACCAAAGGTCTTGAACTTGGCTTCTTCGATGACGTTAGTGTCGGGGTTAATCTTCATCTGCAGCTTCATGACGTCGCCACATTCCGGCGCGCCCACGAGTCCCGTGCCAACGTTGGGATCTTCTTTGGGCATGCTGCCGACGTTGCGGGGATTGTTGTAGTGATCTACTACTTTGTCGCTGTATGCCATTTTGTTACTCCTTCGCTGAATGCTGCCCAACTACCTAAATCAAAGCTGAAACCCAAGTGCGCCCGCCTCGGAAGGCGGCCGCTACATAACGAACGGCGCTCGAGCTTACCCAAACGCTAGAACCCTGCCGAGTTAGGGCGCAGCGTGCTGCGCCCCTACACGGAAGAGATTTAGCGGCGGCCGCCTGCTGTGGCTGCCGCCGTGGTCAGGCCGGCGTTCTTTACCGCTGACTCGGAGAGAGAGACGTTAGGCAAGGAAGCCGAGCGACCCGCGGCGAGCTGCCGCAGCGCATCGGCGATCAAGTCCTGGCTTACTCCCAGAGTCTTCAAAAATGCGCGGACCTGCTGGGCTTCGTGAAAAGAACGAACGCCCGCAACGCCCTGATCGTCGGAGTCGTAAGGAACAAAGGTGACGCGAAAAGCCGCACCCGAGCCTGCGATCGAACGATGAATCCGAATTGTGCCGTCGTTAGCCATTTTTAGTCCTTCGCTTATTTAGATGAAATCGTCAGGCTGTTTGCCACTTTACTTTAGAGATGTCGATGCCTTCCTTGGCCATTTCGTACAGGGGCGACAACTCTCTGAGCTTGGTGACCACCTGGGTCAGCTTATCCACCACGTAATCCACTTCTTCCTCGGTATTGAAGCGTCCGAGGCCAAAGCGGATGGACGTGTGCGCCAGGTCTTCACCTACGCCTAAAGCTTTGAGTACATAACTGGGTTCCAGGGTTGCTGAGGTGCATGCAGAGCCGCTGGATACAGCAATATCGTTAATGCCCATGAGTAAGGATTCGCCTTCGACGTAGGCGAAGCTCATATTGAGATTGTTCGGGAGGCGGTGCTCCATCGAACCATTAATGAAAACCTCGTCGAGCTTGGCTTCCAGGCCTTTGCGGAGGCGGTCACGGAGGCTGCGCATGCGCTCGGCTTCCTTGGGCATGTCTTGATGGGCGATTTCGCAGGCTTTACCCAAGCCGGCGATGCCGGTGACGTTGAGGGTGCCGGAGCGCATGCCGCGCTCGTGGCCACCACCGTCAATGATGGCGGACAATTGAACGCGGGGGTTACGGCGGCGGACATACAGCGCGCCAACGCCCTTGGGTCCATAGATCTTGTGGCCAGAGATGGCGAGCAGATCGATATTGTCTTTCTGCACGTCTACCGGAATCTTGCCAACCGCTTGCACGCCATCGACGGCGAAAATAATGCCGTGTTCCTTGGCGATTTTGCCGATTTCCGCGATCGGATTGATCACGCCAATTTCATTGTTGGCGTACATGATGGTGATCAAAATCGTTTTTGGCGTGATCGCTTTGCGAACGTCTTCTGGATCGACGCGACCATCTTTCTGCACGGGCAAATAGGTCACTTCGTAGCCGTATTTCTCCAGGCGCTTGCAAGTATCAAGGACGGCCTTGTGCTCGATGGCCTGGGTGATGATGTGATTGCCCTTTTCGCGGTACATTTCCGCGACGCCCTTGATCATCAGGTTGTCGGACTCGGTGGCGCCGCTGGTGAAGATAATTTCTTTCGGGCTCGCACCGATCAGAGAGGCGACCTGCGCGCGCGCAGTTTCGACGGCTTCTTCGCCGGCCCAGCCAAACGAGTGATTGCGGCTGGCAGCGTTGCCGAACTTGTCAGTGAAATACGGCAGCATGGTTTCGACCACGCGCGGGTCAACCGGCGTGGTCGCGTGATTATCCATGTAAATCGGCAGCTTTACGGCCATTTTCGTCTCCTACTCCAATCCTTATGTGGCGGGCGTCAGCGTACCGCGCCCGACAATGCGATGAGCACCGGCTCTGGCGGGTCTTCGCTCATCTGCGAAATCGTTACCGTGCTGAGAACTTGCATGATGCTCTCGTTGACGCGACGCAGCGGCTCGCGTACGGAGCATTTATCGGTGGCGTCGCAATTTCCGTGGCTGGTCACGCACGAGGTGATCAGGACAGGACCATCAATCGCGGAGATTACATCCAGCGCGCTGATGTTTTCCGGGCTCTTCGCCAGTTGATAGCCACCGCTGGAACCATGGGTAGCGGCAACCAAGCCATTACGCGCCAGCTTTTGCAGCACCTTGGCCATCAAAGTCGTGGAGATTCCGTATTCTTCGGAAATCTCGTTGGCGCTACAGGCGTGGCCGTTGCGATGTGTCGCCAAATGCTTGACGGCGATGAGCCCATAGTCCGCTTTTTTGGACAGCTTGAACATTTATTAGTATTAGGGTCGCGAGTTGCCCTACGTAAGTCTCTGCGATATGCGACCGATTCAGTCGTAAATGAGTGTATCCCGTCCCGCCGTACAAGTCAATGCCATTTGAAATCTGCTCCACATAAACTCTTTATTTAGAGTTGTTTGTGAGTCAATAAAGATCAATATTTTTATCGGCGGTTCCTTTAGAAACAGGGGTAACGAGGCCCGCATCGGGATTCCGTGAACTGGGCAGCTGGCGTCGCGTGGTAGGCTAGCCAGTCCTTGACCTAGCTTCCTATGTTGAATTTTTACGAGTTTCAATCCCTTTACTTTGATGGGCGGCGGCGATGACACGTTATGTGCGAGTTGCAGGCTTTCTGACACGTTCCAAAGGGCTTTTGCTGGCTCTGTCGGTGGCGATGATGCCTATACACGCTTCCGCGCAGACGAAGCCACCGCAAGCTACCGCTCCAGTGAAAACTTCTGAGTTGCCCGCGCCGCAAAGCGCGGCACCTGCAGACACGTATGTGCTAGTGGGTG
>Ga0136846_1229652_pt1 | contig 11636 bp, 6 predicted proteins | sample HopSoiMetagenom2_FD_96841 | JGI IMG/M metagenome (GOLD analysis project Ga0136846, IMG submission 96841) | Grasslands soil microbial communities from Hopland, California, USA - 2 Assembly 2016 (version 4) | ecosystem: Environmental > Terrestrial > Soil > Grasslands | place: USA: Hopland... | reverse complement strand
TTTCGCGCCGGACTGGCCGGGTTCACCGCGGCCTCCCTGCTGTGCGGGCTCGCGCCGACGACGGCCACCCTCGTGGCGTTCCGGCTCGTCCAGGGCGCGGCCGCGGCGCTGATGATGCCGCAGGTCATGAGCCTCATCCAGCGGACCTTCGACGGGGCGGCCCGAGGCCGCGCGCTGTCGCTGTACTCGGCGGTGATCGCCTGTGGTGCGGTCGTCGGCCAGGTGCTCGGCGGGGTCATCGTGAGCGCCGATCTGTTCGGCACGGGATGGCGGCCGGTGTTCCTGGTCAACGTCCCGATCGGCGCCGTCCTGCTCGTACTCGCCCGGCGGCACCTGCCGGCCGACCGCGGGCAGCCGACGCGCAGTCTCGATCCGGCCGGCGTCGTCACCCTGTCGACGGCCGTCCTGCTGCTCGTGCTCCCACTCGTCCTCGGCCACGAGGAGCACTGGCCGCTGTGGGGCTGGATCAGCCTCGGGGCGAGCGGGTTCGCGTTCGCCGCCTTCGTGGCCGTCGAGCGGCGGTTGCACGCCCGCGGCGGGTCGCCCCTGGTCTCCGGACGGGTTCTGCGCGCGCCGGGCCTGCTGGTCGGCGCCGCGGCCTTCTTCGTCGCAATGATCAACTACGCCGGGTACCTCTTCACGTTCGCGCTGCATCTGCAGAGCGGGTTGGGCGAGAGCGCCCGCGACGCCGGGCTGGCCTTCGCGCCGGCGGCGATCGGCTTCGCGATCACCGGCCTGACCTGGCAGCGGCTGCCGGCCCGGTGGCACGGGCCGATCATCCCGACGGGGTTGCTGCTCGCGGCGACGGGATACCTCCTGCTCGCGCCGATCCTGCACGGCGGCGGGAAGGGTGGCGTGGCCATGGAACTCGACCTGCTGCTGGTCGGCCTGGCGCTCGGGCTGGCGTTCAGCCCGATGATCAACGTGGCGCTGCGGCACGTCCCCCTCGCCGATGCGGCCGACGCGAGCGGCGTGCTGGTCACGGTTTTCCAGCTGGGTCAGGTCGTCGGCGTCGCCTCGTTGGGGACGCTCTACCTGTCCTCGGTGCACGGCCCGGGCGCCCACGCATCGGCCCACGCGTTGACCACCACCTTGGTCGTGCTGGCCGGCTCGGCCACCATCGCCGCCGCCTTCGCCATGGCGCTCGTGCGCAGCCGCGCGGCGGCCGAGACCCCCTGATCAACTCGCTCGGTGCCACTCCCGTGTGGCGGTGGGCGAGTTGATCACCACGGGTGAGCGCTTCCGGCAACGGGGCGAGCCCTACTCGCCGCTCTGACCCTGTCGGTGGCGCGGGCCGGGCCCGTCAGCGCCATCCGCAGGGGCAAAGCGCGCAAGGAGCCGGCGCCCGAACCACGTCAGTCGCTCGGCCCGGGACTCGCGGCGCGCACACGGCCGATGGACGACCTCACCCGCGCGACGACGCGGCGCGCCGGACGTTGAGCGCCCACGCGATCAGCGGCCACTGCAGCGGGACGCGCAGCAACGTGCCGACGCGGAACGCGGTCGAGTCGCTCTTGCGGGCGTCGATGGCCATCTTGACGTTGCCCGGCAACACGCCGGCGAACAGCAGTGCCGCGGCCAGGCCGCCGACGCGCCGGGTGCGCGGGACAGCCAGCGCGGTCGCCGTCACGAACTCGGCCGCGCCCGAGCCGTAGGTCCAGATCCGAGGCCGTCCCGGCAGCTGCTCGGGGATCATCGCGTCGTAGAACTTGGGGACCGCGAAGTGGGTCGCCCCGGCAGCGGCCAGCAGGGCGGCCAGGCTCAAGGCGCGGCGGCGGTCGCGGGACATGCCGATCACTGTCTCACGCAGCCTCCGCGCCGTCGCGTCGTTGATAAGTTGGCGGGCCGCGAACGGGAGGCGGATGTTGTGCGACGGGTGCGATCGACCCCACCGACGGCGCCCGACGGCGCGTTCCCCGGGTTCCCTGGCTTCACTGACGTAACCGAACTGCGTCCGGCTCCGGACGGCCGTCATCACGAAGCGCTGCCACCAGCCCCCGACGCCGCCGGGTACGAGGCGGACTACGGCACCGACTACAGCGCCCGCGAAGTCGGGACCAACCGCATGGTGCTCCTGCGCCGGATCCCGCCGGCCGGCGCCGCCGGCGCCGCCGCCGCCGACGGCATCGCTGACCGCGTCGCTGATGGCGTCGCTGAGCGCAGCGCTGACGCCGGCGCGGACCGCGAGGACGAGACGGCGATGATCGCGGCGATCAGCGCGCATCCCAACGTCGTCACGCTGTACCGCAGCTTCCCCGCCCCCGACGGCGGCACCGTGCTCGTGCTGGAGCCGGCGGCCGGTTCCCTCGCCGAGCAGGTGGCCGCCCACGGAGCGCTGCCGGCCCAGGAGGCGGTGGCGATCGCCGTCGCCGTTGCCGGTGCGTTGGAGACGGCGCACCGGGCCGGTGTGGTGCACGGCGCGGTCAGCCCCAGCACGGTCCTGATCACCCGCTTCGGCGCGCCCGTGCTGTCCGGCCTCGGCGTCGCGGGGCGATGGGGCCGGCCCGCCGGCCCCGACCCGCACACCGCCCCGGAAGAGCTGGAAGGCGGCATCGTCGGTCCGGCGACCGACGTCTACGGCCTCGCCGCCACCCTGTACGAGCTGCTGACCGGCCGGCCGCCCTTCGACCGGGCCGCAGGCGAGTCGCCGGCCGCGCTCAGCCTGCGGATCCTGCGGGACCCGCCGCCGCCACTCGACCCGCAGCTGGCGCCGATGGCGCTGAGTGACGTCCTGGAGGGGGGCTTGGCCAAGGACCCGGCGCGGCGACCCGGGACCGCAGCCGAGTTCGCGGCCGAGCTCGCGGACGTCGAGCGCGCAGCGGGTTGGCCGGTGTCGTCCCTGGTCGTGGGCACCGTGGCGGCGCCGCGCCGGCGGCCCGCGCCGCGGCCTCGTCCCCGCCCGGAGTCACTCAGCGGCGCCGATGCCGCCCCTTCGATCGCGGCGCCGTCGCCCGGCCGCGCGCGCCCGCCGTCCACGACGTCGGACTGATCAGCGCCGCCGCGCGGCGCCGGTGGTGGTAGCGGAACCGGGTCCCGACCCGGCGTCGCCAGGCGAGGCGCCGGCGCACCGAGCGGGCCAACGCCACCTCGGTGCGCCAGGCGGCGTCCGCGTCGTCGGCCCCGATGCGCGACGCTGGACTGAAGATCGCCACGTTGGCGGCGGCGCCGAGGGTCCGAACGCGCTCGGCCGGTTCGGAGCCGAAGCGTTCGCCCGTCACGTCCGCGACCTCGGCGGCGGTGAGGGCGCCGAGTTCGGGCAGCCCGGCCTCCATGAGAAGGTCCAGGCTCTCCTGCCAGGCGCCGAGCAGGCGGCGGCGCGGGTCGCGGCCGCCGCGCCGGCGCCGCCGCCGCACCCACTTCCGGGCCAGCAGGGCAATGGTGAGGACGAACGCGGTGATCGTGCCGACGATCACGACCAGGACGGCCAGCGAGATCGCCGTCACGTCGTCGTGTTGCGGCACCTGGCTCGGCGGCGCGATCGCGTTGCCGTTGTTGCCGTTGGTGAGCAGGGCGGTTTGCGAAGGGGTGATGGCCGCCGTCGACGCCGGCGTGGTCCCGGCGGACGGCGTCTGCTGCTGGTCGGCGTACGTGCCGGGGGACGGGTCGAGCACGACCCAGCCCTGACCCCGCACGGGAATCTCGAGCCACGTCCAGGCCTCGGCGGTGGTGACGGTGTAGGTCTCGCCCGGCACGGTCGCGCTGCCGTCGCCGCTCGGCAACCGGAAACCCGTGACCAGTCGCACCGGGACGTGCAGCTTGCGGGCGATGAGGGCGGTGAGCGTGGCGAACTGCTCCGGCGTCGCCGCGCGAGCCCCACGGATCGAGGCCAGCACGTCGGCGAACGCCGTCCCGCCGGTGTGCGGGCTGCTGCTCGCCGTGGGGGTGAGGGTCGCCGTCGCTGAGGCGCTCGTGGGGCTCTGCGCGCCGGAGGGCGTGTGCCGTGGCGTCGCCGAGGTGCTGGTGCGCGGCGAGGCGGACGCCGAGTGCGAACCGGACCCCAAGGCCGTGGCCGGGCCGCCGGCGAGCGCGTCGTGCCGGAAGTCGCGGGCGACCGCCTGGAGGAACGGCACGACGTCCCCGGGCTGCGCGCCGGTGTCCTTCGCGAGTGATTGGACGAGGGTGGCCAGCGGGTCCTCGAGGTCACCGGCGAGGCCGAGGGCGCTCGCCTGGGCCGACGTCCCGATCTGCGCGCCGGGCTTCAGCTGGTCGAACGTGTGCGCCGGGACCCGGGACTGCACGGCGTACTGCGTGCCGGCGTGCAGCCGGCCGGCGGGGACGATCATTCCGCTGTCCGGGTCGATGTCGATGCCGAGCCCGGTGACGCGCTGGACGCGGCTCTCGTACGGCATCCAGGGGACGGTCGTCAGCGCGCCGGGCAACACGGTGTACGTCTGCGTGACCGTGTTGCCCTTCGGCCGCAGTGACACGTCGCTGTCGGCGGGGAGCAACCCGCCGGAGGGCCGGAACGTGCGGTTGAACGACCAGCCGTCGCCGTCGTAGAAGTCGACGTTGGCCATCGCCACGTACCGGGAACCCGGACGGTCGGTCGTCATCGTGAACAGGCGTTTGCCGGGCGTCTTCGGGTCGGTCGGCCGCAGGCCGGATACGAACGAGACGGGGCTCAGCGGGTGCGCCTCGTCGACGGGCGGAGTGCGGGCCGGCGTCGTCGGCGGACCGCCGAACGTCGAGCTCTGGACGACGACCGACGCGAGCGCGGTGAGACCGATCGAGAGCACTGCTCCGGTCGCGAGCCCGCGCAGCGGCAACAACCCTTCCGGTTGGCTGGACTCCGCGCTCTCCTCCTGCGTCACCCAGGCCTGGGCCGCCCGCAGCAACAGCATCGTCAGCAGCAGCGTCCCGCCGAGGAGGGTGTCGTAGCGGCGCCCGTCGTCGGCGGTGGTGATCGCCCGAGCCGTCGCCGCATAGCTCAGCCCGAAGGTGACCAACATCGCGAGGTAGGGCAGCGGCGAATGCCAGCCGCGCGCGACGCATTCGCCGATCAACGCGCCGGTGAGCCAGCACAGCGCGACCGGCGCGACCATCAGTTCCCGCGGGCTGACCAGCGGCAGCGCGAAGGCGAGGATCTGCGACGGCCCGTGCAGGAGGCCGCTCCAGAGACGGTCGAAACCCGATGGGTCGCGCAGCGTCACCAGCAGTTCGTAGAAGACTCCCAACCCGAGGTCGACGGCCGCGGTCAACCAAAGACGGCGCACGCCGATGCCGACGACGACGAGGGGGGCGAGGATCGAGAGCAGCGCGGCGCCGAACAACGGGATCGCGAGCACGGTCGACGGGAACGCCCGCAGCCACGGGGCACTGGCCAGCCCGCAGGCGATGAGCGACAGCGGCAGCAACGAGTACGGGACGAGCCGGCGCACCACGGCGTTCGGCCGTCGGGCCGCGGCGGCGGGGGTCCGTCGTATGCCCGAGCTCATCCGGCATGCACCTGCAGGTTCCACGCCGCGGCGACCGCCTCGGCGTCGGATCCGACGATCAGCCGCACGCCCGGAAAGTCGATCGGGTCCCGCCGTTCCGGGTCGATCGAGATCACGACGAGTTGATCGAAGCGGCGACGAAGATTCGCGACGTAGGGCAGGTCTCCGGCGTCGATCTCACCGGTCACGACGACGAGGGACGTCCCGCCGCGGAGGTGACGCAGCGCGAGGAGCGGCTCGCGCAACGAACCATTCGCCTTCGCCTCCACGCCCGTGAGGTGATCGATCAAGGGCGTGACGTCCCGGATTCGCGCCCCACCGAGCGCCGTGCCGTCGGTGAGCCGCAGCTCGACCGGCGCCTTGCTGGCCCCGGAGCTGACGATCACCGACGCGGCGGCGTCGACGGCCTGCTCGAACGACTCCTCGGTGTAGCGGCTGGGCCGCAGGTCGAGGAGCACCACCGTGCTGGGCTGCGAGGTGTCGACGTTGTGCTTGACCAGGAGGTGCCCGGCCCGCGCCGACGAGCGCCAGTGCACGAGCCGCAGATCGTCCCCGGCGACGTATTCGCGCAGCCGGTGGAAGGTGATGCTGCCGTGCGGCGAGGTGTCCGAGGACGGCCCCTCCAGGTGGCGCAGCTGACCGGTCGGGAGCCGGCGCAGCGGCAGGATGCGCGGGTACACCCAGATCCGCTCCACCTGCCCGAAGCGGCGGGAGAGCCGGAACAGTTCGAAGGCGTCCCGCCGGGTGACCTCGACCGGGGCGACGTCGAAGATCCCCCGCCGCGTCGTCGGCAGCCGGTAGGCGCGGGTGCCGCGTTCCCCGCCGCGCAGCTTCGGGATCACGGTGCGCACGCGTTGCTTGCCGAACGGCTGCGTGGCGATCGAGACCGGGACGGTGCGCCGGCCGCGGTTGGCGAAGGTCAGGAACGCGATGGCCGGTGACCCCTTCGGCACCCGCGGCGGCTGGATCTCGCGCTCGATCGTCAGCCGGGACGGCCGCGCCACCGTCACGAAACCGATCACGACGACGGCGAGCAACCCGAGGCCGAGGAGGTCGAAACTCAGCCAGTCCAGAGTCAGCCCGGTGACCAGGGCAGCGACCCCGGCCAGGAGGGCGGCGAGTCCGAACAGGGTCATCGGGCGACCGTCAGGCCGGTACCGAGCGGGGCACCGGAACTGACTGCACGGCCCGCAGGACGATCTCCGCGCCGGTGCGGCCCTGGAGTTCGGCGTCCGGCTGCAGGATGACGCGGTGGGCGAGGACGACCGGCGCCATCTTCTTGACGTCCTCCGGGGTGACGAACGTCCTTCCCTCGGCGGCCGCGCAGCCGCGGGCGGCGCGCAGCAGCGCCAGGCTGCCGCGGGGCGAGACGCCGAGCCGGAGCTCCGACATCGTCCGGGTGGCGGCGGAGATCGCGACGATGTACTGCTCGAGGGCCGGCGCGACCTCGACCTGCTTGACGACATCGATCATGGCTTGGACGTCCTGCGCGCTCAGCACCGGCGACAGCTGGGTGACGGTGGGCCCCATCTTCTGCGTGCGCAGGATCTCGGCCTCCGCCTCGACGGTCGGGTAACCGACCGCGAGCTTCATGAGGAAGCGGTCCAGCTGGGCCTCGGGGAGGATGTAGGTGCCCTCCATGTCGATCGGGTTCTGCGTCGCCACGACCATGAACGGCCGGGCCATCTCGTGGACGGTGCCGTCCGCGGTCAGGGTCGCCTCCTCCATCACCTCGAGCAGCGCCGACTGGGTCTTCGGCGATGCCCGGTTGATCTCGTCGGCGAGCACGACGTTGGCGAACACCGGGCCCGGCTTGAACTCGAACTCGCCGTTGGCCTGGTTGTAGATCGCCACCCCGGTCACGTCGGAGGGCAGCAGGTCGGGGGTGAACTGGATGCGGTGCCAGGACAGCGAGATCGACGTCGCGAGCGCGCGCGCCAGCGAGGTCTTGCCCGTGCCCGGGACGTCCTCGATGAGCAGGTGCCCCTCGGCGAGCAGGCAGATGACGGCGTTGCGCACCACGTCCGGCTTGCCCTGGATGGCGTAGCCGATGTTCTGGCACAGGCGGTCGACGTCGTGCGACACACGCGCGATGTCGTCGGCGGGACTGGCCAAGGGAGGCTCCTCGAGAAACGGGTGAGTGATAGGAGGCTATTGCGGCGGCTCGCCGGTGACGGGGACGTCCGGGGAGACCTGCGCGTTGCCGGCGGGGTCGCGCCAGCTCACCTTGACCGTCCAGACCGGGTCGCTGGACGGCGCGGTGCCGCAGTTCGGGGTGATCGTCACCGAGTCCGGGCCGCCGCTGGTCTGCACGGGGCAGTCGGCGCCGGCGGAGTCGACGACGGCGTAGCCCCAGTTGCTGCAGCCGGCCAGCTGGCCGCCGACGGTGAGGCTGATGGTGGGCGTCGTGACGTCGCCGCTCCAGCTCGCGGCGAAGTCGGTCGGGGTGCACGGCTGGTAGGTCGGCGGCGGGCCGTTGAGGTTGTGATTGCCGCCGACGGGATGCGCGGCGCCCGTCCCGACGTCCTGGTAGGAGATGTCGACCGACCAGCCGCCCCGGTCGCCGAACTGGTTCACGCAGCTGCCCGCCGCCGCGATGTCCACTCCGGCCGGCGGGTCATCGCCGTTCCACGAGCCGCAGGACTGACCGTCCGGCCCCCGGACGGTCGCCGTCCAGTTCTGGGTTATCTGCTTGAGCTGGCCGAGGGTGAAGTCGCTGGCCCGGTAGGTGATCAGTGCCTGCGAGGAGTCGGTGCGGTCGGGGTCCCACTGGACGTCCCAATCGGAGCCCTTGCCGCCGTACGTCGTCGCCGGCCGCTCAGTGAACTGCGCGCTCAGCGTCTTGAGCGTGCCGCCGAAGATCGGACCGTTCTCCCGCAGCACGAGCGTCACCGTGCAGCTGCCCGTGAACGTGAGCATGCTCAACTCGTCGGTGATCGGCGCCGCCGGATCGATCCCGCTGTGCGTGAGCGCGCGGAAGGCGTTGCCACAGCGGATCCCGCTCAGCGTGTCGGTGGTGTCGATGACGTCGAAGGTCTCGCCGTTGACGGCGGCGCTGCTGATGCCGGAGATGTTCGCGGTGAATGCGCAGTTCAGCTGCACGACGTCACCCTCGGGTTCGCAGCCCGCACTGAGCCCGACCGTCGGCCAGTCGGCGGCGGTCGTGACCGGTTGCGGGCCGAGCGAAACGGCGGCGGCCGGGTGGCCGGGTGCGCTGACCGTCGCCGACGCCTGGTAGGTGGCGCCCGGCTTCAGCCCGGAGAAGGACGCGGTGAGGCTGCTGCCGACGCCCCCGTAGCTCTGCGTCTGGACGCGGGGGGCGTCCGGGCCGGTGAGGGTGAACTGGATTCGGGCGCCCACGCCGCCGACGGCCCGGGTGGGGTTCGCACCGAGGTCGAGCCGCACCGTGGTGGCGGTCGTCCCGCCAAGGGCGCTGTTGGCCGGCTTCGAGGCGGTCAGGGTCATCGGGCCGGCCGACGGCGCCGTCCAGCTGGTTGCGCAGTCGGTGGGCGTCGACGGCGTGCCGGGGACCTGCTGAGTACTCGACCCGGTGATGACGAAGCGCAGGCCGCGCCCGAGCAGCGCGTCGCTTCCGGGGTAGGTGAAAGCGGGCTGGCTGCGGGCGCTGCTGTCGGCCGGGGCGGTCAGCTCGGACGGCGGCGCGGACAGGCCGCGGCCGTCACAGAAACTGGGGGTGACCGTCCACGACTCGACCGGCACGCAGCCGGAACTCACGCCCCCGCAGCCGCTCCAGTGCAGCACCCAGTTGCCGGACGCGTCGGTCGCCACCGTCACGCCGGTCGGGGCCGCCGGGCCCTCCTCCGCGGTCCGCACCGGCCGCCAATCGGACGGCGTGTCCTGACCGTTGATGACCGCCCTGACCCGGATCTCGTACCGCGTCAGCGGGAACAGCCCTCGGACCTCCGCGGCGACCTGTCCGGTGATCGGGGCCGTCCGCGGGACGGTGGGCGCGCCGGGGCTCACGGTCTGCACGTCGATCAGGTAGCTGGTCGGGTAGCAGTCCTGCGTGCGGTCGATGATCGGGTACGTCCAGTGGATCGTCACGGCGCGCGAGCCCGGCTGCACCGAGTCGATGATCGGGATGTGCGGCTTCTGCGAGACGTCCTGGCAGTCGAGGTGCGGGTTCACCACCTGTACCGGATCCCGCCGCGGCGGCTTGACACCACCGCCGCCGGTCTGGCGCGGTGGCTCGACGGTCTTGACCGTCGGACGGGTCAGCTCCTCGGCGCCGCCGGCCGCACTGACCTGCACGGCGCTGCTCTTCGCAATCGGCATCGGCGGCCGGCTGCCGTCGGTGAACAGGATCAGCGCGTTGGCGTGGGTGCCGGAGTTGACGATCACGCGAGATCCGCGTGCGATGACGTAGCCGTCGTTCATCGCGTTCAGCTCGGCCTGGACGTGGTTGACCACGGCGACCGGGTAGCCGGCGATCGCCGACACGCGACCGTCGAAGCCGACGCGGTAGGTCGTTCCGGTGGCCTGGTCGAGCGTGTAGAGCGCGCCCTCGCTGTAGGCCGGCTGCGCCATGGGGTCCGGCGGGAGCCCGGTGAGCCGCTGCGGCGCCCGCAGCCCGGTGCCGTCGGCGTTCACCGACGCGATGCTCCACCCGGCGGCGGTACGCATCAGGAACCCGAACCGGTTGGTCGTGCTCGTCGCCGGCCGGATCTGCGTGACCCCGACCGGCGCCGTGAACGTCAAGCGGCGAAGGGTCGGGCTGACGATGGTGATGCCGCCCGGGGTTGCGTAGGCGACCGCGCTGGCGGCTCCGCCGCCCGGGCTGCCAGCGAGCCCACTGCCGGGGCCGCCGCCCGTCGCGCTGCCCGCGGCCGTACCCATGGCGACGGCGAGCGCCACCGGCCCGGGGACCTGACCGTGATCGGTGTGGCTGAGGCTTACCCCGGGGTCGCTGTTCTGCGGGTAGTCGAAACGGCGGACGACGTGCGTGTCCGGCGCGGTCTGCACCAACGCCCACAGGACGCCGTCGGCCGATACGGCTCCGCCCGGCTCCGGGTCGACGGGACCGTCCGTGAAAGCGGTGCTCGCGCGCGGAGTCACGTTGCCCGACGCGTTGATGGCGGCGGTCACGGTCGCCTTGCTGACCAGGAAGACGTCGGTGCGGTCGGGGCCGTTGCGCAGCACGTACGCCAGCTGGTTCGCCGCGACCCCGATGGCGGTGGAGGACGCAGCGACCTTGCCGCCGAGCGGGACGCCGCCGCCGTCGTGTTTCACGACGAAGCCGCTGGTGTCGACCATGTTGAACTCGCCGGTGTGCCGGTTGAGCAGCAACGTCCCGCCGTCGAGCGGGACGACGCCCAACTGGTCGGTGCCGGTGATGCCCACTTGCCGCGCCGCGCCCACGAGGCGCAGGGTCGGCTTGCCGGTCGCGAGGTCGACGGCGACCGGTGACTGCTGGTCGGCGAGGAACAGCGAGCCGTGGAACAGGTCGAAGGCGCGGGCGCGGTCGGGCCGCACCAGGTAGGACGCCACGGTGATCGCTCCGGCCACGAGCAGTAACACTGTCAGGAGCGAGAGGCTCTGCCGCCGGGACGGGCGTGCGCTCGGCGCGGCGGGGCGGTCGGCCCGGAAGGCCGACGGGTCACGCCATCGACCGGCCACCGCCGGACCTCCTGCCCCGCACCGGAAAACGTTACAAAGAGCCTATACGAGAATCCGTCCAACTCACCCCGTCCTAACAAAGCGGTTTCCGTTCGTTGCCAACAGGGCAGGAGGTCCGTATCGACGACCCGAATGCCGCGGGATGCTCTCGGGATGTCCGGCCCGCCGGGTGGCCGGTGGGGAGAAGATCGGAGCGGGTGACTATTCTGCGAAGGACGATCGCAGCGGTCCTGCCGCCGTGCGCGTCCCGTAGTCGTTACCGGTAGTTGCAGTGCACTTGCCCGACAGCTAGGGGAGCCCGTGACCACGACCGAGCCCACGCCGGCCGGCGCGCCGGATCCGTCCGGTTCGCCGACCCCTGGTCCCAGCCCCATCGTCGCCCACCCCTTCCCGGCGCACTCCGCGGCGAAGGGATCGATGTTCAGTCAGGTGCTGCGCACGACCGACCCCAAGGTCATCGGGCGGATGTACCTCGTCACGTCGCTGATCTTCTTCGCCCTCGGTGGCGTGATGGCGCTGCTCATGCGCATCGAGTTGGCCCGGCCGGGCATGCAGTACCTCTCC
>Ga0136846_1219205_pt1 | contig 11637 bp, 7 predicted proteins | sample HopSoiMetagenom2_FD_96841 | JGI IMG/M metagenome (GOLD analysis project Ga0136846, IMG submission 96841) | Grasslands soil microbial communities from Hopland, California, USA - 2 Assembly 2016 (version 4) | ecosystem: Environmental > Terrestrial > Soil > Grasslands | place: USA: Hopland... | reverse complement strand
CTTCGGGTCTAATTGGCATGGCGCCGCGTCGAATCAGCAGTTCCGGTGTTGCCCTTCATGCCTGGCTGGCGTAAATCCACGAGAGCAAAAGATGCAGTGTGAGAGGGTTGGACAGTAGTATCTAAATAAGGATCTTGGCTTCGGAAGGACAATGGCACAACGTCAAACACTCCCCGTACTCCCCCTGAGGGGTACGGTAATTTTTCCCGGTCTGACCCAGCCGATAGCGGCGGGGCGACCTTCAACACTTCGCGCGATCGAGTCGGCCCTCAAGGGAGACCGCCTCGTTTTCGCAGTCGCGCAACGCGACAACACCGAGGAGCCCACGGCGGACATTCTGTATTCGATGGGCGTTATTGCGCGCATCGGTCAGATCCAGCGTGGTCTTGGCGGTGTGCAGCTGTTGCTCCAGGGTGAGCAGCGCGCGACTGCTCTTCAATATTCGACTGCTGATGGATTTCTCAGCGCGGTAATCGTACCAGCAGAGGAGATGACCCCTCAGACTGAAAACGATCCTGCATTCACCGCGTTACAGAAAGAGACGCGCGAGCGCGCTGCTGAGCTCGGCGAGCGGCGGGGACTACCCGAGGAGGTCGTCCACCAGGTTCTCGATTCCGTAACGGATCCGGGTCGCTTTGCGGACCTCGTTGCCGGTTATATCGAGCTTCCTGTACCTGAAAAGCAGGGTCTGCTCGAGACGCTAAGCGTCGAGGAGCGGCTGCGCCGCATTCTCGTCCATGTGCAGCGACAGGTTGGTTTGCTCGAAGCGCAGGAGGACATCAAGTCGCAGGTCCAGGAGGAATTGGGCGAACGCCAGCGTGAGATGTATCTGCGCGAGCAGCTCAAGGCCATCCAGAAAGAGCTCGGCGACGACGATTCGAGCAAAGAGATTACCGAGCTTCGCGACAAGCTCGCCAAGCTGGAGCTGCCCAAGGAAGCGCGCGCCGAAGTGGAGCGTGAGCTTGGCAGACTCGAGCGCGCGGGACGCGAATCGATGGAAGCGCAGGTCATTCGCACTTACCTCGAGTGGGTTGCGGAGCTTCCGTGGAACAAGAGATCGGACGATCAGCTCGATCTCAAGCACGCTGAGGTAGTGCTCGAGGAAGATCATTACGGGCTCAAGGACGTGAAGGACCGCGTGCTGGAGTTCCTGGCCGTGAGACAGTTGCGTGCTTCGCAGCTCGCCGACGAAGTCGAAAAAACCGGCGAAGTTCCGGCGGGCAAACTCTTCGCTGACAAGAACGATGCGACCCCATCGCTGGCGATCGGCGATCACGGCGACAAGCCAATCACCGACAAGGTAGAGGCGAAGTCGCGGGCGATGGCGAAGGGACCGATCCTTCTCTTCATCGGACCTCCGGGTGTCGGTAAGACATCCATCGCGAAGTCGATCGCCAGATCTTTGGGCCGCGAGTACGTTCGCGTTGCCCTCGGTGGTGCGCGCGACGAAGCAGACATTCGTGGACATCGCCGCACCTATGTAGGCGCGATGCCGGGCAGAATCGTGCAGGGGCTGAAGCAGGCGGGCACCAAGAATCCCGTCTTCCTGCTCGACGAAGTCGATAAGCTCGGTACGTCGTTCCAGGGCGATCCCGCGAGCGCACTGCTCGAGGTGCTCGACCCGGCACAGAACGACACCTTTACCGATCACTACCTCGGCATTCCGTTCGACCTGAGTGAGGTGCTGTTCATTGCGACGGCGAATTTCGTCCAGAACATTCCGGGACCGCTGCTCGACCGCATGGAAGTCGTCGATTTTGCGGGCTACACCGAGAAGGAAAAGGCGGAGATCGCCAAGAAGTATTTGTTGCCGCGCCAACTCGAGGAATCGGGCCTGAACGACAAAGACATCAGCTTCACCGATGAAGCGATAATGTCGGTGGTGTCGAACTACACTCGGGAGAGTGGAGTGAGACAGCTGGAGCGGCAGATCGGCGCAGTGGCGCGGAAGCTGGCACGGAAGATTGCAGCCAGCGAAGAGGTCAAGCACGTCGTCGATGCTGACGCAGTGCGCGATCTGCTCGGACGTCCGCGCGTTCACCCCGAGCACGCGCTCGATGAGAGCGAGGTCGGAATCGCCACCGGCATGTACTACACGCCGATGGGCGGAGACATCATGTTCGTCGAAGCCTCGATTCGCCGGTACTATGGCAATCGCGACGGTGACACGACGAACCAGGTCGGACCGGGCGGGGCGGTGTCGCTCATTCTCACCGGCCAGCTCGGCGATGTGATGAAGGAGTCGGCACGGGCGGCGTTTACCTACGCCACCAACAACGCGGCAAACCTCGGCATACCGCGCGACAGGTTGGGCGCGATCGAGGCGCACATCCACGTTCCGGCGGGTGCGATCCCGAAGGACGGGCCATCGGCTGGAATCGCAATCGCCACGGCATTGGTGTCCGAGATGGCGGACAGACCGGTGAAGCGCGATGTAGCGATGACCGGAGAGATCACGCTGCGCGGGCGAGTTCTTCCGATCGGTGGGTTGAAGGAGAAAGTGCTCGGCGCGCATCGGGCGGGAATCAAGACGATCATCATTCCCAAGGCGAACGAACCGGACATCGAGGATGTTCCCGAGGAGGTTCGGAACGTGCTCGAGTTCCATCCGGTCGAAACACTCAGTGAAGTGCTCGACATCGCGCTGATCCCGGCGGAGCCTGGCGAGCAGGCAACGCCGCTGGAGATCAAGGGCGCGGCGTAGTTCTCTCACGCGAAATAAAAAGGGAGCTGATTCGGCTCCCTTTTTATTTACTGCCGCGCGAACGGAGTAATGCTCATCCTACAAGGGACGGGAGTGGCCATCTCCGCGGTGAGCGGTTGGACGATACAGACTAGAAGATGATCGGTCCCGACCCGAACAACTTCCACGGATCGGCTCTGAGCGGCGCCGGCTCCGTGCCTTCCACGAAGTACTCAGTGTAACGGCGGTCCGCGGGCGTTTGATCGTTGGCAAGCTCCCCAGTCATTCGGTCGACGTCGCCGTAAATCACGCCGACTGGCGGAGCCCAGGGATCCATGGAGCGTGAGGTGAGGATCTCGGGATGCGCTGCGTAGTAGCGCGCGACCATCTTCCCCCAAACTGGAGCGGCGAGCGAGCCACCCGCTGCGCCCGGAGTGATAGTCACAGGTTTGTCGAAGCCGAGCCAGACGCCGGCGACGAGCTCGGGGGTGAGCCCAACGAACCAGACATCAGAGTTGTCGTTCGTTGTGCCGGTTTTGCCGGCAACTGGAATCGACGCCGGCAAATAGCGACGAATACTGGACGCGGTGCCGCGCTCTACGACATCACGCATCATGTCGCGGACAACGTAGGTGACCTTTGAGTCGAGGGCGGGAGCAAGCGCTGTGACTTCGCGCGTGAGGACAACCTTTCGGTTCGGGTCCTCAATACGGTATATGAAGCGCGGCTCGACCGGGGTGCCGAGGTTGGCAAATGTTGTATACGTCGCAACGAGATCGAGCGGTTGAACCACCGATGCCCCGATCGCGCTCGAGGGATAAGGAGCCACTTTGGAGGTCAGACCCATCCGACGCGCGAGATCGGCGACTGAATCCATTCCCAGTTTCTGGCCGAGCTCCACAGCGACGACGTTCCGGGATTTCGCGAGGGCTTCGCGCAAAGTCAGCGGACCCAGGTATTCGCCGTCGGAGTTCTCCGGACTATATGTCTTCCCGTTCGGAAGATTTATCGTGACGGCGGTGTCGGCGAAGATCGCATTGGGTGTAATGCTGTCGGCGATGGCCAGCGCATATACTATCGGCTTGAACGAAGACCCGGGCTGTCGCATGCCATCGACGGCTCGATCGAATTGCGAGTCATTGTAGTCGCGGCCTCCGACCAGCGCGCGCACATCGCCAGATGTCGGATCGAGCGCGACGACCATTCCTTGCAGGTAGTCGGTCATCCGATTGGCATTCGACGCGGATTTCGCCGCCGCACTGTAGCGGGGATGCGGGTAGCCCGATTGCGCCTCGAGAGCTTTCGTCTCTTCGGCGAGCGCGCTCGTGGCTGCATTCTGCAGGTCAGGATCGAGGCTGGTGTAGATGCGATATCCGCCGACGCCGACGGGTATGCCCGCTCTCGTCGCCTGTACACGAACGACATCGACGAACCAGGGCGAGTAGGCGGAATATCCGCCGTTCGGGGTCGTTGTAAGGCGCGATGCCTTCGCCGCCGCCGCCTGAGCCTGGGTGATGAAGCCCTGATCTGCCATCAGCGACAGGACGACGTTTCGCCGATTAACGACTCGATCGGGGTACCGCACAGGATCGTAGAGGGCCGGTCCTTTGGGCATTGCGGCGAGCGATGCCGCCTCCGCCAGCGTCAACTTCGATGCGCTTTTGCCGAAATAGTGACGGGCAGCGCTCTCGACGCCGTACCAGCCGTGCCCGAATGGAATCTGGTTCAGGTAGGCTTCGAGTATCTGACTCTTGTTGTAGTGCTTCTCCATCTCTCGCGCCGCTGCCTGCTCGTTGAGCTTTCTCCCCAAGCTGCGGTCGGTGCGGTCGATGAGCGTCGGATGCATGTTGCCGACGAGCTGCTGGGTGATAGTACTCGCACCACGTCGTTCGCCAAAGATGTTGTCCTTGAGAGCACCAGCGATGCCGACGACATCAACGCCATCATGTTGATAGAAGCGGTGATCCTCGACGGCGACGAAGGCTTGCGGCAGGTACTTTGGCAGCGTTTTGATGGAGACACTCGTGCGGATCTCCTTGCCGATCTCGCCGATCAGGGAACCGTCCCGCGCGAGGACGAGTGACGCCTGCGGCATCGGAACTATCGTCCACGCGGCCGCATCAGCCCCCGCGGGCTGTTGCGCGCCGATCAAAGCCGGGACAAACAGCGACACGACCAGCATCAGCCGGTGCAACGGTTGATTGTGCCTCTGCGCTATGGCAACTTCAAATGGATGGATCGCTCTATTCATCTCGCCGTCATTCAGTTCAAGCCGCGAAAGGGCGACTATTCTGCCAACCTCGCCCGACTGTCGGGCATTTTTTCTCAACTAAATTCGCTCGATCCGCGACCCGACATCGCCGTCTTCGCTGAAACGGCGTTGACTGGATATTTCGTCGAAGGCGGGGTCCGTGACGTCGCGCTTACTGCCGGTGCATTGGCGCGTGACCTTCAGGGTCAATACACCTCCGCAGTTACTACCCCGCGAACACTCGATGTGTGCATTGGGTTTTACGAGGTGTGGAACAACGCATTCTATAATAGTGCGCTCTATGTGACGCTGGGAGGCGGAGAACCCCTCATCAGGCACGTGCATCGGAAGCTGTTCCTGCCGACGTACGGCCTGTTCGACGAAGAAAGATTCGTCGATCGTGGCTTCGAAGTCCGCGCTTTCGACACCGAATGGGGACGCGCGGCAGTACTGATCTGCGAGGACGCATGGCACAGCCTCACCGGAACCGTCGCGGCTCTCGACGGCGCGACGATGCTGTTCGTCGTCTCCGCATCGCCGGCGCGCGGTGTCTGGCCACGTGAGGACGAAGGTCCTGTTCCGGCGAACCTCAAACGCTGGGAACGTCTCGCGCGCGACATCGCCGAGGAGCATGGAGTCTTCGTCGCACTGGTAAATCTCGTTGGGACTGAAGGCGGGAAGACGTTTTCCGGTGGTTCGATTGTGTGCGGCCCGCACGGGGAAGTTCGGGCTCAGGCACCACTGTGGGACGAGTCCATCATGTCGATCTCGCTCGATCCGCAGGATCTGACGCGGGCGCGCTCGGACACTCCCCTGCTCACGGATTTGCAAACGATGATGCCGCACCTGATGCGCAACGTCGACCGGATCCAGGCCGGTGAGCGAACGGAGTTGGATTACGACGACGCTCGCACAGACGGTGGTCCTCTCACACCCGCCGGCCGTAGCGCCGACGGCGAGCGTGCTGACGCCGCATCCACTGAGGAGATGCCTCTGCGCGCCAATGCGAGTCGCAACGGAAGCGAAGCGCTGCCGGTGATGCGAGCGCAAACGACCGCGGCGGGTCCGCCGCCGCTGGACATCGATACCGAGCTCACCGCGGGATGGCTGGTTTCATTTCTGCGCGAGGAGTTCGAGCGGAGATCCTTCAAGAAAGCCGTGGTCGGCCTTTCGGGCGGAGTGGATTCGGCAGTGACCACCTTTCTCGCGGCTCGCGCACTTGGTGCCGAGAACGTAATAGCGATACGAATGCCGTATCGCACATCCAGTCCCGATTCGCTGGCTCACGCGCAGCTTGTCGTTGATTCATTAGGCGTCGAATCGAGAACGATCGACATCTCCGCGGCTGTCGATGGCTATCTGGCAAACGAGAAAGACGCCGATCCAGCACGTCGCGGTAACGTGATGGCGCGCGAGCGAATGATCGTGCTCTTCGATCAGTCGGCGAAATACCACGCGCTTCCCGTCGGCACGGGCAACAAGACCGAACGTTTGCTAGGCTATTTCACCTGGCACGCAGATGACTCACCGCCGATCAATCCGCTCGGCGATTTGTTCAAGACTCAGGTCTGGCAGCTGGCGAAATTCATCGGCGTTCCGGAGGTCATCGTCCAGAAGCCGGCGTCTGCCGATCTGATTGAAGGCCAGACTGATGAAGGCGATTTCGGAATCAGCTACGCCGAAGCCGACACGATTCTCAACTGGCTGGTGAGCGGTTACAGTCCCGCGGCGCTGGCCGCCCGCGGATTCGATCCGAACAAGGTCGAGCTGGTGAGGAAGCGTCTCGCGGGGACGCATTGGAAGCGCAAGCTGCCGACTGTTGCCCTGTTGAGTCCAACTGGCATTGGCGAGTCGTATCTACGACCGGTCGATTACTGATTTAAGGGCGCGACACCTGCTATTTTTGGATAGAGTCAGACCCAGCGCCGGAGACTAATGGCCACCCGAACACTCCCCGACAGAAAATCATCTCCAGGCGCGCCCAGCGCCCGACTTACGCCCGAGCAGCTTGTTGCCGCGTACCGGAACATGCTGCTCTCACGCCGACTGGATGACAAGGAAGTTCAGCTGAAGGGGCAGAACAAAATCTTCTTTCAGATTTCAGGGGCCGGACACGAAGCCGTGCTGACCGCGGCGGGAATGGTTTTCAAGCCGGCGTATGATTGGTTCTACACCTACTATCGCGACCGCGCGCTCTGCTTGTCGCTCGGTGTAACACCTGCGGAAATGTTGTACGAGGCGGTCGGCGCCGCGATAGATCCCGCTTCCGGCGGCCGACAGATGCCGAGCCACTGGGGCCACAAAGCATACAACATCGTATCCGCATCTTCGCCGACGGGGACGCAATTCCTTCAGGGCGTCGGAACGGCTGAAGCGAGCCATCGGGCCAGGCTCCTCGACATCACCGAAGGCTTCGAGAAGGACGAGGTGGTCTTCATATCGACTGGCGAGGGCCAGACCAGTGAAGGAGAGTTCTGGGAGTCGCTGAACACCGCGTGCAATCTCAGGCTGCCGGCCGTCTATCTCGTCGAAGACAACGGCTATGCGATCTCGGTGCCCGTCGAGGTAAACACCGCTGGCGGAAGTATCTCGAAGCTGGTTCGTTCCTTCCCCGATCTTTACGTCGAGGAAGTCGACGGGTGTGATCTCCTCGCCAGCTACGATGTGCTTCAGCGGGCTGTCGACTACGCGAGGCAGAGAAAGGGTCCGGCGCTCGTCCACGCACATGTGATCCGGCCTTACTCGCATTCACTCTCGGACGACGAGAAGCTCTATCGGCCGCCCGCCGAGCGCGAAGCGGACGCGGCACGAGATCCGGTGACGCAGTTCCCGAAGTGGCTCGTAAGCGAGGGCCACGCGACCGACGACGAGCTCAAACAGATTCAGAAGGAAATCGAAACGCTCGTGCTCGCCGCGACCGATGACGCGCTGGCGCAACCGCAGCCTGGGCCCGAGACGGTCTACTATGGCGTGTATTCACCCGACGTAGATCCGACGAGCGAGCAGTTCGATACCGAGGACGATCCGCAGTTCTCCGGCGAGCCGACGACAATGGTCGATCTGCTCAACGCGTGCATGAAGGACGAGATGCGACGCGATCCGAAGATCGTCGTCTTCGGACAGGACGTTGCCGACGTGTCGCGCGAGGAATACCTCGGCAAGGTCAAGGGGAAAGGCGGGGTGTTCAAGGTGACGTGGGGGCTGCAGAAGGAATTCGGCGGCGCGCGCGTCTACAACTCACCACTCGCCGAGGCGAATATCGTTGGACGGGCCATCGGCATGGCGGTGCGCGGATTCAAGCCGGTCGTCGAAGTTCAATTCTTCGATTACATCTGGACCGCGTACATGCAGCTTCGCGACGAGCTCGCCACGATGCGCTGGCGGTCCAACAACAATTTTTCGGCGCCTGTCGTCGTGCGAACGACGTACGGCGGTTACATCCGCGGTGCCATTTACCACTCCCAAACCGGCGCGACGCTCTTCACGCATTGTCCGGGACTGAGAGTGGTCTGCCCAGCGACGGCGCTCGATGCCAACGGTCTTCTTCGGACAGCGATCCGCTGCGACGATCCGGTGATCTTCCTGGAGCACAAACATCTCTATCGGCAGATCTACAACAAGTCGGCGTATCCGGGCCCGAATTTCATGATCCCCTTGGGCAAGGCGAAGGTGGTGCGTGAAGGTACCGATGTAACCGTCGTGACCTATGGAGCCACGGTGCAGCGTGCGATCACTGCGGCGAATGCGGTCGCCGAAAGCGGGATTTCGGTCGAGATCATCGACCTTCGGACTCTCAGTCCCTGGGACCGCGATACCGTGTTCGAGTCTGTGAAGAAAAACTCGCGGGTCATCGTGGCGTATGAGGATTCGCTATCGTGGGGATTCGGCGCCGAGATCGCGGCGGCGATTGCCGACGAATGCTTTGCCTGGCTCGATGCTCCGGTGAAGAGAATCGCGTCAACCGATACGTTCGTTGGCTACGCCCCCCGACTGGAGGATGCGATTCTCCCGCAGGTCGATGATTTCAAGCGTGCGTACGAGGAGATGGTGAAGTACTAGAAGCGAATAGAAAAAGGGCGGCTCGATGAGCCGCCCTTTTTTGTCGGATCTCCCACCGCTTACTTTTGCGGGCTCGCGCCGGTGGATGCAGTTCCGAGTCCGGGGACACCTGCCGGCGTGTAGCCGGTCGGCACCTCGAATGCTTTCGGATCTGTGTTCACCCACTGAAGGGCGGTGACTTCGGCGGCGGTGGTTGTCACCCTGGTTTGCCCCTGAGCGACAATCGTTGCAGAGCTCGCCGCACGCAGCGGTGTGCCCTTCGGCAGCTTGGCCTGCGCCGCTTTCAGTTTCTGCGCGAAGTCGACGTTACCGGAGCCGAACATGTTGGCCATGTCGCTGCCGCTGAGGCTGGCGAACGGGTTTAGAGTGCTGGTGAGATCATTCGCATAGTAGCTGTCGGTCGTGCTGGCGATCTTTACCGTTTGTTCCGTGCCCTTTGCGCTCACGATCATGGTCATGCCGGTTGCGACTCTGTAGTGCGTTGTCGGATGTCCGAGAATCGTCGGACCGGCGCCGAGGTTGTCGACCTTCGCTTCGGTACCGGAGAATTCCATCTTCATCCCGCTCATCGCCTGGGCCTGACTGACGATCTCGCTGGGCCGGACGCGCAGGTACTGGCTCTTTTTCGCGTCGAGGTAGGTGATGGTCTTGCCGCTGTCAGTCACGATCATACTGACGCTGTCAGTCGCTAGCGGGGTGACTTTGGGGCCGGATCCAATGACATCGAGGCGCATCTTGTCGGCGGAGCCAAACGCATGACCAAGCATTACCGTCGTGTCGGGCTCTCCCTGAACGGAAATGGACGTCCGGAAATCCATGGCGAGTGTTTTCCCTGCATTCTGAGCGCTGGCCACAGAAAGTGGCGCAAGCGCGAAAAAGGCGCCGGTAAAAAAGCGCTGATGAAAGCTCATACTGATATCCCGATGGGTGTGAGGACGGTGGGGAATACTGCTAAAGACGTTCCGTTCGCCCTGTGGGTAACCCGGTGCCCCGGATTACTTGCCCTCGCTTCGCAACCTCATCGACGCGAGAATCGATGTTCCAAGAATGCCTCCTACCGCACCAAGCGAAGCGAGCGTCGGGATGTGGATGAAATGCTCGAGGAGCATTTTCAAACCGATGAACACGAGAACGATCGCGAGCCCGAGTTTGAGGTAAGCGAATTTGTCGACGACGCCAGCGAGGAGGAAATAGAGGGCGCGGAGTCCGAGGACAGCGCAGATGTTCGATGTATAGACGATGAATGGATCACGCGTGACGGCGAAAATCGCGGGAATCGAATCGGTGGCGAAGATAATGTCGGTGGTGTTGACGATCACCATCACGATGAAAAGCGGTGTCGCGGCCAGATGATCGCCGCCTTTCGGACTTGGCTCGCGGGTGAAGAACTTGTCGCCTCGAAAATCTTTCGTCACAGGAATCAGCTTTCGCGCCAGCCTCAAAACCGGGTCGCGATCCGGGTTGTAGGCGGCGTCGTCTTTCTGCAAGGCCATCCGGATGCCGGTGAAGACGAGAAAGGCGCCGAAGATGTAAAGCGTCCAGGAGAAACGCGTCACGAGCGCCGAGCCGGCTATGATCATCACCCCTCGCAAGAGGAGGGCTCCGACGATTCCCCAGAACAACACCCGATGCTGGTACTTCTCCGGGACGTTGAAGTAGGTGAAGATCAGCACGAAGACGAAAATGTTGTCGACGGATAGCGCGTACTCGATCAGGTAGCCGGTCAGGAACTGGAGACCGGACTCCTTGCCCATTGTCAGGTAGATCGCGAGAGCGAAAGCCAGTGACAGCGCCACCCAAACTGCGCTCCACGTCGCGGCTTCTCTAACCGATACTTTTTTGCCGCGCTGGTGCAGAACGCCAAGGTCGAGGCCGAGTATCGACAGGACGACGACGTTGAATCCGATCCAGCCCCAGAGTGAATTCATCTGGGTTTCGCGGACGGATCGATGTGTGGTCTAGCGACGCTCAAGCGCGTCGCGAACGTCGAGAAGGATCTCGAAATACAGCTTCTCCCGCCGATACGCAAAATCGAGCGTTGCCATCTGGCTCTGGTCGCCCGATGCCTTAGCCCGCTCGAATGCTTCGCGGTACATCTCGTCCAGGTTTTCCAAAATCGTGCTGCGCGTGCGTGACATTGACGTGCTCTCCGGGCTGGAAGCGCCACGATTATCGATCGGCGAAAGGCCGGCGAGCCGCTGCAGCGCAGTCTCCGGATCCTCGTTCTCGAAGATCAGTTTTTTGGCGGCGCCAAGCGCGAGTCGGCGTGGATTGAATGGATTCGGCGGTGTCACTGTGCGGATGCCTGTGTGACATGAAAGCTAAGGCAAGGAGTGGAGTACGCGCTAATCAACGCCAGCTTGACACAAATTAAAAACGCGGGGCGAAAGCACTAAGCCTTCGCCCCGCACTTTTGATTTCGCGGCTAGATATTCGAGCTTCCGCCGCTCGAGCCGCCAGTGTTGCCGCGGCTGCCACCCTGTGATCCCGAGCTCCCACTTTCACCGGAGCTGCCAGATCCACCGGTCTGTCCGCCGCTACCAGAGCCGGATCCTTTCATACCACCACTTCCGCTGCTGCTGCCACTTGAAGATCCGAATCCACCGCCGGAGCCACCCGAACCACCGGAGCTACCGCCGGAGCT
>Ga0136846_1213851_pt1 | contig 11637 bp, 8 predicted proteins | sample HopSoiMetagenom2_FD_96841 | JGI IMG/M metagenome (GOLD analysis project Ga0136846, IMG submission 96841) | Grasslands soil microbial communities from Hopland, California, USA - 2 Assembly 2016 (version 4) | ecosystem: Environmental > Terrestrial > Soil > Grasslands | place: USA: Hopland... | reverse complement strand
GCATCGAGGAGCGCTTGAGGAACGCGCGGCGGGAAGCGTCGTGGGTCATGCGGGCCTCACTTCTGGACGATGTATTCGGGCGCGGCCAGCACCAGCACGAGCGCGGCGTTGACACGGGCGCGGCGCGTGGCGTCGGTGCCGGTGGGCATCGTCGAGACCGCGGCCGCGAGCGCGGCGATCGTGGCCGCGCTCACCTGGCCGGCGGCCAGCACGAGGTTGATCTCGGCGAACAGCGCGGCCGCGTCGTCGGCGAGCGCGAGCAGCGACGCGTAGTCGGGCGTGAGATCGGCGATCGAGCCCTGCACGGCGCGCTGCAGGTAGTTCACGCAGCCGACGACGGACGACTCGTTGGCGATCTGGAACTCGGGTGCCTCGAGTTCGTTCGCGTCGAGGGACGTGTTGGGCGGCACGTAGCCGGGCCGGAAGAAGTTGAACACCGACGGCGAGCGGCCGGGGCTCTGCGCGAGGCCCTTGGCGGCGTCGGAGGTGTCGCCGACGTCCCACAGGCCGCTCGGCGAGGTGACGCCGAACGCGCGTGCCCAGCCGGTGAAGCGCAGGACGGGCTCGCGCAGCTTGCCGTAGCCGTCGGCGTCGCCCGGCGCGCGGGCCTCGGCGTCGAGCAGCAGCGCGCGCACCACCGCCTTCAGGTTGCCGCGCGTGCCGCTGCCGTCGTCGTCGAACACCGCCGCCACGCGCGCCACGTAGGCCGGGCTCGGGTTGCTGGTGACCAGGCGCTGGATCAGCTGGCGGGCGAGGAAGGGCGCGACGTTCGGGTGCGCGGCGATGGCGTCGAGCGCCAGCCCCAGGCCCGTGTACGCGTCGGTGCCGTCGGGGATGGTGGTGCCGAGGAAGGCCTTCGCGCCGGTCTCGTAGCGCCTGGCGACCTGGATCATCGGGCGCCGGTGGAAGTCGGGCGTCGCGGTGCCGGTGGCCGCGTTCTGGCCCTGCAGGTCGAAGTCCCAGCCGGTGAACACGCGCGCCAGCCCGGTGATGTCGGGCAGGCCGTACGTCGGCGTCGTCTGGCCGTTGGCGAGCTGCGGCGTGCCGTCGGCCTCGAGCATCACGAGGCCGATCGTGAACAGCTGCATCAGCTCGCGGGCGTAGTTCTCGTCGGGCAGCGCGCCGCTGGCGGCGTCCTCCTTGGCGGATCCGCGGAAGGTGAGGAAGTCGCCCATCGCGCCGGACAGCGACATGTGCGTGAGCCACTCGCGATGGCTGCCGAACGCGTTGGCCTCGAGCAGGTCGGTCCAGGCCGCGGCGTTGAACTGCTTCCAGCCGCCGCCGACCAGGCCGTCGATGGCCACGACCCAGATCTCGGAGAGCGCGAAGGTGACGCGCTGGCGCAGCGTGTCGGGCGCGCTGAGCAGCTTGCGCCACATCGTCGCGTCGAAGCCGGCCTGGTCGTTCTTGTGCGTGGCGGCGGTATAGCCCTGCGCGACGAGCCAGTCCCAGCGCGAGTCCGTCACCGGCAGCGCGAACTGCGCGTCGAGCCAGCCGGCGTAGCCCAGGCTCATGACCTTGGCGATCTCCGCGCGGCTCGCGCCCATCGACGCCTGGGCGAGGAAGCGGGCGGCCTCGGCCGCGGTGGGCGCGGGGGGCGGTGGCGGCGGTGGCGGTGGTTCGGGCGATGGCGACGGCGAGGGTGTCGGCGAGGAGCCGCCACCGCCGCCGCAGGCCGCCAGCGCCGTGGCGGCGAAAGTGGCGGCGCTCAGGGCCGACAACGTGGACAGCGCCGAGGCGGGCGCGGGCGAGTCGCTGCGTGACGCGGGCGCACGCAGGCCTTCCTGGAGGTCGACAGTCATGGCTGCCCTCGTTTTCGGGACGTGGTGTGTGTGTGTTCGGTCGATGCGTCGTTGGAACGAAGTCACCGCCGAGATGGCCAATGTCGTCTTGAATGGCCGGGTTGCCAACAAGCTTTGCATGGAGAAACACCGGACGCACGATCAGCAAACTCGGCGTGAAGGCGCCGCCGGCCGGCGCGCTCCGGCCGGCACTGGACCCCTCGGTTCCGCCATTCATCGCAAGGGCGCACGCGCCCGGTCGGGCGGTCGCCGCGTCTCGGTAGACTGGGCGGCCCGCGCCAGAAGCGCAGTGGCGCATCTCCCAACGGCGCGACCCGCGCCAAGCACCCGTCCGCTCATGCACTCCCTGCCCAAGACCTTGCGCCACGTGCTCGTGGCCTCCTGCCTGCCTGCCCTGATGGGCGTTGCCCATGCCGCCCAGGCGCCGCGCGCCAACCCGCTGCTCGTCGAGAGCACGCTGCCGCTGCACTACCCGCGCTTCGACCAGATCCGCGACGAGGACTTCGCGCCCGCCTTCGAGCAGGCGATCGCCGAGCACCGCAAGGAGATCGCGGCCATCGCTTCCAACCCGGACAAGCCCAGCTTCGACAACACCGTCGTCGCGATGGAGCGCTCGGGCCACACGCTCGATCGGGTGCGCAGCGTCTTCGAGAACCTGACCAGCTCGAACACCAACCCGCGGCTGCAGGACGTGCAGCGCGCGATGGCGCCGAAGCTGGCCGCGCACGAGGACGAGATCCGCCTCGACGCGCGCCTGTTCGCGCGCATCGACGCGCTCTACGCCCGGCGCGACACGCTGGGCCTGGACGCCGAATCCGCGCGTCTGCTGTGGCGCTACCACCAGGACTTCGTGCGCGCCGGCGCCATGCTGCCCGAGGCGAGCAAGGCCAGGTTGCGCGCGCTCAACGCGGAGCTCGCGAGCCTGCAGATCACCTTCGAACAGAACACGCTCCAGGAGCGCGGCGCGTCCGCCGTCACCTTCGACGGCCGCGACGAGCTGGCGGGCCTGAGCGATGCCGAGATCAAGTCGGCCGCCGACGCCGCGGCCAAGGCCGGCAAGCCGGGCAAGTTCGTCATCGAGCTGGTCAACACCACCGGCCAGCCGGTGCTCGCCGAGCTCGCCAGCCATGCGTCGCGCATGAAGGTGATGGCGGCGTCGCTCGCGCGCGGCAGCCGCGGCGGGGCGTTCGACAACCGCGCCGTCGTCGCCGCGCTCGCGCGCAAGCGCGCCGAGCGCGCGGCGCTCCTGGGCTATCCGGACCACGCCGCGTTCCAGCTCGCGGAGCAGACGGTGGGCTCGGTGGCCACGATGAACAAGCTGCTCGCGCAACTGGCCACGCCGGCCGTGATCAATGCGCACAAGGAGGCGGCGCAGCTGCAGGCCCTGATCGATGCGGAGCAGGGCGGGTTCAAGCTGCAGGCCGCCGACTGGGACTTCTACACGCAGAAGCTGCGCAAGGCGCAATACGCGTTCGACGAGTCGCAGCTCAAGCCCTACTACGAGCTCGACCACGTGCTGATCGATGGCGTGTTCTACGCCGCCGGCAAGCTGTACGGGCTGACGTTCAAGGAGCGCCACGACCTGCCTGTCTACGAGCCCGGGGTGCGCGTGTTCGACGTGTTCGACCACGACGGCACGCCGCTGGCGATCTTCATCGGCGACTGGTACGCGCGCCCCAACAAGCTGGGTGGCGCCTGGATGAACGAGTACGTGGCCCAGGACGGCCTGACCGGCGACAAGCCGGTCGTCGTCAACAACCTCAACATCCCCAAGCCGCCCGCCGGCGAGCCGACGCTGCTGACGCAGGACGAGGTCACCACCGCGTTCCACGAGTTCGGCCACGCGCTGCACGGCATGCTGTCGCACGTGAAGTACCCCCGATTCTCCAGCCCCGGCGTGCCGCGCGATTTCGTCGAGTACCCGTCGCAGTTCAACGAGATGTGGGCCACGGCGCCCGAGGTGCTGTCGCACTTCGCGCGCCACTGGAAGACGGGCGAGGCGATCCCGCCGGCGCTGGTCGCCAAGGTGCAGGCGGCCAGGCGCTTCAACCAGGGCTTCACGACGACGGAATACCTGGCGGCGACGCTCCTGGACCAGGCCTGGCACCAGCTGCCGGCCGCGCAGGTGCCGGCGGCCGCCGACGTGACGACGTTCGAGGCGGCGGCGCTGCATCGCGCCGGACTGGACTTCCCGCCGGTGCCCCCGCGCTATCGCAGCACCTACTTCTCGCACGCATTCGCGGGCGACTACTCGGCGGGCTACTACTCCTACATCTGGAGCGAGGTGCTGGCGGCCGACTCCACCGACTGGGTGCTGGCGCACGGCGGCCTGACGCGCGAGGTCGGCGACCACATCCGCGCGACGCTGCTGTCGCGCGGCGGCAGCGTCGACGCGCTGCAGGAGTTCCGCGACCTCACCGGCGGCGCGCCGGACGTGGGCCCGCTGCTGACCAAGCGCGGGCTGGCCGCCACCGAGTGACGGGCCTGGGCCCCGGACGCTTCCGGGGCCGGCCGCCCTCAGCGCTGGGCGTGGTGGTGCTTGTGATGGTGATGATGGTGGTGGTGATGGCGGTGGTGATGGCGCGGACGCGCCTGCGCCGCCACGGCGAACATCGACAGCGCGCAGGCGACCGCGACGAGCTTGGTCAAGGACATGGGAGCTTCTTTCTTCCGGGGTGATGGCCGGACTCGTGTCCGGGGCCGGCATCATGCCTCAAGCGCGACAGGGCCGGCGCCGGACCTTGACCATCGTGCCGGTGCCGGCCCTGCCGCGATCGATCGAAGCGGCCCGGGTTCGGGGCCTACTTCGTCTCGGACTTGATGTCGGCCTTGTCCTGCTTGTAGTCCAGCTTGGCGTCGGCCTTGTCCACCTTGGCCTGGGCCTTGGCGTCGTGCCTGCATGCGCGTTCCGCCGCGCCCTCGGTGTGGCGCTCGCAGGCCGCCTTGTTGGCGTGGTAGTCGGCCTTGGCCTGGGCCTTGTCGGCCTTGTAGTCGGCCTTGGCCTGCGCCTTGGCGGCGCCGGCGTCCGTGTGCGTCATCGTGTCGTCGTCGGCATAGGCGCCGAGCGACAGCGTGGCGGCGGAGGCGGCGAGCAGGGCGATGAGGGTCTTGTTCATGATGGCGCTTCCATGATGCGCCCGGCAGTGCGGGCTGAGGCCCCGATGCGGCAAGCGTGGTGCCGGCCGGCTCGGCGGTGGACGCCGATGCGGCCTTGTCCGACAGCGCGGTCGGGCTGGCACCGGCCCGCCACCAGGGCGGCCGGATCGGACGGCAGACGCGCGCGATGGACGTTTGCGACGGAGGACGGATTCGGAGGCATGGACGGAGACCGCCAGGCACGCCATCGCGGCAATATCGATGCTCCTGGTTCAGGAGAACGTTTCGATGATTGCACCTGCGTTTTCGAGTCGCGTGGACCGGCTTCGCCTGTTGGCGGCCGCTTGCGCCGTGTCGTTCCATCCGTGGGCTCCGGCGTCGACGCCGGGCGTGCCGGAGGTCTTCGCCCCCGGGACGATCTCCGCGACGGGCAACGTGAATGCGATCACGTTCAGCGCGGATGGCGACTGGGCCTGGTTCGACGAGGTTGCCGGGGGCGGCTCGACGATCATGCAGTCGCATCGAGTCGATGGAACCTGGAGCCGCCCGGAGATCGCGGCGTTCTCGGGTGAATGGCGCGACCTGGATCCCGCGATGTCGCCCGATGGTTCGTTCATCGTCTTTTGCTCGAACCGACCGGATGTCGCCGGCGGCAAGCCGCTGGATGCACGCGGCTTCGATGGCCGGGTCCATCCCGGCGCCGGCTCGCATCTCTGGCGCGTCGACAAGGTCGGCTCCGGATGGGGCGAGCCTCATGCCTTGCCCGCCATCGTCAACGACGACACGCGGCTGTATTCACCCAGCGTCGCTCGTGACGGAACGCTCTGGTTCCAGCATCCGGACAATTCGACCCATACCTATCACCTGCTGCGGTCCGAGTGGCGTGACGGCCACTACCAGAAGCCTGTTGCGGTCGCCATCGGGCCAGCCGAGGTCGACGAACGCGATCCCGCCGTGGCTCCGGACGAATCGTTCGTCGTGTTCAGCACCAAGCCGGCCGCCCGGGCCGACGGTCGCCTGGTGATCTCGTTCCGGCAAGGGTCGCGCTGGAGCACGCCGGAGGATCTCGGCGAGGCCGTCAACCACGACGGCGCGGAGGGCCCGCACCTGGGCGCGGACGGGCGGACGCTCTACTTCGACAGCACGGCGACGTTCCAGGCCGGTTATCCCCGCACGCGCGAGCAGACCCTTGCCGACCTCGAACGCGCACGTCTGTGGGATAACGGGAACAGCCACCTCTGGATGGTGCGGCTCGATCCCTGGCTCGAGCGACGTCAACGGTAGGACGACCTGGCGCCAACGGCGAGTCGGCCGGCGCAACGCGTCGGCGCGGAAAGGCCGCATCACAAGATGCGCCGCAGCGCCTCGAAGAACAGCTCCGACTGCAGCCGCTCGCCGCGCGTCTGCTCGCCGACGTGGCGGGCCAGCGCCTCGTCGACCGCCACCAGCGGGCGGCCGGTGGACTGCGCCAGCACCTGGTGCAGGCAGGCGCGCTCGAGGAAGTAGAGGTCGTCGTACGCGTGCGCCAGCCGCTCGCCGCAGACGATGACGCCGTGGTTGCCGAGGAAGGCGACGTCGGCCGAACCCATCGCGCGGGCGATGCGCTCGCCCTCGGCGTCGTCCAGCGCGAGGCCGTTGTAGTGCGCGTCGACCGCGATGCGGCCGTGGAAGCGCATGGCGTTCTGCGACAGGGTGGTGTCGAGGGCGCGGTCGGCGGTCAGGGTCAGCGCGGTGGCATACGGCATGTGGGTATGCAGCACGCAGGGCTTCCCGAGGCGGTGGACCGCGGCGTGGATGAACATCGCGGTGGACTCGACCTCATGGCGGCCCGCGAGCCGCGTGCCGTCGTTGGCGACCAGGACGATGTCGTCGGCCTGGATCTCGCTCCAGAGCAGGCCGCGCGGGTTGAGCAGGAAGCGGTCGGAGCCGTCGGGCAGCTCGACGCTGAAATGGTTGCAGATGCCCTCGGCGAGCCCGTGGTGCGCCGCGGCGCGCAGCGCGAGCGCGAGGTCGGCGCGCAGGCCGGCGACGTCGGGTGAATGGAAATCCTCGGCATGCATGGCGACTCCCTGGCGGCGGCAGGCCCTGACTCTACAGGCACGGGCCGGATCGCCCGGGCGCACCCGGCGAGCGGCCGGGCAGGCCGATTGCCGCGTCGAGGCGATTTCGTCGACAAGAGGCCAGCCGCCATGCCCGCACGCTCATCCGTCCGCGTCGCCCCGTTCGGGTTGCACGCCCTGGCGCTGCTCGCGCTCGGCGTGCTGGCCGCCTGCTCGAAGGAGAGCGCCGCGCCGCCGCCGCCCGTGGCGGCCGCGTCCGACGCCGCGGCGTCGGACGCGATGGCGCCGCTGCCGGCCCCGATGCAGGCGCCGGCGGCCGTCGCCACGCAGGCGCCGCCGCCGCCGCTGCCCCAGGTGCCCGCCCAGGCGCCCGCAACCGCGCCCACGCACGTGGCGGCGAACGACGATCCGAACGCGCCGCTCGAAGTCGCGCCGCCGGCCGCGGGGTATGCCAACGAATCGACCTACGCGAATGCGCCGGTCTACGCGGACGACCCCGGATACGCCGGCGACGAGCAGCAGCAGGTGGTCAGCGTCTACGTCGACCCGCCGCTGGAGCAGCCGGCGCCGGTGGCGGTCGACTGGGCGCCGCCGCCGATGCTGGTGGAGGAGGTGCCCCCTCAACCTTATCCGGACGCGGTGTGGACGGGCGGCTACTGGGGCTGGCAGGGCCGCTGGGTGTGGTGCGCGGGCCGCTGGGCGCGACCGCCGCGCCACGGCTACCGCTGGCACGAGCCCTACTACGAGCACCGCCACGACAAGGTGGTGTACATGCCCGCGTACTGGCAGGCACCCGATCGCCGCTTCATCGCGCCGGCCGCGGGCGTCGCCATCGCGGCGGCCGTCATCGCGGCCGGCGTGCACGCGGGCCACCACGCGGACGGGCCGCAGGGCGTGTTCGTGCCGCCGCCGCCCGGCTCGCGGCCCGGCATCATCGTGCCGGCGCCGCTGAACACGCCGCCGCGCGTGGTGGTGGGAGCGCCGCCGGTGGTCAACGTGGGCATGCGCGTGAACGGCAACGTGGACAACGACAGCCACGACGTCACGAACAACATCATCAACATCACCAACGTCACGAACGTGCGCAACGTGACGATCGTGGCACCGGCCACGGCCACGGCGAACCGCCAGGACTTCCACCAGGCCGTCGTGGCCGATCCGCATCGCCCGCCGCCCGCGCTGGCGGGCACGCGACCGACCGCTCCCGTTCCACGCACGACCCGCGCCGTGGCCGCCTGGCAGCCGGGGCACCAGCCGCCGGCGCTGCCCGCGGCGCAGCCCGTGCGCGGCATCGCGCCGTCCGGCGGACGCCCGGCCCCGCCGCCGGCCGCGGTGGCCACCGAGACGCAGGCCATGCAGCAGGCCCGGCAGGCGCAGATGATCCAGCAGGCGCAGCAGCAGCGTGCGCAGCAGGGCCAGCCGCCGCTCACGTCGCAGCAGGAACAGGCGCTGAAGTCGCGCGAGGCGCAGGTGCAGGCGATGCAGCAGCAACAGGCGCAACAGCAGGCGCAGCAGCGCGCGCGACAGGAGCAGGCGCAGAAGGTGCAGGCCGAACAGAAGGCCCGGCAGGAGCAGGCCGCGAAGGCGCAGCAGGAGCAGGCGCAGAGGCTGCAACAGCAGCAGGCGCAGCAGCGAGCGCAGCAGGAACAGGCGCAGAAGGCGCAGGCCGAACAGAAGACTCGGCAGGAGCAGGCTGCAAGGGCGCAGCAGGAACAGGCCCAGAGGCTGCAACAACAGCAGGCGCAGGAGCGCGTCCAACGGCTGCAGGCGCAGCAGGCCCAACAGGCCCAGCAGGCCCAACAGGCGCAGCAGGCGCAGGCCGAACAGAAGGCCCGCGAGCAGGCCGCGATGGCGCAGCAGGAACAGGCGCTGAAGGCGCGCCAGGAGCAGGTTCAGAAGCTGCGGCAGGAGCAGGCCGCGAAGGCGAGCGCCGAGGCCGAGGCGAAGGCCAGGGCCGACGCGGACGCGAGGAAGGGCAAGGAACGCAAGCCGGGCGACGGCCCGTCCAGGTAGACGGGTCGGGCCGGCTCAGGTCAGGCGTCGCGCGGGCCGCGCGCGGCCTGTGCCAGCCCGCGCAGCAGCGCGTCGATGTCGTCTTCGGCATGCGCCGCCGACAGCGCGATGCGCAGCCGCGCGCTGCCTTCCGCGACGGTGGGCGGGCGGATCGCCGGCACCCACAGGCCGGCGTCGGCGAGCGACTGCATCACGCGCAATGCGTCGTCGTTGGCGCCGATGACGAGCGCCTGCACGGCCGTCTCCGAGGGCAGCAGCGTCCACGGCGTGCCCTCGATCGCGGCCGGCATCCCGGCGCGGAATCGGGCGATGTTGCGTTGCAGTTGCGCCAGCCGCGCGGGCTCGTCGCGGAACACGCGCAGCGCGGCGCGCACGCCCTCGGCCAGCATCGCGGGGGCGGCGGTGGCGAAGGTGTAGCTGCGCGTCTTCTGCAGCAGCCACTCGACCAGCACCTGGCTGCCGGCCACGAACGCGCCCGCCACGCCCGCGGCCTTGCCGAGCGTGGCCATGTAGACGACGCGGCGGCTCGCCCGCGCGCCCGTGCGCCCGACGGCCGCCAGCGATCCGCGGCCCTGCGGCCCGCACACGCCGAAGCCGTGCGCGTCGTCCAGCAGCAGCAGCGCGTCGTGCTGCTCGCACAGCGCGATCAGCGCGGGGATGTCGGCCACGTCGCCGTCCATGCTGAAGACGGCGTCGCTGATCACCAGCTTGCGGCGCGCCGGGCTGGCCTGCATCAGCGCGTCCAGCTGCGCGAGGTCGGCGTGCTCGAAGCGGTGGATCGTCGCCTTCGACAGCCGCGCGCCGTCGATGAGGCAGGCGTGGTTCAGGGCGTCGGAGAACAGCGCGTCGCCCGGGCCCACCAGCGCCGGCACGATGCTCGCGTTGGTGGCATAGCCGGCGTAGAAGTACAGCGCGCGCTCCAGGCCGACGAACTCGGCGAGCTCGCGTTCGAGCGCCGCGTTGGCCTCGCTGTGGCCGCTGACCATCGGCGAGCCGCCGCTGCCGACGCCGTAGCGCCGTGCGCCGGCGATCGCGGCCTCGCGCAGCGCGGGGTGCTGCGACAGCCCGAGGTAGTCGTTGCTGCAGAAGGCCAGCATGCGGCGGCCGTCGACGCGCAGCCAGGCGCCGTCCTCGGGGCGCGCCTCGCGGCGGCGCCGCGTGAGGTGCGCGGCGTCCAGTGCGGCGAGGCGCTGCGGGATCTCGTCGAGCCAGGACGGCCCGAGCTCGTGCGTATCGGAAGTCATGCGGGAAGCGTGAAGCGATCGGCGTCGGCGCGCGGATCGGGGGTCGGCGAGAACGGCAGGTCGGCCAGCAGCGGGGCGCCGAGATGCGTGCGCAGGTAGTCCAGGTTCTCTTCAGGACAGAGGAAGGCGGGGTCGACGCGGTTGGCGATCCAGCCGGCGAGCACGAGGCCGCGCGCGCGGATCGCCTCGGCCGTCAGCAGCGCGTGGTTGAGGCAGCCCAGCCGCATGCCCACCACCAGCACGAGCGGCAGGCCGATCGCGGCGGCGAGGTCGGCGCCGGTCAGCGCGTCGGTCAGCGGCACCAGGAAGCCGCCGGCACCCTCGACGACCAGCGCGTCCGTGCGGCGGCGCAGCTCGGCGACGGCGTCGATCACGGCGTCGAGCGAGATGACCGTGCCCGCGCGCGCCGCCGCCAGGTGCGGCGACAACGGCTCGGGCAGCAGGATCGGGTTGTCGAGCGCGGGCGGCACTCGCACCGTGGACGCGGCGCGGTGCGCGATCGAGTCCTCGTTGCCGAGGCCGTCGGCGGTCGGCACGCCGCCCGCGGCGATCGGCTTCATCCCGCACACGCGCTCGTGGCGCCGCGCCAGCGCGTGCAGCAGCGCGCAGGCGGCGTGGGTCTTGCCGATACCCGTATCGGTACCGACGACGAAGTAGCCGACGTTCATCGGGCAGCCTGTGGCCTGGGGCGTGCAGTGCGAGCGCCTGCTGGCGGTCGTGCGACGCTCATGGCAGCGCCCGTTCGTCGCCCGACGGCGAGGACGGGTCTTCGGCGAGCGTGGCCTGCAGCGCGGCGAGCGCGCCGTCGGCGAGGTGGCGCGCCGTGTCTTCCTCGAGCACGTAGGGGGGCATCGCGTACAGCGTCGAGCCGATGGGCCGCAGCAGCAGGCCGTGCGCCAGCGCATGGCGCGCATAGCGGCGCGCGAAGTCGGGCGGCGCGTCGGCGATGTCCCAGGCCCAGATCATGCCGAGCCGCCGCGCGTGACGCACACGCGGGTGCGCGTGCAGGGGCGCGAGCAAGCCATCGACCATGCGGGCGCGCTCGAGGTTGACGGCCAGCACGTTCTCGCGCTCGAAGATGTCGAGCGTGGCCAGGGCCGCGCGGCATGCGAGCGGGTTGCCGGTGTACGAGTGCGAGTGCAGGAAGCCGCGCGCGGCGTCGTCGTCGTAGAACGCGTCGTAGACGGCGTCGGTGGCGAGCACCGCGGCCAGCGGCAGGGTGCCGCCGGTCAGGCCCTTGGACAGGCAGATGAAGTCGGGCCGGATGCCGGCCTGCTGGTGCGCGAACATCGTGCCGGTGCGCCCGAAGCCGGTGGCGATTTCGTCGACCACCAGGTGCACGCCGAACCGGTCGCACAGCGTGCGTGCCTCGCGCAGGTAGGCCGGGTCGTGCATCGCCATGCCCGTGGCGCACTGCACCAG
>Ga0136846_1216994_pt1 | contig 11638 bp, 12 predicted proteins | sample HopSoiMetagenom2_FD_96841 | JGI IMG/M metagenome (GOLD analysis project Ga0136846, IMG submission 96841) | Grasslands soil microbial communities from Hopland, California, USA - 2 Assembly 2016 (version 4) | ecosystem: Environmental > Terrestrial > Soil > Grasslands | place: USA: Hopland... | reverse complement strand
GCTGGTGGCGCACGGCGTCGATCCGGCCCGCCTTGTGCTGGTGGAGTTCAATCCGGTGTTCTGCCGTCTGTTGCGCTCGCGCTATCCGGCCGCGACCGTCGTGCAGGGCGATGCCTACCGGCTCAAGCATCTGCTCGGCTCGCTGCTGCGCGAGCCCGCCGCGGCGGTGGTCTCCGGACTCCCGCTGTTCACCAAGCCGCTGCGCACGCGCCTGCGTCTCATGTCCGACGCGTTCGGGCTCTTGCAGCCGAGCGCCCCGTTCATCCAGTTCACCTATGCGGTCGTGCCGCCGATCCCGAAGCTCGCCGGCGTGAAGGTCGAGGCCTCGGAGCGCATTTGGCGCAACATGCCGCCCGCGCGCGTGTGGGTCTATCGCCACGGTTGACGATCGTTGCGCCTTCCGGCATCCGAATCACACATGCTTGATTCGCGCGACCGGCTGATTGTTGCGCTCGACCTTCCGGGGCTGCGCGATGCGCAGCAGATGGTCGAACGGCTCGGCGATAGCGTGTCCTTCTACAAGATCGGCTACCAGCTCGCGTTTGCGAGCGGGCTTGCGTTCGTCGATGAGTTGGTCCGTGGCGGCAAGCAGGTCTTCCTCGACATGAAACTGCACGACATCGAGAACACGGTGTCGAAAGGTGTCGAGAGTGTCGCCAGGACCGGCGTGACGTTTCTCACCGTGCATGCCTATCCGCAGACCATGAAAGCCGCGGTCGCGGCGCGGCAAGGCTCGACGCTGAAGATCCTCGCCGTCACCGTGCTTACCTCTTACGACGACATCGATCTCGCAGAGTCCGGCTATTCGCAAAGCGTCGATGCGCTTGTCGCGCGGCGTGCGCAGCAGGCGCATGATCTCGGCGTGGACGGGCTTGTGTGCTCGCCGGAGGAAACTTCGCCGCTACGGCTCGCTGTCGGAAACGATATGGTGTTCGTGACGCCGGGCGTGCGGCCGGCCGGTAGCGCGCATGGCGACCAGAAGCGCGTTGCGACGCCCGCACAGGCGATCAAGGCGGGCGCGGATTATCTGGTTGTGGGGCGGCCGATCACCGCCGCAGCCGATCCGAAGATGGCCGCGAAAGCCATCGTCGAAGAAATCGAAGCGTCCGCGACATAAGGAGACGTCATGCCGAAGGGTTACTGGATCGCCCACATCGATGTGAGCAATCCGGACGGGTACAAGGATTACGTCGCGGCGAACGCGGTGCCGCTCAGGAAATATGGCGCGAAATTCCTGGTCCGCGGCGGCAAGTTCGAGAATCCCGAAGGCAAGGTCCGCTCGCGAAATGTCGTGCTCGAATTCAAGGACTACGAGACCGCGCTCGCCTGCTACAACTCCCCTGAATACCAGTCAGCGATCAAGCTGCGCACCCCGCACTCGGCCGGCGACGTGATCGTCATCGAAGGCTACGACGGCCCGCAGCCCTGACGCTTTGCCGGCTCTCCGGCGATCCGCTATACCTGCCCGCAACACGGAGTTTGGTGATGGCCGACATGGGGCTGATCGTGGCCGGCGCCGGCGGACGCATGGGGCGGACGCTCGTCAAGGCGATCGCCGAGACGCCGGGCTTGGCCCTCGTTGGCGCGACCGAAACCGAGGGCTCGCCGCACCTGAGCCAGGATTCCGGTGTGCTCGCCGGCCTGCCGCCGAACCGCGTGCTGGTCACAAGCGAAGTTCGCCCCCTCGCCATGGCGGCGGATGCGATCCTCGATTTTACCGTTCCGGCCGCGACGGTGAAGCTCGCGGCGCTCGCCGCGGAAACGCATCTCGCACACATCATCGGGACGACGGGCTGCTCGGCAGCGGATGACGCGAAAATCGCCGACGCGGCGAAGAAGACCGCGATCATGAAGTCCGGCAACATGAGTCTCGGGGTCAATCTGCTCGCCGTGATGGCGAGACAAGTCGCGGCCGCGCTCGATGAGGATTTCGACATCGAGATCATCGAGATGCATCACAACCGCAAGATCGATGCGCCGTCCGGCACCGCGCTGCTCTTCGGCGAGGCTGCCGCACAGGGCCGCAAGATCGATCTGAAGGCGCATTCGGAGCGTGGCCGCGACGGCCATACCGGCGCGCGCAAGCGCGGCGCGATCGGCTTTGCATCGCTGCGCGGCGGCACGGTCGCGGGCGAGCATTCGGTGATCTTCGCGGGCCCCGCCGAACAGCTCGTGCTCACCCACAAGGCCGAGGACCGCATGATCTTCGCGCGCGGCGCACTCAAGGCCGCGCTCTGGATCCGCGGCAGGGAGCCCGGTCTCTACAATATGCTCGATGTGCTGGGGCTGAAGTAACCCTCGTCATTGCGAGGAGCGTCAGCGACGAAGCAATCCAGTTTTCTTGACGACTGGATTGCTTCGCTTCGCTCGCAATGACGAGAACCAACCGGATCTGATCGCGCTCGTCTTATGGGTTCAGTCGCAGCAGCGACGTGCCCGTCATCTCGGCGGGCTTCGGCAAACCCATCAGCTCCAGCAGCGTCGGCGCGATGTCGGCGAGGCGGCCTTCGCGAAGCGGCGCCTTCTCGTCGCTGACCAGCACGACCGGCACCGGATTGGTGGTGTGCGCCGTATGCGGGCCACCGGTGACGGGATCGCGCATCAGCTCGCAGTTGCCGTGATCGGCCGTCGCCAGCAGCGCGCCGTGCTGGCGCAGAACCGCATCTGCGATCTTGCCTAGCCCGGTGTCGACGGTCTCGACCGCCTTGATGGCGGCCGACAGGCTTCCGGTGTGCCCGACCATGTCGGGATTGGCGTAATTCAGAACGATGAGATCGTACTTGCCGGAGTCGATCGCCGCGACCGCCTTGTCGGTCAGCTCCGGTGCGGACATCTCGGGCTGCAAGTCGTAGGTCGCGACCTTGGGCGAGGGGACCATAATGCGATCCTCGCCGGAATATTTCTCCTCGCGCCCGCCATTGAGGAAGTACGTGACGTGCGGATACTTCTCGGTCTCGGCCATACGCAGCTGCGTGCGCTCCGCGCGCGCGACGACCTCTCCCAGAATGTTCGACAGCGACTGCGGCGGAAAGAGCGCCTGCAGGAAGGCGTTCAGCTCGTCCGAGTACTCGGTCATGCCGAGCGCGGCCGCGATCTTGACGGTGCGCGTGCGCTCGAAGCCGGTAAACTTGGGATCGAGGATGGCGGCGAGCAGCTCCCGCACGCGGTCGGCGCGGAAGTTGAAACAGAGCACGCCGTCATTGTCGCGCATGCCGTGATAGTCCGCGATGACAGCGGGGATGATGAATTCGTCCGTCACGTCCTGTTTGTACGCGGCCTCGATCGCGGCTGGCGGATCGGCAAAAGCCGCGCCCTTGCCTTCGACGACAGCGTCGTAGGCTTTCGACACGCGCTCCCAGCGATTGTCGCGATCCATCGCGTAATAGCGGCCGGAGACGGTGGCGATGCGCGCCGTCGGCGGCAGGTCCGCGACAAGGCGCGCCATGTACTCTGCACCCCCGCGGGGCGGCGTGTCGCGGCCGTCCATGAAAGCGTGGAAAGCAACGGGGATGCCGGCGCCGCTGAGGATAGTTGCGAGCGCCGCCGCGTGGTTCTGATGCGAGTGCACGCCGCCGGGTGACACGAGCCCCATCAGATGGCAGGTGCCGCCACTCTGCTTCAGCTTTTCGATAAAGCGCCCGAGCATAGGACTTTTCGCAAGCTCGCCGCTCTCGATTGCATGATCGATGCGCGGCAATTCCTGCATCACGACCCGGCCCGCGCCGATGTTGAGGTGCCCGACTTCCGAATTGCCCATCTGGCCGGGCGGCAGGCCGACATCGTTGCCGGAGGTATGGAGCAGCGCATGTGGGCACGCCGACCAGAGCCGATCGAAAGTCGGCGTGCGGGCTTGCAGGACCGCATTGTCGGCCTTCTCCTCGCGCCAGCCCCAGCCGTCCAGGACGACCAGCATGACGGGGCGGTGTGTCGGCATTCGGGTCTCTCGCTGATCGGTATGTGGCCTGACGTCGTGCGCCGGGCCTGTATCTTTGCGCACGAACTGGCATGTTTGCGATATGAACGCAAAGCCCGAGATTGTGGTTCTCGACGCTGTCGCAGCGCGAGCCGCTATCGCCGAACTCTGCGAGATCCTCGTCGATTGCGTGGAGGGTGGCGCCAGCGTGAGCTTCATGCTGCCGTTTTCCCACGAAGACGCGGCGAACTTCTTCGACAAGGTGATAGCCTCAGTCGCGCGCGGCGAGACCGTGCTGGTCGCAGCGAAGCTCGATAGCCGCATTGTGGGCACGGTCCAACTCGGCCTCGACATGCCGCCAAACCAGCCACATCGCGGAGACATCAAGAAGCTTTTGGTGCATCGCGCGGCGCGCAATCGCGGAATCGGTGCGATGCTGATGGCGCGCGCCGAGGCTGAAGCGAGAGCGCGTGGCCGCACGCTGTTGGTGCTCGACACGGCAAGTGGCGAGGCGGAGCGCCTCTATGTGCGTACTGGCTGGCAGCGCGTCGGCGTCGTACCGGACTATGCGATGTGGCCCCGCGGCGGCTTCTGCGCCACGGTGTTTTTCTGGAAGAAAGTGTAGCCTTGCTTTCCCTCTCCCCGTGAAACGGGGAGAGGGTGGCGAGCAAAGCGAGCCGGGTGAGGGGCTGGTTCTTGATCGCAAGTCCCCCTCACCCGACGCGCTACGCGCGTCCGGCCTCTCCCCGCAAGCGGGGAGAGGGAAAGAGGGAGAGACCTACGCCGCCGCGACGCGCCCCGCCTCCCAGCCGAGCATCGCGCGCTTGCGGGTTAGCCCCCAGTGATAGCCGGTGATGTCGCCGGAGCGGCCGAGCACACGATGGCAGGGCACCACGAACGAGAGCGGATTCTTGCCGACCGCAGCGCCAACGGCGCGCGAGGCTTTCGGACGGCCGATCTTGCCGGCGATGTCCGAGTAGGTCGAGCACTTGCCCATCGGTATGCCGAGCAGCGTCTCCCACACGCGCACCTCGAAGTCGGTTCCGATCATGATGATGCGCAGCGGGCGGTCCGGCCGCCACAGCTTCGCATCGAAGATGCGCGCCGCGAGCGGCCCGGTGATCGACGTGTCCTCGGCGTAGTTCGCCTTCACCCAGCGGCCGCGCATGTCGGTGAGCATGGCCTTCTCCTCGCCTGGATCCCCGAAGGCGAGGCCCGCAAGTCCGCGCGGCGTCGCCATCACCAGCGCGATGCCGAACGGCGAAGGATGGAAGCCATAGGAGATGGTCAGGCCGTCGCCGCCGGATTTCCACTCGCCGGGCGACATCGCCTCGTGCGTGACGAACAGGTCGTGCAGCCGGCTTGGGCCGGAAAGGCCGACCTCGTAGGTGGCGTCGAGCACGCTCGCTGAATCGCGCAGCAGCTTGCGCGCCGCGTCGAGCGTGATTGCCTGCAGGAAAGCCTTCGGTGTCAGTCCGGCCCAGCGGCGGAACAGGTGATGCAGTTCGTCGGGCGTCACCCCGACGGCGTGCGCGATCTGTTCGACTTCAGGCTGGGCGCGCCAGTGCTCCGAGATGTAGGCAATCGCGCGGCGCACAACGGCATAGTCGTCATTGGCGCGCAGGAGCGGCGTGAGATCGGGCAGGCGGTCGGGCGACAACATGGCGGTCTCCGGGGTCATGTCCATGCCTGTCACCTAGAACCCTGAGAGTGCCAGAACCACCCGATTTCTGCTCTACGGATTGCGCGTCGGGCCGCGCTTGGCTTCGCCGATCGCATCACCTAACGCCTTGGCGAAGCTCTCCCTTTCGTCCGGGCCGAGAAAGCCTGCAATGGCGAGTTTGCGGCCACGCGAGACCAGGAACACTCGCAGCAGGCCGAATTCTTCGTGCGACTCGCGCTCGAGCCGCACCCAGACCGGATTGAGCGACCATTCGGCGACCTGTCCCTTCGCGCTGACCTTCTTCACGTGCAGTTCGGAGGGCGTGACCGTCACCTCCTCGTAGGCTGCGGCCGCGCGATAGTTGGCGCGGAAGGCCCAATAGATCAACGCCACGTCGAGCCCGAGAAACGGCATCACCGGCCATGCGCCCATCGCAAGAAACAGCACGCCACCAGCGAAGCTGATCCCGGCGATCACGCCCATGACGACGAGAAAGCCCGTGCCGCTCAACGAGCGGTGCGGGGTCAGCAGCGCCGAAAACAGTGTGGGCTCCGCAGCATCCAGAGCCTCGGGGGCGTTACTCTCGTCCATGTCTCGATTATATCGACACGATGGCGCGTAAGACGACCCTAATGCCCAAAAAGAAATCGCGGAAATCCAGCAAGCCGAAGCCGTGGTCTCCGGCCGAGATCGAGGAAGCGTTTCGCCGTTTCAAGAAGGCAAGCCCGGCACCGACCACGGAACTCAACTCGATCAACCCCTACACGCTGCTGGTTGCGGTCGTGCTCTCCGCACAGGCGACCGACGCCGGTGTCAACAAGGCAACGCCCGCACTCTTCACGGCGGCCGACACGCCGGAAAAAATGGTCGCGCTCGGCGAGGAACGCGTGCGCGACTTCATCAAGACGATTGGGCTCTATCGAAACAAAGCGAAGAACGTTGTCGAGCTCTCGCGCCGGCTGGTTGCCGAGCATGGCGGCAAGGTGCCGCGCGACCGCGAGGCGCTCGAAGCGCTGCCAGGCGTCGGGCGCAAGACCGCAAACGTCGTGCTCAACGTCGCGTTCGGCGAGCCGACGATTGCGGTCGATACGCACATTTTCCGCGTCGGTAATCGCACCAACATGGCGGCGGGCCTCACCCCGTTCGAGGTGGAGCTGAAGCTCAATCAGGTCGTGCCGGACAAATACAAGCTGCATGCCCACCATTGGCTGATTCTGCATGGCCGCTACACGTGCATCGCGCGCAAGCCGCTGTGCGAGAAGTGCATCATCAACGATCTGTGCCGCTGGCCGGAGAAGACCGTTGCCCTAGAGCCGCCGCGCGTGAAGGGTTAAGACTCCCACGGGAGAGTTTGCATGCAGGCCGTCACCGACGCCGCGACATTGTGGACAGCAGCAAGCCGTCCTGAATTGACGGGCGAATTCCAGCGCGATGCGGACGCCCATTCCAAGTTCTGGCTGAAGGGTTATGAGCTGCTCGAAGCGCTGCCCGAGAAGGCCAAGCGCGCCAACGAGCAGGCCCGCGCCGCTGAGACGATCCTGCGTGTGGGGCGCGAGAGCCGTGAAGGCTTCATGCTGCGCCACGCGTCAGCAATCTATGGGGCGCTTACCAAAGATCAGATCAAATTCATCCGCGCCGACGTGCTGGCGTACGAAGCCGCCTCACTCGTTCCGGGGCTCGTGCCGACGCGCCAACAGGTCTACGCGCAGGGCGAGCGGATGCAGAGCCAGAAAGACGGCATCGAGGTCGATCAAGGGATCTTCTTCGCGCACATCCTCGCCCGGCCCGACACCGGCGCGCACTTCTGCCACGCGATGCTGCTGCCGCGCACCGAGTCGCTCGCGCGGCTGGGCGAGTTCACGGCGCGCGGCGCGGTCGACCTCGGCACCGCTGCGGTCATGCGTCAGGACACGGCCGCGACCGTGTTCATGCGCAACCCGCGCTATCTCAATGCCGAGGATGAGGCGACGCTGCAGCAGACGGAGGTCTGCGTCGATTTGGCAATTCTCGATCCGAAGAGCGAACTCTGCGCGTTGCGCGGCGACACCGTTGAGCATCCGAAATATGCCGGCAAGCGCGTGTTCTCGACCGGCATTAATCTCACTCACATCTACCACGGCAAGATCTCCTACCTCTGGTACATCACGCGCGAAATGGGCTTCGTGAATAAGATGTTCCGCGGACTTGCGCGGCCGGATGTGAGTCCCGACGAAATCTATGGCGGCACGATTGAGAAGCCGTGGATCGCGGCCGTCGAGCACTTCGCGATCGGCGGCGGCTGCCAGTATCTCCTCGCGATGGATTACGTGGTGGCCGCGAGCAACGCGTACATGACGCTGCCGGCGCGCAAGGAAGGTATCATTCCGGGCGCGGCCAATATGCGGATGTGGCGTTTCACCGGCGATCGCATCGCCCGGCAGGCGATCCTGTCGGGGCGGCGGCTCGATTGCGATACGCCCGAGGGCCGCATGATTTGCGATGAGATCGTGGCGCCGAACGAGATGGATGCTGCGCTGGATCGCGTGATCGCAAGCTTCACCGACTCGGGCGTCGTCAGTGCAGCCGGTAACCGGCGTGCCATCCGCGTGGCGCAGGAGCCGCTCGATCAATTCCGCCGCTACATGGCGGTTTATGCGCGCGAGCAGGCCTATTGCCACTTCTCCCCGGCGCTGATCGCCAATCTCGAGAAGCACTGGAACGCGCAGCAACGGAAGATGTGAGTCCATGGGCAAGCGTGCGGCTGACTTCGCGCCCGACAAGAAAGATCTGAACCCGATCGAAATCGCCTCGCGCGACGAGATCGCGGCGCTGCAATTGCGGCGCATGAAGTGGTCGCTCAAGCATGCTTACGAGAACGTGCGGCACTATCAGAAAAGCTTCGATGCGGCGGGCGTGCATCCGGACGATCTGAAGGACCTCTCCGACCTGCGCAAATTTCCGCTCACCAGCAAGGACGATCTGCGCGCCAATTATCCCTATGGCATGTTCGCCGTGCCGATGGACAAGATCGTCCGCATCCACGCGTCGTCCGGTACGACCGGCAAGCCGACGGTCGTCGGCTATACCAAGCTCGATATCCGCACCTGGGCGGACGTGTGCGCGCGCTCGATTTACGCGAGCGGCGGCCGGCCCGGCATGAAGATCCACAATGCCTATGGCTACGGCCTTTTCACCGGCGGCCTCGGCATTCATTACGGCGCCGAGAAACTCGGCTGTGTAACCATCCCGATCTCTGGTGGCATGACCGAGCGCCAGGTCAAGCTGCTCGTCGATTTCGAGCCCGAGCTCATCACGGTGACGCCGAGCTACATGTTGGCAATTCTCGACGAATTTCGGGCCCAGAAGATCGACCCGCGCACGTCGTCACTCAAGGTCGGCATCTTCGGCGCCGAGCCCTGGACCAATGCGATGCGCGCCGAGATCGAGGATGCGTTCGACATGCATGCGGTCGACATCTACGGGCTCTCCGAGGTGATGGGGCCGGGGGTAGCCAACGAGTGCGTCGAGACCAAGGATGGCCTGCATGTTTGGGAGGATCATTTCTATCCGGAGGTAATCGATCCCGAGACGGGGGAGGTGTTGCCGGACGGTGAGGCGGGCGAACTGGTGTTTACCTCGCTCACCAAGGAGGCGATGCCGGTCATCCGCTATCGCACGCGCGATCTCACGCGCCTGCTGCCCGGCACGGCGCGTTCGATGCGTCGGATCGAGAAGATCACCGGCCGCTCGGACGACATGATGATCGTGCGCGGCGTCAACGTGTTTCCGACGCAGATTGAGGAGCTGATCCTGCGCGACGAGCGGCTCGCGCCGCACTTCTTGATCGAGTTGCGGCGTCAGGACCGTCTCGACGAGATGACCGTGAAGGTCGAGACGCGCGCGGGCGCCGACAATTCGGTGCGCGCGGCATGCAGCAAGGACCTGGCGCACCAGATCAAGGCCCTGATCGGCGTGACGGCGGCGGTGGAGACAACAACGCCCGGCGGTGTCGAGCGCTCTGCCGGCAAGGCGAAACGAATTGTGGACTTGAGGGGGAACGACTAACCGCTCGTCGTCTCCGCTCTCGCTTCGCTTGGCCGGGATGACAGCGTCACGTATGCTCGATCAGCTCTCGCCGCGGCCCCGCAATGCGCTTGTGCACGTGGGTCATGAACGCCATCCCGAACAGCGGGGTCGCGAGATTCAAAATCGGGATCGAAACGAATGCCGCGATGAAGGCGCCGGCCAGCATCACGGTGCCGTGGTGCCGCGTGCGCAGGCGCTTCGCCTCCTCCACAGAGTGAAAACGCATTGCGGCAAGCAGGAAGTATTCGCGGCCGAGCAGGAATGTGTTCGCCACAAAGAAGATCAAGAAACCAATTCCGGCAAACAGCAGGAATGGCACCGCGATCAGATAGACGAGCAGCGCCAGCAGCGCGGTCTTGATACCCTGCAGCGTCGCCGTCCAGACCGGCACAGCGACGCCCGGAGAATCGGCGGGGTAATGCACGTGCTCGACTTCGACGGCAATGTCGTCGGAGAAGAAGCTCGCGACGAAAGCTGTGACTGCCGGCATGACGAAGATCGCGCCCGCGAACAGTCCGACGCCGAGGGTGACCGTCACGATCCAGAGGAGCACCCGCAGCGGTGTGTGCCAGCCAGCTCCGGTGACGCTCTCCAGATACCCTGCGCCTTCTGCGGATAGCCAGGCGAACACCCGTTCCAATCCGATGCCGAGCATGACCAGCAGCAGGAGCGCGAGCCCGACGGATTTCAACAGCACCGTGCGAAACGGCGGCGTGAACACCTGCGCGAGGGCTTTCGCGGCATCGGAGAACATAAGGGCAGAAGTAATGGGGGTTCTCGGCGCGAGCAAGTGTCGTACCCGCGAAGGCGGGGACCCATAATCACTGTCGGCCCGAGTCTGGTACGGACAGTGCATCATCTCTTGCTTTATGGTTATGGATTCCGGCCTTCGCTGTGCTCGGCCGGAATGACCAGTTCAGAGCGTCAGGACCACGTAATCGCGCGCCGGCGCCGTCGAACCGGAAACAGCGGCGCCAATGTTGCATCTCCCGCCTCGACCGCCGGTGGAGCCTCTTCCTCGAGAGGTATTGGCAGATCAGCCCAGTGCAGCTTCTTGTACTCGAAGCCGTTCTCGATGGTGGGCTTCACCACCGCGAAATAGGGCGATATGTCGAAATCGCGCGGTGCATAGAGCGAATGATGACGTATCTCGAGCAGCTCGCGCCGCGCTGCGCGGCTTTCGGTCTTCGTCACTCTCGGCAGGATGGGATAACGAACGGACTCGAACGCCTGCGCGATCAATGCCGAGCAGATGATGCGCGTCGGGTCGCCTGAACCGAGCGCGAGCGCGCGCCGCCGCCAGCGCTGCGGCACCGGCATCGGCATCAGGTAGCGCATCAGGTCGGTGATATTTTTCAGGTCGTAGGCGAGCCCGATGCGCTCGACCGCGTAGGCGCATACCTTGCGGCAGTCGTCCTCGATGAGACCGATCGGCCGGCACACGCGGGTATGGAAGCGCGAATATTTCGAGAGCGGCGCGGAATCGACGCCGATGCCGAGTTCCGCCTCGATCAGGGTGTGCGGCTCGCCGTGCGTGCCACGATTATCGAGCGGCCCGACATAAAGCGCCGCGTGCGACCAGGTGGACTGCGTCAGATACTTGATGACGCCGGAGATATGATTGTTCCCCTCGACCAGCAATACGTCGCCGGGGCGGAGCGAGGCGGCCAGAGCGGTCGGATCGCTCGGCGTGAACGGCTCGTAGCCCGAGACGGGCTTCTCCAGATAGCGGGCAAGCATCTGCCCAATGCGGTCGGTCACGTGACCCATGCGTTTCCCCGTCACGCGCGAGGTTGAGCCTCGTCTCGTTGGGACGACGTTAGCTGCGAGCCCTTGCGTTTCAGTTCACGCACGGGGTGAACGAAACCGCAATGGCGCGCACTTGCGAATTGCGAGGCGCGGTTTGATCAGGCAATGTCGTGCCGCGGAAACAATCTGGAAACCATGTTCGTCAGTCGGCGAAGTTTCATCGCGGGCGCGGCTTCCCTTGCGGCGGC
>Ga0136846_1209846_pt1 | contig 11638 bp, 8 predicted proteins | sample HopSoiMetagenom2_FD_96841 | JGI IMG/M metagenome (GOLD analysis project Ga0136846, IMG submission 96841) | Grasslands soil microbial communities from Hopland, California, USA - 2 Assembly 2016 (version 4) | ecosystem: Environmental > Terrestrial > Soil > Grasslands | place: USA: Hopland... | reverse complement strand
TGCTCGTCCGGTACCTCGGCCAGTGGCAGACGCCGTGGTGGGAAGACGGCGTGGACAAAGGGCCCAAGACGCGCGCCGGCTTCATCGCCACGACGCACTTCAACCGGCACGACTTCGGCGTGAGCTGGAACGGCGTTCTGGATCGAGGGGGCGTGGTGGTCGGCGACGAGGTTGCCGTGACCATCGACGCGGAGGCGATCCTCCAGTCGTAGGGCCCTGACCTCCTGCAGTCGCAGGCCTGACTTCCTGGACGATGACGCTGCGCAGCACTGTGTGCCGCAGCGCACGTCGGCGCTCCGTCGTCGCGCGGAGGCACCACCGCCTGGGGTATCATTGCGCTTTTGTGCTGGCGCGGATCTTCCGCGCTGGGGCAAAGGGACAATGCCCGAAGCGATCCTCGCGCGCGGTGTTCGCGTCCACAACCTCAAGGGGATCGACGTCTCCATCCCCACCCGCCAGCTGGTCGTGATCACCGGCGTGTCCGGGTCCGGCAAGAGCAGCCTCGCCTTCGACACCCTCTATGCCGAGGGTCATCGCCGTTACGTGGAGAGCCTCTCCGCCTACGCCCGGCAGTTCCTGGAGCGGATGGAGAAGCCGGCGGTGGACGGCATCGACGGCATCTGCCCGGCCGTCGCCATCCGGCAGCGGACCCCCTCGCGCAACCCGCGGTCCACCGTCGCCACCTCGACCGAGATCCACGACCATCTGCGCGTCTTGTTCGCGCGCGTCGGCCGGACGGTCTGCCCGACCTGCGGGAGCGAGGTCACCAAGGACACGGCGGAGACGGTCGCCCATCGTCTGCTCGGCCTGCCCACGGACTCGCGCGTGCTCGTCGCCTTCCCGCTCTCCGCGGGAGGCATCCCGCGCGCGGACCTGTTCGAGCGCCTCCTCAAGCGCGGCTTCCGGCGGCTCCTCTCCGGCGAGGAGGCGGTCGACCTCGAGGAGCTCGATCCGGCGGCGGCGCCCGCGTCCGCCGGGGACGAGATGCTCGTCCTGGTGGACCGGCTTCCCGCCCGCGAGGACACACGGAGCCGGCTGGTCGACTCACTGGAGACGGCGTTCGGCGAAGGGGGCGGGCGCGCGGTGGTGCGGGTCATGGGGGGGCACGAGCTGCGCTTCTCGGAAGGCTTCGACTGCGCGCGCTGCGGCCGCTCTTTCGAGGAGCCGCAGCCTCGCCTGTTCAGCTTCAACAACCCCTACGGCGCCTGTCCGACCTGCCACGGCTTCGGCAACCTCATCGAGGTGGACCAGGAGCTCGTGATCCCGGACAAGGACCGCACGCTGCGCAAGGGCGCGGTCGAGCCCTGGAACAAGCCGCACTACAAGGCGGCCCAGGCCGAGCTGCGGCGCTTCGCGCGGCGGCGCGGGATCTCCATGGACACGGCCTGGAAGGACCTGCCAGAGGAGCATCGCCGGCTCGTCCTCGAAGGCGACGAGGAGTTCCAGGGCGTCGTCGGCTTCTTCCGGTGGCTGGAGACGAAGAAGTACAAGGTCCAGGTCCGCGTCTTCCTGAGCCGCTACCGCGGGTATCAGGTGTGCCCGGCCTGCCACGGGACGCGGCTGCGGCGCGAGGCCCTGGGCGTGCGCGTGAGCGGCCGCAGCATCGACGAGGTCTGCGCGCTGTCCGTCCGCGACGCGCTCGTGTTCCTGGAGACGATGGCGCTCGAGGAGACCGACCGCACGGTGGCGGCCAAGGTGCTCTTCGAGCTGCGGCGGCGGCTCTCTTACCTCATCGACGTGGGCCTGGACTACCTCACCCTGGATCGCCCGTTCGCCACCCTGTCCGGTGGGGAAGCGCAGCGCATCGCGCTCGCCACCGCGCTCGGGACCGGGCTGGTGGGCACGCTCTACGTCCTCGACGAGCCCTCCATCGGGCTCCACCCGCGCGACACGAACCGTCTCATCGACGTCCTGCGGGCCCTGCGGGACCAGGGGAACACGGTGGTGGTGGTCGAGCACGACCGCGCGATCATCAAGGTCGCCGACCACGTGATCGACCTCGGGCCCGGGGCGGGGGAGCAGGGCGGGCGCGTGGTCTTCCAGGGCGATTACTCCGAGCTCATGACCGACGCGCGGAGCCTCACCGGCAAGTACCTCCGCGGCGAGCTGCAGATCCCGGTGCCGGGCAAGAGGCGGCGCGGCAACGGCCTCGCCCTCGCCGTGCGGGGAGCCCGCGCCCACAACCTCAAGGGCATCGACGTGAAGATGCCGCTGGGCGCGCTCACCTGCGTGACCGGCGTGTCCGGCTCCGGCAAGTCCACCCTCGTCACCGACGTGATCTGCGCGGCCCTGCTCCACAAGCAGGGCCGGTGGGACCGGCCGGTGGGCGCCCACGACAAGCTCGAGGGAGCGGCCTTCGTGGACGAGATCGTGGTGGTGGACCAGTCTCCGATCGGCCGCACCCCGCGCTCGAACCCGGTGACGTACCTCAAGGCCTTCGACGGCATCCGCGAGCTCTTCGCGGCCACCCGCGACGCGCGGGCGCGAGGGCTGACCGCCAGCCACTTCTCGTTCAACGTGCCCGGCGGCCGCTGCGAGACCTGCGCCGGCGACGGCCAGGTGCGCGTGGACATGCAGTTCCTGGCCGACGTGTCGCTCGTGTGCGAGACCTGCGGCGGCCGGCGCTATCGCCCCCCCGTGCTCGAGGTGCGCTACCGCGGCCGGTCCATCGACCAGGTCCTGGAGATGACCGTCCACGAGGCCGTGCACTTCTTCGCCGGCCAGCCGGCGGTGGTGCGCCGCCTCAAGCTCTTCGAGGAGATCGGCCTCAGCTACCTGCGCCTGGGCCAGTCCGCGACCACGCTCTCCGGCGGGGAGGCGCAGCGCATCAAGCTGGCCGCCCACCTCGCGCGCAAGGCGGGGCAGCGCGTGCTCTACGTGCTCGACGAGCCCACGACCGGACTGCACCTCGGCGACATCAACGAGCTGCTCGCGTGCTTCCACCGGCTCCTGGAGGCGGGAGCGACCCTGCTCGTCATCGAGCACAACATGGACGTCGTGAAGCAGGCGGACTGGGTCATCGACCTCGGCCCCGAAGGGGGCGCCGCCGGCGGCCACCTCGTCTTCCAGGGCACGCCGGAGGCGCTGGCCGCCACCAGCGGGGCGAGCCTCACCGCGCGTTACCTGCGCGCGGCGCTGGCGGCGCCGGTGCGACAGGCTCTCGCCGAGGTCTGAGACGGACCGGCGGCGTACGGCAAGTCTGCTATCATCGGCCGTTCTCGCGCTGGCATCTCGGGCCGCAGGCCTGGCGCGGTCGCGGCCGTCGGCACCGGGAGGGTAATGGATGATTGAACGGCCCGGACGGGTGGCGCTGGTCTTCGTGCTGACGGCCTCCCTGGCCGGCGCGGCTTCCCATCCCTCGTTCGACGACCTCGTTGCCAACCTCAAGAGTCCCAACGCGAGCACACGGCGAGACGCGGCCGCCGAGCTCGGGCGCAGCCGGCGCCGGGAGGCGATCACCCCCCTGGCCGCCCTCGTGCGCGACCCCGACGCCAAGGTGCGCCTGGAGGTGGTGCGCGCGCTCCGCGAGCTGCGCGACCTCTCCGCGGTGCCGGCCATGGTGACGGCGCTCTCCGATGGCGAGGCCCAGATCCGCGAGGAGGCCATCGGCTCCCTGGTCGAGATGTACGCCGACCGCGATCGGGGCAACCCGGTCGGGCGGTTCCTGGAGCTCTTCTCGGACGAGTTCGACCGCTCGTCGGTCCCCACCTACGTACCGGTGGACCCGGCGGTGATCCGCGCCCTGGCCAACGAGCTGCGCGACGACGACAAGGACATCCGCGAGGAAGCGGCCTTCGCCCTGGGCATCCTGAACGGGACGGAGGCGATGCCGGCCCTCCTGGCCACGCTCAAGGATCCGGAGGCGTCGGTGCGAGGCGCGGCCGCCACCGCCGTCGGCAAGATCGGCACCGCCGAGGACGGCCGGGCCCTGATCCCCCTTCTCTCCGACGAGTCCACCGTCGTGCGCAACCGCGTCCTGGGGGCCATCGGCGTGCTGCACGTCCGGGAGGCCGGTCCCGCCCTGCGCCAGCTCTACGAGGCGAACCGGCGCAAGGAGGGCGGCATCCGCATCCTGGCCGCGCTGAGCCGGATCGGCGATCCCGCGCAGCTGGACCTCTTCCAGGAGCTCGTCCAGGACCCCGATCCCGAGCGCAAGCGGCTGGCCATCGAGGGCCTCGGGCGCATCTCCGACGCCTCCCGCCTGGCCGCCTTCAAGAAGGACTACCAGCGCGAGAAGAACGAGGAGCTGCGCCTGGCCTACAGCTTCGCCCTGACCCTGCTGGGCGACCGCGCCTTCCTGGATACGATCGTGCTGAGCCTGCCCTCGCGCACGGTGGGCACGCGCAGCCGGAGCTACCTCCTGGAGATGGGGCCCGCCATCCTGCCGGAGCTCTATCCGTACCTCAACGACCCGGAGGCGGAGATCCGCGCCGCGCTGTGCGACATCATCGCGAGCTTCGGGGATCCCGACGCGATCCCGCGGCTGACGCCGCTGATCAACGATCCGAGCCAGACCGTGGCCGACAAGGCCAACCGCGCCGTGGAGCGGTTGCGGCGGACGGGGGGAGCGAAGGCCGCGCGCTAGCGGCTTCTCCGGCGCGGGCGGAGGAGGTCGTGGTGAGGGGTCGGCGGGTCGCGTCTCTCCTGTGGGTGGCCGCTCTGGCCGGGTCTGCGGGCTGCCGCCATCTCCCCGGGTCGGGCGGCGGGAGCGACGGCCTCTCGCGCAACGTGAGCGAGGGCAAGTCTCTCCTGGAGTCGGGCCAGACCGACGCCGCCCTGGCCGAGCTCCTCAAGTCGCCCGACGACCCCGACTCGCTGTACTACCAGGGGCGCGTGTGGGCCAGGAAGGCGGAATCGGCCCCGCTGCCGACGCCGCCGCCCGCGCCCTCGCCGGCTCCTGCCGGCTGGCAGGCGCCGCCGACGCCGGAGCTCAAGACGGAGGAGGTCCGCGCGGCCCAGCTCTACGAGAAGGCGATCGCGGCCAAGCCGGACAGCCCAGGCCCCCACCTCGGCCTGGCCCAGCTCCTCGCTCCCCACGCCGCGCACCTGCACGACCTGGCCGAGGAGGCGGCGAAGCACAAGAAGCCGGCGCCGGCCACGGCCGACCTCCCGGTGGACGTGAGCGTGGACCGCGTGATCCGCGCCTACCAGTTCGCCATGCAGGCCGATCCCACGGGCAGCGTGCCCGTGGACGAGCTGGTGCGCTTCGGGCGCCGCGTGGGACGCCTCGACGCCGCGGAGGCGGGGTTCGCGGAGATGGTCCATCGCAAGAAGGAGGCGGAGACGGCGGAGCCGCTCGCCCGCTACGGCGACTTCCTGGCCGAGGAGAAGAAGGACCCGATGGGCGCGATCGAGCAGTACCGGCAGGTCCTGATCTGGAAGCCGGACGACGACGCCACGCGGAACAAGGTGGCCGCGATCTACCTCAAGATGGCGGCCGAGTCCTTCGCCGCCCAGCAGTACGCGATCGCCGACGACCGCCTCAAGGACGCGTCCAAGTACATCACCGACCGCACTTCAGCGCAGGGCCAGACCCTCGCCGAGTACCAGAACAAGCTCCACAGCATCCGCCGCTAGGCTCAGAAGGGCGTGCGGCCCTGGCCGTTCTCGTCGATGTAGATGAGCCCCGACTCGTAGGGGTTGCCGGGCGAGTAGAACTGCGTGATCTTCTCGCCGCCCACCTTGAGCCGGTCGGCGGTGATGCCGCCGGTGGGACCGCCCACGATGTGCGGATCGTAGATGCGCACGAGGTAGGGGTCGCCGCGGGGCGGGAAGTTGACGGGGACGCGGGTGGCGGTGCCGCGCCAGATGTAGCGCCCCGGCTCCTTGGTGAGGAAGAACTCCTCGCCCGGCTGCATCCAGCTCCCGAAGAACACCACGTTGTCCACGCAGCGCGGCGAGCCCTCGACGCACTCCGGCACCTGGTCGTATTCGACGGTGACGGCGGTCGTGTTGGGAGGGTTGACGATGGCGGCCTGGTCCGGGCCCGCCGTCCGCTTGAACGCGTTGCAGGAGAGGGTGCCCACGGCGAGCGCGGCCAGGAGGCCGAGCCGCCGGATGGACGTGCGTGAGACCGGCCGGCGCCGGCTGCGGCCCATCACTCCCACCCTCCGAACCCGGATGATAGCATGCGGCCATGCTGGAGCCGGCACTCCCAGCGACCCTCGTCATCGACGACGACGACGGAGTGCGGAAGACGTGCGTGGACCTCCTGGAGGCGCGCGGCCACAAGACGCTGGCCGCCGCCTCCGTGGGCGAGGGACTGCGCCTGTTCTCCGAGCACAAGCCGGCGGCGGTCCTCCTCGACCTGCGCCTGCCCGACGGGACGGGCATCGACGTGCTGCGGGAGCTGCAGCGGCAGGCCCCGGGCACGCCGGTGGTCGTCATCTCCGGCCACGGCAGCGTGGCGGAGGCGGTGGAGGCGATGAAGGTGGGCGCCACCGACTTCCTGGAGAAGCCGGTCTCGCGCGACCGCCTGTTCCAGATCCTCGACCGCATCCTCCACCCGCCGCTTCCGGGGGGAGAGACGGACCTCGAGAAGGTCGCCGACGGGTCCCGTTACGGCATGGTGGGACGCTCCGAGGCCATGCGCCGCATCTACCAGCTCATCGAGATGGCGTCCCCGACCAAGTGCCGCGTCTTCATCTCGGGGGAGAGCGGGACGGGCAAGGAGCTCATCTCCCGCGCCATCCATGCCCTCTCCCCGCGCCGCGAGCGCCCGTTCATCGAGCTCAACTGCGCGGCCATCCCGAGCGAGCTGATCGAGAGCGAGATGTTCGGGCACGTGAAGGGCTCGTTCACGGGGGCCGTCTCCGACCGCAAGGGGAAGTTCGAGGCCGCCAACCAGGGCACGCTCTTCCTCGACGAGATCGGGGACATGAGCCTGATCATCCAGGCCAAGCTCCTGCGCGTCCTGCAGGAGGGGATCGTGACTCCCGTGGGCAGCTCGGAGCCGCGGCCGGTGGACGTGCGGATCCTCTCCGCCACCAGCAAGAACCTGCAGGAGGAGATCGTGCGCGGGACCTTCCGCGAGGACCTCTTCCACCGGATCAACGTGCTCACCATCGCGGTGCCGCCCCTGCGCGCGCGCCGCGAGGACATCCCGGAGCTGGCCGAGCACTTCCTCCGCCTCGCCTGCGTCGAGAACGACGTCAAGCCCAAGCGGCTCTCGCCGCGGGCGATCGACCTCCTCATCCAGATGCCCTGGCAGGGCAACGTGCGCGAGCTGCGGAACCTGATGGAGCGGCTGGTGGTCCTGGTGGGCAAGGACGTCGTCGGCCAGCAGGAGGTCATGGACGTGTTGCAGATGCCGGGCGTGCGCGGGGAGGAGACGGGGCCGCTCCCGCTGCGCCAGGCCCGCGCCCGGTTCGAGCGCCAGTACATCCTGTATCGGTTGACCGCGAACCGCGGCAACCTGGGCAATACCGCGCGCGAACTGGGGATCGAACGTACCAATCTGTACCGAAAGATGAAGCAGCTCGGGATACAGGCCCCCTCCCGTTCCCGCTGATCTACTCGTATACCGGATCCCCAGTGGACGCAGAGGGCTCTTGCGTTGCGCAGTAGATAATGCCTCGTTGCGTTTGCGCACCATCCAGCCCCTCCCCCGTCTGGGCTCATTCGCCCCAAACCCATACGCATCAATCGATAGGCATATTCCAGCCGCTTGGCACATCCCCTGCTTAATGGCACCAGCGATGGATCGCATCACCGCCCGGCTGGTGAGTCGAGGCCTTCTGCAGGCGGACGGCGTGGTTTGGAGGGAGCCGCGTCGCTAGCCGGGGGAACGATCGGTCGTGCGACTGATCGGGGACTCGACGCCGGAGCGAAGCGGGGACGCGATCCCTTTTTTTTCCTTCTCCTCTCTCACCTTTCCGACAGCTCTGGCCGCGCGTGACCGGCGAGGCTCTGCCCGGCATTAGAATGGCCCCTTTCGCCCGCAAGCGGGGAGGTCGCCTCTGAGCGCGCGCAAGGCATTCATCACCGGCATCACCGGCCAGGACGGCAGCTACCTGGCCGAGCTGCTCCTCGAGAAGGGCTACGAGGTGCACGGGCTGGTCCGCCGCAGCAGCTCGTTCAATACCTGGCGCATCGACGCCATCCGCGACCGCCTGGTTCTGCACTACGGCGACCTCGTGGACCAGAACAGCCTGATGCGGACGCTGGAGAAGGTCGGTCCCCAGGAGGTCTACAACCTGGCCGCCCAGAGCCACGTGAAGGTCTCCTTCGAGATGCCGGAGTACACCGCGAGCGTCACCGCCCTGGGCGTGCTGCGCCTGCTCGACGCCGTGCGCGACCTGGACCTGCCCGCGCGCGTCTACCAGGCGGGCAGCTCCGAGATGTACGGCCTCGTCCAGGAGACGCCGCAGACGGAGAAGACGCCGTTCCATCCGCGCTCGCCCTACGGAGCGGCCAAGGTGTTCGGGCACTGGATGGCGGTGAACTACCGCGAAGGCTACGGCATGCACGTCTCCAACGGCATCCTCTTCAACCACGAGGGGCCGCGGCGCGGCGAGAACTTCGTGACGCGCAAGATCACGATGGCGGTAGCCGCGATCAAGCACGGGCACCAGAGCGAGCTGCGCCTGGGCAACCTGGAGGCCAAGCGCGACTGGGGCTACGCCAAGGACTACGTCGAGGCCATGTGGCGCATGCTGCAGCAGGACGAGCCCGGCGACTACGTGATCGCCACCGGCGAGACGCACTCCGTGCGGGAGTTCCTGGAAGAGGCGTTCTCGCACGCCGGCCTGCGGTGGCAGGACTACGTCAAGCTGGACGAGAAGTACCTGCGGCCGGCGGAGGTGGACGTCCTCCTCGGCGACGCGCGCAAGGCGCGCACGAAGCTCGGCTGGACGCCCACCGTCACCTTCCGCGATCTCGCGCGCCTGATGGTGGACGCGGACATGGAGAACGAGGGGCAGCCTCAGCGCCGCCGCGGCTGAGGACGGTGCGGGCCCTCGTCGCGCTGGCCGCCGCCCTGGCGACGACGCTGGCGGCGAGGCCAGCGGCGGTGGCGGATCCGCGAGCGCGCGATCTGGGAATCCCGTTCGCCTTCGGCCGCCCGGGAGCCTGGAACGCGATCACCGACGTTCCCGGCGTGGCCGTGGGCCACGTGACCCTCGTCCAGGGCGACTCCGTCCGCACCGGCCTCACCGCCATCCTGCCGCGCGGGCGCGGCGAGGACGCAACGCGTCCCTGCTTCGGCGCCGTCTTCGCCCTCAACGGCAACGGCGAGATGACGGGTACGGAATGGATCCGCGAGTCGGGCCTGGTCGAGGGTCCCATCCTGCTCACGAACACGAACTCGGTGGGCGTGGTGCGCGACGCCGTCATCGCCTACGCTGCCCGCCGCTGGCCGCCCAAGCCGGACGGTGACTGGACGGTCTGGTCGCTGCCCATCGTGGCCGAGACCTGGGACGGCACCCTCAACGACATCTATGACCCGCACGTCCGGCCGGAGCACGTCACCGCCGCCCTCGACGGCGCCACCGGCGGTCCGGTGGCGGAAGGGAACGTGGGCGGCGGCACGGGAATGGTCTGCTACGGCTTCAAGGGCGGGATCGGGACCGCCTCGCGCGTCCTGGCCGCTACGGCGGGCGGTTACACGCTCGGGGTCCTCGTGCAGGCCAATCACGGCCGTCGGCACCAACTGCTGGTCGCGGGCGTGCCCGTGGGTGAAGAGCTGCGGGAAGGCGCCCCTCCCGGGGAGGAAATGGGCTCGATCCTGATCGTGGTGGCCACGGACGCTCCGCTCCTGCCGCATCAGCTCGAGCGGCTGGCTCGGCGGGCCGCCCTGGGCCTCGCCCGCACGGGCAGCGTAGCCGGCAATGGGTCGGGCGACCTGTTCCTAGCCTTCTCCACCGCGAACCCGCGCGTCGGGGAGAGCGAGGGTACGGTGCCGCTCACGATGCTCCCCAACGACCGCATGGACGCGCTCTTCGAGGGGGTCGTGGGCGCGACGGAGGAGGCGATCGTCAACGCGCTGGTGGCGGCCCGCACCATGACCGGCTTCCGCAGGCGGACGGTGACCGCGCTCCCGCACGACCGGCTGCGCGAGCTCCTGCAGCGTCACGGCCGGCTGGGCACGCCCTGACCGTCGCGTCGGTCAGGAGCGCGAGGCGAGGACCAGCACGAGGGCGACGGCGGCGGGGAGGGCCTGCACGATCAGTATCCGCCGCGAGACGGTCCGGGCCCCGAACGCGCCGGCGACGATCACGCAGGACAGGAAGAAGACGGTGACGGGCGGCCCGAGGACGGGTCCGGCCACGAGGCCCCACACGAGGCCGGCGGCCAGGAAGCCGTTGTAGAGGCCCTGGTTCGCGGCCAGGGTGGCCGATGCGCGGGCCTGCTCCATGGTCTGCCCGAACGTCCGCAGTCCGATCGGCCGCGTCCAGAGGAACATCTCGAGCACGAGGAACCAGGCGTGCTCGAGCGCCACCACCACGACCGCCGCCTGGGCCAGCATGCGCACAGATGGTCTCTTGCGTCCTCCTCGCGGCGCTGATCCTCTCATACGATGGGACGAGCGGCCTCGACACCAACGCGGACGGAGACCTCCATGACCCAGGACGGCGGCTCGTCCCCCGCGCGCGTCACCGCGCGTTCCGCGGTCGTGGTGGCCAGTGTCCTCGTCACCTGTGCCCTCTATCTCGGCCGCGAGGTGATGGTGCCGATCGCGATCGGCGCCGTGCTGGCCGCGATCCTCGCGCCGGTGGTGGCGGCGCTCCGGCGCGCACGGGTCCCCGCGCCGGCGGGGGCCACCGTCTCGGTGGTCGGCTCGCTCGCTCTCCTCGTCGCCCTCGGGGCGGCGCTCGAGGTGCCGCTGCGCGGCCTGTCCGCCACCGTTCCCCGCAGCCTGGCCACCGCGCAGACGAAGCTGCAGCGTGTCGTGGACCCGCTGCGGCGGCTGAGCTCGACCATGAGCGCGCCCGCGCCCCCGCCCTCCGCGCCGGCGCCATCCCACGCCACGCCCGCCTCGCCGGCGCCCTCACCGTCGGGGTCACCCGCGACATCACCACCCCCGTCACCGGCGGCGGGCAGCGGGGGAGGGGGTGTCAAAGGGCCCGACCTTCACGCTTCGCCCGTCGCCGCTCCCGGCGGTGATGCTGCGCCGAGGGCGGCGGGACCGGCGGCCGCCGGGGGCATCGAGAGCGCGGCCGGCCGCGTGGTCGGCTTCACGACGTCGCTGATCGGCGACCTCGTGGAGGTCCTGCTCCTCGCCCTCTTCGTCCTCGCCGCCGGCGACGGCTGGGCGCGGAAGCTCGGGCGCGCGATCGGGTCGGAGGCCCGCGCCGCGCGCGTGCTCGAGGCGGCGGGGCAGATGCGCGCGGCGGTGTCGCGCTACCTCGTGGTCACCGCGCTCATCAACGCCGGCCAGGCGGTGGCGGTCGCGCTCGCGCTGTGGGCGCTGCACTTCCCGTCCCCCGCGCTCTGGGGTGCGCTGACCTTCCTGGCCGAGTTCATCCCGTACCTGGGCGGGATGATCATGATCGGCCTCCTGCTCGTGACCGGCCTGGCCACGCGCGAGGGCCTGCTGGCGGGAGTGCTCCCGGCCGCCTTCTACCTTGCCGTCACGTCGTTCCAGAACAACGTCGTGAGCCCGATCGCGTACGGCAAGGGGCTGCGCCTGAACCCCACC
>Ga0136846_1240868_pt1 | contig 11640 bp, 10 predicted proteins | sample HopSoiMetagenom2_FD_96841 | JGI IMG/M metagenome (GOLD analysis project Ga0136846, IMG submission 96841) | Grasslands soil microbial communities from Hopland, California, USA - 2 Assembly 2016 (version 4) | ecosystem: Environmental > Terrestrial > Soil > Grasslands | place: USA: Hopland... | reverse complement strand
GCGCGTCATCGCGCCGCAGATTTTAGATCGGCGACGCGCGCGGGCCGACGTCCAGGCGAGCGCGCCAGGCGCGCAGGGCGACCATGCCGAGCAGCGCGATCGCCGTCAGCGCGGCGACGAGCACGAGCGGGATCTCCCACGACCACCCCTGCGAGACTCCGAAGGCCAGCGTGTTGTTGGCACAGTGCAGCGCGATGCACGGCCACAGCGAGCCCGTGCGCGCGTAGAGGAGGCACAGCAGCGCACCGAAGACGCCCAGGGGCACGAGGTAGGCCGGATCCGAGCCGCCCGCGTGGATCAGCCCGAAGATCGCCCCGGTGACGATCGTCGCCGGCCACAGCCCGCGCCAGTTGCGCAGCGCGGTGAAGAAGAACCCCCGGAAGAAGAACTCCTCGGCCACCGGCGCGACGACGGTGACGAGGATCGCGATCGCCACGAGCCCGCTCGTGCCCTGCACGCCGAGCTCCTTCGAGAGGTCCTCCTCGGACGGATGAAGGCCGAGCGCGGCGATGAACCCGGCGGTGAAGACGTAGAAGGCGCCCCACGCCAGCAGGCCCCAGCGGATCGAGAGGCGCAGCGACGCGGGCCGCAGCCCGAACTGCGCGGGCGCCGGCGGCGCCCAGCGGCCGGCGAAGAACAGGGCGGCGGCGATGAGCGACGCGTCCTGGACGACCGTGGCCGACACGTTCACCCACCCCGGCGGGTCGTCGATGCTCGCGCCCGTGACCACCGCGACGACACCGAGCACGAGCGCCCCCAACAGCGCCCCGCCGAAGCCGGCGACCAGCCCGACGAAGGCCGACCACGGCCGCCATCCGGGCAGCCGGTCGTCGCCGTCGCCCGCGGGCTCGGGCCGCTCGGGGCGGCGCCCGACGGGGTCGGGGTGCGGGAAGGGGAAGCGCTGGGCGCGGTGGGCCGGGGCGGACATGCGTCGTGCTGCTCGCCTCAGGACGGTACAAGGAGGCCGCTGAGATCGGCGACGCTCGGAATGCCCGGCGGCGGTGTCCTGGCGCCGCGGACCACGAGGACGGCGGGCACCCCGGCGGCGCGGGCGCCCTCCACGTCCGCCTCGACGCTGTCGCCGACATGCAGGGCGTCGTGCGGGCCGGCGCCCGCGACCTCGAGCGCGTGCGCGAAGATGGCCGGGTCGGGCTTGGCGGCGCCGAACTCGGCCGAGCTGACCGCGCCGTCGACCAGCGTCGAGAGGCCGGTGCGATCGAGCACGTCGTGCAGCGAGACGTCCCAGTTGCTGACCACCACCAGGCGCGCTCCGCGCGCGCGGAGCGCCCGCAGCACGCCGGGGACCTCGGGGTAGGCCCGGAAGCGCAGGGCCGCCATCAGCGCGACCAGCAGCTCGTCGTCGGCCAGCCCCGCCGCCTCCGGCGCCAGCGCGTCGCCCAGGACGCGGGCGCACCGCCCGCGCAGCCGCGCGAGCGCGTCGACGTCGGCGGCCTCGTGCAGGTGCGCGCGGTAATAGGCCATCTCCGCGGCGAGCGCCGCGCGGGCCTGCTGCTCGCCGACGACCACCCCGCGCGCGCGCAACTCGCGGACGAGCGCCGGCACCGGCCCGACGAGCTCGACCAACGTGCCGAGTGCGTCGAGGAGCACGGCGCGCGGGGCGGCGCCCGGCGCGAAACCTGAGCTACCGTCCGGCGCCATGCCGGCCGCCATCCTCGCAGCCGACACCGAGAACATCATCGGCGCGGCCGTCACCGCGCTCGTGACGATCGTCGCCGTCTGGCTGGTCAACCGCGTGCTGCGGAGCCGCGGCCGGACGGTCGTCGCGGCGATCGGCGGCGAGCTGTCGCCCGTCGTCGACACGCGGCTGCGCTTCCTGCGGCGGCTCGCCGAGGCCGCGATCCTGGTCATCGGCCTGGGCTCGGCGCTGGCGCAGTTCACGGCGCTGAACCAGCTGGCCAGCGCGGTCCTCGCCTCCGGCGCGATCGTCGCCGCGATCGTCGGCTTCGCGTCTCGGCAGGTGCTGGCCAACGCGATCGCCGGGCTCGTGATCACGATCACCCAGCCGCTGCGCATCGGCGACGTCGTCACCTTCGAGGGCGACACCGGCGTGGTCGAGGACATCACGCTGACCTACACGTGGCTGCTCACCGGCAGCGGCGCGCGGATCATCGTCCCCAACGAGCGTCTGGCGTCGAGCACGCTGCGCAACGACACCATCCGCTCGGGCGCCGTCGCGCTCGAGATCTCGGTCTGGCTGGCGCCGGCCGCCGACGAGGCGACCGCGCTCGCAGCGGTCGAGAGCTGCGACGGGGTCACGGCCGCGCGGGTCGCCGACGTCGCCGAGAGCGGGGCGGTGAACATCGTGGTGTCGGGGCGGCCCGTGGTGCCGACCGAGCGCATCGCACGCGAGGGCGCGCTACGGGCCGAGGTGCTCCAGGCGCTGCGGATGGCCGACGTCCCGCGCGCGGGCATGGACACCGCCTGATCGTCCAGCCGACCGCGCCCGGCAAGGCAGGGGTGCGTGGGCCGTGCGCCGAACTTTCTACCATGCGCCGGACGCCCTCATGTCCCGCCTAGCTCGACAGAGGCGCCGACGCCGCGCGGGCGGTGGAGCATCCAGAGCCCTGTTCATGATCCTGGGCCTGGTCGCCGCCGCGGTGGCCCTCGGCGCGATCGCCGCGGTCGGCTGGGTCGTGCACGTCGCCACGACCGGCCCCGACCTGGACAAGCGCAAGCCGATCAACCTCGGTGCGACGTCGGCTGTGTTCGCCGCCGACGGCACGCGGCTCGGCTTCATCCAGAGCACCGTCCTGCGCGTGCCCGTGAAGGCGCGCAAGATCCCGCAGATGATGCGCGACGCCACCGTCGCCGTCGAGGACCGGCGCTTCTTCCGCCACCGCGGCGTCGACTTCGAGGGGATCGTCCGCGCGGCCGTCAAGAACGTCGAGGGCGGCGACATCCAGGGCGGGTCGACGCTGACCATGCAGCTCGTCCGCAACCTCTACACCGGCGAGCGCGCGCGGGCCGGCCTGGCCGGCTACAAGCGCAAGATCCGTGAGGCCAAGCTCGCCGAGGAGCTCGAGAACCGCCACCCGGGCCACGCCGGCAAGGAGTGGATCCTCACCAAGTACCTCAACTCGATCCCCTACGGCACCGTCGGCGGTCAGACGGCGATCGGGGTCGCCGCGGCGGCGCGCACGTTCTTCGACAAGCCGCCGAACAAGCTCACGCTGCGCCAGGCCGCGCTGCTGGCCGGGCTCCCGCAGGCGCCGTCGGCCTACAACCCCTTCCTCGATCCGCAGCGGGCGCGCGCGCGGCGCAACGAGGTCCTGCAGAAGATGGCCGACCAGGGCTACATCACACAGCAGGCCGCACAGCGCGCGATGCGGCGCCGGCTCGGCGTCAAGAACAACCGCTACTTCACCCAGCGCCGCGAGGGCTACGTCTTCGACTACGTCAAGCAGCAGCTCATCGACCGCTACGGCGTGGACACGATGCGCCGCGGCGGCCTGCGGGTCTACACGACGATCGACCTGCGCCTGCAGCGCCTGGCGCGGGCGTCGATGGACGGCAAGCTCGGGTCCCCCGACCGCTCGGCGGCGATCGTCACGATCGACCCGCGCACGGGGTGGATAAAGGCGATGGCGTCCTCCTCGCGCTACGGAGACTCGAAGTTCAACCTCGCCTCGCAGGGCCACCGCCAGGCCGGGTCGACCTTCAAGGTCATGGTCCTGATGACCGCGCTCGAGCGCGGCGTCGACCCGGACACCACGACCTACACCTCCCGCCCGCTGCTGCCGGGTTGGCTGCCATCGGCGCCCGACTACGAGGTCCAGACCTACGACCACAGCTACCCCGGGTCGATGAACCTCCTCCGCGCGACGCTGCGCTCCGACAACTCGGTGTACGCGCAGCTCGACGCCGACCTCGGGCCCGACAACGTCGCCCGGACGGCACGCAAGATGGGGATCACCAGCCCGCTGCACGGCTACCCGGCCGAGGGCCTCGGCGGCCTGACGAACGGCGTCTCGCCGCTGGAGATGGCCCGCGCCTACGCGACCATCGCCTCCGGCGGCTACCGCTACGACGTCACCGCGATCCGCAAGGTCGTCTTCCCCGACGGCCACGTGGACAACCTGGGCAAGCCCAAGAAGAAGCGGGTCTTCTCCGACGGCGTCGCCGCGGAGGCGACGAGGATCCTCGAGCAGAACGTGCTGGCCGGGACCGGGTTCCCGAACGCGACGCAGATCGGCTGCCCGGCGGCCGGCAAGACGGGGACGGTCGACAACTTCGTCGACGCCTGGTTCGTCGGCTACACGCCCCACCTCGTGAGCGCCGTCTGGCTCGGCCACGCCAAGAGCCGCATCCCGATGCCCGGCGTGGCCGGCGGCACCATCCCGGCGTCGATCTGGGGCCAGTACATGCGGGTCGCGCGCGGCAGCTACTGCGGGTCGTTCCCGCCACCGAAGCATCCGTTCATCGCCCGTCCCTTCTTCGGGCGCTACGCGAGCGGCAGCTACTCGAGCTCCTCGACCGTGACCACCACCTCGACCGGCGTCTCGCCCTACTCGTCGCCCAGCCCGGCCTACAGCAGCCCGACCACGAGCACGCCCTCCCCGTCCGCCGACACGACGTCGACCGACACGAGCACCGGCGCCGGCGGGACGGACCAGGGGACCAAGAACGGTTCCAAGGGCGACGGGAGTGGCGGCGGCAACGCCAAGGCGCCGCCCGACCAGTACGCCTCGCCGTCGTCGGGCTCCGGTGGTGGCGGTGGCCACGACGGCGCGGGCGGGGCCTCGCCCGGACACTGACCTGCGGGGCCGGCGCGCCTGCCGGGCACGAGCGTGCGGGAGGGCGCGCGCCTCGTTCCGTTCGACGCCGCCGAGCGAGCGTGACTTGAGTCGAGTGCCCTCCGGCACAAGCACGTCGACAGTCGACCCCGGGCTCGCGGGCTCCGCAGCCCGCTTCCACTGACGCCCGCGCGGATCTCGCCTCGATCGCCCCGATCACCGACGGCGGCATCCGTCGCCAGGCGCCTGACATTCGGCCCCGGCGGGCCCGGGCGCTGACGGTATGGTGCGCCCCGCATGGCCAAGGAAGACAAGGTCGAGTTCGAGGGCGAGGTCGTCGAGGCGCTTCCGAACGCCATGTTCCGCGTCCAGCTCGACAACGGCCACACCGTGCTCGGGCACGTGGCGGGCAAGATGCGCCGCTTCCGGATCCGGATCCTGCCCGGCGACCGCGTACGGGTGGAGCTGTCCCCCTACGACCTCGACCGCGCCCGCATCGTCTACCGCCATCGCTGAGCCTGGATCCCTCGGTCGTCGTGCATGGATCGCCATCGTGGGCCCGGGTCAGAGCCGCCGGCCGCGCATCCTCGTTGTGAACCACTCGGGAAGCGGCCGATCCGGTTTGAGCCGCGGCCACCGCGGCGAGCCGGCGCGAGAATCGGTGGATCCAGGCTGAGCGAGCGCGACCTCATCGCCGCCTTCGAGACGCTCCTGCGTCCGCGCTCGGAGCGCGTGCTGCGCTGGATCGGCGACGACGCGGCGGTCGTGCGCGCGCGTCCGCTGCAGGTCACGAGCGTCGACGCGATGGTCGACGGCGTGCACTTCCGGCTCGATCACCCGCGCGTCGGCCCGGCCGACGTCGGTCACCGCGCGCTCGCCGCGGCGCTGTCGGACCTCGCGGCGATGGCCGCCGACCCCGGTGAGGCCTACGTCGCACTGGGCGTGCCACCGGGGTTCGGGGGCGAGGCCGTGCTCGCGCTCGTCGGGGCGATGGAGGCGCTCGCCGCGCGCACGGGCACGACGATGGCGGGCGGGGACTTGGTCGCCGCGCCGGTGCTCACGATCGCGGTCACCGTCGTCGGCTGGGCCGACGACGAGCGCGACCTCGTCGGGCGCGACGGCGCGCGCCCGGGCGACGTCGTCGGCGTCACCGGGCCGCTGGGCGCGTCGGCCGCGGGCCTGGCCGTCCTCGAGGGGCGCGCACGGGGCCCGGACGCGCTCGTCAGGGCGCACCTGCGGCCGGAGCCGCGCCTGGCGGCCGGGCGCGCGCTCGCGCGCGCGGGCGCGGGCGCCCTCGTGGACGTGTCCGACGGCCTGGCCACCGACGCGCACCACCTGGCCGCGCGCAGCGGCGTGCGAATCGTCCTCGACCTCGATGCGCTGCCGCTCGCAGAGGGGGTGGCAGAGGTGGCCGACACACTCGGCGTCCCACCGTGGGCGCTCGCGGCCGGCGGAGGCGAGGACTTCGAGCTCTGCGCGTGCCTTCCCGAGGCGGCGGCCCGCAAGACCGGCCTGGCCATCGTCGGCCGCGTCGGCGACGGGCCGGCCGCGCTCGAGCTGTCCTCAGGGGGTCGGCGAGTCGACCTCGCGGGCTACGAGCACCGCCTCGCCTGACGCCGGTGCGGTCAGCCCGAGCAACTCGCACGCCCCGCGCCGCGTCAGCAGGGCCGCGGCGACGGCGTCAGGGTCGACCGTGTACTGCGCGTGCGCGATGCGGGCCCGAAGGTCCTGGAGGCGCATCTCGTTCATCACATCCTTTGGCCCGGTGTCGGTTCAGCACCGCGCGTCATGCCCGTGCATCGGCTCGTCCACGCCCGCCCTTGAAGATCCTGGCCGAAGGTGCGAAGGGCGGTGTCAGCGGTGCAGCGCCGACTCCGTCGCGTCCCGCGGGCGCGGTCCCGCGTAGGCCAACGGCTCCCGGACAGGCCGTCGGACGGTCGCCGGCGGCGGCGCGGGCCGCCGCCGCAGGGCCAGGACGACCGCGAGCCCGGCGCAGCCCGCGCCGAGCGACGACAGGAGCCACCCGAGGACGGCGCCCTGACCGCCCGCGAGCGCCAGCAGCGCCCACCATGCCCCGCCGCCGGGGCCGACGCCCAGCACGCCGGCGAGCGTCACGACGAGCCAGACGGCCGGTGCCAGCCCGGCCGCGACGAGCGCGAGCCGCGCTGGGCGCGGCAGCGGCGCCTCCGGCGAGGCGACGAGCAGCCACAGATGCGCGGCCGGCACGAGCAGCAGCGCGGCATATGGATTGACGACCCACATCGCGAGGGCGACGGTCACCAGGCCGGCGACCATGGCGACCCCGGCGCCGTCGTCGGGCACCCGGCCCGCAGCGCCGGCCAGGCGCAGCAGAAGCGGACGCAAGGCGAGGACGAGCAGGGCGAAGGCCAGCCCGACCGCCGCCAGGCCCGCCCAGCCGGTCCGGTCCAGCGCGACGGCGCCGGGCGGCGCGGGCGGCGCCGTGGCCGGTCCCAACAGACCGACGAGGCCGAGCCCGCGCGCGAAGAGCAACGTGACGAGGACGACGGCGCCGGTGGCCAGGATCCAGCCCAGCCAGGGCGCGACCGCCCGCCGTCGACGGCGCGCGCGCGCGAGGGCGTCGACGGCGACGAGGGCCGGGGCCAGCAGCAGCGCGCCGACGAGCACCCGCACGGCCCACTCGGGGACCGCCTTGCGCAGGACCTCGAGGTCGCGATCGGCGCCGGCGGGTGGCGAGGGCGCGGCGTCCAGGGCGGTCACGGCGCGGAGCACGCCGCGGCCCATCGCCTGGAACCGCCGATCGTCCAATGGGTCGCCCGCCGGCGGCGTGCTCTCGCCGGTCAGGGACACGAGGGCCGCGGGCACGCCCGCGGCGGCCACCGGCCCCTGCTCGCCGACGGCGAACGGCGCGGCCAGCCGCGCCCACTGGGTCAGGACGTCCTCCGACCGGACGCGCCGGCCGGTCTCCCGCGCCAGCGCCGCCTGGACGGTGCGCCGCAGCCCCAGCGCAGACTGGCCGCCGTCTGCGGACCAGCCGACGACGTAGGGGGGCGTTTGCCTCCGGCCGGCCAGGTCGCCGAGCACGAGCACGGCGGCGATGGGGCCCTCGATGCTGCGCAGGACCTCACGCACCCCGGCGGCCCCGCCACTGCCGCCGCTCGTCGACGCGAGGACGATCGTTCGTCGCGTCCGCCCGCCGGCCAGGTCGCGGGCCAGCTCGAGCATCGCCGCGGTGCCCGACAGCTCGGCGGCCGCCCGCGGCCGGCCGCGTCGCGGTGGCTTACGACGACGAGCTGCGGGCCGGGGGCCCCGGCCTGGCGGGCCAGGATCGTCGTCAGCAGGCGCGCGCGGTCGATCGTCTCGCCCGGCGCCCGCACGCGGGTCACGCGCCACGTCGTCCCGGCCGCGGCCAGGCGCCGCTGCACGGCGGCGGCCAGCGCCTCGTCGCCCGCCGAGCCGGGGCGACGGTCGGGGTAGCGCGCGGCGAGCGCACGCAGGTCCAGCGCTGCGCGCTCGCCAACGAACGCCGCGGGGGCGGACGCGGCGCCCGCCGGCGCCGGGCGGTCCTTCAGCGAGAACGCGAACGCGATCACCGCCAGGAGGATCGGCAGCAGCGCGCCGCGGTAGAGCCGCGGGTCGAGCATGGATCCCGCCACCCTAGAGGCACTAGCCTCCGGAAGGGACACCGCCATGGTCGACAGGACACCGCGCATCCTGCTCGTCGACGACGAGCAGTCGATCCAGACGTTGTTGTCGTTCCCCCTTCGCAAGGAGGGCTACGAGGTCGTCCAGGCCAACGACGGCCGCGAGGCGCTGGCGCGCTTCGGCGAGACCGCGTTCGACCTGGTGGTCCTCGACGTCATGCTCCCGCGCATGGACGGGCTGGAGGTCTGCCGGCGCCTGCGGGCCCGCAGCTCGGTGCCGATCATCATGCTCACGGCCAAGGCCGAGGAGATCGACAAGGTGCTGGGGCTGGAGCTCGGAGCCGACGACTACATCACGAAGCCGTTCTCGGTGCGTGAGTTCCGCAGCCGGGTGAAGGCGGCGCTGCGACGGGCCGGGATGACCCGCCGCGAGGACGAGGACGCCGAGCCGGTCGAGGTCCACGAGCTGAGGATCGACCCGGCCAAGCGCCTGGTCGAGGTGCGCGGCGAACCGGTCCAGACGACGTTCGTCGAGTTCGAGATCCTGCACTCCCTGGCGACCAGCCCGGGCCGCGTCTGGACGCGCGACATGCTGCTGACGCGGATCTGGGGCGACAGCGCCTATCGCGACCCGCGCACCATCGACGTCCACATCCGCCACCTGCGCGAGAAGCTCGAGCTCGACGCCAAGCAGCCCGAGTACCTGTTCACCGTCCGCGGCGTCGGCTACCGGTTCCGCGACACCGAAGGCTGACGCGACGCCGCGCTCGCTGACGAACCGGCTGGCGCTGCTCTCGAGCGCGATCACGCTCGCGGCGATCGCCGTCGTCTACCTCGGCGTCGTGCCGACGCTCGAGGACAGCCTGCGCAACCAGCGCCTGGAGTCCCTGGCCGCCGCCGCCGAGCGCTACAGCCCCTACATCGCTCACGCGATCCGCGAGAACGTGGACGAGCGGAGCGTCAAGCGGCGGGTCAAGGAGGCCGCCGACGTCTCCGGCGACCGCGTCAGCCTGCTGGGGGTCATCGGCGGCCGCGGACTGCAGACCACCTTCCAGAGGTCGGACTCCACCGAGGAGGGCGGAAGCAGCCAGCTGGACTTCGCGGTGGGCGCTCATGCCGCGCGCAGCGGCCGGGTGCGGACGGGGACCGAGACCGGCAGCGGCGGACCGATCGGCGAGGCGGCGCTGCCGTTGTTCTTCCGCCGCCCCGACGGCCGGCGCGTGGTCGGCTCGGTCGTCGTGTTCTCGCGGCCGCTCTCCGACGTCCAGCAGAACGTCGCGCTCATCTCCCGGCGCATCCTCGTCGCCGGTCTCGTGGCGCTGGCCGCCGCGCTGCTCGCCTCGTGGGTGGTCGCCCGGCGCCTGAGTCGGCGGATCGGGCGCATGGAGGCGGTCGCCGCGCGCGTCGCGGCCGGCGACTTCTCGCAGCGATTCGAGGGCGGAGGCACGGACGAGCTCGGCCGGCTCGCCCTCGCGCTGGACCACATGCAGGGCCAGCTGGCCGAGCTCGACCGGGCTCGGCGGCGGTTCATCGCGACCGCCTCGCACGAGCTGCGCACGCCGATCTTCTCGCTCAGTGGCTTTCTCGAGCTGCTGGAAGACGAGGATCTCGACGAGGACGAGCGGCAGCGCTTCACTCAGCAGCTGCGCGAGCAGGTCGACCGCCTGGGGCGGCTGGCGACCGGGCTGCTCGACCTCTCGCGACTGGAGTCCGGGTCGCTGCAGCTGCGCGCCGAGCCGACCGACCTCGGTCGCCTGGCCGAGGAGGTGGCGGCCGAGTTCACGCCGGCGCTGTCGGCCCACGCGTCGCAGATCGAGCTGCGGATCGCGCGGGCCGGGCTGGGCGTGGAGTGCGACCCCGACCGCGTGGCCCAAATCCTGCGGATCCTGCTCGACAACGCGCTCACCCACACGCCGGCCGGCACCGACGTCGTGGTCGCCGCCTCGCGGCGCAACGGCCGCGCGAGCCTCGCGGTCACCGACTTCGGCATGGGCATCAAGCGCGCCGACGTGAGCCGCATCTTCGAACCGTTCTTCTCGGTCGACGCCGCGCGCGGCTCCGGCCTGGGCCTGGCGATCGCCCACGAGCTGGCCGAGCGCATGCAGGGACGGCTGACGGTCGACAGCCGTCCCGGCCGGACGACGTTCGCGCTCGACCTGCCGGCGTGATCGCCGCGTGCGGGGAGGCGGGAGTGCGACAGGGGGAGCACTCGCTACGCTCGGGCGCGTGCTGCAGCCCGTCGCGGTCGGCTCGAAGTCGCTGGCCGACTACACCCACATCGTCGGCCGTGGCCTCGTCCAGGAGATCCGCGAGCTGGCCGAGCCGCTGCGGGGACGCCGGGTCGTGCACATCTCCGCGACCGCCTTCGGCGGCGGGGTGAGCGAGATCCTCTACACCCTCGTCCCGCTCATGAAGGACGTCGGCCTGGAGTGCGAGTGGCAGGTCATCTACGGCCGCGAGGAGTTCTTCAACGCCACGAAGCTGATGCACAACGCGTTGCAGGGCGCGCCGGAGGACCTCGCCGAGGAGCAGTGGGAGACGTGGCACCGCTACAACGAGATGAACGCGCGCGAGCTGCACGGCGGCTGGGACATCGCCCTGGTGCACGACCCACAGCCCGCGGCGCTCTACGCGCTCGTGCCCGAGAAGGCGGCCGCCTGGATCTGGCGCTGCCACATCGACATGTCGCACCCGAACCCGGCGACCCTCGAGCGGCTGTTGCCCTACCTCGCCGAGTACCCGCGCTCGCTGTTCCACGTCGCCGGCTACGTCCCGGCCGGGATGCGCGGGCAGGTCGAGGTCGTGCCGCCCGCCATCGACCCGCTCGCCCCGAAGAACATGGCGCTCTCGCCCGAGGACGCCGCCTACGTCTGCCAGCAGTTCGGGATCGACGTCGACCGGCCGCTGCTGACCCAGGTCTCGCGCTTCGACCCGTGGAAGGACCCGCTGGGCGTCATCGACGCCTACCGCATCGTCGCCGCCGAGATGCCCGGGGTGCAGCTCGCGCTCGTCGGCTCCATGGCCAGCGACGACCCCGAGGGCTGGGACTACTTCAACGCGACGGTCGGGCACGCCGACGGCGACCCGGACATCCACATCCTCAACAACTTCAACAATGTGGGCTCGATCGAGGTCAACGCATTCCAGTCGCAGTCCGACGTGCTCATCCAGAAGTCCACGCGCGAGGGGTTCGGGCTGACGGTCACCGAGGCGATCTGGAAGGGCCGGCCCTTCGTCGGCGGCAACGTGGGCGGGATCCCGCT
>Ga0136846_1234694_pt1 | contig 11641 bp, 5 predicted proteins | sample HopSoiMetagenom2_FD_96841 | JGI IMG/M metagenome (GOLD analysis project Ga0136846, IMG submission 96841) | Grasslands soil microbial communities from Hopland, California, USA - 2 Assembly 2016 (version 4) | ecosystem: Environmental > Terrestrial > Soil > Grasslands | place: USA: Hopland... | reverse complement strand
CGCAGGCTTCTCCGGGCTCGCTCCCCCAGCACCTCGCCGCCGCTGACCGCCCGCCTGCCCGCTCCATTCCTGCATCCTCTTCCACTGCTCCGGCCCGATAATCACCACCGTCTTGGGCACGAAGACATTATTTTCCAGCCCGCCTCGCGCAAACACATGATCGCCCGGCTGAATGTCCGCCATAGTGATCGCCTCTCGCCCCTTGCGCAGCGAAGTGTCTTCGTTCAACTTGATCGTCTGCGTCACGTTGTCGCTCCGCAGCACCGCCAGCTTCGGCGCATCCACGCTCTTGATCTCGCCACTCACAAAGTCCTTGCCCTGCGTGCCAACCTGTCGCGCAAATTCTCCTCGTTCGCGACCACCTTGCCCGGCACCGAAGCCTCCGCGGCCACCGCCTGGTCCGCTCGGCCCATTCATCGACCGCGCCGCAATCACCTGCGCAGTCCACGAATGATCCGCATTCTCTTCCCCGCGAACCAAAATCACATCGCCCACCTTAAAGTCAGTACGCTTGGCGGCCTGCCGATCTTTCCGGAACTCCGTCTTCTCGGTCAGTTTAATGGTCACCTTCTCGCCGTCTACATTGGTAATCTCGATGGACCGGTCAGCCAACGTCGTGATTTTGCCGAACACCGGCATCTTCTGACCCTCCGCGCCTGGTCCTTCTGGCGCGGGTTCCTGGGGCCTAGCCGGGCGAACCGCTATTCCGCCACCGCAAAGGAGTCCAAGGGCCACTACCGCGGCTAGAAAATTCACTCGTGAGCAACGTGACTTCATCGGGTAGTTCTCCGTCCTAGTTAGTCTAATGGACGTGATCTTCATTGGCAGGGTTTCCCCAGAAGGCTGTTCCACTGAATTCGCCAACTCGTCTAATACGCCAACTTTCGTCGGCCGCCTGTTAGATCCACAGCGGCCGCCGCGTTGGGGCGACCGCCGCAACCATACTTTCCCTAAACTTTCTTGCCCCTCTTTGCGTCTTTCACGTTGGAACTTCCCGAAAAACGAGGCCAAAGTTCCCGTGCAACACGCTCGCAAATCATGTTCGCTGCTGGGACCAAAAATCCCATTTCCGGTCAATCGTCCCACTTTCCCACTCCCGGATTTGGGTGTAACCTCTTGAGACATCGGCGGTTAAGGGATCGCCATGCGGGTCATCCGCGTGCCATTTTCTAATACGAATTAAAAAACTATGGACATACAACGACCATCAAACGCTCGCGAAAAAAAGATCAAAAGGATCGTTTACGTCATCGTCTCGGTCCTCGTCATTGCCGGCGTGACGCTGGGATTATCCCGCCTCAAGCCCGCCGCCCCATCTGTTGACCGCGGAACCGTTTGGACCGACGTCGTTAAGCGTGGCCCCATGCTGCGCGAAGTCCGTGGGCTGGGCACACTCGTCCCTCTCGACATTCGCTGGATTCCCGCGCAAACCGCTGCTCGCGTGGACAAGATCGTCAATCGCCCCGGACCACATATCCTCAGTCCTGACACCGTCATTCTGGAAATGAGCGATCCGTCTCTGCAGCGCGACCTGCTCGATGCTGAATACGCTCTCAAAGCTGCGGAGTCCGACCTTGCCAATCTGCGTGTCCAGGTCGCCAGCGAGTTGATGAATCAAAAAGCGACCGAAGCCACCATTCGCGGCGACTACGAACAAAGCAAGCTGCAGCATGAAGTCGATTACAAATTGCACCAGGAAGGCATCGGCGCCGACGTCACCGAAAAGCTCTCCAAGGTTAAGGAAGACCAACTGAAAATTCGCGTGGGGCTCGAGGAAGAGCGCACTCGCATCGCCGTGGACTCAGGCAATGCCCGAATTCAGGCCCAACAATCCCGTGTGGATCAGGCCAGAGCCTCGTACGCGTTGCGCAAGAGCCAGTCCGATGCCCTGCGCGTGCGCGTTGGTATGACCGGGGTGCTGCAACTGCTGTCCGTAGATGTCGGGCAGAACGTTGCCGTCGGCGCCAATCTCGCCCGCGTCGCCGATCCCACTAAGCTCAAAGCAGAAATTAAGATCGCCGAAACACAAGCGAAGGACATTGCCTACGGCCAGAATGCCACCATCGATACTCGTAACGGCATCGTTAAGGGCCACGTCATCCGCATCGATCCTTCGGTTGTTAATGGCACCGTAACCGTGGACGTCGGCATCGACGATCCTCTCCCCCTGGGCGCGCGTCCGGATCTGAGCGTCGATGGCACCATCGAACTCGAAAATCTCAAAGACGTCCTCTATGTCGGCCGTCCGGTCCATGGCCAGTCCGACAGCACCATCAGCCTTTTCAAGGTAACCCCCGACGATTCCGAAGGTATTCGTACCACCGTGAAGCTCGGCCGCAGCTCCGTTAACACCGTCGAGATTCTCCAGGGCCTGCAGGTTGGCGACAAAGTGGTGCTTTCCGACATGTCGCAATGGGACAACGTCGATCGCATCCGCCTGAAATAAATGGATTGGCTGAACTTGTTCGGCCTATGGCGAAATTCGAATCGGCACCGAACTTTTTCGCGGCTTTCACGTATCAGCTTCAAGACATCTGCACCTGGTGCAACGTCTGAGTAAGTTGAGTCGATAAGGTGGTTGCCGAGTGACCAATCTGTGGCAGGACATCCGCTTTGGGGCGCGCATGCTGGCGAAGAATCCCGCCTTCACCGCCATCGCCGTCATCACCCTTGCCCTCGGCATTGGCGCAAACACCGCCATCTTCTCGCTCGTCAATCAAATATTGTTGCAGCGCCTTCCGGTACCCAATCCCACGGAACTCGTGGTTCTCCACGCTCCTGGGCCCATGACCGGTCACGTCTCCGACGACGGCGACTACTCCGAATCGTTCTCCTATCTGATGTACAAAAATTTGCGCGACTCTACTTCCAGCCTTTGCAGCATGCTGGCGCGCTACAACTTTGCCGTCAGCATCGCCGATCACGGCAAGACCGAGCGCGGCACGGGCGAACTCGTATCCGGAAACTACTTCGAGACTCTCGGAGTCCAGCCGGCCATCGGCCGCGTCTTCACGGCGGAGGACGACCGCGTTCCTAATGGCCATCCGCTCGTGGTTCTGAGCCACTCGTACTGGTCTCGCCATTTCGGCGGCGACCCCGCGGTCCTGAACAAGAGCGTTTTGATCAACAACGTTGAGATGACCATCGTCGGCGTCGCTCGCGCCGGCTTTTCTGGCGTGCAGGTCGGCAAATCGCCTGATGTATTTGTTCCGCTGACTATGGTCGCGCTCATGACCCAGCAGCACGACACGCTGGAGGGCTGGAACAATTACTGGATGAAGGTGCTGGCCCGCCGCAAGCCGGGCGTTACCAACGAGCAGTTAACTGCCGCGCTTAATACCTACTATCACCCGCTGCTCGAACAGCAGTTGGCCACCATTACAGGTTGGAACGACCGAAAAAAGCAGGCATTCCTCGACAAGAAGATCGTGTTGACGGCCGGATCCCGCGGTAGGCTCATAGCGCAGCGCGACGCCGGCGGCCCGCTGGCGGCCATGTTCGCCATGGTCGCGCTGGTTTTGCTGATCGCCTGCACCAATGTCGCCAACTTATTGCTGGCGCGCGGCGCGGCTCGCAATCGTGAATTTGCCATCCGCGGTGCGCTGGGCGCCACTCGGGCACGCCTCATGCGTCAACTGGTGATCGAAAGCCTCCTGTGTGCCGCCGGAGGTGGCGTCCTCGGCCTTTTTCTAGGCTCTTGGCTGATCAACATTCTCACTGCCATGGTCGTGGACAACGCCGGCATATCTGGCCTGGTGCCCCGCCTCGATTCCACTGTTCTCGCCTTTGCTGCCGCGGCAACGCTGTTTTCCGGCCTGTTGTTTGGCCTGCTCCCCGCTTGGCGCGTAACCCGCTCTTCCCTTTCCGATGTCATCAAAGATCAGGGCTCCACGAGTTCTGCCAGTGTTTCTCACGTGCGCTTCCGCAAAGTATTGGTCGCCGGGCAGGTCGCGTTCACCATGCTCCTGCTCGCCGGCGCCACGCTGTTCGTTCGAACACTCTGGAATTTGCGTTCCATCGATCTGGGCTTGCGCACCGAAAACGTCATCAGCTTTTCCATAGCTCCCGCATTGAACGGCTACGATCCCCAGCGCGGTGTCGCGCTCATCGATCAGCTTCGCGCCCGTGTGGCCGGTGTTCCCGGCGTTCGTGCCGTAGCCACCGCGGACATCGCTCCGCTCACCGGTGACGACGAAGGCAGTAACATCACCGCAGAAGGCGGCGTCCAGCTTGCCGAAGAGTTGCAGGATGTGAACCATGTTCAAGTCAGCCCCGATTACTTCTCCACCCTTGGCATTCCCCTGATTTCCGGCCGCGAATTCCGCCAGTCCGATGGCGCCACCAGTCCTAAAGTGGCCGTTGCCAGCGAATCGATGGTCAAGCGCTTCTTTCCGGGTAGAAATCCCATTGGCATGCACTTTAAATTCGGCGGCGGCAGAAACAACAAAGAGCCGGATATCGAAATCGTCGGCGTTGTAAAAGACGTCAAGCAGGACCACGTTCACAGCACCACCATCAATCCGTATGTGTATATTCCGTACGCGCAACGCCCTGGTTTTTCGAGCATGACGTTTTATGTAAATTCCGCGCGGGACTCTCAGCAACTCGGCCCCGAGCTCCAAGCTCAAGTCCGCGAACTCGATCCCAACCTGCCGGTATACGATGTCAAAACCATGCAGCGGCTGGTGGAAGAAGACCTGTTCCCTGCTCGAATCGTTGCTGGTCTCGCTGGCATCTTCGCTACTCTGGCGGCGCTGCTTGCGGCCCTCGGCATTTACGGCGTACTGGCCTATCTTGTCGTGCAGCGCACCCGTGAAATCGGCATTCGCATGGCACTGGGCGCGGAAGCTGATGATGTGCGTTGGCTGGTGGTAAAGGAAGTGGGGTCAATGGTAGTGGCCGGTGTGATTGTGGGTTTGCCGCTGGCATACGGCTTGGCGCGGTTGAGCGAATCGCTGCTATATGGCGTGCATGCCGGCAACCCCATGGCCTATCTGTTGGGACTAGCCCTGATCGCCATGGTGGCGCTGGCCGCCTGTTATCTACCGGCGCGGCGAGCCACGCGGGTCGATCCGTTAGTAGCTTTGCGGTACCAATGATTTTCCGCAGTACGGATTTTTTGCAGTACGAATAGCTCTTTGCAGTGAATGTCAGAAGTATCGAATTTAGTAAGCACGGGTCGGTAACAGAGAATTTACGCTTTTCAAGAAACCAGAATTGAAGGAGACGCAATGGCCGCGACCAACGATACGCTCATCAAAATGGAAGGCGTCAAGAAAGTCTTCCTGACCGACGAAGTGGAAACCCACGCACTCGAGGAAATCCATCTCGAGATCAAGAAAGGCACATACATCTCGATCGCCGGGCCTTCAGGCTGCGGTAAATCGACGCTGCTGTCCATTCTTGGCTTGCTGGACTCGCCGAGCCACGGAAATTACTGGCTTAACGGTCAGCCGGTCGCGAATCTCAGCATCAGCGAGCGCACGCGCATTCGCAATCGCGAAATCGGCTTTATCTTTCAGGCCTTCAACCTGATCGGCGACCTCACGGTGTACGAGAACGTCGAACTGCCACTAACCTATCGCGGCACCAGCGCCAGCGAGCGCAAGCAGAAAGTCCAGAACGCGCTCGAGCGCGTCGGCATGGCCCACCGCCTGCGCCATTACCCCTCGCAACTATCAGGCGGTCAACAGCAGCGCGTCGCCGTAGCTCGCGCATTGGTCGGCGATCCTCTGATTCTGATGGCCGACGAGCCCACAGGAAACTTGGACTCCAAGAACGGTGAAGCAGTGATGGAACTCTTGCGCGATTTGCATCGCAACGGCGCCACCATCTGCATGGTCACCCACGACCAGCGCTACGCTAACTTCGCCGAACGCACCATTCACCTGTTCGACGGCCGCATCGTCGAAGAGACGCAGGAAGCGCGCGTCGGCGCCGATTGACCGTCGCCGCTTCACGGCGCGATTGCTCACGCACACGCTCGCGACATAGCAGCTCACGCCGCCCAACCCGGCACCAAACAATTAGACAGGAGTCGCCATGATCGGAATCTGGCAGGACGTGCGCTTCGGCGTCCGAATGCTGCTGAAGCATCGTCTGGCAACGCTGGTTTGCGTCGTTGCGCTGGGACTCGGCATCGGCGCGAACGCGGCAATGTTCAGCATGGCCGAGGGATTCCTGCTGCATCCCGTTCCCTTCGAGAATCCTGACAAGCTGATCGCGCTCGTGGATTCGCGGCCCGAACAAAGCGTCGAGATGAATCCCGTCGCGGCCGCCACTGTTTTCGACTGGAAAAAAGAGGCTAGATCCTTCGACAACCTGACCTACTACGCCTGGAATGAAAATAACCTTACGGGCGATCGTGAACCACAAAAAATCCAATCCTTCTTAGTTGCGGCGAATTTCTTTCAGACCATCGGCGTGCAGCCGCAACTCGGTCGCGCCTTTCTTCCCGAAGAAGAGGAAGCCGGCAAAGACCAGGAAATAATCCTCGGTCACGCGCTGTGGGAGCAGCGGTACGCCTCCGATCCCAACATCATCGGCAAAACCATAAAAGTGGACGGTCTGAGCGTTACTGTCGTCGGAGTGACCTCCAAAGGCTTCGACTTTCCGATGCCTGCGGAAGCCTGGATGCCTCTGGGCCTCGATGCCAAAGCGCGGCAGGATCGCACGCGCCGCTGGCTCTTTGTTCTCGGCAAAATGAAGGACGGCGTTTCATTCGAACAGGCCAGTGCGGAAATGAAAGCAATCACCGCGCGCCAGGCCGAAGCCTATCCCGACACCAACAAAGGCTGGACGCTGCGGCCCATGCCGCTCCGCCAATTCGTCACCGGAAATCTCACGCGCCAGTACACCATTTTATTGTTGGGCGCAGTCGGCTTCGTGTTGCTGATCGCATGCGCTGACGTCGCCAACGTGCAATTTGCGCGCATCACTGGCCGCACCGGCGAGCTCGCCGTACGCACCGCGCTTGGTGGAACGAAATGGCGCGTCGTCCGGCAACTGCTGATCGAAAGTATATTGCTGTCGCTCTGCGGTGCCGCGCTCGGCCTGCTTTTCGGCGAATGGGGCGTGGCCATGATTTTGTCGCACATGCCTCCCGACGTTGCGAAATTCGTGGCCGGCTGGAAAACCATCAGCCTGGACACGAATGCATTCCTGTTTACTCTCGGCGTCGCCGTAGTCAGCGGACTTCTCTCCGGCATCGCGCCGGCACTCCTCAGTTCGCGCACCAACATCAATGACACCTTGAAAGAAGGCGGGCGAGGCACATCGGTTGGCCGTGCAAGGCACCGCCTGCGCGGCGCGCTGGTTGTCTCGGAAGTCGCGCTGGCGCTGGTGTTGCTGGTTGGCGCCGGATTATTGGTGCGCAGCTTCGAGGGACTCCTCAACATTAACGAAAGCTATCATCCGGAAACTTTGCTGACGATGAATCTCACGCTACCCGATGCGCAATATGCGAAACCCGCAGCACGATTGAATTTTCATGAGCAGATGTGGCAAAGGCTCGCATCGATGTCTGGAGTGCAGACTGCCGCGCTGGTGAGCCACGTGCCGTATTCCGAAGGCGGCGGCATCGGCGAAGACAACATCTCGATCGAAGGGCGCGCGCCGGGAAAGCGCGGCGAAATCGTCAGCGCCCTCGTGGAAACCGCGACGCCCAATTACTTTGGAATGATGAACATCGCATTGCGCGATGGACGCCTGCTCACCGACAGTGACGGCGCGGAAACGCAACCCGTCGCAGTGGTCAGCACCAGTCTGGTGCGACGCTATTTCCCTGCCGGCGAAAATCCCCTCGGCAAGAAAATTCAAGTCGGCAAAACCGGCGGGCAAGGCGGCGCGGAGCATCCGTGGATGACGATTGTCGGCGTGGTGAGTGATGTGCACTACAGCTGGATCGACAAAAACGATCAGCCAACGGTGTATCGCTCGTTCCGGCAGTGGCCTCCGTATTTCACGACGGTGGTGCTACGGACGCAGGGCGAGCCGCTGAAGTTTGTTTCTGCGGCGCGAACGGAGATCGCTTCGGTCGATCCGGATTTGCCGCTGTACAACATCAAGTCGATGGATGCGGTGATCAACGAATCGATTGTGGGCATCGCGTATGTGGCTGTGATGATGGCGGTTCTGGGCGTGATCGCGCTAGTGCTGGCTTCCGTCGGCGTGTTCGGAGTGATGTCGTATTCGGTGGGCGAGCGGGCGCATGAGATTGGCATTCGCCTTTCGATGGGAGCGCAAGCTGGGGACATCCTGAAATTGGTGCTGCGTAGCGGCATGACATTGACGGCGCTCGGGCTGGCGATCGGGCTTCCGGTGGCCTACTTGCTGGCGCGGGGAATGGCATCTCTACTGTTCGGCGTGGAAGCTACCGACGCGACGGCATTGGTCGGATTGCCGCTCCTGCTTGCGGCGGTGGCGGCTTTCGCGTGCTACTTGCCGGCACGGCGGGCCGCTGGATTGGACCCGCTTCGAGCGCTGCGGCACGAGTGATTTGTGGGGTCAGTACCCCCCACCCCGGTCGTTTCAGAACAAAAGGCGATCAACCTACTGATTTGATAGGAGTTCTCAAAAACGAGAGTGCAAAAGAGGGCCCGAAATCGGGCGCTTTGCAGCAGTTTTCGGCAACTTTTTATACTGTAGGGGTCACCCCGCGATGGCTGCGGCTTCGACACCACGGACACGGGTATTAAGGGGCCGGGTTGAGGACAGCGCGGGTCGCTCGAGAGACCTAGACGCACTCCGAGATAGCGACTGTGTTACAACGATGGTCAGACCAGCGGCGGCGAGGGCTCGAGGCTACGTGAGCTTAGGATCTGAAGGGTCGGCGGGATTGGAAAAGGAGAATCTGTGGAACCTTTGATTCAGTTGCGAAATTTGGAGAAGTCCATTGAGGCGGGGCCGAACAAGTTTTTCCTGTTGCGGCGAGTGAGCATCGACATTCAGCAGGGCGAATTTGTGACCATCATGGGGCCGTCAGGCGCCGGCAAATCGACGCTGCTGAGCATCATCGGGATGCTGGATAGCGCGTGGTCGGGCGAGTATTACTTCCTCGATCAGCCGGTGCACAAGCTGAACGTGAAGAAGCGGAATGAGTTGCACAAGGCGAATATCGGCTTCGTGTTTCAGAGCTACCACTTGATCGACAACCTGACAGTTTTCGAGAACCTGGAGATTCCCCTTTCCTACAAAAACGTGCCGCACAAGGAGCGCGTGAGTATGGTGTGCGATGCGTTGGACAAGTTCAACATCGTGGGCAAGAAGGATTTGTTTCCTAACCAGTTGTCCGGCGGTCAGCAACAGCTGGTCGGTGTGGCGCGAGCCGTGATTCAGAATCCGAAATTGATTCTGGCCGACGAGCCGACCGGGAACCTGCACTCGGAACAGGGTGACGAGATCATGCAGCTGTTCAAGAGATTAAACGATGCGGGCACGACGATTATTCAGGTGACGCATTCGGAGAGGAATGCGACTTATGGGAATCGGATTATTCAGTTGAAGGATGGATGGGTGGTGAGCGAGGGGGCGGTGGCTACGGAGGTTGGGCGCGGGAGTTGACTGGTTGAGATTGAAGGGCGGAGAGGCTCCGCGGGGGGTTTGTGGCAAGACGCGGTGGCCCGGGAGGGGGCTAGCCCCTCCCGTACAGAGCGTTGGTCGATGGCTGGCGTGATGTTGGTGGCGTGATGTTGATGCGGGGGTGATTTGTGGGGTCGTTTTGGGCGGATGCGAAGTATGGGTTGCGGGTATTGGCGAAGAATCCCGGGTTTACTGTTGTGGCGGTGCTTACGTTGGCTTTGGGGATTGGAGCTAATACTGCGATATTCAGCGCGGTGAACGGGCTTCTGCTGCATCCGGCGGGGATACCGCATCCGGAGCGGTTGGTGGCCGTGCGGGTGCGGTACGAGAAGTTGAACCTGAAGAATATTGTGGCGTCGGCTCCGGATTTCACGTTTGTACGCGATAACCGGCAGGTGTTCGCCTCGGCCGCGATGCAGCGGGATGGCGGCTTCAACTATACCGGAGGCGAGTTCCCGGTACGGTTGCGCGGATCGCTGGTGACGTGGCAGTGGTTCGAGGTATTTGAGGCAAAGCCGTTGCTGGGCCGTGTGTTCGCTCCGGAAGAAGATCAGTTTGGCGCGAGCCATGAAGTGGTGCTGGCGTACAACACGTGGAAGGCAACGTTCGGCAGCGATCCGGCCATCATCGGCAAGAGCATCCAGTTGAATTCCGAACCTTACAAAATCATAGGAGTGATGGGGCCGAATTTCCTGTGGCCGAATCCGACGGATATGTGGGCGCCGCTCGGGTTGAAGGCCGAGGGATACGCGCTCGACAATATTTTTAACGAGAGCTATTTCGTGGTGGCGCGCACGCAACCAGGGGTGAAGCTTTCCAATGTCAGCGCATTTCTGAATCTGATCACGCAACAAATCCGCGACGATGCCAGAACGCAGGGCTATCCCAAGGCGTCGGGCTGGGGAATGTTCGCGGTTCCCTTCACCGAATTCGTGTATGGAGATGTGCGAACGCCACTGTTTATTTTGCTGGGCGCGGTCGGACTGGTGTTGCTGATTGCATGCTCGAACGTAGCGGGATTGCTGTTAGCCCGCGCCTCGGGCCGCGCAAAGGAATTTGCCGTGCGGACGGCGCTGGGCGCTTCGCCCTGGCGTCTTGCGGCGCAGACATTGACGGAGAGTGTAGTGCTGTCAGTTGCAGGAATGATTCTGGGGCTGATGATTGCCTTTGGCGTGTTGCAGGCTTTAGTGGCACTGGCGCCGGGAAATCTGATGACCGGTGTGACGATCCCGATGGACGGATGGGTGCTCGGGTTCACGGCGCTGCTGGCGGCGGTGGCGGCATTGATCTTCGGAACGGCACCGGCATTTCGCATTGCGCGAATCGATCCGCAAGCAAATCTTAAACAGGGTCGCGCCTCGGGTAGCGAAACGCGGGGAGATCACCGATTCCGCGACATACTGGTGGCCGGTGAACTGGCGCTGGCACTGGTATTGCTAGCGAGCGCGGGCGTTTTCTTGAAAAGTCTCGCGAAGCTGCACGATGTGGATCTCGGTTTTCAACCACACGGGCTGATGACTGCGGCGCTGACGCTGCCGGATAAAACGTACGACACTCCCGCCAAGCAAATCGGATTTTTCCGCAGCGCACTGGAACGGCTGAAGAATTCTCCGGGCGTGCAATCAGCGGCTGCAGCGAGCCCGATGCCGTTCAGCGGATTCAGCGGATCGGCGTCGTTCGCCATCGAAGGCCGCGTTGCCCCTCCAGGGGATCCCGGCCCGCACGGGGACATCCGCCAGGTGAGCACCGGATATTTTGAAACGATGGGGATCCGCCTGGTGAGCGGACGAACGTTTACGGACGAAGACCGCATGGGAAGCCAACCGGTGGCAGTCGTCGACGAGAACCTGGCGCGGCAGTATTGGCCAAATGAAAATCCGGTGGGCCGGCACATTCGTAACGGACAGAAAGCTCCGTGGAAAACGATCGTGGGTGTGGTGGCGCCAGTACGGCATTCCCAGGTCGCTGGGGACGAAGCGTCGGCGGATATGGTGGCCGGAGCCGCCAAGGGCGTGTACTACTACCCCTTGTATCAGGAAGAGTCGGCGATGGCGTTCTTGAT